>ENA-ORKV01000078-ORKV01000078.1-human-gut-metagenome-genome-assembly--contig:-NODE-78-length-126585-cov-15.346421_pt1 | contig 126585 bp, 123 predicted proteins | sample MGYA00243058_ERZ508805 | MGnify/ENA primary metagenome ERZ508805 (study PRJEB26277, sample SAMN04329770) | human gut metagenome | biome: human-associated habitat | host: Homo sapiens | place: USA...
ATAGTTTCATCAAAAATTAATATATTATGAATCAAAATATAAGCATTAAAAAAGCAATATAAGTAAGATTTGTTTTTCTCACTTATATTGCTTAATTATTTATTCGTGGTGATGGTGATGACCACATGAACAAGATATTATTTAAGAATTGTTAGGAATTAATTATTTAATATTATTATAAAGAAAAATCAATTTTTTGATTAAAAATCGAATTTAACACCAGATTCAGAACTGATGAAATCAGCAATTAAATCACGAAGTTTAGTATTGTTTTCTCTATAGTAATTAGCAAATGTTGATTTGTATTCAGTTTCAATTTTTGTCATTTCAGAATCATTTTCGAATCCTTCAGCAAATTTGTTATTTAATTTTCTAAACTTGCTAACTAAAGCAGTAAATTCAACATCATCATCTTCATGTAAATTATCTAAAATGAACATTATCGCATAACTAATTTGTTCAATACTTTCGTTTAGTTCTTTAAGAGAATCGACTTTAGATGGATCAAAATTTCCATCTTTTAACAAATCTTCACCAGTTTCATTTAAATGTTGCATGGAATATTTAAGGATAGCTGCAGAATATTTGTTAAAGCTTCTACAAAATATAACACTTAGAATTCTAAGCATAAATGCTGTTGATACTTTGTTTTCTAATTTAACCATTTCTACAAAGTTAGGATCGATAGAATCTGGTTCTTTTTGTAAAAATAAATTCAAGTCATTAACAAGAATATCTCTTAATGTTTGTCTTGTACCTAATAAAAGACCAAGCTGATTTAAACCTTCTTTGACATTAATAGTAAGATTATTTTTCTTAATGGAAATGAACTTAGATTTTGGACTAAACATTTGATCAGCAAATTCTTGAACTTGCTTTAATAATTTGTCGCCTGGTTCGCCTTCTTTTAAACCCATTCCTTCGCAACGTGTGTAAAAAGATGAATCTTCATTTGTAAAAAATGCGAGCGTATCTCTACGATGTTTTGTTAAATCGATAAATTGATCTTTAAACATATCATTCATGATAAACGCTTCAAATGGGTCTTTTGCCAAATTGGCCAAGTGAAAAAATCCAACCAAATATAATTCTTGTTTTGTAACTTTCATGTTAAGCACCTTCTTTTTTTCTTACTTAAATTTATCACATCTTTAACAATTAATCTATGATTGTTTATATTTTTTTGTAACTTAGGCAAAAATAATGACATATAATGGCTTGGTGATATGAAAAATGAGAAGATTTAATCCTTATCAGCAAAACTATAACGCTCCAATGTTTAATCAAAATTATCAAAGAATGAACTATAATTACCCTCAATACTCTAGATCACCTTTCGACATTCCAAAACTTAGAAGTCCAGTAGGTAGTTCAAAAAGATTAAGCTTATTTAGTGGAGCTAAGAAGCTTAATTTAACTGGTTTAATTGATACATCTAGCAAAGCTATAAATACATTTAACCAGATGATTCCTATTTATCAAGAGATAAAACCAGTTTTTACTAATACAAAATCAGCATTATCAACTTTAAAAAGAGCCTTTATAAAGCCTAAAAAGGATAATAAAAAGCAAACAAAACCTATAGAACCAGAAGTTTTAGATAAAGCAGTAGTAAATTTAAAAGCAAACAAACAAAAATATAAAGAAGAAATCAAACCTGATAACGAGCCACATAAACCATATTTCTAGTTTGAGTTGTTGATTTTTTTTAAACTGTAATGTAAATTTAAAGTATGATTAAAACAATTCTTCCTATAGGATATTGTTTCGGTGTCAAAAACACCTTAGACAATGTCAAAAAACTTGCTAACAATAATCCTACTAAGGATATTGTTCTTTTTAGTGCTCCAGTACACAATAAAAACGCCTTAGACGATCTTTTAAAAATAGGCAATATTTTCATGCTAAAAGACTATAAAAAGAAGAATAACAATGATTCTATATTAGTTTTCTCTGCTCATGGACACACATCTAAACAGGAACAGTTTGCAAAAGAAAATGGATTTAAAATATACGATAGCATTTGTCCGTTTTTAATGTTTAGAAATAAAAGCGTTTTAAAAGATATCGATTCTTTCGATAAGATATATGTTATTGGCGATGAAAAACACCCAGAAACTGAATCACTTTTATCTTTAAAACAAGGAATTGTTTGCCTTAACCCAAACAATAAGATTATTTTAGAAAAAGATGATTTATCTAAAGTACTTGTTATTTATCAGTCAACTATAAATGTTGATTCTTTCAATTTGTTAAATGAAGAACTTAAAAAAACATTCAAAAATTTGACTGTTATATCAGTATGTCCAGAATGTGCAAACAGATTTAATAATTTAGACAAGATTGCATTTAATCAAAACGATTTAATAATCATAGTTGGAGATAAGACATCTGCAAATACAACTTCATTATTTGAAAAAGCTAAAACAAAACTCGATTCAAAACGTGTTTTATTTATCTTAAATGTCGATGAATTAAAAAAAGTACCACTACCAATAAATATTAATAATATTTATTTGACAAGTGGTACATCAGCATCTCTAGAAGATGTTACAAGTATTTCTAATTATCTTGAGAATTTGTATAAATAATTGGCTCTTTTTCATGATCGATAGCAAGAACTTCGATTTTTGAATCAATCTCAGCAATAGCATATTTCATAACATCAACAAATAATCTTTCTATCTCATGAGGAACATCTAAATAGTTCATTTTATAACGAATAATATCTCGTCTAACGTGATGAGGACAATCGCCTGATATATAAATATCACAGCCTTCATTTTGAGCAACTGAATAATAACCAGCACCACCACCGCATATGAAGCCAATTTTTTTAATGGTATTTTTTCCTTCATTTATTAAAGAAGAATATGATACATTAGCTCTCTCCATGAAATATTTGACAAAAACATCAATATCCATGCTCACAGGCAACTCTCCAATTCTCATCATTGGAAAATCTTTTGCTCTATAAACATTAATTAAATCAAGTTTATTTGCTAAAGAAGAATTCATTCCTCCCTCAGCAGCATCAAAATTTGTGTGCAAAGAAACAATTGGAATATTTAAATTATCTTCTAATTCATGTACTAAATTATTTTTTAATTGATCACTAGCTAATACTTTAGATCTCTTACCAAAAATAAATGGATGGTGAGTAATAATTAAATCTGGTTTAAATTCTCTAGTGATTTCAAGTAAAGATTCATCATAATCTAAAGCGATTAAAACTTTATTAATATCATCTTTAAGCTTACCAATTTGAAGTCCAATAAAATCAAAGCCTTCAGCTTCTTTACGTGGATATTTTTTCCACAAAGCCCTCATAAATTTCATTTTTTCCATGATTTTAAAGCCCCCTTTATTAGATTTATTTTTGAATTTAAAGATGGAGAATTAATTTCTTCGTATTTTTTTAAATTGTTAGTTAAATATTCATAAAGTAGTTTGTCTTTATTTTTAAGCGAATAAGTTCCGTAAATATAATTGATATCAGTCATCATTTCACTACCCAATTTGTAAGAAATGATTGGATAGTATTTTCCTTGTTCTTTGACGTATTTTTCAAAAGATATTTTATATCCATTTTCATTAAAAAATCTTCTTACTAATTCGACATCTGATTGTGGTTCAACAATAATTGTTAAATCTCTTTTTTTCTCTTTATCAAAGAATTTCTTGAATATTTCTACAATTGTCTTTCCACCTATACCTGCAGCGGTTATAGTCGTGATATATTCTTTAAAACCATCAAGTCCATCTCCAAAAAATGGCTCAATTTGAGAGTAATCTTTGACGTTAGAAGAAAGTCTTTCATATGGACCTTTTTTATTTTCTACAGCGATAACTTTATTTGCTATTTTGTTAGTAACTAAAAGTATTGGCAAGTAGCCATGATCAGAACCTATATCATAGACATAAGAATTTAAAGGAACAAGCGAAGCGATGCAAAGCAATCTTTCTGAATTAGTTATCATTGCGATAATCTTTAAGTTGTTTTGCTCTTGTTGGATGTCTAAGTTTCTTTAATGCTTTAGCTTCAATTTGTCTTATACGTTCACGTGTAACGTTAAATTCTTTACCAACTTCTTCAAGAGTATGAGTTCTTCCGTCATCAAGACCATAACGTAATCTTAAGACTCTTTCTTCTCTATCTGTTAATTCTTTTAAAACTTCATCAATCTTATCTTTTAATAATGAATTATCAGCATATTCTGATGGTGTTTCATTATCTTTATCTTCAATAAAATCTCCAACGTGTGAATCTTCTTCTTCACCAACTGGTTTTTCAAGTGAGAGTGGATCCAATGCAAATTGTTGGATTTCTCTAATTCTATCCGGAGAATATAGTCCTTGTAATTCTTCTGATATTTCTTCAGCTGTTGGGTCACGATTTAACTTTTGAACTAATTTTCTTTGAGCACGAGTAATTTTGTTCATAGTTTCAACCATGTGAACTGGAAGACGAATTGTTCTTGCTTGATCAGCTAAAGCTCTTGTAATAGCTTGTCTAATCCACCATGTTGCATAGGTAGAAAATTTATAGCCTCTAGTATAGTCAAATTTATCAACAGCTTTCATTAATCCTAAATTACCTTCTTGGATTAAATCTAAGAATTGCATACCTCTATTGACATAGTGTTTAGCAATAGAAACAACAAGTTTTAAATTGCATCTTGTAAGTTCTTCTTTAGCTGATTCATCGCCAGCAATAATTCTTTTAGCAATTTCCGTTTCTTGCTCTTTTGTTGTTAAAACTGGATATTTACCTATTTCACGTAAATAGACTTTAACAGGATCAGAGACTTTAACATCTGCGGCAGATGAATAATCGATAACTGATTCGTCATAAACATCGCTATCGACATCTGATACATCTTCGCCTCCGTCTAAATAATCATCTGAATCATCTAAATCATCAACATCTTCTTTCATTAGTTCATCAGGACTAATATCATCTGGAATTTCTACTGAATCGAGATCATCATCATCTTTAAGCTCAATTCCATTGTCTTTAAAGAAGTTAAATATTTCATCAAATTCATCCTCTGTTAAATCAAAATGGTCTAAAGCTGCCATTAGGTCATCTTGTGAAATATATCCTTTTTCTTTTCCTTTTTCTAAGAAACTTTGCTTAACTTCATCTAATGTTTTAAGCTCTGACATTTTAATTTTCTTCTTTGATGTTTTCATATACTTCTCCTTTTCTCTATTTTTGGCAATTAAGTATACTTAATTACTTTAAGGCATAAATAGGGTTTGCCTTGAAACCTTCGTTTCTATATCTAAATGCGTTTAGCAAATTAGAACTAATTTTTTTTGGTGCGTGCTTTTTGTTTAGCTAAGCGTGCTGTTCGCATGGTGTTATCAATTTTAGCTGTATCGCCCTTAATTAAATCCAAATATATTTTTTGCACCATGTTGTAATCGCTAATTAATTTTCTAAAATCAGAAGCATATTCAGGATTGTATGGTTTATCCTTACATTTTTTCATGATTTCCATAATTAGTATTACTAAGTCTTTATCTTCATCGTTTGATACTTCAAACATATCGATAATATTCTGATAATCTTCTAAATCTAGCGTTTCTTTACCTGTTTTTTGATAAGCGTCAGCTAAAGCGTTTTGAATCTTATTTAAATATGGAGAAATAAACATGCTTTGACTATTTTCAAATTCCATATATGCATCTTTATTTTTTGCCATCTTAGCTATTAAACAAGATTCTTTTGAGATAATCGCATTTAAATATTTTTCAATATTTTTATCTTTTAATTTACTTAAACTATATTTTAAACAACTGTCATAAATTGCATTTTGGTTAATTGTTTCTGTTGAAATATTTGATAAAGAATCTTTAGAAGCATAACTCTTTTTTACTTCTTTATCTTCAATCAAATCATCAGGCTTAAAAGTGTTTGCCCTATCAACCATTGATTCTAAATCGTCTTTGTTGATTGAAAGAATATCAGCGAGTCTTGAAATTAAATCTTTTCTTACTAATTGCTTATATCTACTAAAAGCTATTAAGCGTGTTTGTAAATAATCATCTTTAGCTTCAAGTGTGTTAAGCTTGCCATTATCGACTAAATATTTTGCCTCGAATTCAATCGGTTCAGCTAAGCTATTTAAAGCATCGATAAGGCCATCTGTTCCAAATGCATTTAAGTATTCGTCAGCATCTTTAGCTCCGGTAAATTTACGGACAATTTTATATTTCAACTTTGCTTTGCCAAAAAGCTTCAAAGTTGAATACATAGCGTTTTGACCCGCGTTATCGCTATCTAAACATAAACGAATTTCTACACCAAGCTCTTTAAATAAAGCTATATGAGCTTCAGTTAAAGCTGTTCCCATTAAAGCAACAGCAGAATTAATTCCAGCTTTATAACAAGCAATTACATCCATAAATCCCTCTAAAACGTACAAATATCCATCTTTTCTAACTGAATCTTTTGCATTTCTAAAGTTGTATAAGATTGTACTTTTTTGGAATATTGGAGTCTCAGGTGAGTTAACATATTTAGATTCACCTTTGTCAGAATCTTTATATATTCTTCCTGAAAAACCAACAATATCACCCTTTGTGTTTTCTAGTGGGAACATAATTCTATCTCTGTATCTATCGTAGAATCCAGAGCCAGAATTAGCTAATATACCAGCTTTTTCTAAAGTTTCAACTGAGCAATTAAATCTTTCACGTAATACTTTGATTGATCTTGTGTTGTCCAAAGGTGCATAACCTATCTTAAAATGATTTATGACATCATCGTTCATATTTCTTTTTTCAAGATAACTTCTAGCTTCTTCACCATCTTTTTGTCTTAACGAAAAATGATAAAAACCAGTTAAATTGTTTATAGCATCTAACAAATCTTGATTTTCTTTTGGTTTAACTTTAACTACTTCATCTAAACCAGGTACATCAATATTGCATATGTTGCAAACTTTTTTTACTGCCTGCATGAAGCTTACATGCTCATATTTTTGAACAAATGTAATACAATTTCCACCAGTACCACAAACAAAGCACTTAAATATTTTTTTTGTTGGTGATATTGATAAGCTAGGTTTTGTATCGTCATGGAAAGGACAAATAGCTACATAATCAGCACCCTTTTTTGTCAATTTGAGGTAGTGGCCAATAACAGCTACAATATCAGCTTTATCTTTAACATATTGTACTAATTCTACTGATGTCATAGACTACTACCTCCTTTATAAAAACTATCTATTTTCTACTTTTTCTTCAATGTATTTTGCTAAGTCAGCTATAGCTACTCTTTCTTGTTTCATTGAATCTCTTTCACGAACTGTAACCATATGATCGTTTAATGAGTCAAAATCGTATGTTACACAGAATGGTGTACCAATAGCATCTTGTCTTCTATAGCGTTTACCAATTGAACCAGTGACATCAAATATAGCATCGTATTTTTTTACTAAGTTATCCAAGACCTCACTTTGAGCATTTGGAGCAAGTTGTTTACTAAGTGGTAAAACTGCGACTTTATATGGAGCAATAACTGGTGATAAGTGTAAAACTACACGTGTATCTTTCTCTAATTGTTCCTCATCGTATGCATCACAAAGAAGTGCAAGTAATAATCTATCACAACCAAATGAAGGTTCAACAACGTGAGGTGTATATCTTTCGTTTGTCTCAGGATCTAAGTATGTTAAGTCTTCACCTGAACAAGCTTGGTGTCTACCAAGATCGTAATCAGTTCTTGATGCAATACCCATTAATTCTCCCCAACCAAATGGGAATAAGTATTCAATGTCGGTCGTACCCTTGGAATAGAAAGCTAATTCTTCAGGTTCGTGATCTCTAAATCTTAAATGAGAATCTTCAATTCCAATTCTATCGATAAACTTTCTACATTCATCCTTCCAATATTCAAACCATTTCATATCTTCGCCAGGTTTGAAGAAGAATTCAATTTCCATTTGTTCAAATTCACGAGTTCTGAATGTAAAGTTTCCTGGAGTAATTTCATTTCTAAAAGCCTTACCAATGTCACAAACACCAAAAGGAAGTTTTGCTCTTGTTGTTCTTTGAACAGATTTGAAATTAACAAAAATACCTTGAGCGGTTTCAGGTCTTAAATAACAAACGCTACTCTTTTCTTCTGTGACACCAATGTATGTCTTAAACATCATTTGGAATTGTCTAATTGGAGTAAATGTGCTTTTACCACAGCTTGGACAAGTAATGTCACCTGATTCAATTTCTTTATTTAAGTCTTCTGTTGTCATAGCATCGACATTTAAATCTGGTTTTTGATCTTTAATTAAAGTGTCAGCTCTATAACGAGTATGGCAATATTTGCAATCTACGAGTGGATCGTGGAAGTTTGCAACATGTCCTGTTGCTTCCCAAACTTTCGGATTCATAATGATTGCTGGCTCAATTTCGTAAATCATGTGGTTTTCTCTTACAAAATGTTTACGCCACTCTTCTTTTAAATGATTTTTGGCTAATGTACCAAGTGGACCATAATCCCACGAATTTGCTAAACCACCATATATTTCAGAGCCTGGATAAACAAAGCCTGAAGTAATCAAATGTGTGGTAATTTTATCAAAACTAAATTTTGACACCTTAAAATCTCCTTTACACAATAATCTTCTTAAGTATAACATACTTAAGCTTTAATTCAAAATAAAAACAGACACAAAATAGGCTAAAAAGTAGCAAAAATGCTACATTCTCAAAGATTCTAGAAGAAAATTAAATGTCTTTAATTCTACACCTAATTCGTCTTTTATAAAATTTATTAAATCATTTAAGCATTCTTTAACAATATTCTCATCTAATTTTGCTCCGCCAAATTTTTCTGGTGTAACTTTAAAGGCGTAAAGCATCAAATTTAAATATGTGTTATTTTGGCGTTTTGAAAACGTTTTTGTTGCACAATCCAAGCATTTAAAGCCGCCATTTTTCATTGAAAAATGGACAAGGTTATTTTTTCTTCCACAAATGACACAACCATCAAGTTTTGGTTCATAGCCAATTGCGCTTATAGCTTTAGCTGTAAATATTAAAGCGATGGATAATAAACTGTATCCATTTTTGCATAACAATATAGATTTTTCGAAAAAATCATACGGAATCAAATCTTGTTCTAAAAATAATTTTACTATAATTTCTCTTTCATAATTTAGCAAGTTCTGAGCCGAAAAATTTACATATAATTCAACGTTGCTTTCTAGTGTCGTCACACCACGGACAGAATAATAACTATTTCCTTTTTCACCTACATCAATAGTTATTTTATTAAATAAAATAGTCGCTTGACTATATTTGCTTCCAGGCAAAAAGCCATTATTAACCCTTATAGAATAAAGGTATTCAGAGGTTAAAAAAGATACTATTGCATCTTTATCTTTATATTTTTCAACATTTATTGGATAACCAATTAATTTTGATATTTTTTCTCTCATTTCATATATCCGTATCTACGAAGATACTTAGGATTATCGCGCCAATCTGGAACTACTTTTACAAGTAAATCTAGTGAAACTGGTCTTCCTAAAAAGCCCTTTAAAGCCTCTTCAGAATAACGTCTAATTTTAGATATCATCTTTCCTTGGCGGCCAATCATAATTGCTTTTTCTGATTCTCTTTCAACAATGATATCAGCTCTTATAATTAATAAATTGTCTTCCTCTTCAACATGCTTTATTTCAACGTGACATGCATGTGGAACTTCATCCTCAGTTAATCTCATGCATTTTTCACGAATTGTTTCAGAATAAATAAATTCTTCTGGATGATCTGAAATCATATCTTGTGGAAAATAAGGCGTTCCTTCTTGCAAATATTTTTTTACTGTTGAAACTAATTGTTCTATACCAGCCTTATTTATCGCAGACAATTCAACTACATCTGCATTTGGCAATATTTCTTTATATTCTTTTATTTTTTCTTGACCTTGTTCAAATTTAATTAAATCAATTTTATTGAAAGCCAAAATAATAGGCGTATCTAACGTAGCCAATCTATTAGCTGTTTTCTTATCAACTCTTTTAGATGCATCAATAACATAAATAATTGCATCGACATCGTATAAAGCAGATTTAGCTTCTTGAAGCATCAATTGGCCAAGTTTTTTATGAGGATCATGTAATCCAGGAGTATCCACAAAAACTATTTGAGAGTCTTCATCGTTATAAATACCTTGAATATTTTCCCTAGTAGTTTGTGGCTTTTCGCTTACTGCCTCTATTTTTGTTTTTAAAATCGCATTTAAAATAGTTGACTTACCAGCATTAGCAAGTCCATATAACGAGCAAAATCCTACTTTCATAATTTATATTCCTTTATAAGTTTTCTTTTGAAAAAGCGTACGGCAATAATTCTTTTACAGATGTAACTAATTCTAAGCCACCAACTGTAAACAATACAACAGGCGTTTCTGGAAGTAAAAGTTCAGACATTACTTGTCTACAAGCACCACAAGGTGAAACGATTGAAGGTGAGTCTGCAACAAGTGCTAAAACTTCAACTTCTTCAGGTTTTACACCAGCAAGTTTTGCTGCAAACATTGCTGTTCTTTCAGCGCAAATTGACAATGGGTAAGAAGCGTTTTCTAAATTAGCCCCCCTAAATAATCTTCCATCTTTGGTAATTAACACAGCTCCAACGGCAAAATTAGAGTAAGGTGAATATGATAATTCTCTTGATTTCATCGATTCTGCTTTTAGCATTTTTAAATCCATTTACATTTCCTCCTTCAAATAATCATATTTAAACGAATTAAGTATGGCATTTTGAAGTTCAAACATTACGTTTGCCTCTTCTTCTGAATGAACATGGTCGTATCCAAGTAAGTGTAATGTTCCATGAATAAAAAGGAAAGCTAATTCACGTCTTAAAGGATGGTTAAATTCAATTGCTTGTTTCTTTGCTACATCAAGAGCAATAACAATTTCGCCTAAATCTTTAATTGGTGAATCAAAAGAATCCGATTCCATATAAGCAAATGAAATAACATCGGTTGGTCTATCAATATGTCGATAATCTCTGTTTATTTCTTGTATAGTATCATTATCAACAATAGTGACACTTGAAGTTATTTCACCTTCTAATTTCATGTAAGAAACAATGTGTTTCATAAGACTATTAAACATTTCTTCTAAATCGCTAGGAGCAAGTGTTGTCTTATCGCTATAATAAAGTTCAATTTTTTCCATATTTGCCTCGCAGTTTATTATAGCAAATTTGACAACATTTATATATCTTTTTGTTTATATTACTAATTAATATATCATTTAGTAAATATTTTATATGCATCTTTATGCAATTTTGAAAGTTCTTGGCAATATAAATCAACATTTTTTAATCGAGAAAAAATTGATTTTATAAACAGAAACAAAAAATAAATAAAACATGTTACTTGAATTAAATGTTCAATTTTCAATCGTTCCTCTAAGACTAAAATTACTGAAGAAAATATTAAAGACAAAAGCACATCAACTATATAATTTATAGATTTATACAAAGAAAATTTATAAGAATATTTTTGTGCATTTTTATATTCTTTTATAGCTATGCTTTTCCTTTTAATGGATTTTAAAAAATTGTCTTCGTTATATTCAATTTTGTCGTATATTATTTTTAGTTTTCTTTTTAGAATAATAGTTACTAATAAATCAGCAAGAATTACAAATGTTGTCGCTAATAAATATTGAATTCCCGATGATAACAAAACATAAATTACAACTCCAAAACAAGTTATTGAACCATAAACTAATAGTGGATTTACTATTATTTTTTCTTTTACTTTTAAAACATATTTGTAATCTAGAGTATTTAGATGCTTTGATAAATATTTAAGTACAAATTTATCATCTAACTTTTTAGATAGAGAATAAGTATTTAATAGCAATACACTTAACAAAAGCAAAAAAATTATTACTGATATGAGTGTAAACAATCCATTTCCTATGCTTGCAAAAAATAATGATAAAATTATCGCAATGCATTCTAAAATTGAAATTAGAGCTAATTTTATATATTCCATTGTTTTTAAAGTACTTAACGGTTGTATTTTCTTAACTTTTCCAGATTTAAAAAATAGAGCAGATGTTACTTTAAAATCAATCTCATTTCTCTTTATCCAATATATTTTACCTATAGGATCATATAGTTTATATTTATTTTTCTTCTTTTCAATTAACACTAAAAAATGACCTATATTTTCTTTTTCAATTCTCACTATAGAATTAGGTTTTAATAAATTTAATTTATCATTATTTAATTCATAACAATCGTATAATAATCCATTATCACTTAATTCTTCTTTAATTTGAAATACATTATCACATTTTCTCTTTAACGGATAAGAAGCATAATAGTTACATTTACTAAATTTAGATAAAATATATCTAACGGTCGTTTGACCACAATCATTTTTTTCAATTTGTTTTATCATATTGTTTCTCCTCATTTTATATATGGGAAAAGCAATAATTTTTTCTAAATATTATTGTTCTATTGCAATGTTTTCTATTAGTTGATAATGCAATTTTATGTACGAACTATTTATTCCATATTTAAAAGACAAAATATTTCTTTCATCTATTGCTCCTTCGTTTGTATCTTCAAGAGCCTTTCTGTCACATTCACTAAGAAAATAAGATAAAATTTCACTTTCTTCACGAATTCCTGTATCACACTTATATTCGATAATTTTCCAAGTATATGCATATACTTTTGCTTTAGTAAATAATTCTATTTGCTTCGTATCATTGACATTTATATAAGCACTAATAAGTAAATCTCCTTTTTTAACATAATCATTCACTTGAATCATTTTTTGTCCATGCTCAACCATTATTTTTTTGATCACACCATCTTTAGAAGCAATAAGATTTCTTTTTAATTCAGGTAATACTATTGGTTCTCGTCTTTTTTCATACTTTACTTCAATTACTAAACCAGTGCGACGAATTTCCAAAAATTCTATATTACTAATTAACTCTTTTTCTAATTTAGTTTGCAAATTTTTAAGTTTAATATTAGATGGCAAAGATTGATACTTTTCAATATTACTTTCAGTTAATTTTTGACGTATTTGATTATCTATTTCTTCGTTTCCACCTGAAATATCAACTCTATATATTCTAGTAGATGCAAATATAAAAAGAATCAAAGTTATAATTAAGGATATAACTGTCGTTTTTTTGCTAATTAAATTATGTACTATTGATTTAGGACCATAACGCTTTATTAAAATCGCTTCAGAAAAGCACTTTAATACTTGCTTTTTATATTTAGGTTCTACTTTAAATTTATATGTATAATCAGATATTTTTTTAAAATTACGTACAACTATTTTCTTTTCTTTTAAAAGTTGTAAAGCTTTTTGTGGCGAATATATTTTTATAACGTATTCATCATAAGACTTAAACATATATAATCTCCAACATACTTACTTTGCCACCAATAATTGCTTCTTTAGAGTCATAATATTTAATATAAATGTTAATTCCGGTAACATTAATTACTCTATCTTTAAAAAACACTTCAAGCTTTTTATCGCTTTGAAGTGCTAATGAAACAAAATCATAAAATTCTATACAATCATCGTTATAAACAAATTTCTTTAGCACGATAGATTATATGATGTAATTATATAAAGTATCACTCAAATAGTTCTGGTTCGATAATTTCTCTTTCAGACATTAAATATTTTAATGTGTCGGCCATAATGTTTTGAGTTATTTTATCTCTCAAACAATAGGCTTGAGTAACTTCATCAATTGTTAAACGTGAACTAATGAAAGTAATAAGTCCTTTTTTACGTCTTTCATTTAATAATGGAACTAAATAGAAATCTCTAATTTGAAAAGATTTAGGTTCTAATCCAAAATCATCTATCAATAACACGTCAACATCTTTTATTGAACTATAAGTTTCTATTGCGTAATCGCGTGCTTCAGATTTTACTTTATCTGTTAAAGGAATGAAAAGTGATGGTGAACTAACATAGGCAACTTTATTGTTATTCATCATTGCGCTTATTAATACATATTGTAAGAAAGTTCTACCATTAGAATTAGGTGAAACTACATAAAATCCTTTAACAAAATTATTTTTATACCCTTTATTTTTTATAAGTGGAATACTCTCTGCAAGTAAGTTCTTTAATTGGCTTTTAGTATTTTGCGAGTTTTTAACAAAAGTTAAAATCCTATTATATGATTCTCTAGCATTTTCAGGATTTATTGAAGAATGAACAACATTTCTTAAATAATTTTCCCATTTTTTCTTATAATCACAAAATACAAAGCGATTATCTATTTCTCCAGTATAAGAATTATAGACAAGCTTTAAAGTTGTACCAACTCTGTCTTTTTTAACGCATTTAGATAATCCACGACAGTTTTGACAAAGTTTTTTATCATCTAAAACTTGAGCGATTTTAATTGCCCCTTTTCTTAATTCTTCATCTGAAAAATTATATGATTTAGCAAATTCAACTAAATCTTTATCCTTGTAAAAATCAGATAAAACATCTTCGACAAACTTTGTCATGTCTGAGTTTGATATAAGTTGTTCTTTAGGAATATTAAGCTTATTCATAGTTCATCATCTCCTATGAGCACATCCAAGTTGCTAACATCTACATTCTCTTTTTCACTTGTTTCTTCTAAATCGCTATTAGTTGCACTCTGTCTATGAGTAACTTGAGCATCTTTATTAATATATTTTTTGGCATTTTTATCATTTCTATAAAGTGTTGCCATAGCATCATACGCCGTCTTAATATTTGATCTTTTAAGAGTTATTGCAACTTTTAAAACAAATTTTTCAGGCAATTTATTATCACAATGAGTAAGAGTGTAGTCTAAAATAAAATTTATAATGCCTGATGTAAACCCATACTCTTTAGATAAAGTATCAATAAGTTCAAGTTCAGATTTTAATGGTGTTGCTCCACTGACTAAACCCAAGAAATCTGCTGGACTAATATTCTCATATTCTCTTAGTGTTCTAGCACTTTCAGTATTACCTGATGTATTAGATCTAATAAAGTCTTTCTTAGAGCCGTATTTAACTAAACTCATGGCTAAATTCTTAAAGTTTTCAACTGAAAAAACGTTATTACTAGAAATTGAATTTTCAACTAATTCTGCACATTTTTCTGGTTTGACACCATAAATTGTACCTATTCTTAATATTTCAGATAAATCATCATCGATTATTGCTTTATCGACATGTCTCTCTTTCAGACCTTCATAAAAAACTTCTTTATCAAAATCTGATTCTACCGATTTAAATTGTTTATCAACAAATGATGTATAGCCATTTTCCATTTCATAATATGGCTCATCTAAATCAATTAAATAAACGTCTGTTGCAGATGTTGACACATCGACATATTCCGAAGAAATAGAAGCACCAATTGCAAAGTGCTCTCTAGCATTAAGCATATATTTTTCACCCATTGTTTTGCATAATAAACCTTTTAAAACAATGTTAGAATCTGAAAAGAATTTTTTAGGAGTGGCAGGTGGCAATAACTTATAAATATATTTAATTCCAGAAACATCTTCTTTTCTATATGTTTCAAGAAGATTAACTGCTTCAAGCTTTTTTCTATTAAGATCTAATTCATTGATTGAGATTGCAAGTCTTTTAGCTAAGTCGCTATTAAACATCGAATCATATCTATTCTTATTTCCAATTAATGTATCAAGCATGTTGTAAAGACTAATTGCTTCTGCTCCGACTATAGGACAATAAAGCCACATTAAAACTTCTCTATCGTTATATGATAAAGTATATTCTCTCCAAATTGAATAAACACTATTTTCTTCTAAAACAATCATAATAACCTCGTTCAATATTATAAGGTGCAGAAAATATTTAATCAACAAACACTTATAATCATTGCTTAAGTGTTCTTGTTTTTATGCATTTTAAAAAATTATTTGTCTAAAATAAATAGTAGGATCACTTAACGGTTAGTTTAAGCAATAAGTAATTCTTATGGACAGCTAAAAATAATGTTGTTTTTTGTTCAAATATATCTTTGTAAAAACGCTTACATAGGTTTTTGCATTGCTTAAACATATTAGGATGATAAAATAATTATGAATTATTCCGGAGGTATTTATTATATGATTAAAAAAATTGGCGTATTGACAAGCGGTGGCGATGCTCCAGGCATGAATGCATGCCTAAGAGCAGTTGTTAGAGCCGGATTAAAAGCTGGGCTTGAAATGTACGCTATTCACGATGGCTATAAAGGAATTATTGATAGAAACATCGAAAAATTAGATAGACATTCTGTCAGTGATATTCTCAATCGCGGTGGTACTGTTATTGGTACTGCTAGATTGCCAGAATTTGCACAACCTGAAGTTCAAATGAAGGCTGTAGAAATCTTACAAAGTTATGGTATTGATGCCTTAGTAACTATTGGTGGAGATGGAACATATCAAGGCGCTTTAGCTTTAAGTCGTCGTGGAATCAATTGCATTGGCCTTCCAGGCACAATCGATAACGATATTGCTTCAACAGATTACACTATCGGTTTTGATACAGCCTTAAACTGCATCATTGAATGTGTTGATAGATTAAGAGATACATCAACATCACACCAACGTTGCTCTGTTATCGAAGTTATGGGTAGAAATTGTCCAGATTTAGCTGCATATGCTGGCGTTGCATGTGGTGCAGAAATCACTATCACTCAAGAAAGTGAATGGACAAAAGAGAGCGTTATCGCTGAGCTTAAGAAACAAAAAGAAAGTGGTAAACGTCACGCTATTGTTATAGTTGCTGAACATATCTGCGATGTACATGAATTTGCACACGAAATTGAAAGAGATAGCGGCTTTGAAACAAAAGCTGAAGTATTAGGTCATATGCAACGTGGTGGAAGTCCTACCGCTTTTGATAGAGTTTTAGCATCTAGAATGGGCGACTACGCTGTTGACTTATTAATTAATGGTGTTAGCGGTGCTTGTGTCGGCTTAGTTAAAAATGAATTAAAGTATTATCCTATTGAAGAAGCATTAAAGCTTCCTAGACATTCTTGTAAAGACCTTCTTAAAGTTGGTGCTAGATTGGAGTAATTTATGATCAATAACATCTTCAAAAAAACAAAAATCGTTTGTACTATTGGTCCTGCTAGTGAAAAACCAGAAGTCCTTGAGCAATTAATTCTTAATGGTATGAATATTGCTAGACTTAACTTTTCTCACGGAGATTATGCTGAACACTTAGCAAAAATTAATACAATTAGAGCCTTAGAAAAGAAATTAAATATTCTAATTCCTATTATGTTAGATACAAAAGGCCCTGAAATTAGAACACATAAATTCGAAGGTGGAAGTGCCTCAATAGTCACTGGTCAAACAATTCGAATTTGTATGAATGAAATTCTTGGAAACAATGAAAAATTTTCAGTTACATTCCCTGATTTATACGATGATGTAAAAGTTGGAGATCGTATTAAATTAGATGATGGAAACTTAACTTTAAAAGTTACTGGTAAAGATGAAGCAACACGTGAAATTATCTGTGAAGCATTAAATCACCATGTTATTCGTGATAGACGTGGTATTAACTGCCCTGACACTCATCTTTCCCTTCCATTTATTTCAGATAGAGACTATAAAGATTTAGTTTGGGGTTGCGTCCAAGGCGTAGATTATGTATCTGCTTCCTTTGTCCGTACAGCTGATGATGTTAACGAAATTAGAAAAATATTAAAAGAACATGGCGGCGAACACATAAAGATTATATCTAAAGTTGAAAATACAGAATCAGTCGCAAACTTAGATGCAGTTATTAATGCTTCTGATGGGTTAATGGTTGCTAGAGGTGACTTAGGTGTTGAAGTTCCACCAGAAGACGTTCCAGTTATTCAAAGAGAGATGATAAGAAAATGTCGTATCTTAGGAAAACCTGTAATTACTGCAACTCAAATGCTAGATTCAATGAAGACAAATCCAAATCCAACAAGAGCCGAAGTATCAGATGTTGCAAATGCTGTTTTAGAAAGTACGGACTCAGTAATGCTTTCTGCTGAAAGTGCTTCAGGTGAATACCCTGTCGAAGCCGTTAGCATGCAAGCTAAAATCAGTTCAAGAATGGAAGAGTTCTTAAACTATGAAGCAATGGCTCAAGAGGCATATGATACATCTGCTAAAACACTTAACGATGCTATTGCAAACTCAGTCGCAAATACAGCTTTGCTTTTAAACGCTAAACTTATTGTTTGTTTCTCGGAAACAGGTTCTACTGCTAGAAGAATGAGTAAGGCTAGACCAGTTTGCCCTGTTATTGAAGTATCAAATAATAGAGCTGCATGCATTTCAGGTATGATGAGCTGGGGTGTATATCCAAAATATGTAAAAATAGTTCCACAATTCATTGAAGAAATGGAAGTTTTAGCTATTCATTTAGCTAGAGTTTATAACATCCCTGCTGGCAGCAAGATTATTATTACTGGTGGTACTCCAGTCGGTGCTGGTAAGACAAACTTTATGAAAGTTATTACTCTCGATGAAGTTAAAGAGGATATCGATGCATGAAATCTGTAATTTCTGTCGACCTAGGAGCAACTAACTTAAGAGTTGGAGTCGTAAATGAAGATTTATCTTTAGGAGTTGTCTTAAGAGAACCATCAACAAAAAATAATCCTGATGCTTTGTATAACCAAATAAAGCGTATGATTATTGAGGTTTTAAAAACAACAGCAAATGATATTAAATATGTCGGTATTTCTGCATGTGGTATTGTTAAAGATAACGTTATCGAAATACTTGCAAATCTCGGCATAGGAAGATTTGATTTGAAATCTTTAATCGAAAAAGATTTTCCAAATTTATCAGTCGAAATAGCTAACGATGCAAACGCTGCAGGTTATATGGAATCGCTACATGGTTCAGCAGCAAATGTTAGAACTAGTTATTTTATTACAATAAGTAGTGGTATTGGCGGTGTATTAATATACGACAACAAAATGGTAGATTTACCATTTGAAATCGGACATAACTTTATTAATTACAAGAATAAATTCTATGAATTAGAAAAATTATGTTCAGGCAATGGTATTGTTAATTTGGCAAAGCTTAACGGTTTAGAAGTTAAGAATGCTGGTGATTTATTCTCTTTAAAAGTTAATGGAGATAAAAAAGCTTCAAAAGTTTACGATTTGTGGCTTCAATATATTTCCTCAGCTATAGCTAATATTCAGCTTAATTATAATCCAGATGTAATAGTCTTAAGTGGTGGAGTTATGAAAAGTGCAACAATCTTCCAAGATGATTTGTTAGCTGTTGCAAATGCATTCATTGCACCATTCCCTGTTAAGAAAATTAAATTTGTCCAAGCCAAGTTTGATCAAGACGCTGGTTTGATGGGTGGAGCGAGCTTAGCTCTTAAACATTTATAAAATTTAAGCAAATTTATATTGCACTTTATAAAAATTAGATTATACTAATAAACGTAAATCATATCTATATGGGCTATGATGAAGACACGTTCAAGCACAAAATTTAGAGAGTTCGATTAGGTGAAAGCGAACACGTGCAAGAATACCACTTCTGAGCCTTCTAGGTAACTAGACGCTACCAGCGTTATCGGTATTAAGAGATTTGATATTATTTATCAAGTGAAAATAGGTGGTACCACGCTATATGCGTCCTTAAAAGGTACCTTTTTTTGTTTCATGGAGGTAATATTATGAAATTGAAACTTAAAGATGGAAAAGTTCTTGAATTAGAAAACGCTCAAGACGGTTTATCAATTGCTAAGGCTATAGCTGTATCTTTAGCTAAGAAAGCCATTGCAATTAAAGTTGATGGTGAATTAGAAGACTTATCAACAGTTATTGATCACGATGCAGAAATTGAAATTATAACAAAAGAAAGTCCAGAAGCTTTCCAAATTTTAAACCATTCTGCAGCACATGTTTTAGCCCAAGCTATTATGAGATTATATCCTGATGCTCAATTGGAATATGGTCCAAGTATTGAGGAAGGTTTCTTCTACGATATCGGATTCTCTTCTCCAGTTTCTGAAGCTGATTTTGCTAAAATCGAAAAAGAAATGTCAAAAATTGCTGATGAAGCTTTACCTATTGTTAGAGAAGAAGTCTCATTAGAAAAAGCTAAAGAATTATTTGCAAATCAAAAGTATAAATTAGCACACTTAGATGAAATCGAAGGTAAGTTAACAATATATAGACAAGGTGAATTCTACGATTTATGCCGTGGTCCACACGTTTCTAACACAAAGTATTGTAAGCACATTAAACTTACATCAATTTCTGGTGCCTATTATAAAGGTGACTCTAAAAATGAACAATTAACACGTATTTACGGAACATGTTTCTTCAGTGCTGAAGAACTTGAAAATCACCTTAAATTACTCGAAGAAAGAAAACAATCAGATCACAGAAAGCTTGGTAAAGAACTCGGTTTATTTATGATTTCTGATTACGGTCCAGGTTTTCCTTTCTTCCTTCCAAACGGAATGATTTTAAGAAGAGAACTTGAAAATTTCTGGTATGATATTCATACAGAAGAAGGCTACGTCTTTGTTAAAACTCCTATTATTCTTTCTAGAGAATTATGGGAAACATCAGGCCACTGGGCTAACTACAAAGAAAATATGTATACAACAACAATCGATGATGGCATTTATGCTATTAAGCCAATGAACTGTCCAGGTGGTATGCTCGTTTATAAAAATGAAATTCACTCTTATAGAGACTTACCAATTAGAATGGGTGAATTAGGTTTAGTTCATAGACATGAAGCCTCAGGTGCTTTAAATGGTTTATTTAGAGTTCGTAACTTTACACAAGATGATGCCCATATCTTCCTTAGACCTGACCAATTAGAAGATGAAATGAATAGACTTCTTAAGCTATTCAAGAGAATTTATGATACATTTGGCCTTTCATACAAGATTGTTTTATCTACAAGACCTGAAGATAAATATATCGGTAGTATTGAAACATGGAATCGTTCAGAAGCTATCCTTGAAAAAGTTTTAATTGAAAACGGTGTTGATTATAAGATTAATCCAGGTGATGGTGCATTCTATGGTCCAAAACTCGACTTCAAGCTCAAGGATTCAATGAATCGTATATGGCAATGTGGTACAATTCAATTAGATATGAACTTACCAGAAAGATTTGATTTGACATATGTCGATGCTGATGGTGAAAAGAAGAGACCTATTATGCTTCACAGAGCTATCTATGGTTCACTTGAAAGATTTATCGGTATCTTAATCGAAAACTTTAAGGGTGCCTTCCCAACTTGGATGTCACCAAGACAAGTAGTCGTTTTACCAGTAAGTAAAGAAGAAAATCAAGTTAGAATTGCAAACGAAATTGTTAGCGCTCTTAAAAAATTAAAGATCAGAGCTGAAATAGATGACCGCGATGAAAAGATTTCCTATCGTATGAGAGACGCTCAAGTTAAAAAGACTCCTTATACACTTGTTATTGGTGCCAAAGAAGTCGAAACTGGAAATGTCACATATAGAATATTCGGTTCCAAAGATTCATTCACTGTTTCATACGATGAATTCGTAAAACTCATTTCTTCAGATATTGCTGAAAAGAAATTAAAGAGATTCTAAAAATATATAGCTCGGATTAGTTTCCGAGCTTTTTTTGTTTGAAAATTTATAATTAAAAAGAGTGCCGAGGAATAGCACTCTATATATAAAAATAAAGGAAGGAACAATTTAATCTTTCATTTGGTTATTTAACTTAGTAATGTCCGAATCAATATTGTGAATTTCCATTTCTAAGCGTTGATTTGTCGATGAATTTGAGCTAATTAAAGGAACCATAACAGATGTCACACCTGCGGCAAAAACTAAAGATACAATTGCAATAACTCTTAATCTAAATGCACGTCTAGATATTTTGTTTTTTGTTAACTTTTCTTTCATGTTATTCTTTCCTTTCTATAACTCTTAATTTAGCTGGTTTAGAACGAAGATTAGCTTCAATTTCTCTTTCACTAGGAGCTATTGGTTTTCTAGTAACTAACTCGTAATCTAATTGAATATCTTGCTCTGGAACCCATTTATCTGTTGCGGGTTTAACAGCATACTTTTTAAACATATTCTTTATTAATCCATCTTCCAATGAATTAAAGGTAATAACAGCTAATCTTCCACCATTTGATAGAAAATTAATACCTTTATCAACACCAATTTCAATTTCTGTTTTTTCCTTGTTAACTTCATATCTTATTCCAAGGAATGTTTGCTTTGCAGGATGTCCAACTTTGCTTAATACTTTGTTAGGCAAAGCTTTTTTTATCACATCAACAAGTTCAAATGTAGTATGAATTGGTTTGATTTCTCTACTATTAACGATTTCTCTAGCAATTAATGAAGCAAATTTCTCTTCACCATAATCGTAAATAACGTGTCTTAATTGTTCATAACTATATGTATTAACAACTATTTCGGCCGTTAATTTATCTTCCTGATTCATTCTCATATCAAGAGGAGCATCGAATCTATATGAAAATCCTCTTTCAGGATTATCAAATTGTGGAGATGAAACTCCTAAGTCATAAAGAATTGCATCGACATGTGTTACACCGATTTTCTTTAACTCATCAACTGCATCTGAGAAATTAGAATGAATAAGCGTAAAGTTATTACCGATTTTACTCAATCTTTGTTTTGAAAATTCAAGAGCTGTTTGATCTCTATCAACGCCGTATAAATATCCAAATGGAATCTTCTTAAGTATTTCACTTGAATGTCCTGCGCGTCCTAAAGTCATATCTACAACAATTGAATTTGGTTTTAAATCAAGCAAAGTAATAGTTTCATTCAACAACACTGGAGCATGATAATTACTTTCCATAATTACCTCCAATTAACTCGCTAGCAAGTGTTGAATAATTATCTTCCTCGTTTACTTCATTGTTACGATAGACTTCACTATCCCAAATTTCCAAATGATCTGACATGCCAACAACAACAACTTCTTTTTTGATACCAACTTTATCTGTCATTATTTTAGGAAGTTGAATTCTTCCTTGTTTGTCCATTGATAAATCGAATGAATTAGCGAAGAAAACACGTTTAACGCTTCTGGCTGCACTTGAGAAGTCATCTAAAGAATTGATCTTCTCAGCTTTCTTCTTATAAATTTCTGAAGGGTAGAATGAGAGGCATTTATCGAAATCTAAGACCATATAAAAACTATATCCTAATTCTTCCCTATATCTTGTAGGAAGAACAAGGCGGTTTTTTTCATCGATAAGGTTAACTGTTTGTCCTAGAAACATTCCAATTACCTCCACTTTATTCCCTTTCTATCCATATTCTAACACCAGAGTATCATTATCGCAACAAAAATTTATATTTTTATGCAAAAGAAAAGCTACCATAAAGGTAGCTATACATTCATTATTTTGTTAAGTCCTCGTCATCAAACTCAATATTTGAAAACGCATTTCCTTTGCTTGCTTGATATTCGTCTTCAGAAACAATTTCAATACCATTAATTATTTTTTTTGATAATTTCGTCGTTGAATAATTAGTTGGGATTGCATCGTAATATAAAGCTAAGGCTATCGGTCTAAAGTCGATCGAACCTGTAGTATCAAATTCTACATCAGATTCTATATCTTCATTTTGTGAAACCATAATTTCGTCAGAAACATTCTTTTTAAATGTCTTATATTTAAAATCGTGATCATCAAGAATTGTAACTACAACTTTTAATTCTAACGAAACTAAATATGCACTTTCAGCAACTTTAGTAGCATAAATACTTGCTTCTAGAGTTTTAACGTCTTTAACATTAGGAGTAACTTTTAATTCTTTTGGTGTAAGTTCTAATTCAAAAGTTCTTCCTTCATCATTTAATCTAGCAATATTTTGCAAAGTGTATTTCATGCTGGTATTTTCTCCTCAATATAACCTTCTTTAACAAAATGATTCTTAACTAATTGCATTACTCTACGCATATCGTGGTGAGCTGCAAAGTCTAATCTCAAGCCAAAAATTAATTCCCATTCTGCTAAATTTGTTGTTACAACGATTGAAGTTTTTAAAGCGTTAGGTAAGATTGCTCTAGCTTTGTCTGGTGTTACTTTTCTAGATGCAAGATCCATATAGCCTTTTTCTATTGTAGCAAAAACAGTTTCATATACATCCTTGTTTTCTTCATAATCTATAGGTTTAATAAAAGATAGTTCTCCATTAAACTTATTTTTTGAATAATTACAATATCTTGTAGATTCTTGAGCAAACGAGCATCTTCTATGACGAACTAATTCGTGAGATACACCTCTATCTGTAATTATTTTCATAGTAACAAATTGGTGAATCTTTCTTTCTTCATATGATAACTTAGAAATTTCTTCACTGCTTAAAATTCTAATATTCTCATTGCTTTCAACTTCAAAATCTTTAAAGAAAACATCTTTTACTCTTTGGCTTAAAGCCGATATCAAAACAAGAAGTGGATTATCAAATTCTTTTCTTGCATATGCTTCAGCAATTGGTCTTAAACTAAGCGTAACTAAATAAACATCATTTTTATTTGACATGTAAACAAAAGGATTATTTATATTTTTTATTTCATAATATAATTCTTTATTTACAACAAATGTCAATGCCTTATGTTCAACCATTGCAAAGTGACAATTATTTATAAGTCTGCTAACAAAAGGAGCTTCATCAGGTTCTTTTGGAGTGGATAAATAACAATTTCTAGCCACTTTAGCGATCATATCAATCGTATCATCTATTTTTATTTCTTCAACTGATGGTTCAACTAATTTCATTGTTTCAAACTCACTTTCAATTTTTCAGTAACATTTTTAATTATATTGTTCATAGTTTTAGTTATTTCTGCATCTGAAAGTGTATGATCAGAAGAAAGTGTGAAATTCAAAGCAATTGATTTTTCACCATCTTTTTCATAAATATCAAATACATCAACTGACTTAACTAATTGTCCACCTGCTTTCTTAGCAGCCGTAATTAAATCTTTGCATGTTAATTCTGGTGGACAGACAAATGAAAGGTCTCTGAATACTGGTGGGAAAATGGAAATAGCTGTAAACTTAGTCTTTCCTGTTTTAATATTGAAGACATAGTTTAAATCTAATTCACCTACTACCATCTCTTTATATCCAAGTGATGGGTGTAATTCACCAATAGTACCGACTAAATCTTTACCAATCATAATGTCAGCTGAACGTCCTGGGTGGAAAGATTTATTAACTGATGGAACAAATGAGTATCTCTTTTCATCTATACCAAGCAAGTCAAGAATACCGGTAACAACGCCTTTAATATCGTAAAAATCTTTTATTGGATTAACTATGTTGCCCTGATCGTGTTTTTTGCCAGACATAACAATAGCTAATCTTAAACCATTTGGTTCACCTTTAAGGTCAACTGAAGAAACTTCAAACATATTGAAGTCGTTGTTTTTTCTATCTCTATTATATTTAGCAACTTCTATTAATGATGGCAAAACTGAAATACGTACATACATGTGATCAGCTGTCATTGGATTAATAATCTTATATGGTTCATGGGCTTTAAAAACGTTAGGACCACTTATTTTTTGCTCATCGACAAGAGTATATGTTAATGCTTCATTGAAGCCATTAGCAATTAAGTGTTCTCTTACCTTTCTACGTTTTGCTTGAGTCTCGCTTAATTCACCATGTGTTTGTGGCATATCTTTTAATGAAAGTTCTATTCTAGCTGGATCGTTTAGTCTAAAGACTTCTTCTTCAATGTCACATTGTTCTTTTAAATCCAGTCTATCATATGGTGGATATAAAACATTTCCTTCTTTTTTAACATTAATTCTTCTCAAGATATCCTCTACCTCAGCTTCAGAGAAATTAGAGCCAAGTCGATTATTTAATTTATCTAAAGAATAATCTATATGAGCATTAAATTCAGGAACTTCATTATACTTTGTATAAGAAACTAATTTAGTATTTGGAGATAATTTATTAATTAAAGCTACTGTATATTGCATAGCTTCATCAACCAAATATGGATTGACGCCTTTAATAAATCTTGCTGATGAATCGCTAGCTAAACCTGTTCTAACAACTGTTCTACGGACAGATGCATGATAGAAGTGAGCAGCTTCAATACCGATATGAGATGAGTTTTCATCACATTCAACATTCTTTCCGCCCATTACGCCGGCTAAACACATAGGTTTTGTACCATCTGTTACAACTAAATCACCTTTGACGACATCGTATTCTTTATCATCTAAAGCTAAGAATTTTCCGCAGTAATCATCTTTAACTACAAATGAATTACTATCAATCTTGCTTAAGTCATACATGTGAAGAGGTTGACCAGTTATAAGCATTGAAAGGTTGCCAATATCAACTATGAGATTAATAGAACGTATTCCCATAGCTTGGAGATATCTTTCCATAATAAGTGGTGTCTTATTTTCAGTAAAGCCATTGATTTCTAACAAACTAAATGATTTACAATTTTCTGTTTCACTTCTAACATCAATTTTCTTTTCTAAGTTGTTTATTAGAGGTAAATCAATCTTTTTAAGTGGTCTATCTAAAATTGTGCTTAATTCTTTGGCCATACCTAATACTGATAAACAGTCAGGTCTATTAGCTAAAATATTAATATCGAACAAATAGTCATCTAAGCCTAAGTGTTTTAAAATTTCTTCATCGCCTGGCAAATAGTCTTCAGGTAATTCTTCAATACCATTTAAAGAAGGTGAAGTTTCACTTAAAACAGATTTATCTAAGCCTAATTCTAAAAGTGAACAGCACATTCCATTAGATTCATAGCCTCTAATAACACCTTTTTTGATTGTTACATCTAATGCATCGAGTCTACAGCCTTCTAATGCAACAATTACGTTTAAACCTTTACGAGCATTTGGAGCTCCGCAAACAATATCTAAAACTCCATATTTAGAGCCACAATCTACTTTTAAAAGATGTAAGTGATTGCTATCTGGATGTTCTTCACATGAGAGAATGTGACCTGATACCAATTTTGTGCCGCTGGCCAAATATTTTCCGCCTTCAACTTCAAAGCCAGAAAATGTTAATTTATTTGTAATTTCTTCAGGAGTTAAATCACTGATATCGATAAATTGATTTAATAAATTATATGAATGTACCATTTTATTACTCCTTATTGAATTGATTTAAAACATTAACGTCATCGGTATAGAAACGTCTAATATCATCAATTCCATACTTAAGCATTGCTAATCTTTCAATACCAACACCAAAGGCAAAACCTTGATACTCTTTATCATCAAAGCCGTTCATTCTTAAAACGTTAGGGTGAACCATACCACCACCTAATATTTCAATCCATCCGGTGTGCTTACAAAGTTTGCAACCTTTACCACCACACTCGAAGCAACTAACATCTACTTCAATGCTTGGTTCCGTAAATGGGAAGTAACTTGGTCTAAATCTAACTTCTCTTTTTTCACCAAATAGGTGACGAATTAAAAGAGTTAATGTTTCCATGAGCGAACCCATGTTAACATTTTTATCAATTACTAAGCATTCAATTTGACCAAATTGATGTGAGTGAGTAGCATCTTCATCTCTACGGAAAACTTTTCCAGGGCAAATAATTTTAATAGGTGCTTGTCCTTTAGCAGCTTCCATTACATGAGCTTGAACAGGTGACGTATGGGATCTCATTAAAGTATTATCATCAATAAAGAAACTATCTTGCATTTCTCTTGCTGGATGGTCGTGAGGAATATTAAGCAATTCAAAATTATATTTATCTAATTCTACTTCTGGACCTTCAGCGACTTTATATCCTAATCCAACAAAGTAATCTGTAACTTCATCAACTATTACTTGAAATGGATGTTTTGATCCTTTTTTATAATTTCTTCCTGGTAAAGTAATATCAATCTTTTCGCTTGCTAACTTTTTATTTAAAAGCGCTTCTTTAATTGAAGCTTCTTTTGCTTCAAAGTAAGACAAAATTTTTGCTTTTGCTTCATTTACTTCTTTACCAAAAGCAGCTCTTTCTTCTTGAGCCATATCTTTAAGTGATTGCATTGCTTTGCTAAGTTCACTTTTTTTGCCAGCATATCTGGATTTTGCTTCATTTAAAGCTGGTAAAGAATCAATTTCATTAGACTCTTTTTTAGCTTTTTCAATGAGTTCATTAAGTTTTTCGTGCATCTTAAAACTCCTTTAATAATAACGATATAAGTATAACATTTTATTAGTTAATTCGTACACTATAATGTTTGCTAAAAATTAATTTTTTCTTTTGTCTTTTCATATAAACTGTTTTCAAAAAAATCATCTATTAATAAACCAGTCTTAATATCTTTTTTCTTTTGAATAATTTTTAAAATATTTCTTAAAATAAAGAAAAAGAGAGTAAAAATAATTGCCGTAATAGCAGCTAAGCGCCCCTTATAATTTATTCCAACAAGTATAGTTGCCATTAAAGTTATAACAAATTGAATGATTAAAAACAAAGTTATGTTCTTAAAATGCTTATACGATGTTCCTTTTTTCTTAAATTTATGAAGTTCAGTTCCAAAATTAATTAACAAGCCAAAAACAAGTGAAATTGATTGACTCATTAAAACATCAAAGCCGTTTAAAAATCCAGACAATAATTTAGTAACTGATGTACTAGAATATGATTTTATTGGCATTGAAACACCTTTAACAATTATATTTTCAACTGTATCTGTCGGTGATGAAACAATTTTACGTGGTTTAGCTAAAGAAACAACAATACTTTCATTCTTAGGCTTTTTTCGAACATATTCCATATAATCTATTGCTGAACCGATGCTATCAACTTTTTTTCTAGCTATAGGTATGATAGATGAAATTGTATTCAAACTTAAGTCTTGTTTTGAATAAGTTATTACTTTATTTTCATTTTCAACACCAATATTTGCAATTGATTTTTCTTTGTTAGCCTTAGCTTTTAAAAGCCTATTCTTAGTCTCTATTCCAGTCATTTTTTACGAGTTGTCAAAGCTAGTTTTGACATTTTATATTTTTCAGTATCAGCTAATCTTACAAAAATATATGTATAGCAATATTGATAGTACTCTAAAGTTGATTGAAAGAACTTATTTGTATCATAGCAAAACATATTATTTATCAATAAGTCTTCAAGCATTTCATAGTTTTTAGTCAACTTCTTTTTTCCTTTTTTAAAAGTTTCAATTAAATACTTAAGGTTATCTAAGCATTCAATGTTATAGATCGTTAAAGATTTATTTTCAAATTCTTGAGTTCGAATTGCAATTTTATTTGCATATTGATCAATAAGAGAATTATAAAGTTCTTTTTCGCTATCTTCTAAAGTACTTAAATTCAATTTCTTTTCTGCTTTTTTAACTTCATTTAAAATTTTATCAAATTGCTCTTCACTTTCAGCTTCATCTAGTTTATTTAATTCAGTTTCCAAGAAAGTCAAAATTTCTTCATTTGTTTTTTTGGCATTATTTTTTATTTCTTTTTCAACATCTTTTCTTTTTGCATAAAATATCTCTTTTAATTTAGCAATTCTTTGATCAAGCTCACTAATTTCACTTAATTTTCCCTTAGTCAAAAAGCCGTATGTCAAAAATTTATTTTCTGCTTGAGTGAAAAAATTTAAGCTTTTTTCCATTTGTACAACGTCTAAATCAATGAATTTTTTCTCGATAAAATCTACATAACCAACCAAATATTTAATATTCTTAGGGTTATCGTTTATAAGATTAATAATAATTGTTTCAGCCTTTTTTAAATCGTTTAAAGCAAGGGCGTTTTCAAAATGTCTATATGCAAACATGTTTATATTATACCATCTTTTATTTAAAGAAAAAGTGGCACATTAAAAATGTATTTTTTATTTACTATTATTATTTCTAATGTTAAAATATTTTTGAGGAAATATAGGAAATGGCTTCACTAACTTATCTTGGTCACGCAAGTTTCCAAATTAAGACAGATAGTAAAAAAATCATCTATGTCGATCCGTTTTTTGGAGAATATAAGCTGAAAGCAGACTATGTTTTAATAACTCATGAACATTTTGATCACAATGACATTTCAAAAGTTAAGTTTTCAAATAACACGCGGATTATTAGGGCAAAAGACATGCATAACAATGGCAAATATTACACTCTAAAAAATAAAGATTTCTCTATTGTAAGCGTTCCAGCTGCCAATAAAAATCACAATATAGATGAATGTGTGGGGTATATTGTTCGTATATCAGGTTTATGTTTCTATTTTGCAGGGGATACATCTAAACTTGATTCTATGTCTGAACTCAAGGTTTATGGGATAGATTACGCTTTTCTTCCGATTGATGGAAAGTATAACATGGGGCCGGAAGAAGCAATGGAAGTTGCACAACTTATCGATGCTAAAAAAGTCGTACTGATTCATACAAATACGGACGATGGTTTTGCATTCGATATAAATCAAGTTAACAAATTCACATTAAAAAACAAAAAAGTAATGCAACCTGGTGATATTTTAAGATTTAAGAACGCTTAATATGTTCAAATAAATATACACCACTCTCTATTTTTTCTTTCTTAAGTTTTAAGGAATATGCTAAACCACAAACAAAGTCGAGAACTCTAAGTTTCTCGGCTTTTTCTAAATACATCAAATTAATGATGACACTATTTCCATCTAAAATGGTATCACATATTTTAATAACGTCTTGAAATATAAATGGAAACATGACAATCGGAGGCTTATTTTCATTTATGCATTTAGTATAGTCTCTTATAATTTCAATCTTTTCATCTTTTGTCATTTGAAAAATTTTCTCATATTTTTTAACGCTTGCTTTTCAAGTCTAGAAACTTGAGCTTGAGAAATATTAAATTCTTGAGCAACTTCCATTTGTGTTAAGCCTTCAAAATATCTATTATCAATTATTCTTCTTTCAATTTCATCCAAACTATTAAGCGCTGTTTTCAAAGTCAGATTTGTTATTACTTTTTCTTCTAAATCTTCTGGATCACTAATAATATCATATAGTTCTAACGAATCTTCATCAGTATTATTTATCGGTTCACTGAAGCTCATAACTGGATTAAACGATTCAAAAGCTTCTTTTACCTGCTCTTTTTTTATATTTAGATATTTAGATATTTCTTCATATGTTGGTGAACGTTCTAGCTGTTGCGTTAATTCTTCCTTTGCCTTGAAGCAATGATAGGCTAAATCTTTTACTTGCCTTGAAACACGAAGTATTGAAACGCTATCTCTTACATATCTTTTTATCTCGCCACGAATCATAGGAACAGCATATGTTGAAAACATGACATTTTTACTAACATCAAAATTATCTATAGATTTTATCAAGCCAATTACACCAATTTGAAACAAATCATCTAAAGAATATTTTTGACTACGATATGGTTTCACAGCACTTAATACTAATTTCAAATTGCCCATTACAATTTCATCTTTAACATTTTCACCTGCTCTTAATCTTTTTAAAAGCTCTATAGTTTCATCGCTTTTTAACACTTTCAATTTATTGGTATCAATACCTGTTATGTTTACTTTAAAATTTGACATACTATCCTCTGAAGATAGTATGGTCTAATATTTATTCAGTTAAACTTGCTCTTAACTTTTTTATGATTCGTTTTTCTAATCTAGAAATGTACGATTGAGATATTCCTAGCAAATTTGCTGTATCTTTTTGCGTTAATTCTTCATGATCAAAAAGTCCAAATCGCATTGCTAAGATTTCTTTTTCGCGTGGCTTTAAGCTATTTACAGCAATTTCAAGTTTGCGTATTGCTTCGCTTTTTTCAAGTTCTTCTGAAGCACTAGCATCATTTGATGGTATAACATCTCTAAGTAGAAGCTCATTTCCTTCAGTGTCTTTATTTAACGGTTCATCTAAACTAATTTCTTTACGGCTTTTAGCTTTTTTTCTCAATGTCATTAATATTTCATTTTCAATACACCTACTTGCATATGTTGCAAGCTTAATATTTTTATCTGCTTTAAATGTATTTATTGCTTTTATTAATCCTAAAGTGCCGATAGAAACCAAATCTTCTAAGTTAGTTGAATCAGTTTCAAATCTTTTAGCAACATAAATAACTAGTCGAAGATTATGCTCTATAAGCTTATCTCGTGCTTCGAGATTATGATCTTTAGCATAACTTTCTAAAGCTTCCGCTTCTTCTTCGGCAGAAAGTGGTGGCTTTAAAACCTCAGTACCATTTATATATCTTGTTGCACCTTTTAATCCAAATATCTTTTTTAATAACTTAATCATCTTATCCTCCAAGATAAAGATTAAGCAATGCATCACATCCATTGTATTTGCGATAATCATCTTTAACGGCGACATACACAAAATAACTATCAGCAGATACTTTTGTTTTTACCAATGTTTTATATAGACTTTTAACTCCATATTGCTTTTTTAAAATAGTAATTATTTCACCTTCTACTTTTTCTTCTGCACTAAAGTTATAAATACCATCTCTTAAAAAGATTACTGGACAGTTTCTATATCTCAAAGTATTTCCAGAATCAAAATATGCTGTTATTACTTTTTTATTAGTAGAACTTCCTAACAAAATTATAGTTTTATAATTTCTAAGTCTATATAGTGAATCAACGGCTTTACTCACTAGTATTATAGAAATAAATATAATTGGGAATGTTAGATAACTAAAAGCACCAATTGGATCTTTTATTACAACAATTCCATTTCTTATTGTTAGAAATTCCTGATAGCATAATAAATTTAAAACGTTTAAAAAAGCATAAAACAAAATAAACAACGGATAGTAATGCAAAGCTTTTTTTCTAAAGAAAATTATTAATGTAACAAAAAAATAGGTTAGAGTTAGAAAATATCCAAATATTTGGTTAGTGATATAAACTATTATAATTGAAAACGAATTTATAAAAGATATTCCGATTATTTTCCTCCTTTCCATCGAACATACTAAGATGTTTTTAACAAATACTAAAGAACATATAGATGTCATAATGTAGTAAACAAACATCAAATCAAAATATACTTTCATACTCTCACCTAAAATAGAATATAAAACAAAATGTTTTAAACTATTGTCTAGATATGTCGATGGTATTATTTAACTTTATACATGACAACACCTTCATATAAAATCATTAAAACTCCAGATGAAAGTATAATTGGTTTTGTATCTATATCAACTTTTAAAATTCTTTCATCATCTATTTTTTCTAAAAATTTATTTATTTCTTCTTGCAATATAGAACTATCTTCTTCTTCAAACATTTCTACTTGAACCATATTATCACCTGTTTAATAATAAATTAAACCATAAAATTTTATAGTCGAAAAAAGGTTAAGCCACAAAAGCTTAACCTTAATTATTTATTTTACAACAATATTAACAATTTTATTTGGAACAACTATTGTTTTAATAACAGTCTTTCCTTCAATTGCTTTAACGACATTTGGAAGATCCATAGCTTCTTTTAAGATAGCTTCTTTATCAGAATCATCTCTTTCTCTTTCAATAGTACCTTTAAGTTTACCATTAACTTGGACAGCATATGTAACTGAATTTGCAAGACTCTTTGATTCATCAAATGTTGGCCAACTGACAAAATCGATAAATCCTTCAAATCCCAATAAATGATATAATTCTTGACCTAAGTGTGGACAAATAGGAGCTAACATTTGTGCTAAAGCCTTTAATTGATCTTTTGGAAGCTTTGGAGATTTATATAATTCATTTACATAAATCATCATAGCTGAAATAGCTGTGTTGAAATGTAATTCGTTATAGTCTTCTGTAACTTTTTTAACAGTTGCGTGATAAATTCTATCAAGAGATGGAACATCTTCCTCAGTCCATTTATTTTTATATTCGCTTTCAGCATATAAGCGATAAACTCTCTCAATGAATCTTCTAGCACCAGCTAAACCATTATCTGACCATGGCAAAGATTGATCGATAGGTCCTTTAAACATTTCATAAAGTCTTAATGCATCAGCACCATATTGAGCAATACATTCATCTGGATTTACGACATTTCCTAACGACTTACTCATCTTCATACCATTAGAGCCTAAAATCATGCCTTGGTGATATAGCTTTTGGAAAGGTTCAGAAGATTCAAATACGCCTTCATCATGTAAGAATTTATGCCAGAATCTAGCATAAAGCAAGTGTAAAACAGCATGTTCAGCACCACCGATATATAAATCGACTGGTAACCAGTGGTCTAATAATTTTTTATCACCGATTGCTTCATCGTTATGTGGATCTATATATCTTGCATAATACCATGAGCTACCTGCCCATTGTGGCATTGTATTTGTTTCTCTTTTACCTTTTAAGCCATCAATTTCAACGTTGACAAATGCATCGCATTTGGCTAATGGTGAGTGACCATCACCAGATGGAGCAAAATCATCTAAGTTAGGAAGAACAAGAGGTAAATTCTCTTCTTTACGTAATGTACCATCTTCCATATGAATAATTGGTATTGGTTCACCCCAATATCTTTGACGTGAAAATAACCAGTCTCTTAATTTGTATGAAGTTGTTTCGCGACCAGCATTTAATTCTTCAAGACGTTTAGCAATAGCTTTTTTAGCTGCTGCAATATTCATTCCATTTGCAAAATCAGAATTAATGTGAGGAGCATCACCTTCAAAAGCATGTTCAGAAACATCGCCTTCAAGTACTTGAATCATTTCTATATTGTGAGCTTTAGCAAATTCATAATCTCTTTGATCATGTGTTGGAACAGCCATGACTGCTCCTGTACCATAAGAGGCTAAAACATAGTCTCCAATATAAATTTTAACGATTCTACCATTTATTGGATTAATTGCATGTGCACCAGTAAAGACACCTGTCTTTTCTTTATTAAGAGCTGTTCTTTCGAGGTCTGACTTACTAGCAATTTTTGCTAAATATTCATCGATATCTGCTTGATGTTCAGCAGTTGTTATTTTTTTTACTAATGGATGTTCAGGTGCCAAAACAACATATGTGCAACCAAATAATGTATCTACTCTTGTGGTAAATACTTCAAATTCATAAGGTGCATCAAAAACTTTAAAGGAAACGACACATCCGTGACTTTCCCCAATCCAGTTTTTTTGCATTTCAAGAGTTGAAGATGGCCAATCAAGTCCATTCAATCCATCGAGAAGCTTTTCACCATAGGCTGTTATTTTTAAGACCCATTGCTTCATGTTCTTACGAATAACTGGGAAGCCACCACGTTCGCTCTTGCCATCAATTACTTCTTCATTTGCAAGAACAGTACCAAGTTCAGGACAATAGTTAACTGGTCTTTCATCAATATATGCTAAACCTTTGTCATAAAGTTTGAGGAAAATCCATTGAGTCCACTTATAATAAGAAGGATCACTAGTCTTTATTTCTCTACTCCAGTCATATGAAAAGCCACAATCTTGCAATTGTCTTCTAAAATTTGCAATATTGTCATTTGTAAATCCTTCTGGATGGTGACCAGTTTTAATAGCATATTGTTCAGCTGGTAAGCCAAAAGAATCAAATCCCATCGGATGTAAAACATTATATCCACAAGCTCTTTTATATCTTGCTACTGCATCAGTTGCAGTGTATCCTTCAACGTGACCAACGTGTAAACCTTGAGCACTTGGATATGGGAACATATCTAGTACATAATACTTAGGTTTTGAAAAATCATATGCATCACATTTATAAAGATCTGCATCTTTCCAGGCCTTTTGCCATTTCTTTTCTATTTTACTGGAATCATAACTCATATAGACACCTCATTTATCAACTAACTAAGTTTATATTCATAGAGCATTTTTGTCAATAATTAGGCACTAAAATAAAATATATATATTTTATTAAAATTACCACATAGTTTTAAAAATAAATCATAGATATAAATAAAAGTCTTGACTTATTTGCATAATTAGTGTATCTTTAATGAGCATGTGTAGCACATGAATATCTGCTCGACTGATGAACGACATCAAAAGTAGCCCAGCTATTAATGGTGAAGCCGTCCACCCGGAGCAAAGAGGATTCATGCCTAACTTGTAGAAAGAAAGGAGAAAAAACATGTCAAGATACACTGGACCATCATGGAAGGTTTCACGTCGTTTAGGATATAGCGTCCTCGATACAGGTAAAGAACTCTCAAAGAGAGCTTATGCCCCAGGCCAACACGGAAACGATCGTAAAAAGAAAGCTTCTGAATATGGAAAGCAATTAACAGAAAAACAAAAGTTAAGAGAAACATATGGTGTCAGCGAACGTCAATTCAGACGTTTATATCTCATTGCTAAGGCTCAAGATGAAGTTACAGGTTTAGCTTTTATGAGAATCTTAGAAACAAGATTAGACAACGTAGTTTATCGCTTAGGTTTTGCACGTACCAGAAGAGCTGCAAGACAACTCGTCAACCATGGTCACGTTCTCGTTAATGGTAACAAAGTCGATATCCCATCATACTTATGTAAAGTTGGTGAAGTCGTCTCCCTTAGAGAAAAATCAATGAATCTTAAGGTTGTTACAGACGCTTTAGAAAATCAAGTTCAAACAGTTGCTTATGTTACAGTTGATAAAGAAAAACGTAGTGGTTCTTTAACAAGATTACCAGAACGTAATGAATTAACATCTGAAATTAACGAAGCTGCTATCGTTGAATTCTACAACAGAAAGCTCTAATCTTAAAAGAAATTAGTCGGAAGAAATTCCGACTTTTTTTGTATATAAATTTATAATAAAAAGTAGATTAATATTTAACTCTATTATCAAGCAAATATTTCTCTACTTTTACATATTTAGTCTTTCAATCAATATTTTATATTCATCCAAAGTTATAACTTTATCTTTCAATAATTGATTATAATGTTCCCTTCTTTTTATCTTTTCATCCTTTGGTAAAGAAGACAACGTATGCATAACAGGATTATTTGAATATGTTGAACGTGATTCTAACATATTCTTTTCTGCCCACAATTGCTCTGCTGATTTATAGCCATATAAGGTTTGAACACCATTTTGTGGTGCTAGTTTAACATCAAACTTAGCGGATTTATAATAAATAAGTTTTCTGGCATCTTCTTCTGTTAATGGAAATAACATTTTTTTGCGCATATATTTTTTTAACATAATTCCTTCACAATTGAATGATATCGCAAAATGAATTAAAACAACAGTAATTATACCAATATAATTATATGGTTGAGACCATGGTCTTCTAAACAATAAAAGGAGCTTATTTATATAGACGAATGCATTAGGCTGAATAAAATTAATCTTATTAATAAGATCAGCTAAATATTGCATTCCAGGAATAGGCAAAAAGTAATAATACATTATCACTAAAAGTAAAAACGATAATACTTTACCACGACATAATAAATAAAATGGGCCAAAAAACATATAGAGCCATGAAAACCCTACATATTTTTTCTTCTTATTTCCTAAAACGTCTGAAACAATAACTTTCATATGAATGATTATAACTTATAGAAGTATATTTTTAAAGTCAAAAAAAGAGGTAGATTGATGCAAGCATCAACAAACTACCTCATTATTTTTTTACTTATAGCTGTCTTTACGGACGTGTGTTAAGGATTCAACAACAGAAGATGTGAAACCATTAACTGTGATTGAAACATCAGCAGCTAAATCTGAATCAGATGGCTTGTTGTCTTTACCGACTGCAGCGTTAAGAGCAGCAGCATCTTTACCAACAGCCCATGTTTCATAAGCAAGAGCTTGGACATTCCACTCGCCTTTTGTAGCTGTTCCTGCCATACCATACTTTTCGCCTAATTCTAACTTAGAAGCGATTGTACCAACAGCACCAACTTCTGTAGCATATGTAACTGCGTTGTTTGTACCTAATTTACCTTCAGTTGTAACTGGGATTTGATAGACACTAACTTGTGTTGAAGCAACTTTAGAATCAGAAACAGCAGTTGCAGCCATTTCAACATTTAATTGCCAGTTGCCACTGTGATCTTTACTAATACCTGTTAAAACGATACCAGCACCAGCAACACCAGCTTCTTTAGCTTCGTATTCTTTTGCATGAGCTAAAGCAGATTCAATTGTCTTAGCTGTTGTATTAACTGTGATTGAAGCATCAGCGGAAAGATCTGAACCATCTGCTGGTTTACCATTTGTACCAACTTGGGCTTTGAATTGATCAACTGTTAAACCGATAGCAACATTTTCGATTGCTGCAGCTTGGACATACCACTCGCCTTTTGTAGCTGATCCTGCCATACCATAGTCTTCAAGAAGTTCCTTCTTAGAAGCAACAGCTTGACCTTCTGGTTTGTGTGAAGATGTAATTTGAGACTTGCCAGCTGTAAATTCTAATTTAGCAGCTGTATCGCCACTAGCAGCTGTGTAGGTGAGTGGGATTTGTAACTCATCGATGTAAGCAGAAACGATTTTGTCTGTGCTATCAAAGATAACAGAAGCAACATAAACGTTTGCTTGTGTAATGACATCATTCTTATCAGTTTTAAAGTCAATAGATGTACCAAGGCCTTGTTTGTATGTGACCTTATCTGTTGTGTTACAAGAAACTAATAAACCAGCAATACCGACGATTGAAAGTGTTAAAAGCATTTTGTTTTTCATAACTAAAACATTCCTCCTTTATTTGAATGCTCACTTATTATAGCGAAATGAGCATAAATTGTAAACAACTTGTTAATATTTATATTAAAAAGTTGCAAAGTGCGTATGTTCTATGAAAATAACGCGCTTAATTTGCAACTAATTAGTAATAAAAAATCATGAATTAGGATTAAGAAACTTTAAAATGATTTTTCTCTAATTGCTTAATTACCATAGCAGCTACAAATCCAATTAAAAATCCTGCAATAATACTAGGAATGAGAACCATAGGCAAATAAGTCATCATACCAATTTGCATATAAATAATAGCTGCCATTGCTACTTGACCAACAGCGTGGAAAATAGCAGAACATATTGATAATGTATAGACTGATGCTTTTTTCCAAATAGACAAAAGTAACGTTGCAATAGTAGATAATACAAAGCCACCTACAGATATTAAAAAGCCGGTAGATAATAATCCAGTGGCTATAAGTCCAACTAGTAATACTCTTAACGCACCTATATAAACATACTCTTTTCTTGAAAAATAATATAGTACTAAAAGGCTAATTAAATTTGCTAATCCTAATTTGACACATGGAATAGGAATAAGTGGTGGAATCATGCTTTCTATATAGTGAAACAAGACACTTAAAGCTAGCATCATTGCTAAAAAAGAAAGTCTTTTTACCATGCTGCTTCGTCTCATAACTCCACCTCTGTATAATAGATAGTTCCAATAGGTGGTGCATCAAAATCAGATTTTCCCTCAACTATTAAATAAACATCATTTGGCAAGCAGGTTATCATCCATCCAGGTGTTTTAACCCATCCTTGTTTAGAACAAGTATGAATCGGTGATTGCTCTTTAGCAACTCTAACCTGGCCATCTTTAACTTCTATTATAAGTTCTCCTAAAAGATTTGGATAATCTTCTGGTTCCATAACAAAAGTACTATCTTCTTTTAAATTTAAAGTTGTTATCTTTTCACTGTGGTAATAGACAGATACTGAAGCTCCTTCTTCATCGTTTAAGTAAAAAAGTGCAGTAAAAATACCAGAAGCTATAATTAAGCTTCCTATAACAATATAGTCAATAACAGAATTCTTTAAATTAAACTTCATTCTTATATTATCTACTATTTAGCAATTATAAATCAATAATATTTAGTTTTGTTGTGTTTGAATTGGTCGAGAAATTCTTTTTATATCCACTAGTTAAATAACAATTAATACTATTTGCATCAACTTCTTCGAATAATCCAATATTAATACTAACATTTGTATTATAAATATTTGAAAAATAATTGTTTATATCTTCGATATATTTCTTAACATCTTCAATTTTTAAATTCATAAGTGTAGTTGAGATAGCATCAGCAAAACCAGCACTTACATTTGAAGATTCAACAGAAACAGATCTATAGTAATTGTTAGAAAATCCTGTCGTTGGATCAATAATATGGTGTCTTCTAATAACAGTTCCATCTAATAATGTATAATCTCTTCCACGTTGTTGATCACCGGAAGTTGTATAATTTGACTGACCCTTCATTGAATATCTTCCAATAGATTCATTTCTCTTAAGTGGATTAGTCATACTAATTCTCCAACTCGAATCTATATAACTATCGCCTAAACTTACTATTGAAGAACCACCACCATAAATTAATCCTTTTGTATAGCCCGCCTTTATTAGTTCATCTTTAACAATCTCAGTTGCAAAGCCTTTGCCTATTGCACCTAGTGTTATTGACATAGATTCTTTGTCATTATATTTATTAAATTTTGCAAAGTATTTGTCGCCTTCGTGTCTCAAAGTTAAAATCTTATCAAATTCTTCAGCAATATTATCAACTGGTGAAAAATCAGGAATACTATTTAAAGCTTTTGAAAAATTATCACTATTTTGTTTAACTCCATTATATACATATTCATCAACTCTATTATCTAATTCTGGAGTGTGATTTTCTAAAAATTCTGCATAGTTAGATGGGTCAATTTGAGCAGCAACTTCATCGTCTTTTGCAGCAGCGATTAAATTGTTCCAAAAGTTAGATAAATCACCGATAAATATATTAAATTTACCACGACTTAAAACTGTCATAGTTTTAGATTCTTCTAGCACATCATAAAGCAACTTATCAATTTCAATTTCTTCTTTACCATAGTTAGAATTAAGCATACATAAATTATTAATTCTAGTTTGTCCATCAACGTCTAAATAATAGTAATTTGAATCAAATAATGCATGCATTTTTGAAATCGATTTACCAAATATAGTTTCAATATTAACGATATCTTGAGTAGATAATCTGTCAGCAGAATATCTTATAAAAAGCGATGTATCAAACGGATCAAAAGTAGAAAACTGCGATTTAACTTTTAAGTTGTTGCAAATATCATAATAGTAATTTGCATTATCGTACATAACTGTTGTACAAACATTTGATTTTAAAGTAGTTCCATAGTCGGAGTGATCTAAATATTTAATTTCTTTCTTGTTATTGCATGATGATAATCCAATTGCAAACGTAGATAACAAAGAAAAAACTAGAGTTTTCGTAATTATTGTTTTCATTTTTTCTCCTTTTATTTGAACTTAACTGTAAACGTTGTTCCTTTTTTTAATTTACTTTCAACGAATAGACCAAAATTGTATTGAGAGCAAATATGTTTTACAATAGCTAATCCCAACCCACTTCCTTCTTCGCTTAATACTGAATACGATCTGAAGAAGCGTTCGAAAATTTTCTTTTGGTCCGATTCAGAAATACCAATTCCTGTATCTTTTATAATAAATTCTGATTCTGTTAAAGTAATTGAAATACTGCCACCTTGCACATTATATTTTATAGCATTTTCAATAAGGTTATTCAAAAGTGAATAAGCATGACTTTCATTCATAACTGCAAAAGATTTTTCGTCTAGCTTCATTTTAACCTTAATATTTTTATTCTTAATTTTTAAAGAATCATTATCAATTAAATCTGTAATAATTTTTGCTAAATATACATCACTTATAACAGAATCAAGATTACCTTCAATTCTAGAAAGTTCAAGCATTTCTTTGACGATTTCATTCATTCTTTTAGCTTCTTTAATAGTTAAAGAACAATAATCTTCAATTTCTTTTATGTCTGTAACTAAGCCACAACTAATTAATTGTTGGTAACCTATTATTGTTGTTAATGGACTTTTCAATTCATGAGAAGCGTTAGAAATAAACTTTTGTTTTAAAGCGCTAGCATCTGCTAAATCAGTAATATCAGTGTAAATAATTGCTAGTTTTAAATCTTGACTAGCCTTGCCTTTAGCATTCGACTTTAAATCGTTAAAACCTAATCTAAAAGTTTTTTTACCTATTGAAAGTTCATAATCTTTAACACTTTCGCCTCTTAAGGCTTTATCAATATAGTTAATAATTATCTCTTTATCAAATATTACATCGCATTGTTTACCTAAATAATCTTGATATTTTTTATCAAATAGGCAAGCCACTTTGTCATTTATAATAATGATGTTTTTATTGGAATCTAAAACTACAATTCCTTGTGACATGTTATTTAAAATGTATGAAAGACGAGCTTTTTCCTTTTCAAGTTTATCTGTGTTTTCATCTAAAGAAGAAGAAAGTCTTGTTATTTGTTTGGTAAAAATAAGTAAGTTGATATAAACAATAAGTCCAACAATGATACTAGCAAAAATTACAATTAAAATATAAGTTAACTTTAATTCTTTTACTAAATATAAAACAAACAAAAAAACTGCACTACAAAAAATAGTGACAGTTAAAGATATAACGATATTTTTCAAATTTTTACTCATATGTTAATTTTGTATCCGACACCATAGACAGTGACAATAATTTCTTGATTGACATCATTAAGTTTTTTTCTTAAGGACTTAATGTGCATATCTATTGTTCTTGTTTCTAAATTTTTATCATCGATACCCCAAATCTTTTTAAGGATTTGTTCTCTTGTAACAGTTTTGCCAGCTGAAGAAATTAACAAAGTAAGAATATCAAATTCTCTTGTGGTTAAAAGAACTTCTTCATCGTTAAGAGTGCATGTACGTTTTGATGTATCAATAGATAAATTTCCTACTGATAAAACGTCACTCTTTTTACGACGTCTTAAATGAGCGTTTACTCGACTTATTAATTCTAATAAATCAAAAGGCTTTTCTATATAGTCGTCAGCGCCTAAATCAAGGTTTCCGACTTTATCCATAATCATTCTATTTGCTGATATTACAATGATATTAATATCATCATTAGAAACATCACTTCTAATTGTTTTAATAATTTCTGATCCAGACATATCTGGTAGCATTAAATCAATTAATGCCAAGTCAGGCTTCTTTTCTTTGAACGCCTTTAAGAAACTTTCTCCATCGCTAAAACTTAAGACTTTATAACCTTGTTTTGTTAAAGTTATATTAATCAAATTTGCAATTGATGAATCGTCTTCTACTGAATAAATTTCGTACTGCATATTTAATAACCCTATCTTTACAATTAATCTATACTCTTTTTTTGTAAACAAATAAAGCAAAATAGTAAATGAAAATGCTTACATTTTAAGAAATTGTAAATTTCTATTACTTTATGAACACTTTTCAATCAAACAATGTAAATTTTGCAAAGATTAATTTTTATAAAAAATGAGTAGATTTTTGATTTCTACTCATATATTTACAATTATTAATAAACTATTTTTGCGCCTAAATTATACAAATATGGACCAGATTCAAAGCAGGCGTAAATATTCTCTTTAGATAAAAGAATAATTTTAATATCTAAATCACCGACTTTATAGTTTAAGAACTTATCGCTATATTTTTTTGATACAAGATATTGGTGAGATAAAATATTTGGTATTGTATCATAATATGAACTCAAATTATTTTCATCATATTTTGAATTTAAATCAACTGCAGTAAAATGCATACTTCTTAATGGATTTTTAGGATGAGTACAACCAGGATCTATTACACTTGAATAAATACTAAACACGCTCATTACATTTTTGCCATTTATATCAAAAGGATTAAACTTATAAGATATATCAGCATTAAAGCCCATCACATTTCCTTTAGAACTATCAAATAAAGTAGGATAATAAATGGAATCTGTAAAATAAGAAAGATATCCTAAATCATATTTGTTTTCATCTAAATAATGGTCAAAGTAGTATAGTGCCCTAGAATAAGTTGAACCTAAATTTGTAAATCTTTTCACCTGCGTTTCACCATCAAGGCCAGTAAACGATTCAGGTAAGTCGTAGTATTCAATTGAGTCTACCATTTCTTTGAACTTGTTAAAATGTCCAGAAAAAAGATCGAGTGTTGGAGTTATATATCCACTTTTTTCAAAATTAAATTCTCTACATGTAAAATCTATTTTATATTCTTCTGGAAGTTGAACATCGATAAATTTAGTAGATATAGTTATCGATTCAGACTCGAACAAATTTTTAACATATAAATCATAATAAATTGTCCTGTCGAAACTTGAACTATATTTAAAGAAAATATCAATATTGTCATTGTTATAATCAAAACTAATATGTTTATTGCACGTGTTATTATAATTATAATCAAAAGACTTATAAATTTCATCTGGAACATAGATAGTTATACCATACCGAGCAAATTCTTCTAATTCCATTTCATTTTCTTTTTGATTTTTAAAAGTTTTTTTATCTTTGGAATTATATGTATTCTTTATTTCAATTTTAAATTCTTTATTGTATATCTTATCTTTGTTATTCGTACTTATGGTACATGAAGATAGACTAACAATTGTTAATAATAAAGAAAGTAGCATCATTTTTTTCATATAAATCACCTTTTTAAACTAGCACTATAATCAGAATATATGCTTACTAACTTTTTGAAATCTGATTTGTAATCATCATTACTTACACAATTTAAAATACTTAAAGTATTTAAAACATGTTCTATTGATGAATCATATTTATACTTTGAATCTCTTAAAATTAAAGCAAATTCAACGACGGCTGCTTGGAACATAAAATCTTCTGTTGCCTCATTAATGTCTATATAGGCTTGATTAAACGATTTTTTATTCAAATCATTTTCTTTTGGATCTTTATACCTTAATTCAACATTAAATATATCTTGTCCTGTATAGTTTTCATTCATTTCAAGTTCATACATAGCAACGGTAGTATGACCAGCACCTATTTCTCCAGCATCAGTTTCATCATTATCGAATTCTATGTCTGATAAAAGCTTTGTTTCATAACCTAATAGTCTATAACTCTTAACTTCATTAGTATTAAATGTGACTTGAGTTTTAGTATCCTTAGCGACTGTTTCAAGTAAACCACCAACTTCGTCAATTAAAGCCTTACGTGCATCTAAGATTGTATTGATATAGTATGAGTTACCATTTCCATTTGAAGCTAATGTTTCTAATACATCGTGTCTTGTTGAAGTATAACCAAATCCCAAGGCTGACAAATATATACCAGTTTTTCTCTTTTCAGAAATAAATTTTTCCAAACTATTGATTGAACTTATTCCAACATTAAAATCACCATCAGTGCCTAAAATAATTCTGTTATTTCCATCTTTGACAAAATATTTTTGAGCGACTTGATAAGCTAATTGAATACCGCCACTACCATTTGTCGATCCAGATGCTTCTAAATCTTCAATTGCAGCCACAATTTTTGACTTTTGATCACCTGTAGCTCCTTCTAAAACGATATTTACTCCACTAGCATAAGTAACAATAGACACAGTATCGTTTTCATCTAAATTCTCTAAAAGCATTTTAAATGACTCTTGAACAGTATATAAATAGTCGTACATAGATCCTGAAACATCAATAAGAAAAACATAATTATTAGGAACATTTGTAACTGGTTTAACATAGTCTCTTGCTCTAACGGCTATAGAAGCTAATTTGTGCTTATTATTCCACGGGCATTCATTGACTTCAGTATATAAACTCAATGGCTCATCTTTTGGAGCTTCATAGCTATACTTAAAATAATTGAGCATATGTTCAATCATTACTTCATTTTGAGAAATATTTTTATGTTGAGTTATCTTTCTTCTAATATCGCTATATGATGATGTTGAAGAGTCTAAAGAAAAAGATGAAGTGTTTTTTGTTTTAGTTTCAATAAAATCGTTTTCAGTAAAATTTAAATATTGATTATTATCTCCATTATTTAAAATGTAACTATATTCATGTCCAGGGCTAGCCATTGCTACGCCATTTGCAGAAGAGCAACCAACACAAACAGATAAAACAAGTAACGAATTTAAAATCAACTTAGTCTTTTTCATAATTTTTTCCTTTCTCAAGTTAATTATTTTGCCAGTTAATATCAGTTAAATTACCATTTGCATCATACAAAGAATTATTTATGTTCAAATATAAATCAAAACTTACAGGAATACCCACGTATACCGAGCGGCAAATTGAATAAACGTCGTTATTTTTATACTCTACTTGAAATGATAAATATTGAATTTCCAGTACAACACTTGCAACATCATTAGTATTATTTACCATTAATTTTGATAAATTTATAATTTCTCCGTCTTTTCTAAATAATAAATCAGTTTGATTTAATTCTTGTTTTATATTTTCTAAATATTCTTTGTTTAATTTTTCTACTATATCCGAGAAATAGTTAATCAACGTATCATCTGGTCGAACATTAAACTTATAGGAAGATTTATATTCATAATCTATATACCAATTTGGTGCACTATTTGATCCAAAAAGATCTACATAATAATCTATTTTAGAAAAAGTATCTGGTCTATATATCTTAAAACCAAAATTATCATTTTCATACTCAAGTAATAAAGAATATGGGCCACTATTTGGTTTAAAAGTAAAATCATATTCTACATTTGCAGAACTATTAGAGCCACAAGAAGCTGTAAGCAAAATAGGTAATAATAGAAGTATTAAAACTTTTTTACTTTTCATTTTGTGCCCCCTTTAAAAAGCCACTAACTTTTGCAACATAGCAATCTACTGTAATACCAAGATATTTTGTTATACTAAGTTCGCTATTAGGTATAAGATTAAGAAGGACAGTACAATCAGAATTGGAGCTATCTATGGTGTAATTTACTTGTCTATTTATGTAAGAATATACCATTTCATTACCATTATTATCTATAAAGTAAGTATGAACTTGATAATATGTTTCAATATTTATCATTGATGATTTCTCACAATTATAATCACTGTTAAGACTTATTCTAGTATTTATAGTAATTTTGTTTGAATCATTAAAATTGATTCCATCCATATACTCTAAATAGAGATAATTTTGATAATTTTTGATAGTAAGTTCAATTGAATCTTTTTTATTTCCACTAGCTACAAGAGTTGGAATAACAATTGAAGACATTACAACTGATAAAATAATTAATGCAATGTTAATTACTATCAATACGATAATTAACTTTTTGCTTTGCTTTTTTTCACTATCAACATAAGGTTTTTGTGTTAATAATTCATCTATGCTGACGTTCAAAACTCTGGCCAGAGAATCTAACATTTGAATATCAGGATAGGTTTCACCTGTTTCCCATTTTGAGACAGCTTTGTTCGTAACACCTAATTTACTCCCAAGTTCTTCTTGTGTGATATGAAGCATTTTACGCCTTTGATAAATAAACTCACCGAACTTGTACTTATCCATACGTTCCTCCTAATTGCATTATATCAGCTAATGCTTTTTTTGTTGCTAGAACTTTATCTCTTAATAAGAGACTTATACTTTATATATGAATTTTTTACTTACGATAGTAGAAAAATCGTTTTTTATTAATCTAAATAATTTATAAATTTCAAATATATATATATAATTATTATTTTTTAATAATTGGATTAAATTTAATATTAAATATATCTAAAACAATAAGTGATATAAATGGAACAATGCCAAATATTAGTGGAATAGCTAGTTGAATCTCTTTAGCAGTCAAATTGGCTATCGTAATTATTGTTACAAATGTATAGACAATAAAGACAATTGAATTTAAAACAAGTGTAAGAATTGACAATGAATGATTTCCTATAAATAACTGAATAATTTTAATTGACATAACTAAAATTAAAACATCGATAAAAGCAAACAAAAAGTTTATTAGAATACCCTTACTATATGTAGTTAAACCTGCTGAAAATATATCTTTTAAACTATTATTGTTAGCGTTGCTACTAGGCACTTTAAAACTATTTATTGTAACCAAAATAATTAATGCAGCTATAATGATAACTACATATAAACCTATTTCGATATAGTTAAAGCTATTTTTTTCTTTGTTTTCAATTTCCATACATTTATTTTAAAACAAAATTTAATAATAATAAAGAAAAATTACTTTAATTGAGCATAAGCGTCATCAAATAAATCTTGAATATTATGAAATGCTTGAGATAATGGCAATCCATCGACAAAAGCGTGACTGACAGTAATATTTAATGTCATGATGGTTTTATCATTTTCAACTCTATATTTGTCCCAACATATTCTTGGAACAGAAGAAGATTCAGAATTATTATTTGGAAGTGGATTACTCATACTTTCAAAAGAAAGCCATGGAATACAAGTGATGTAATATTCATCAAAAATTGTTGATTCGTTATATGTTTCTTTCACTGTTTCTTGTTGTTTAGCACTTTCTATCACTTTTTTTGCTCTTTTATAAAATTCAATGTAATCTTCTGCATATTCAAAATTACAATTTTCGAACATTCCACTTTTTGTCATAACAGTAAAACTAGGATTAATTTTCTCATAAAGCCTTATTTCATTATTAACTAAACGAAGCCTCATTTCTTCAACCATGCTTAACCCTTTAGTAACCAAGTATAAAGTATTAATAAAGAAACTCGTTTTTGTCTCTTTGGTATATTCAACAAGTTTCGTGACATCCATTTTTACATCAAATCCATAGCATGGATTAGAAAAAGTACTAAACCACATATATTGTTTATGTTTTTTTAATTCGTTTTCTTTTATAACTAAGTATTTATTCATAAAATCACCTTAATTATTTTAATATAAGTTAAATTAAATTTAAATTTTATTTCTAATTTTTTTAACGTTTTTGTTCATAACCTTTCGACCGATATATTTATAAGATAATTTTTTTAAAAAATTCATTTTTTGACCATATTCTTTAAATAGTTCATCAGGATTATCAAATATTCCATAATCTTTAATTATTCCTTCGTTTTGAATATAAGTATTACAGCATTCAAAATATATTGTTGGATTTAAAAAATTCTTTGTTGCAACTCCATAACCAACAAATGATCCATCGGTATTTGGTTTTATAATTTTTTGTAAAGAATTTAAATATTTGTCATCAAGTATTACACCTTCTAAATCATACCATCTATTATTAACGTAGACTTCAACATATGTATGGAATATTTCTTTAGGTGCTAATTTATAGACTAATCCTGTCATAGAACCTTTTTGAAGTTTTTTATCTATTGTAAATCCATGAATACGACACGGTATCTTTAAAGCTCTCAACAACGCCATTAAAAGTATGCTTTTTGTATTGCATTGTCCAAAGCCATCTTTAAGAACCTCAGACGCTTTTAAACAATCATCTTTATTATATCAAATAATATTTTCTCTTTAGTAAAATTATATGATGATTTTACTTTTTCAACATCTGATAATTCGTTCCATTTATTATCTAAAATTAATTTTTGAATGTTCTTATTAGAAAAATCTAACAATTTTGTTTCAGATAAATATTCTTTATATATATTGTCTTTCATAGTTTGGGTTTATTTCTACGATATCCACTTTCATCAACGTATTCTATTTGATCTTTTAAACGGATATCTTTATCTCCATATATTGTATAGTCACAAACAGCACCATTACTGCAAGTGCTCTTTCTTACTAATTTTGCATGTATAAATTCCATAGCTTTAAAATCTTGATTACATAAGGCTGGCATAACTTCTAAAAGGTTATTCTCCTTTGCAAATTGAACTATTGGACAAAATGTAAACTCATAATATATAGGGTTATTCTTTTCATAAGGTGCAACATTCATTTTATAATCATTCAACTTATCGCATTCTTTTTTAGCTTTAATAAAAGCTTTATACATCATCTTTTTCCAAATCTTATGATTGCAGTTAACAAATTTTAATTTTTTAAACGCAGACAAACAAAGATTACCTTCCATTTCTTCTATCTCCGCTAAGCTAGTTTGTTCTTTACAAACGACATAATAGCACATTAAAGCTATGGAATCATATGTTCCACCAACACCATTGTGAAAGTTATTTTTTCCACCTAAGTCCTTACGCCAACTTTTTAAATATTCAACGTATTTCAATTGTACTTGAGTAAAAACTTCTTCAAGACTTTCTTGACCGTAATGTTTTAAAATTTTATTTTTGATTTCATTTTCACACTTTTTGCTAAAAACAACGTGATAACGTCTATCAATGTCCAAATCTTTGTTTTTCATATAATCACCTTTTGCTTTCTTTTAAAATGTTTATTATATATAGTTAGATATAACTAACTTGTTAATATTTTATCATATTATTTGATGTTTAAAAATTTATTTGTATACTTTTTATTAGATTATGGCTTATTTTTAAGCATAATAATTATAAGGAGATTAATATGAAAATTTATAACTCTATAAGTGAACTAGTTGGCAAAACACCTCTAGTAAAATTAAATAACTACAATTCTGCCAAAAATTTAAATGCCACGATATATGGCAAAGTCGAATACTTCAACCCAGCCGGATCAGTTAAAGATAGAATTGCTAAAGCAATGATTGAAGAAGCCGAAAAATCTGGTTTATTAACTAAAGATTCAACTATTATTGAACCAACTTCAGGCAACACTGGTATTGGTCTAGCCTCAATCGCTACTGCAAAAGGCTACAAAATTATAATTACAATGCCTGAAACAATGTCGGAAGAAAGAAGAAACCTTATAAAAGCTTATGGTGCTGAACTTGTATTAACTGAAGGATCAAAAGGCATGAAAGGTGCTATCGCTAAAGCTGAAGAATTGGCAAAAACTATTCCAAATGCTTTTATTCCAGGACAATTTACTAACTCTGCTAATCCTTTAGCTCACTATAAAACAACTGGTCCTGAAATATATGAAGATCTCGATGGTAAAGTTGATGTCTTTGTTGCTGGTGTTGGAACTGGTGGCACAATATCAGGCGTTGGTAAATACTTAAAAGAACAAAATCCAAATATTAAAGTTATAGCTGTTGAGCCAGCTTCTTCACCTATTTTATCCAAAGGCGTTGCTGGTCCTCATAAAATTCAAGGTATCGGTGCTGGATTTGTTCCAACCACTTTAGATACAAGCATTTATGACGAAGTCATTGCTGTTACAAATGAGGATGCATTTGAAACTGCACGTCAATTAGGCAAAAAGGAAGGTTTCTTAGTTGGAATTTCAAGTGGTGCTGCTTTATGGGCTGCAACAGAAATAAGTAAGAGACCTGAATATAAAGGTAAGAATATTGTTGTTCTTTTCCCTGATACTGGTGATAGATATCTTTCCACAGAACTATTCAAATAAAAATTAATGCTAGAGACAATTTATATTCTCTAGCATTTTTAATTTTCAAAAATATCAGATTTTAATTCGATAATATATTTAACAAGAATTTTAACGTTATTTTCCAAAACAATCATATCTTTAAGTTCGTCATAACACTTTAATACACTTTGAACTTTTTTATAAATTCCACCTTTTTTCTTCTTATCAGGCTCAAAATAAGTTATTTCTATTTGTATATTTTCTTTTTTATGTTCATTTAATATATATAGTTTCTGACCAATAACTTCTTTTTCACTATCATCAAGCTCAATAAATTCTTGAGTGTATCTATCAACTTCGATAATAGCATCTTTATAACCAGTCAAAGCAGAAAAAGGCGCAAATTGTGCAGCTCTATCACTTATAGACATTTGAGGATGGACTTTAGATACATGTCTTGGCAAATCGATAATGTCATCATAATTATTCCTATTCATGCTTTATGTCCTCCAATTTGATTATTTCTTTCTTTAGCTGTCGCTCCATCTTCTAAATCTCGACCTTTTAATATGGCATTTTTACCATACTTCTTTTTTATTGATAAAATAACATCCTGAGTTTGTCGTTCTTTTTCTAACATTTTTTCCTGCTTTTCTTTTTTCTTTTTCTTAGCATCAAAATCTGTAAATAAATCTAGTTGTTCAAATTCAGTTGTCGGTTTATCACTTTCTCTAATAATAGCACATGAAATATTTATTCTTCGAATCGAAAGTTTTTTATTGATTATTCTATCGTAAAGACTAACTACATTATCTGTAATAATTGAAAGCGAAGATGTGTATTCGTCAAGTCTTATTGATCCTTTAGCAGCTTTTGGAACAACTCTTCCATAATAATCACTACTTAAATTTTCTTTAATATCTTCTGTTAATATGTCATCTTCAACATTAGCAATATCATAACCGATATATATGACTATATAATTTGTTATTAATCTTTTCTCTAACATTTCATATACAAGAGATTCAATCATTTCTTTTAAGACTATGCGAGCTTTTCTATAAGTATATGCACATTGTAGAACCTGTCCTTGTCCTAGTGTATTATTGCTAGGCTTATATTCCTTAATAGCTTTCATTGTGCAAGACTCATAACCCCAAGCGTGATCTATTAATAGCTCAGCATTAATTCCAAATGTCTTATATAATAATTCTTCATTGTAATAATCGTTAGGAGAACCAATAGAACAACGAGCTATATCACCCATAGTATATAAACCCAACTGATATAATCTTCTTGTATATCCACGTCCAACACGCCAAAAATCAGTTAATGGTGTATGTTTCCATAAAAACTTTCTATACCTTTTTTCATCTAAGCCTGCAATTCTAACTCCATTCTCATCAGGCTTTTTATGCTTAGCAACTATATCCATTGCTACTTTAGCTAAATACAAATTCGTTCCTATTCCTGCCGTTGCTGTTATACCTGTTTCTTTTAAAACATCCAAAATAATATTTTGAGCTAATTGCTTTGCTCTTATTTTATATGTTTTTAAATAACAAGTAATGTCCATGAATACTTCATCGATAGAATAGACATGTATATCTTCTGGCGCAACATATCTAGTATATATTTCATAAATCTTTGCACTGTATTTTATATACAAAGCCATTCTAGGTGTCGCAGCAATATAAGATAGCTCCAAATTGTTATTATCTAATATTTCATTATTATTATAAGTAGACCCTTCAAAAGTTCTATTATATGCTTTATCGCGTCTTTTAGAGTTAATCTCTTTAACTTTAGCAACAACTTCAAAAAGTCTTGGTCTGCCACTTATTCCCCAAGATTTTAAAGATGGTGATACAGCTAGACATATTGTTTTTTCTGTTCTACTTACATCAGCAACAACTAAATTTGTCGTTAATGGATCTAGCTTTCTTTCTACACATTCAACTGAAGCATAGAACGATTTTAAATCAATACAAAGATAAACTCTATCTTCCATTTGAATGATTTCTCCTTAGTAATATTTTAACATAAAAATATTCATAACTTATTATTTGTATTTAAATATTAATATATACTAAGAGACTCTATATTAATGTTTCAATTAATAAAGTAATGTATCCAGTGAGCAAAGAAATAACTACTAATGATAATAAAATTAAAATATTATTTTTAAATTCTTTTTTGTTTTTGAACAAATAAACTATTCCTAATCCAGCGTTGACAAGTAAACCAGCTAATAAAGCTGCAAATGGTATACCATTTAAAACGTACAATTCAGAAATAATAACACTCGATGAACAATTTGGAATTAAGCCAATTAAAACACAAAGTAAAACGCTTAAAGCTTCTTTATTCTTTAAAAAGTTTAAAATATTATCCTCACCAATAAAGTATATCATTAAGCTAAATATGACGTTTATAGCTAAAACATATGCAAATACTTCTAAGGAATGTAGTAACGAATGAATTAGTTTATTTAAAAACTCACTTTTTGTTTTAATCTCTTTATGGTAGTGTGAGCAACATGAATCACCACATTCATCTATATTTTCTATTGTTTCAGGTTTATTTTGTTTACGCAATAACACAAAATCAAACAAGTAACCAAATAGTAATCCAAGAGCAAGTTTTGAAAATAATAAGACAGCAAGTGAGCCCCATTTATTTGAACCAATAAGGATAAAAACAGCTTCATCACTACATGCCAAAAAAGCTGCAATAAGCGTACCAATAGAAATCTTTTTAGCTAAATATAAATCACTAAAAGTAACTGTTACACCACATTGTGGAATCAATCCAAAAAGGGCACCAATAGCTGGTGAACTCTTTTTGTTTTTCACTCTCTTATTAATAAATTTTTCTAGATAACTTAAAATAAAATATATGCAAAATACGAATGCAAATACTTTAAGACTATCTAAAAGAGCATCCAATAAAGCATCAATCATGTTTAGCACAGTCCTCACATAAACCATATAAAACGACTTTAGAACTCATTACTTTAAAATGGTGTTTTTCTTCTATATGTTTAATTAAATGTTTTGCTTCTTCACAGTCTAAATGAAATAATTTATTGCATTTTAAACAAATCATATGTAAGTGATCTTCACATTGGCATTCTTTATCGATATATTGATATAAATATTTATTTGTAAATTCAGCTTTATACTTTCTAATTACTCCTGATTCAACTAACTTTTCAAGCTGTCTATATAAAGTTGCTATTCCTATTTTTTTGTTTTCTTTAACTAAGAGCATGTATATATCATCACAACTTAATATAGAGTCTTTGTGCTCTTTTAATACATTAAGTAAACAATCTTTTTGTTTTGTCTTATATTCTGATGTCATAAAGTGCTCCTTTCAAATATGATAATGATTATCATTTTCATATTAATTTTAATCACTTTATAAAATAAGTCAACAAAAATATTGTTTATTTAAATCTAGGAATTTAAAATTTTAACTAATTTTTCAATATCAAAAGGTCTTATTACTTTTTGATTTTCTTTAGCCATATAATTAGAGTCAAAAACTACATCAGCTAGTTCAGGGCTTGAAACTAATTCTCCCTTGCACGAAATAATTTTAGCCATGTTTATGTCCTTTAAGTAATCTTTATTTAAATATTTATATATTGATGCAATTTGTTTTTCGTCCATCACCAAATTACGTCCATCAATATTTAAATTCAAAACAATAATTTCTTTAGCTTCTAAATCGATTGCAAAACCTGAATATTGATTTGAATCGGAATTGACATTAATCTTAAGTTCAATATTTTTAGAATCCCACGATTCGGTATTTAAATTATTTTTATCTTGATAACCGCAATATATTTTACCAACGTTTAATTTTCCACCAAATCCATTAATACAAAATAGTGCATATTTATATCCTAAATCTTTTACTTCTTCTAAATCAAAATCAATATATTCTGCACCACTTATACTACGACAATCACCTGATGTTAGTGCTGAATTTCCAAAAGGTTTAGAAGCATAAGTTCTCCAAGATAACTCATCAACTTCATCACCTATTTGATAATTGTCTTTTAAAAATAAAACTCCTGTATCTATATCAAATACTTTTTCCCAATAACAGAAAGTTCTTATATACTTTCCTCTTATTTTTATTCTTGAACCGGTAGGTAAAACATCAAGTCCTCTTCCTGAAGCACTTGTATTAATTGGTAAGGCTATATTTTCAAATTCATTTGAAATATATATTTTGCCTAATTTTTCTGTATTTGAATAATAAAAAATTATCTTGTTCAATACAATATTTTTTAATAGAGCAGACTTTTTATCATCTAATCGAGATTTTCTCCACATATATTCATAATCAGTTTCAATATGACTTTTAGACAAATTATTATGTTTAAAAGTAAAAATTCTCTTTTTATTATCTTGATCAATGTTTTCAATTAATTGATATAAAACTATTGGATTTTTATTTGGTAGCATATCAATCAAACTAACAAAATCATTTTCATCAGCTCGTGCTAAAAGCATTTTAATATTACGTTCTAATAAAGAACCATTTTCATTATATATCTTTGCAGCATTCATAATATTGTTTTCTTTTATACTTTTAATAGCATATTTGTATGGAGAATAGATATTTGTCTCTTTTTCTATATTATCAATATTGCATTCTTTGCAAAGTTTATTAAAATACTTAGCTTGTTTTTTTGACATAGGACATTCACTAGCTAATGGAATTACTTTTTTTATTATTAATAAAGTTTTTTTCTCTTCACTTGATAATTTTTTGAATGATGCATTTTTCAGTTTTAAAACAGAATATTTAACAATGTCTTTTCTGTCTAACAATGAACCATATTTTTTATCGATTTCTATCAAATTGAAAATGTTGTCTTTGCATTGAATTTTTTGATTGTTATAATATCCAAGTTTATATAATAACAAAAATTCTTCTTTCTCATCTAAGCTAAAAGGTCTAGTATATTGACAATAATTATCCATAATTTCGGATAATATTTTGCTTTGCTCTTCTTCAGAAATTATAACAAATTTTCTAATAACACTTTCGTTGCTACCAGACTCATCATATTTTGGAAAAACTTTTTTAAATATTTCTATTCTATCAAAGTTTGTATGTTCATTATGATTTCCTTCGATTAAATCAATAACAACATAAGAAATTATTTGTTCTAAGAGTAATTCATCACAGGAAAAGTATTTTGTTTGTTGTGGATTATCGTAAAAGGAACTAGGTATGCTTATACCCATATATTCTGCAATATCTTTAACAACTTGCATATTCAATTTTTCAGGATTAACAATTTCAATTCCAAACCTATTTAATAAATAGGTAAAATAATATGACTGTGTCTTTTTCTCGATAATACTTTCATCTGTTAAAACATAATGGCGCGATAAAAATATTTGTTTTAGTTTACTAGATACTTTGTTCATAACATTCCCCCTATTTTTCTAACAAAAAAGGCCTGACTATTAAATCTCATATTTAAATAGAAATAAGTACAGGCTCTAGTGTGCAATTAAGCACATATTTATTTAATCATATATAAGCTATTATTGCAATTTTAATTTATCTTTTTACCATCTTTCCAAATTCCAGTAATAATTTCCTTATTAGGCTCTAAATATATCAACGTTCCTTTACCATCAAATTTATCGTTTTTAAATTCTCCAAGATAAAATTTTCCATCAGCAAAAGTATATCTTCCTTGCCCTTCTTTTTTATTATTTACAACATATCCAACAAATTGATCTTTATTGGCATATTGGATAACACATTCACCATTTAAATAGCCGTTTTTTATTGTACCTATATATTTGTTTTTATCCAAATCGGTTATAACACATTGTCCATCTGGTCTATCGTTTACAAATGTACCTTCTATCTCTATTCCTGACTTTAAGGTTAAAACTCCATAACCATTTTTTTTACCATCAGCTGATACTTCTCCCCCATATATATCGCCATTATCATATTCGATTACTTGTAAAAATTTATCTTGTTTAGCTTTATCTTTTTCAAACATATGTTCCACCTTTTAATTATCCATATTTATATAATAACTGAAATTAGTGGGTAAAAAAAAGATAAAAAACAAAGTTTTTTATCTTAATTCTTAATATTTTGACTAATTCCTTTTAACATGTACTTGCCTTGAGCATTGTTTTCCAACTTGCATCGTGATCAACGCCCAAAAACTTAATGTCAGAATAGTCGTTTACAATATCAGCAATTGAGTTATATAACACTTTTTTTGCTGTTTAGTAATAACAAGTTCAAAAGATTTATTTGCTATACTAACTAATGCTTCTATGGAATAGAAGAAATCTCCTTCCATTATTACTGTCGTAAATTGTACGCTATATCCTAAGATAGAATTTGTTATTTTTTCTGGTTGTAACGTATATTCGTTTATTTGGTTTGAATTATTTAACGTAAAGACAAAGTTATTTAATGTTTCATTATCGTTTGAATCTGAAGTAATATCAAACTTTACGTTAGCAAAATCAAACATATTTGACACTTCAATGTCAAGTGTTATCGAAAGTTTAAATATTTGAACAGTTAAGACTATCAGAAGTTCCAGATCATATATAATGGCATTTTAATTCCATTAAATTCTTCACCTACATTGTTTTGTCAATGTTTGCTTGATGTATTAACTATTTACTGTTTCTGTATTTTCTAACTCTCCAACATCTTCAATTTTATCTAATTGTTTTCTAATAGCTCTTGTTCTAGTACCAACTAATGTATTTAATTCTTTTCCGGCATCGTCTACTTTCTTCATAGCCTTATCCAAGACTTCAGCAAACCTTCCAAATTCAGTTTTTACAGATGTTAATAACTTAAATACATCTGCGCTCTTCTTTTGAATGACCAAAGATTTGAATCCCATTTGTAAAGCGTTAAGCAATGCTGCAAAAGTTGATGGACCAGTAACGTTAACTTTATATTCTCTTTGAAGTTCTTCAAATAAGCCCATGTTAATAACTTCAGCATATAAGCCTTCAATTGGTAAAAACATAATTCCAAATGAAGTAGTATTTGGCTCATCGATGTATTTAGTAGAAATATCTTTAGCAAATTGTTTGATTTCAACTCTAAGTTGCTTTCTAGCATCTTCAATTTTATCCTTATTTCCTTCATCAATACCTTCAAGTATCCTTTGATATTGAGTGGTTGGAAATTTAGAATCGACTGGCAAATAAATATATTCACCTTCGCCGTTACCAGGCATTTTAATAGCAAATTCAACTCTATCTTTTGACCCTGGCTTCGTTATAACATTTTCATCATATTGATTTTTTGTTAATATTTCACTGATGAGATTTCCTAAAATAATTTCACCAGTTATGCCTTTTGTTTTAACGTTGGTTAAAACGTTCTTTAAAGATCCAACATCATTAGCTAGGCCTTTAATTTCACCAATAGCTTTATTAACGCCATTAATTTGTTCAATAACATTTCCAAAAGATTCTTTTAATCGTTTATTTAAAGTATCTTCAAGTTTATTTGAGACTAAATTTTGAATCGAATCAAGTTTTTCATTATTATCTTTTCTAATATCTGAAATACTATCTTTAGTAGTCTTTTCTATTTTTTCCAAAGTTTCTTTTAAACTATCAGAAATAGAATTTAATTTATCATCAAGTTTTTTAATTGTAACTTCGTTATTAGAAACTAATCTATCATTAATACTTGTGAAGTTATTATTTAATTCTTTTATTAATTTAACTTCATGATCATTTGTAGTTTTAATAAGCCCAACTTTTGTTTCGTTACTTATATTCTTTAATTCATTAACATACGCGTTCAAAGAAGAGATATTTTCGTTCAAAGTTTTTTTCAATTCATCAATTGCAGCTATTGTTGGCTTAGCAATTGAATCTGATAAATTTGTTATCGTCTTAAATATATCTTCTTGTTCTATTTTAGAATCAGTTGAGGAGTTTCCTTTTTCAATTTTATTTATCTTTAATAATACAAAAACTAAAAGCGACAACACTAAAACAAGAAGAACGACTGCTATTATTAATAATGCTAACATAAAAATTCCTCCTACATAGTGAAATAAGCAAACATTGCTTTTATATTATACACTAAATAGGAGGAGAAAGCTTCTTTTATAGTATTTTTTATTCAATCCACCAATTTGGAGTTAAATCGCCTAATGAAACGACTTTATCGCTTTCATAATCTAGCATTATTTCAATATCTTTATAATCATTTGGCATTAGTTGCGTCATGAATTCTCTGCAAGCGCCACATGGTGAAATAGCATGACCATTAGAGTTTATAGCTATCACTCTTTTTATTTTTGCTTCACCATTAGTTATCATATTAAACATAGCATTTATTTCAGCACAAATTCCTAAAGTACAAGTGCAATCAACACATACACCAGTATATATTTTGCCAGATTCTGATTCAATTGCTGCTGCAACACCACCTACTTCAACAAAATTTGAAATTTGTCTTGGATTTAAGACTTTTTTTGCTTCTTTATAAAGATTTTTCCATATTTCTTCCATTTTGTTTACCTTTAAATTTATTTCTCTTTCTAAGAAAATTTATCATTGAGAGTAAGGAAATACAAGCAATTAATATTAAAAAACTAATAGTAGAAACAATAGTTAATATTTTCATATTTTCAGTATAGCCTTCTTCGCTTATCATAATTAATGTATTTTGAAGAGTTAAAATAGAAACAATAGCCGAAACTAAATTAATAGTTGATATTTGTTTGTTAAATAAATTATCTTTGTTTCTATAAGAAAAATAATTTTTTATAGCAATGGTGATTTTATAAGTAGTAAATGTGGCAACAGTAATTGCTGCTATCATGTCTAAGTTTACAGGCCTTTGATGATTAATCATTAAAACTGATGGAACAATCAAAGCTATAGTTATTGTTACTATAAGTAAAGAAGATAGTACATATTTGCGTAACGACAAATCTCTAGTTTTTTTATCTACTTTATTTGATCTAAAGCAAACTATACACTTAACAACTAAAAGCAAAATATAATATACAGCAATACTTCCATTCCATATTGCTAAATAATTTATACCTAAAAATGCGTTATAAGCAGCAAAGCATAACGTTATTAATATTGAAAAATAGAGAGATAAATATTTTTCATTCCAAACTTTTTTGAATTTCTTTATAAAATTAATCATTGTAAGTTTTTAAAATTTCATCAAGTCTTAAGCAATATTTCATAATATCAATGATTTCGTCAACCGATTCTTGGCAGTTATTATCCAACCATTTACTTATTATTGAAACTAAGCCACTACAATAGTACATTAAAACAAATGGCTGGATTTTTTCATTGATATTAAAATGATTCATTATAGGAATAAAATATTCTTTATTCATTTTTGAAAACGCATTTTCACTATTAAATAATGTAGCTCTTTTTAATGCTAATTTGAATACTTTTCTATTTTCAAAAACAAAATGTAAATATGGCTTTAAATATTCTGATGTAACTAAAATTAGATCTTTCTTATCATCTTTCTTTATTAAATCATCAATTTTCAAATCTTTATTAAATGAAGAATAAAATTTCTTTTCTATCATATTAATGGTTTCATTTAATAAATCATTCATTGTTTCATAATGCAAATAAAAAGTCGATCTATTAACACCAGCTTTATTGCACAATTCTTTAACAGTTATATATTCAAAATCCTTTTTTTCTAATAATGAAAGTAATGCTTCATTCATAAAAAGAGCGGTATTAAAATATTTGCTTTCGTTTTTATTCATAATACCGACTCCTTTCTTTACTCTTTTTCAGATATTTCTTTGGCTAATGCTATTATATCATAAGCGTATTTTTTCTTGCTGTTTTCAAGAATCTTTTTATATATTGGATAGTTTATTCCCATTAAAGCCATTCCAATAACACCAATAATAATACCAATTACAAACATACTTGTTCCTTCGCCAATTACCTTCATTGCTAAGCACATTCCTAAGCCAAAAATCAATGCCGAAACTATCCCAAAAGTATATGTAAATACTTGTGCTGGTAATTTAGCCTTTCTATCTAATTTTTTTAATGCTATAACTTTTGATTCTTCTTTCTTTGAATATTCGTTTGCTATAGCTTCTGCATAAATTTTATCTGTGTTCATTTTAAATATCTCCTTTCAAGAACAATTAAATTCTATATTTTTGAAATATTAATCTGAACAACATAAATTACTAAAAGTGTTGAATTAAAAAATCCCGACATTTAAGTCGAGATTTAGTTATAACATTGCCTCTGCTCTTTTTGATATCTTAAGCATTTCAGATTCAATTTCATTATTAATTTGATCTATTTTCTTATTTTCCTTAGAAATATAATATAGATATATGAATCCAGGGAATATAAAGAATATAAATGAAATAATACAAGTAAACGGATCTATTTTTTTATTGGTTCTTTTATTATTTTTTAATTTAAAATATTCCTTTTCTAGTTCAACTATTTTATTATAATTCTCTATATCTTTGTCTCTTTCAAAAATATGAAATGTTTTATAACCTCTACATTTTCTTTTTCGTTCGTCTTTAATATGTATCCAACCAAAACTTTGATATTCATAATAGTCATTACCTAAAACATTCTTTGTTTCAATATTCATAATAAATAGATCCTTATGCAATTTTATTTACAGATTTATTGTTTAAATCTAATTGGTATGTATGTGCATTACCAAGTATTAATTTAGGAATATAGTTTAAAAAATATAATTTATTAGAATCAGTTATTGCAAAATTTGATCCAAAGTAGATCTCATCATAAGCAAGTATTAATTCTTGTGTTTTATCTGCAGTTGCCAATTTATTAACTTTATAAAATCCAGCACTACTTATTGCTGAAACAGCATAGGAATAGTAATATACATAGCCATCTTTTAAAATTATTTCATTTGGATTGGTTTTACTACTTGCAATTGATATTCCAGCATCTAGGCTATCAAACGATGTTCTTTTAATTGAATTATCGATTGTACCATTATATATATAGAATATATTATTGTTATCAAATACGAACTGTTTAACATTTTTAATTTTAGAACTTAAATTAGTAGATTTTAATTTATCTGAAGAACTACTAATATCGGATAAAGAAATAAATTCAATATTACCATCATCTTGACCAGTCGAACAATTAATAAAGTATAATTTGTTATCTTTAATAGTTAAATTCTTTGCGCCATTAATTTCTGAGAATTTAACATATTCACTTCCATCAAGTTTCATACGAGAAATGCCACCTGATACACCAGCCCAATTATAATGTGTGGCATAGATATAAGTTCCATCGCTTATCATATTTCGTACATCGTTTGTACTGATTTTTTCAGCTTCTTTAGAAATGTTTAAATCTACACAATATAAATCATTATTCGTTAACATTGTTACTTGATTAAAATATAGCTTTTCACCATAAATATAAAAATCAGTTACTTTATTCGATGTTAACTGCATATTTTGTTTTGTTTTTTCATCATAAACGTATAATGTTTTTCCTGCATACATATTTAGATAATAAACTTTATTGCCAACTGCAATTGATTGTCCACCAGTATTTATAGGTGTAACTTCTGGAATAACAAAGTTTCTTAATAAATCAGTATTAATATTTTTAGAAATATTATATCTATATAAATGTAAATCATTTGTATTTATATAGATAATTGAATCATTTGATTCAACATCAAACCCATTTACATTTTCTGTTGCAAATATTTGTGTTAACTTATTTGTTGATAAATCAATTTTCCAAATACCTTTTTTAGTTGGATCAACATGCGAATATAAATCAGTATAGTTATAATAAAGATTTCCATTTTTAACATTTAAATATTCACCTGCAGCATCTGTTAATTTAACTACATCAGGATTTGATAACGATAAATCAATATAGCCAATATAATCATTAATTAACCCATTAATTGTGCAATATATTTTATTATTATCAACAATAAACTCATGAACTTTTTCGTTTAAAATAATAGAAGATTTGTTTGTAGTAAGATTCAATTTACAAATAAAATTTTCCTTATTAGTAAAATACAATGTATCATTTCTAATCGCTAAATTATCTGTTTTGCCTTCATAAACTTTAGTAACTATTGGTTCATTGTCTGAATTAGAAGTATTAACTTTATATATACCTGATTTATTATCTTTTATTGAATTACTTGAATAATAAAATATATTGTCATCGTATTTAACAAAATCATTAATATTACTATCTGTATAAATTACTTTAATTGTATTATCACTTACTTCTTTGACAGAATTTAATAAAGGTGTTCCAGAAATAAATATGGCTTTTGAAGAACTATACTTGTTAAATTCTTTTGGTGATGAATAATCTAATCTTGTTACATCCGTATTTTTTAAAGAATATAGATATTTATTATCTAATCCATTTGCAAAATAAATTGTACCATCATCAGATATAAAAACTGGCATATCTGATTTTTTTGCTTTAATCTCTAATGTTGCAGTTAAAATCTTTTTGTTATAATTTTTATTTGAAACTTCAATCGTACAATTATATACACCGACATTAATAGCTTCTGTTACGATTATTCCATCTTGATCTTTGACTGTTTTAGACAAAACTGTTCCTTCTGGTTGGATACCAACCAAATTGATATCATTAATGTGATCTAAACCATCATAAGTTACTGATACATCATCTAATGTTAAACCATCAAAGTCACTTGCCAAAATAGTTAGAGTGGCTTTTAAAACTAATGTATTGTACCCTTCCTTTTCAATTGTTGCTGTGGATTCATACGTTCCAACATCTACAAATAATTTTCTATTATCATAGGTAATTATTGAATCTTCTGGAGCACCTGAAACACTATCTAATATATGTTCTTTTCCGTCGTAAGAAACTTTCAAATCCTTAAAAATTACATTTTCAAAATTCTTCTTTTCTTCTTTTAGAGATGAACTAGTACTCGAACTAATTACATCACTTGATGAATTAAATTGTGTACTAGTTGATGATGTGGGTTTGGGGTTATCTCCTCCACCTCCACATGCGACTAATAACATTGATGATAAAACTAAAACAACTAACCTCTTTTTCATTTTACACCCTCCTTAATTTTTATTGTTTGTATATATACAAAATGGAAAAGCAAATATAGAACATACCGCAGAAAAAGTAAGTGCCAAAATAAATGCAGTTATACTTATAATCACTCCTAATATCCAAAATAATAGTTTCATAAGAATTAAGAATTTTAAGCCATCTAAGCTAAAACTAAAAATAATACCTGGAAATTTTATTGACCATGATGCGACTGATGTAAACACATCACATACCCATGTTGCAGAAAAAATACAATAAATATCAGCTAAAATTGCATATCCTAATAAAATTGGAGCAATTATAGTAACAGGTAGTCCAACAATACTATAATTTAAAATACATATAATTAATGAAATTACAAAAGTTAATATTCCTAGAAAAATTGCCCATTTTAAAACTTTTGATTCACTTTTTTCTTTTAATAATCTTTTATGACTTTTTATATTTTGTTTTTCCGAATCATTACTATCTTTTATAACTTTGTCAATTGCTTTAGAATCCATCTTATTTTCATATAAGCTTTTGTTTTTAAAGCATTCACTACATACAGGAGTTTTCTTCCTTATACCATTTGCTGTCAACTCATAAAGGTATCTAATATCTTTTTCATCATTAAGTGTTTTATGGCAATATTTGCATGTAATAATATCATCTACTTTATTATTTTCTATAGGTTCTGATGAAATTTCTACAGCTTTTTCGCTTTCATCGCTAAATAAGTATTCATACGAACAATTAAAAATTTTAGCAAGTTCTTTAATGTTTGTTATGTCAGGCTCATTTGTATCGTTTTCCCATTTACTTACAGTTTGAAACGTAACATTCATTTTATCTGCTAAATCTTTTTGTGTTAAATTTGACTCAGTTCTTAATTTCTTTATCTTTTGACCGAACGTCATAATTCCACCTCCTGTCCTTTAGTTTCTACTTTTTCACGAATTAAGTAAATAACCATTACCGCGAATTGCTCACCGAAAAGTTGAATTTTAATTTTATTTAATAAAAATCCTTTAAATGAGCACTTATTTTATATTCCTCAATCAAAAAAGTAATCATCTATAGCAATTTTATATCTCCATCTAGGTCTTATAGTTACCCTTATATCTTTTAAATCAAAATATGGATTTAAATATTGTTTTAGTTCAGCAATAAGACCTTTATCAATATCTTTAGGAGCTCTTCTTTTAATATCTTCATAAATGCTTTTGGTAAATTTGTCAACGCCTTCAAATCTTTTAGTTGGTAGTTCAACACTGGCAACAGCATTAACTTTAAAAACTAATTTCTTATTAGAAATATCACTTCTATTTTCTTGAAAAATAAACTTGTTAAAATACCCTCTATAGTGAACCTTACAACAACTACCGAACAAACTAAAATATTCATAAAAGCCTTGCTTACCACGATATTCACTAATAAAGCCTATGATAAAACTAACAACATTTTCATATGTGTTGTTGCTCTTAAGGTATTCATATTTTTCTAGAGTTTCTTTGCTAAGTGTTCTCATTTCTTTTAATTTGACCTTTAAATCCTTTTCTTTTTAAATTTTAACATTTATGAACACTATTTTACAATTATTTATTTAAAAAAGGACCTCAAATGAGATCCTTTGTTTTTAATTTATTCTTCAGTATCAACTGCTTCGATTTGCTTGATAGTAAGTTCATTTCCTCTAAGTAAATATGTGTGTTCACTGCCACAATGAGGGCAAATCTTTCCATATTTAACTGTAGGATAATCTTTTAAGCAATCTTCACAATGAGTAACTGCTGGTAAAGTTTCAACAATAATTTTTGCATCTTTTAATACAGTCTCTTTTTTTACTGCCCAATTCCAGCAATCTTCAAAGAGATATGGTAAAACTGTAGAAACCTCACCTATTTCAACTGTGACAGAATTAATTTTTTTAACTCCGTTTTCTTCAGCAATTTTATTTACTTCTTTAATACAGTGGAAAACAACACCTAATTCGTGCATTATCTATCCTTTTTTTGTGCTTCTTTATAGGCTTTCTTGCGTTGAGCAACGAATTCTCTATCTTCTTTACTATTCTTGACAAAGACAATCTTTGCAGCACGTTTAGCCATATTTGGTAAAATCTTACCAAATTTCTTTTCAGCAACTACCATTGTACTTGCTTCTGGATGATCACGATGGAGAGTAATAGCATCAAATTTACATCTTGTTGTACATAAGCCGCAACCGATACAACGGTGATCATCGACAACAACTGTACCACAACCAACTAAACATAAACAAGAAACGAGTCCTAACATTGTGTTTTTTAATACATTTTTCATATTATAATTACCCTCTATTTCATATTTCTTCTTTGCTTTATTAATTTTCCAAACCACTCAACTCTATTTGGATCACGATGATCAAAGAAAGAAGATGTATTTTCATCTAATAATGAAATTAAATACATATCGTTTTCATCGAGACAAAACGAATATATATCGTTATTTTCTTTAATTCTTTCTTCGTGTATTGATTTTGCTAAATAAACAATATTTCTTTAATAGCTTTAGCGGTAATTTTCCATTGCTCTTTATTGCTTATACTATCTACAACATCTTTCTTTTGTAAACCGTAATTACCAAAATTAGAATGGTTTCAACCACCAATAATTATTTCTTTATATAATATTTCGTTGAAGTATTCTCTATTTTTATTAAATTTATCTTGTTTAACTATTTTATCTAAAGTTCCTAACATTGATAAACACTCTAAATTTTCTGGCATCTTTTTAGTAGCATAACTTCCAAGCAAAATTACACCATCTAGTTTATCACCATTGTCGTGAGCATAACTTGCTGCCATTGCTCCACCTAATGAATGTCCACCGATATAAATTTGTTCATATTTATTCTCATTAATTATTGAAGAAGCCTTATTTATTCCAAAAAGCGCTAGATTAAAAGGCATGTTACACAAAGCAACATCAACATTCTCATTAGCTATTGTTTCAGCTAAACCGACATAGGCTTTACTTTCAACTTTTGCTCCTGGATAAAATATAAATAAATCGTTACAAATGCTATCTTTTTTAGAATATAAAGAATATCCATCATTTTTTTTGCATTCAATATTTTCTAAATTAGTATATTCTTTAGCATGATAATAGACACTAGTATATCCAAAGAACGCTCCGACAAGAATCAAAATTGGACATAGTATTGAAATTAATATAACAAATATTTTTTCTTATTCATAAAACTCTCCGATTAATTATTAACAAAATTAATTATTACTTTATTATTATCATCTTTAACGACATAATTATGTTTTTCATCATCATAAATAGATAACTTACAATTTATAAAATCAATCACACAGCTATCGCTTATCACACTTGTATCATAGGCCAAGTAATAATATTTTGATTCAACTTCATCTGTATTGAAGACAAAATTTTAAAAGTGATTTTGTGATTATTAAAATTAACACTATTGCCGTTAAACATCATAAAATTAGCGCTTATAGAATTTGTTTTAATGTTGTCAGATATATTTATATCATCAGTTATATTTAAATTATAAAATTCATAGACAATTGTTAATTTTTCGCATGTAATCGTATTGTTCTTTGTTTCTTTAACATTATGATATATAGCTTTGCTAATAGTGTTAGCCACTATTACATTGTTTTGAAAAAGCGATTTACTATCAAAAACTCTATATATTTTAAAGCAATTAATATTGTTATTTATAAATTTAAACTCTTCATTAGTCGAAGAAATAGTATATATTCCTGAATTGTTTATAAAATCAAAATTATTGTTATCAACAGTAATATCCTCACCTGCATCGGCATGAGAATTATGACTAAACATTATATATAAGTCTTCTTGATAACTTGAATCAATTTTTACATCATTATTTTTGAAAATGACTGTACTAGCTTTTCCATAAAGTAACAAATAATTTGCAGAAAACATTTCTATCGTATTATTGATAAAGCTAATATTATATACTGGCGATAGTTGATAACCGACAGTAAGTCCAACAACTCTAGGTTCCAAATCTTCATTAGGCTTTCCACCAACAATAGTATTATTTTTAAAAGTAACATTTTTTATATTCCCTCCACCAGTTTCATTTGGATATAAACTTGTATCACCACCGCTAAAAACCGCTATAACTTCATCTTTGCAGTTAGAATATATATAATTATTTTCAATAGTAGCGTTAGTACAGCCTTTTTTATAAATATCTCTAATTCCTATTCCACCTCCTGCAACTGTTGAAGAGTGGTTTTCTAATGTACAATTTTTGATTGTAACATTACTCCAACCAGTAAATAAATCAACCATACCAGATGATGAATATATCGATGCTTCTTTTGGTAGATAGAAAGAGCAATTATTAAGCACTAGCCCATCAATGTCTCTAGCTGATAGTAAACCAAGCAAAGGATCATCTAATTTCTTTTTTACTTTTATTTAAGAGCTAAAATCTATTTTTTAAAATTATTTACCTGCTTTTTTGTATAATTCTTGAACATTTCTAATAATTTGTTCAGCTTCATATGGAATTCTTCCAAGCCAATCTGGTCCAATATTAATTAAGTAATTAATACCTAATTTTTCTAGATTAATTCTATTTTCTAAAATTTTTTCAGGACTTTTCCAATTATTATCTATTGAACTATAACCCCAAGAATTATTAAGTGTGCACGCTGATTCATATAAACCAAATGGAGACTTTTTGAAGCCACCAATATCGTTATAATCGATATCGTCCGAAATATTGTTTGGTATTTCATCAGGAATTTCATTATCTCCCAAAGAAACATAATCGAAATTACCATTACCTAGTCTCGAGTTAATTAAACAATCAGGTTGTAAACTTTTAACTAATTCATATATTTTTTTACTTTGCGCCTTTGTGGAATCTAATGGCATATCAAACCACATTAAAAATACTTTTCCATAGTTAGACATTAGTTCTTTTATTTGAGGAATAATTTTATTATTAAAACATATTTCGTAATTCTTTATACTCCTGTCAGTATAATCCCAATTGTTATCCCAGGAACCACCAGAAGAGCCTTTCCCATCAACTGTATAACCTCCACCATTAGGATCACGCCAGTCGATGCACTGCGAATAATAAAATCCTAGCTTTAAATTATATTTTTTACATGCGTCAGCTAATTCTTTAATCAAATCTCTTTTACAAGGAGATGAATCATAACAATTAAACTTATAAACCTTAGATTTAAATAAAGCAAATCCTTCATGATGTTTTGTTGTTATCACTATATACTTCATCCCACATTCCTTTGCAAAACTACATATATAATCAGCATCAAAATATATTGGATTGAAAATATTTGCAAGTTTATCCATTTCACTATTAGGTATTTTCTTTTCACATTCGATCCATTCAGCATATGTAGGACCTCTTTTACCTCTATATACTCCTCCTAGCAAGCTATATAAGCCAAAGTGAATCATTAGTCCATATTTTGCATCTTTAAAAGCTTGAATAGTTTTCATATATTTCTCCCTTTAAGTATTAAGTTTTATATGTATTTTATTATATAAAATTATATAAATTATTTATTCTTATCATTGAAAATATTTTAATAAAAGATATTATTATTCTATAAATCCAATTAAAAAATTCACTTGTTATTTTACTTATTCGATATCAAAAAATTCTAAATCATTTGGTACAAATATATTGCCTTTAAAATATTTCTTTCCTTCACCAATATAGAGTTCTTTTCTATTCTTTAAATTGAGATCTTCAGTATGATACAAAATTATATTTTCAATATTTAAAGTATCAGCTATTTCGCAAGCATCTTTAACTGTTGAATGATGTTTTTCATATGGATGAAATATATCAGATTGACTATTTAAACAAAAAGCTTCATGAAGTAACCACTTGCTATCTTTAACATATTTTTCTTCACAAATATTATAAGGTTCATCACCACAACAAGTTAGTTTTCCATTATTTAACTTCATGCAAAAACCAAATTGCTTAGCCTTAGTTGATTGAATATCAAAAAAAGTAACTTCTCTATTTAAAATATTTACTTTTTCACCATCTCCAACTACTTTAAAATGAAGGCGCTTATTAATAAATTCAACATCCTTTTTTTGTAAAAGTTTTTGTGATATATCAATCAATAAGGTTATTGCTTCTTCATGAGCATATATTGTTGCATCACCATCGTATTCGCCTTGTTTCATGTGTTGACAAATCATTCTAATCATCCATATGATACCTGTGATGTGATCAAGGTGCTTATGAGTAACAAATATACTCTTTATATTTTTCCAATTAATTCCTGCATGTTTTAATTGATGAAGTATACCATTTCCTCCTCCACCATCAACTAGTAAATACTGATTATTCTCTTCTAATACAAAGCATGTATTATAGCATTCTGTAACTAAGGCGTTTCCAGTACCAAGCATGGTCAATTTCATTTAATTACCTCCAAAATATTAAGTATTAAATTACTTATTTTAATAACACATAAAAATTTTAACACGAACACTTAATAAAAGTAAAAATATAGATTTAAAGTCAAAAAATACACCTCACTTAAATTAATGAGGTGTAATGTTTAAAATTATTTTATCTTCCATTTTCCGCATATAGTTCATCTGGTTTTCCTTGTTCTGCTACAATACAATTAGATAGGACAACTATTTTATCTGCTCCAGCTACAGTCCTCATTCTATGAGCAATTACAAGAACAGTTTTATCTTTAATTAATCTTGATAACGCACTTTGAATAAGCGTTTCATTTTCTACATCTAAACTTGCAGTAGCTTCATCGAGTAAAATTATTGGAACATCCTTTAAAAATGCACGGCGATAGAAATTCTTTGACGTTCTCCACCTGATAATTCACAACCATTCTCACAGATATTTTAATGTGTACCCTATGTCAAGGACAATAAATAAAATAAGTAAATGTTCTACTTGTTTAAATGATTTAAAGTTACGATTTAATTTATTGAAAGCATAATTATTGGTTTTCATAGCTTTTATCATACGACGATAAGGATTTGCTTTTCTAATCTGACAATATAATCCATATTTCTTCATTAAATGTCTAATCTTCTTTAAATTCATTTTAATATCAAAGGTATTACTTAAAGTCATTTTAATTTGTCTAGCACCTTTATGACGATTTCTATAGTCATATGTTTGCTTGATTAATTTAAAATCTTCTTGATCTTTTAATTCTTTAATTGTTGGATTTTTCTGATAATTTAAGTAATTATAAAATCCAGATCTAGAAACATGTAATTTCTTAAACATCATAGAAATAGACAAATGATGTTTTGGGTTTGATAATGCTTTTTGAATTATTTTGTATTTTTCTTTGACGGGGATTTTTGAGGCTGGTAACGTCGTTTTAGCCTTCGTATTTGGCGTAAGAATTCATTTTCTAGCTTCAATGTTTCTATTTGAAGCTTTTGTTTTTCAATAATTTCTTCAGAAGTTAAATCTCTAGTTATAGGTTTACCTGCATTATCTTTACGTGTATCTTCTAGAGATGAACGTTCATTATATTGTTTTTTCCACCTTGAAATTGAAGCTTTAATTCTCTCATATCCAAGTATTGATTTTGGAAGACCAGCTTTTTCAAAAATAATTGTAGCTGATTTAATACCATATTCTAAAATAAATAATTTTTTAAATTCTAAAGTATATGAAATACTTTTATTTGAAACATGCTTTACATGTTTATTCTTTTTTAATAATTCAACTTGCTCATCTGTAAAATAATATTTTCACATAATGTCACTTTCTTTTATTATATTTTCTTTGAACTCAGGACTAAATACTTTAATAAGCGCTTTCCGTGTTTTAACAGTTATCTGCTTTACTGGCTTATCACCAACAACTAGAGTAAGGTAAGAAGGCATTTTTCTGGGTTTAGTTCCTTTTCATCACTAAATACTGAATAATAAACCTCTTTAAACATATTTGGAGTGACAATTTTTTTGGTTGCATAAAGAATCAATGTATTTATTGATGAACATGAATGCGAATTTCAAAGCGTATTCGTCGAAATTACTATCTAGTAGTTCAACATCTTTTTCGATGTTATACTTCACTGTCACATCAATTGGATTGTTCCATGTTGACGAATTTGAAAACCATCTCATCTTGCTTCTTAGTAATTTATAGTTAGTTTTGATTGCTTGATATGGTGGCTTATTTTTTCTTGATTCTCCATGCTGCATATTTTATCATGCAATATTTGATTAGACTATTGAGGAAATAGACGATTGTTGCCAGGAATGAGAAACTGATGACATAGATGATATAGTTTGCGAACCAACCGAATTTCAGCCATATTTTAGAATAGACAGGCATATTGGAAACGAAGAATGGAGAAATGTAGAAACAGGAAGCGACATCTGGATCGAACAACGGAGTGTTCTTGACATCTTTGAACGGTTTTCCGTCTGTCGGTTTGTAGTTGATGCCTCCGGTGTAATGCAGTGTTACATTGATTAGTTGAGCGATGACGGTAAGACCGACGAATATTGCGACAGCGCCAAGAAAGTATTTATAATCTTTTTTGATGTTTTTTCCGATTTCTGCGTGGACGACAGATAGGATGGAGACCTGAAGAATCAGAACGTGCCAGACGAAGGAACGGATCACATCGAAGATATTGCCCCATCTGCATAGCTGTCCTTGTCCGAACAATAACGGGAATATGCCGGCAATCATGCAGTAGATGCCTATGTAATTGAATATCGGCATTCTGATCTTTTCGTTTTTGATAAAGGGAAGAATCAGGCATAGGTAGATCGGTATGCTGCAGAACTGGAAGGGAATGCTGGAGAAGTCATAGTACCCGAAGAAGAAGTAACGATTGATTTCATGATATATTTCCAGTCCTAGGAAGAGCAATCCATATATAAGGATAATGCCATTCAATAGTTTTTTGTTTTTTGTCTTGTTGATATATTTTGCGAGAAAAGCAATGGCTATCAAAGTCATTAAACCGACTAAAACACATAATATCGGAACAAGACTCCAAGGCAGGCAAGCAGGTCGCTCCTGTTCGAAATCGTTTAAAAAATTAATCATAATTGAACCTATATATATTTTATCATATAGACCTTTGCATTGCTATTACTACATGTGATACCGATGATGTTTTTCAATTCAAGATAGCTTTATAGTGGCTGATGAATGAAGTGCGTGCGCTTCATTCATCAATGACTAACCCATTCATCAGTCCAACATTATTTGTCCATTGCATATTAATAGTTAATCCATCTTTAGCAAGTTTCTTTAATTCTTTTACTGAATTATTATCTAACCAATATACATCTACTTCAGTATTTGCAATTTTGAAAACTATTGTTTTATTCATAAGTTCATAATCATCCGTAAATGTATTATCTGATGGTGTTGTATCAGAAGGAATTATTGTTGAAAGAATATCATCAGTCGAGGGTATTGTAGAATTATTTTTAGAACTACATGCAACTAAAGAAAACATCATAACAAAACCAATTATTAATATAATTATTTTTTTCATAAATCAATTACGTTCAATTAATAATTACGAATATTTTTTCTCATCTAAAACATCTTTTAAATCATCTAACGAATTACAGTTAAGATATATATCATTTTCTAGTAATTTAATTATTACATTCCTAAAAATAGTTAAATTTTTATTGTAAATGACTATATCGCCTTCTTGCTTACCACCATGAGCAATAGCACTTCTCAAACCATAAAATTCTTTCAATTCTTTTATTTGTCTTATAATATCATCATAATTATTATTAAGTATTAATGCAGTCGATTCAGCAATTTGATCTTGAATGCTTTGAGTTATTAATCTACTTTTGTCTGATTTAAAAATAGATTCAAAAGCAAATGCTACCTCAGCACATGACAAATCCAAATAATGTTCTTCAATCGATCTACCTGCCCAAATCAAAGAACGAATAATTCTTTGCTCTAGATCATTTTTATTATTTTTACAAAGAATTTCCATTATTTTTTTAGCATATTTATAATCAAACCATTTTTTATCCATCACAATTGGATTATCATTCATATTGATGATAGAGGAATTGCTACTTGCTTGTGTTTCAGAAATTACAGAATAAAAAATCTTATTTGATTTATTTTTTACTCTATCAATATACGAACGTTCTGTCTTATACATACATAAAAATCTTAGCACATTAATCATCTCATCTAAATCGGATTCAAATTTTTCCTTAGTATAATTTGCATCATAACATTTGTATTTTTTCACAAAATAAAGCCTATGCTCCTTTTTGTCAAAGTTGTTAAAATGGCTTAATAAAAGATCTTTGCGTGAAACATTTGTTATTTCATTCGCATAAGTACCAATATAATCTAACGAAACAAAAGCTATATTTTCAAAATCTATAATGTTTTCTTTACATTTTATTCCGTATACAGGTGCAATATAATAAAAATCTTCGGATTTTACATATTTTTCATTTACAATCTTTTTAAAATCGACCTCATTAGGATTAAAAAAGAACAAATCTCTTGTATCAGGATTTTTTAATAGTTCATCTCTTTTAGCTTTAAATTTGTCATAAGAAAATCTTAAAAGCAATAAGCCTAAAACGACATTAACATAATCTGTAGCATTAACACTACCTCTTAATCTATTGCAAGCATTCCAAAGACCAACTTCTAATGCGACTTGTTTTTTCTTTTTTAGTTGCCATTATTCATCCACCTCTTCTAACTTAATATCATTTTCTTTTAATAATTGCTCTAACCTAACTTTTGCAATCTTTGTAGGTTCAAAGTGCCCGTTTTCCCATCTGGAAACGGAAGGATATGAAACCTTCAATAAATCTGCCAACTCATGTTGAGATATATTCAATTTAGCTCTTAGCAGTATTAGAGCTTTTTGATAATTCTGTTTCACAAAACGCAACTTCATAAAAAAATTAATTTTATATCACTTTGTTAAGAAAAATACTATTGGTTTGAGAAACTTTGATGAGAATATATTGATAATTTAATGTTTAAAGACATTTTTTGAGAAAATTAACAAATTTAGGTACAAAAAATCAATATAAAGATGAAACAGGGGGAGTTCAACTATAACACTTAATTTCTTAATATCAAATTTGATGCAGAACGATTTGACTTCAAAGTGTTGCAACACCTAAAATTGCTTTTTCTATATGTTCTTTAAAATTTACTCTAAAAAATGAAGATTTTCTTTAAGGAGGAGAGTCGTACTACGATAATTTTAGCTATTTTTGAACTGAAAAAAGAAAAAATTGTGATAGATTTCTCGTATCACAATTAGTGTTCTTTAATGGGTCTGATTACCAATATTGATACATTGCATACCCTAAGCAATGAAATTTTGCATACCCCTATCTAAAAAGTGCATACCCTTTTAATAGTTTTGCATACCCTATCAATAACTTTTTTATCTCATTTTTGGTGTGTCCTTAGTATCTATATCGTTTCGATTTTATCCGTTTTGGTTAAAACTTGCTTTATCGTTTTTTCTTATCAATTGATGCCTTAACCTCTTCTTCGGTGGCAAACAATCGCGATTCTCTTACGCGGTACCCGCTATCGCCATTGGTATACCTTATCAGGCAAAACCTGCCTGATGATTTGACGACGTACACTTCTTTAACGAATATGGATGACTCGACAATGAAAGCCTTGCCTTCTACTTTGAATTTGCCCATGGTTGTCTCATCAAATGCCAAGGTATTCATGTGGATAGCTCATTTGCCTTACCGCGTATTTGAAATAGCCCTCGTAATCCCATTCAACTTTCGACAGATCCTCTTTGTATAATTTTTCGCAATAGTTATCGAAGAAGGTTCGTATCTTACCAAAAATATCGTCTATGTAATTAGGCTTTAGGATAATCCAATCCGCAGCGAACATTCCGTTCTCGTATTCGCTAGAGGCTGTTTTGTTTTCTAGACTCGCCACGTTGTTCGGATACATCTTTCTCAATGTGTTATACGAATCTATGGAATTGTGCTTTATGAAATTGTTTATTTTATGAAGCATATTGTAGGCGTTGAACTTCTTTAAGTCCTCGATTGAGAAATGCTCCCCATCTTTCAACAACTCCTCGGAGAAAGCCCTGAATTGTTTGAAAGAGAAATCAGTGTCGGTGTATCCGGACTTCGACATTGCCAAAAGAGATATTCTATCCACCTCGGTGCATATCTTGCTTATGAACATGCAATAAAGCTCGTTGATTATTTTTTTATATTTAGCTTCTCTTCTCAGCCCGGCAAACATAGCTTCGACATCGATTTCGTCATAGTCATCGCTGCATGACGTGTAACTAATCTGGTCTAAGCGATAGTCCTCTTTTACCTGGCTTGGAGTGATTATCTTTTCGAATAGCGGCTTATATTCCTTTCTCCAATCGCTGGAGAGTTCATCGATGCTATCGCGGTATATGTTCGCCATGTATTCTTTCCTGGATTTCTTTGCTGGGATGTAATATCCTTCTTTTTTCTTTTTGAATTCTTCTGGAAGGAAATCCTCGATTCCAGCAAGCTTGCACGATTCGATGTATCTTGCTATGTCTATTTCCATTTTTCCGTCGATAAAATGAATTCCGAAAAACTCGGGATCGTCGCCCAAGTCATAAGACCACGGGTCCATTCCTTCATATTTTTTATAATCGTATTTCGTTGTCATCAAATATTCCTCCTTTACAACAACCCTGCTGTCCCAAGAGGTGGGATACAATGACTAATGTCAAGTTAATAATACCATAAAATCTAGATTTTTTCTTCATTTTCGGCAAATTTCATAAAATAAATGGCAAAAATAAAAAACGCCTCTTCTTTATTCTGAAGACGCTACTGCTTCCGTAGCCGAATGTGCGCTAACTTTTAACGAGCCTTAGGCACTACGCTAAACTCGGGCCAACGATTACTTATGGCCATTCCGGAGCATATGCATCTACTTGTATTTATATTAGCATTTTTTACACTTTGTTAAAAGGGTGATTTTTATAATATTTCCTTTTGACGCATTTGATTGTACACGTCGTTCACCGCTTGGATATAACACACGAATGAAGGGTGGTTATAATCGTTCTTTTTTAGGTAATTATTTTTGATGTTGAGGTAATGTTCTCGCACTGCTTCCCACCACCCCGGGGCAGACTTTATTGCCTTTGCCTTCTCGCTATATCCTTTTGAGCTAGGAGCTTCGTTCCAATAATATCTATCAGAATAACTGTTGCTCCCTTTCTCGTGCTTCAATCGGAACCAGTTACCATTCTTTCCTTTAACAACGATGCCAACGTCAATTGAGAACTCAATAGAATTGTCCTCTTCGAAGTAAATCTTTTTCATGGTTAGTGACGATGTTGAGTCATCGCAATCAGGTAATTTATGTCTTCTAAGTACATTGTTGAAAGCCTTTCTAACCGCTTCCTTTATTGCTTTGCAATCGTTGATATCTTTGCATGATATAATGCTTAGATTATAGTCGAAGTCTATTGGCTCATCCCCGTTTTGCGCGACCATGTTTCTCGCCCCGCTTCCGACCAGGAAGAACTGAGAGTTGATACCATTCTCGCGAAGCTCATCTTCCAATTTTGCCATTAGGTCCGAGCACGTTTTCTGAGCCCTTTTTAAAAAATTCTTGTCTTCTACATAATGATACATTATTAAATCACCCTTTCTATTTGCCCGATCCGACCATTTAGCTGTAGATGATCACTAAATTATTTAATAATACACCTAAACACTTCTCTATGTCAACTTATAAATTAATTTTAACAAAAAAACGCTCCGCCAACGATATTGAGACCTCAGAATACCATGTTTTGATGATTATTTTTCAATGTGTCAATTGTCGCTTTAATTTACGTGTTCAGTCATGCGTCAAAGTCTCCATAGTTTTCTCTTATAAACCCCTTTATCTTTTTGTTCGTTCAGCTGATTGCAGCGTCTTTAGCCTTATTCAGTGTTATAAATTGACTAGTGCATAGGTTTATGGTTATCGTGTTCGTCGAAATCGTCATTTTTTGTTATCCTCTGCCCCATTGTTGAATAATGCACAAAATATATTCGATCGGAAATGCTTCTGTCCTTCCTTATGCTTCTTTCGATGATGGTGAATCCCATCCTTCTGGCTATTACGCGTGGGTCGATTGGGCCGTCACCCTTGGCGGCCTCCGGATAGTATTTGCCAAGCATTTCATTAGCGTACTTTTCGTATTCCGACCTGCCTATGCATGGCACCATGTATTCGTCGAGCGGCTTTGTTTGTTTGGTGTCCTTGTTGAACAGATCTACGTTGGTTATGAAGAATCCCTTTATCTCATCCTCCACTTTCGCCTTGCATGAAAGCGTGAGCCAAAGCCTGGTTCCGCTTGCTTCCCTGTCCCTGTGCTTTCCGCTTACCTCTACGTAGGAGATGTCAGTGTTCACGTGGAGGTCGAACTCTATCCTGGAATCGTCCTTCGAATCGATCCAGGCGTTCATAAGGCCAAGGTTCTCTACATCAATATCTTCGACGGCAACCAAATCGTTTGACTCGATTATCAGTTCTTCCCTTTGTCTTATCACATAAGACTTTATTGAATTATAAATTTGGTCGTAAAAATTCTCTTCTAGATACGATAAAAATCTGTTCTTGCCGCGCCCCATCACATATACCTCGATTTCCAGCTGCAATTTCAATATTCTGCTAATTTCGATTATATCATTTTTTAGCTATATTTAATATAGCAACGTAAAGAAAAACACCATTCACGATGGATGGTGCTATTTCATTTTGTATTCTAGCGATTCTATTGGCTTCAATTCTTCTAATGTGCTTATCATATTTTTCAAATCTACAATAAATCTTTTGATTGCTGATTTGTAATTTCCTTTTACAAGATCGTTAACAGGTTCCTTTGGAAAATCTACGTTTTCATGCGCTATGTTTCTATCACATGATAAGGTATCTAGATATGGCAGTTTCAACAGCTCAGCAGATTCCTTGAAGCTTTTGAGAACGTGTATTTCCTTCTCGGTGAACACATCATCAGCAATTAACGAATACTGTTTTTCAAAACATCGTCGATGGCAGCAATTAAAGGTTCCACAGAATATTTCTGTATTCCATTTTTGTAGTTGAATGCTTTGTTAAGCAATTCGCAGTTTCTGTTATCGTCGACAATCTGTTCGATGTAAACGCAATATGAATCAAACGCCTTTTTGAATAGGTTAGCGAAATCATTATACGTATATTTCTTGTTTTCGTTTTGCCAGCATTCCATAAACGCGCAATGCATAAACAAAGCGCTGATGTAGCTTTTTATAGGCAAAAGGAACATTTTTCTCTTTTTGCTCAGTTTGTCATTTTGCTATTTTATGGCTATAAGTTCCAACAAAAAAGCAAAAATAACCGTGATGATTAGAGAAGCGGAAAACCCAATAAGATAGTTGAGCAGCGGATCATTATCAACTCGATAAGCAAATAAAATAGAGATAATGCTTAAAAGAACGCCTATTAGCAAACCGCCTAAATATAGTGTCTTCTTCCATTTTGCCATTTTATATTTTTTCATTTGAATACCTACTTTCATCGAAAGTGTAAAAGTAAATAACTTTATATTATCAAAAGTTACTATTATCACTCATTTATTTTTAAACTATAAGAACGTTAAAACGATTAATGCAGTAACGCGTGAATTGCTTTAACAATTGTAAGTCCGTAATCAATTAAAAAATCCTTTTGTTTTTCTGTGTATTTTTTTCTTTCTAAAATTGACTCATCTGTACAATGCCTAAAACATTGCATAGCATTTTTATATTTTTTTATTTGGTCATTTGTAATAAATTCGCAGCAAACTATTTTATAATCCAATTCTGCATATTTTCCGTCTTTTTTTAGCATGTTTTCTATAAGGTTTATTATTTCAGCAAGTTTCTCATCGGTACTCATGCTTTCAAAAGAAGCTTGGCGAGTTGATATCTCAATAAACTTTTCTTTTATAGTGTCATTGATTTTGATATGGGTGGTTTTAATCTCGAATGTAAATTCAGACACAAATTTTCTTCTTGCTGCAAAACGAACGGTTCCGTTGCAGTGTTTATTTAATGATATCAGTCTTTTTCTAATCTCTTCATAAGCAAAATCGGAAGGATCTACTGGTGGCCGTGCCAACACTCTTGGAAATTCCTTTATTTCATAACCTATCAAATGAAGATAAAACGTTATTAAATAAAACCAGCACGTTTCCTCTTTACTAAAATTATTATTGCTTCTTGGCATACACAGCTCTTTAAAATGTGTTATAGCCTCCTCTGAATCGTATACATAAAACTCGTAATTGTCAGTTTTTTCCATTTCATCTGTTATAGGATTATATATGTTGTTAATGTTTTTTATGAAGTCATAAAATTTATAATGATAATCATTTTTAGTAACGTTATGCATAAAAAAATCCTTTAAATCTATTTGTCCCATCTAATCACCTCATTTCATTTTTTTAATAATTTAACTTCTACCGCATAAAAAATTTAAAACTATTATTGCTTAAGTGTTTTAATTAACAAGTCCCCTAAAAGGGAAACAGCAAAGAAAAATAGAAGCAATGCGTTATTGTATTTGGTATTTTCATATTTGTCATTTCTATTATGCATCTGTATATTTCTTATGTTTTTTCCCGGCCTTTCTTCTTTCAAACCTTCGAAATCACATTCGTTCGAAAGGTAGAATTCTAAATAATATCGCAACCCGGATGAAACATCAAAAAGTTTGTTGGCTGAATTAAGTATTTGCGTTAATGTTATTGAATCAGGGTCAATAAACAAGGAATTCCCAACTTCTTTTATTAACACGTTTCTTAGTATTTTCTCGATTGTTCCGCAAAGGTTAACGCAACATCCGTTTTCAAGCGCTTTTGTTATAGGTGCATCACCTTTCTTCGTCCTATAAAATGAAATTATGTTTTCAAGAACTTCGAACGCTCCAAAAAATTCAGATGATATTTGCACATCTCCATTAAAATAGTTTTTCTCCACCGAAGCACAAGCGATGGTTAGGTATTTTGCGAAGTCATGTGACAATTTTTCATCACACAAAACGCATGTAACTATTTGAGTGTACAATCCCAAAAACAAATTCATGCTTTGTTGCTTATAGTAAGGATACTTATCGCTTCTGGGATTTCCGAGTTCTCCAAAAGCTTCAGAAAGGTTATTAGGCTTCTCAACACTTAAAATGGCATTACAATTATTAACAAAACCCCCATCTATCAAATTGTGTGTAATTTGCAAGAGTCTTAGATGATCATCGCCTTTTTTAAGCAACTCCACCGCCGGTGACAAGTCTATTGGGCCTGAATCGAAATGTTGCCCATGCTTATGTAAGTACTCGTCCAATCCTTCTCTAACTTTTAAAGAATAGGAAGAATAATCGGCAACGCATCCTAATTTAAATAGCCTTGCCAACTTCGAATACTCTTCAAGCAAGCTCGCAACTTGCATTATTTCTTCGCTGTCAGTGTTTATTCCCTTTTGCTTAATACCTTCCAATGCCCTTTTGCAGATGAAATTGGCTTTATCCTTCAAAAAATCATATTGATAATTAGCTTTTGTTCTAAGCAAAAAGTCGACATAAACCCTATCATCAAATATGGCAGTCTTATCAAGACCGTCAAAGAGCGATTTGAAATTTTCAAAATGCTCCGCCTTCAAATATCTCTTTTGGCATATTACAAATTTGGAAAGCAATGTAAGAGACATGGTTTTCTCTATAAAAGAAAAAGCATCATCAGAAACGACATTTGAAAACTTTGCATAGATTAGTTCTAATAAACTATCAGCAATTTCATACCATTTAACTTCGACATGGCTATTCTCAGAAAAAACAATCTCATAATTTTTGTTTATGTAATCTACAAAGGTTTTGTTCGATTGACTAATCTTAAGTGATAATTGTTTTATCCTATCTTTTATATTATCATCAATTGAATATTCATCGATTTCCGTAACAAACTTTTTAAACGACGAAATCCAAATATATTGATAAAGGCTAACCAAATCATAAACATCAGACTTTATGGTGACTACATTTTTTTCTAAAGATTCCAAGTTTTCAACAACATTTTTCGCAAAAATACCACCAGCAAAATCCCTATATCCGTAGTATTCAATCATAGTCAATAATTCTTTATTGCTATCAAAATAACATGGCATAAAAGCACCTCACTTTTAAATCAAAAAATCATGCTTATGAATTGACATAGATGCATTTCACCTTTAATGATGAAGTTATTTGATTATTTTTATAATTTCAAAATCATGTTCTGATAATTTATGATATAAATATAGCACTTTTCATGGCTTTTTTCAATAATCGTTCAATCGTTGTGGTAAACGTTCAATAATTCCTGTAATCGTTCATTTGTTAGGGTAATCGTTCAATCGTTGACGTTTAAAACTTATAAATTCTTATATAAAAAGAGCCGCAGAAGCCCTATGAATCGTTTTCAAGTGTATCAAAGTTCGTTGGTTCGAACCAACGGTAGGAATTGAACCCTCGTAAAAATAAAAAAAGTTTGATGCATTTTTACTGTATCAAACTAATGCTTTCTAAATGGGGCGGCTGACGAGAATCGAACTCGCGAATGACTGGTTCACAGCCAGTTGTGTTAGCCACTTCACCACAGCCGCCATATAACGCTCATTTAATATACTAAATTTAGCTGATAAAGTAAAGTAAAAACAGTTATTTTATTACTATTTAGAAAAAAATAGCGTTAAAAAGTGTTTTATATAATTTAAATATTATATTTTTTATAGATTCATAAAATAAAGCCATAATTATAATGAGGTGACATAATAAATTTATGAAAGAACAAGAAGAAATTACACACTTTATAAAAGGTCAAAAAATGGGGATAGAAATATTAAAGTTATTCAAAAAGAAAACAAGCGATATTTCTATCATAAACGAATTAAATAGCTCAATAGAAGTTTATGAAGCTAGATTAAAAGAACTTTTAGAATTATATCGTAACAGCTATAACATGAGTGAACCTGAGATGACGTTTTTCCAAAAGAGAGCTATCTTTTTTACCAAAATGGAGCTTATGACTATAAAGACTGATCGAAAATTAATAAGATATATTGCCAAAACTGTATCAATGGGCACAACAGGAGTATTAAAGTTTTTAGAAAAAGTTGAAAATAGACACAAAGAACGTATTAGCTTATATAAACAAACTGTACAAGATTATTTGAATACATATACTAAATTCTCTTCTATGCTTTTAGTTGATTAGCTTAATAGCTATATTAACTGCTATTTCAATAACTAAAACAATAACGATAGGAAGTAATATTACTCTTAATGAAATAATATGAAACTTATTCGTTATTTTTACTATGTAAGGATATATGAATTTAACTATTATTACTCCACCAATACCAAAAGAAATAGAACTCCACATAGCTATAAATCCATTAAGATTAATTGTATATTTTGAATAATCCCACAATCTTAAATTTGCAAATTTCAACAAACAATAACCAGTTATATACTCCAAAAGTGAAGCAATAATTATTGAAAAAAGTAAAACTTTTAAAGAGCTTTGTCTTTTATTTTGAAAAAATCTAGCTATTAACACTGATCCAAAGCCGTAAATTGGAAGAAGTGGTAAAGTTAAAAATCCTCTTTTTTCGATTATTCCTTCTGTAAGATATATTCCTGTAACTTCTATAATATATCCCGCAAAAGAACAAAATAAAAATAGTGTTATGTATTGGTATATTCTACGTTCCATAACACTATTATTTGTACTATTTAGTTACTTATTCAGTGAAAGTAAACTCATCGCTATTAACATCAAGTTTGCAATGTTTAAACACTTTGCCACTTAAGATATTAATTGCTAAAGGTGTTTCTACTTGTTTTTGAATGTATCTTCTTATAGGTCTAGCACCATATATTGGGTCATATGAATCTTTAGCAATCTTCTCAACAGCAGCATCAGTGTATTCGAATGTAACATCTTTATCAGCTAATCTTGATTTTAAGATATTTAAGAATTTCTTAACAATATCGTTAACAACATTAGCACTTAAAGAATTAAAGGTGACAATCTCATCAATTCTGTTTAAGAATTCAGGTTTAAATGTTCTCTTTAACAATTCATTAACTTCTGCTTTCTCTTTTTCACCATTACCGTTAAGTAATATATCGGATCCAAGGTTACTTGTCATAATTAAGATTGTATTTGAGAAGTTGACTATTCTACCTTTAGAATCTGTCAATCTACCATCATCAAGAACTTGAAGCAAAACGTTAAATACGTCTGGATGAGCCTTTTCAATTTCATCAAGTAAGACTATAGAATAAGGTTTTCTTCTAACTGCTTCAGTTAATTGTCCACCTTCTTCATATCCTACATAGCCTGGCGGGGCTCCTAAAAGTCTAGAAACTGAATACTTTTCCATATACTCAGACATATCAATTCTGACAATTTGACTTTCAGAATCGAATAGTTGTTCAGCTAAAGCTTTTGCAACTTCTGTCTTACCTACACCGGTAGGTCCTAAAAATAAGAACGAACCAAGTGGTCTATGTGAATCGTTAATACCAGCTCTAGATCTTAAAATTGCATTTGATACAAGTTCAAGAGCTTGGTCTTGTCCAATAACTCTTTTTTCAAGTTCACTCTTGAGTCCTAAAAGTTTAGCACTTTCTGATTTTGTAAGTTTGCTTACTGGTATTCCAGTCCAATTAGAGACAATTTCTGCAACAGTTTCTTCGGTGACAACTTCGTTTAACATTCTATTATCACCAGAATTACTGCTATTTTCTTTTAACTTTTTATTTAAAGATGGAATAACAAAGTTTTGAAGTCGAGCTGCTTCGTTATAATCGGCATCATTTAAAGCTTTATCAAGTGCAAGTTTAGCCTTATCGAGTTCAGTTTTAATTTGCTTTGAACTTTCCAAAGCTGCTTTTTCATTTTGCCATTTAGCTGTTAATTCATCTTTCTTAGATTTGAGATTAGAAATTTCCTCGCTCATTTCTTCTAATCTCTTTTTAGCACTGTCAGTTTCTTCTTTCTTTAATGAAACTCTTTCAATTTCAAGTTGCATTAGCTTACGATTTACTTCATCAAGTTCTTCTGGCATAGAGTCTATTTCCATACGAACTTTAGCACAAGCTTCATCGATTAAGTCTATAGCTTTATCAGGTAAGAATCTATCTGAAATATATCTATTAGATAATGTAACTGCAGAAATAATTGCATCATCAGTTATTTTTACGCCATGATGCATTTCATATCTTTCCTTAATACCACGAAGGATTGAAATTGCATCTTCAGGTGTAGCCTCGTCGACCATAACCTTTTGCATACGACGTTCAAATGCTGCATCTTTTTCAATGTATTTACGGTACTCATCAAGTGTCGTAGCACCAATGCAATGCAATGAACCACGAGCTAACAATGGTTTTAATAAGTTAGCTGCATCCATAGCTCCATCAGTACGACCAGCACCTACAAGCATATGAATTTCATCGATGAAAAGAATAATTCTTCCTTCACTCTTTTCTACTTCTTTAAGAACAGATTTTAGTCTTTCCTCAAATTCACCACGATATTTTGCACCTGCAACTAACGAACCTAAATCAAGTTCAAATACTGTCTTATTTTTAAGTGAAAGAGGTACATCTCCTTTGAATATTCTCCAAGCTAAGCCTTCAACTACAGCTGTTTTACCAACACCAGGTTCACCAATAAGTACTGGGTTATTCTTACTCTTTCTTGAAAGAATTTGAATTACTCTTCTTATTTCTTCGTCTCTACCAATTACTGGATCAATATGACCTTTTGCTACTTCATCAACTAAGTCACGTCCATATTTCTTTAAGACTTCATAAGTATCCTCTGGTGAATCACTAGTAACATGATTTCCACCTCTTATATCATCTATTGCTTTTGTGAAAGCTTTTTTATTGTAGTTTTCTAATTCACAAAGTTTAGAGATGATAGAATGTTTACTATCAAATTGAGCTAATATTAAATGTTCAACGCTAAGGTACTCATCCTGCATGCTTTCCTCATATTTTGTAGCATTAAAAAGCAAATTCTTAAAGTCAACACTTGGGAAAGGTTCCTCACTAGAACTTGTTTTTGATATTTGATTTATAAATCCATCAATTGTCTGTGATACGTTTTTAGTATTAACTCCTGCTTTGGTTAAAACATTAACATAAAACGAATCTGAGATATCAAACAAAGCTCTTAACAAATGTGGGACATCAACAGAAGGTTGGTCATTCTTTTTAGCTATTGCAGTAGCATTGTTAATTACTTCAATAACTTTATTTGTATATTTTTGATCTGCCATATTAGCACCTCCTTTTAGCACTCAGTATCTCTGACTGCTAAATATATTATAGCACCATTTTTAGCACTGTCAATAGCTAAGTGCTAATTTTTAACATTTTATTCTTTAAGTTATCTTTTATTACTCAATTGTAGTAAACTAGTTGATATGATTGCACTATACATTTTCTTATCCTTATTAGGATTATTCATTATATATTACTTAACACTATTAATTATATTTAAAGTTCTGCATTTTAAACTTTTTCATCACCATGAAAAAGCACTAATAGGTCCTTTATATATAGACTATTCTGACTATAAGCCATATATAAATAGAACACCTATTAAAATATTTACTAAAAAAGATAATTTTATACAAGCGTATTTGTACGAACCAAAATCAAAGCCTTTAAATTATAGAGGATTAATAGTATTATCTCATGGCTTTTTATCAGAGCACACAAAATATTTACCTGAAATTAAGTTGTTAATTGATAATGGTTATCTTATCTTAGCTTACGATAACTTAGCAAATGGTGAAAGTAGTGGGAAAAATCAAAAATCTTTATATCATAGCTATATCGATCTTGATATAGTTTTAAAATATGTTACATCTAATCCAGAATTATCTAAATATCCTTTAGGATTATATGGCCACTCATGGGGCGGATTTGCTGTTAATAGCGTTAATCACACTAAATATAATGTTAAAGCTGTTTTTGCACTTTCAGGATTCGAGCAAGAAAGTCAAACTATTTTGGATGGATTAGAAAAATATTATAAAATAATAGTTAAACTGTGCCGTCCTTTTGCAAAATCATTCACATTATTTATTTGTGGTCCTAAAACTTTTAAACAGGCGTCACATCAAATAAAAAAATCCAAAAAAACAACTTTCATGCTCGTGCATGCTACAAATGATCACTTTGTCAAATTCAAACACTCAGCTACATATGCATGCTTAAAGAAAAAAGCTCCAAATGCAATTACTAAAGTATTTACACGTGGAGGTCATAAATTATTCTATAGTATGGATTCAAAACAAGTGAGACAAAATGCTAGTACTGAATATAAAAAACTTCTCAAGAAATATGACAATGATATTCCTCAAGAAGTTATTTCTCTATTCGAATTAAATTTTCCTAAAGTCAAACTATATGAACCAAATAAAGTTATATCAGAACTTATAATAAGTTTTTATAAAACTAACCTTAAATAATATTAAATTCAAGATAATTTATTCTTAATTCATCCTTTAACTTATTCAAATAGGCGTTATCTAATGATTTAACGCCTTTTAATTTAAAATCTAAATTCAATCTATCGTACTTTTCTTGGCACATATTGTGATAAGGTAAGAACTCAATTGTACGACTATTATAATTACTTTTTAATAATTTAATAGTTGATTCTAAGGCTTCATAACTATCATTTATACCTGGAATAACAACTTGTCTAATTACATGTTCTATTTTGTTATCTTCCAAATATTTAAGAACTTTTATAGTTGAGTTAAAAGTATTTCCTACATACTTTTTATATAAATCTATAGAATTAAATTTTAAATCTAAATAAACAAAGCTTGAATTAGATAATACTTTTTTAGCATCATCATTTAAAACGGAGCCAGAAGTTTCTAAAGCATAATTAACTTTGTATAAGCTATTAAATTCATTTATTTCTTTAGCTTGTAACAGAGGCTCTCCACCAGAAAATGTTAAGCCTCCATTTTGCTTATAATAGACTTCATAGTTTTTATATATTCTTTTTAATTCTTCAAAACTTAGCATCTTTGCTTCACTATCAAGAAAACACTCCGGATTGTGACAATATATGCATCTATTTGGGCATCCAGACAAAAAGATTACAGTTCTAATTCCTGGTCCATCAACAGCTGAAAAAGTTTCAAATGATGTAATTTTAAATTGATTCATGGAATGTACGTGAAATTACTTCTTCTTGATGCTTTCGAGATAGCTTATTAAAGTTAACAGCATATCCTGAAACTCTAATTGTCAAATTTGGATATTTTTCTGGATGGTCCATAGCATCAATTAAAACTTCTCTATTTAACACGTTAACGTTGATATGGTGAGCACCTTTTGAAAAATAGCCATCCAAAATTGAGACTAAATTATTAACTCTTGTATTTTCGTCTTTACCTAAAGTGTTTGGGGTAATTGAAAATGTATTTGATATACCATCACGACAATCAGAATACTTAAGTTTACTTATGCTATTTAAAGAAGCTAAAGCACCATGCTTTTCTCTATTGTGCATTGGGTTAGCACCTGGAGCAAAAGGCTGACCAGACTTTCTGCCATCAGGAGTAGAAGCAGTTTTTAAACCATACATGACATTACTTGTAATAGTTAATACCGATAAAGTGTGAGTAGCATTTCTATAGCAAGGAGTTTGACGTAAAGCTTTAATTGTCTTATGGGTAATCATTTGTGCAATTTCATCTACTCTGTCATCATCGTTACCAAACTTAGGAAAATCACCGATAGTTTCAAATCCAACTATATATCCGTCTTCGTTTCTAATTGGTTTAACTTGAGCATATTTAATAGCAGATAAAGAGTCAGCCATGACACTAAGGCCAGCTACACCAAAAGCCATCATTCTTTCTACTTCAGAATCGTGAAGAGACATTTCTACTCTTTCATAAGCATATATATCGTGACTATAATGGATAACATTCATTGTTTTAACATATAAATTTGCCAAATAATTAAGATAACCATCTACTCTTTTCATTACTTTTTCATAATCTAATATGTCACCAGCACATGGTCCCATTTGTGGCCCGATGTGAGTATCAGATTTAACATCATAGCCACCATTTAACGCTAACAATAACACTTTTGGCAAATTACATCTTGCTCCAAAAAATTGCATTTGTTTACCTATTTTCATAGCAGAAACACAACAAGCAATAGCATAGTCATCGCCATAGTATTCACGCATTACATCGTCGTTTTCATATTGAATAGCATCTGTTTTGATAGACATAGCAGCACAAAACTTTTTAAAGTTTTCCGGCAAATTAACAGAATACAATATTGTCATATTTGGTTCTGGTGAAGCTTTTAAATTGTTAAGCGTATTAAGCATACGATAGCATGACTTTGTTACTAAAGTTCTTCCATCTAAAGCCATACCACCGATAGCTTCTGTTATCCACATAGGATCACCAGCAAACAATTCGTTATATTCAGGTGTACGTAAGTGACGAGCTAGTCTTAAATGTAAGACAAAATCATCGAACAATTCTTGTGCACCTACTTCATCTAAAGTTCCTTCTTTAATATCTCTTTCAATATAAATATCTAAGAATGTTGAAACTCTTCCTAAAGACATAGCTGCGCCATTTTGAGTTTTAATAGCACCTAAATATCCAAAGTAAAGCCATTGAAAAGCTTCATGAGCATTATTGGCAGGTTTAGAAATATCATATCCATATTTTTTAGCAATACCTAAAACAAATTTTAAAGCTTCGACTTGACGACGAAGTTCACCGAGAAGTCGCATATTGTCTTCACTCATTGGTCTTTCTGAAAATTCATCAGTATCTTTTTCTTTTTGTTCAATTAAATAATCTATACCATAAAGAGCTACTCTTCTGTAGTCACCAATAATTCTTCCACGACCATAAGCATCTGGTAACCCTGTTAAAAGTCCCATGTGACGTGCTTTGCGCATTTCCTTAGTATACATCTTAAATACGCCATCGTTATGTGTAGTACGATATTTAAAATCCTCTTCAATATGCTTTGGAAATTCGTATCCATACGCTTCACATGCAGTTTTTGCCATTCTTAAACCACCGAATGGATTAATGGCTCTTTTTAAAGGTTCATCAGTTTGAAGTCCAACAATAATTTCTTCATTTTTATCAAGAAGATATCCTGGATCAAATTCATCGTTAACGCTAGAGATATGTTGAGTGTCTATTTTATATACTCCACCATTTTCTCTTTCTTTTGCATAATAAACATCAGCAACACTAACTGCTTTTTTTGTTCTATCAGTTGGACCAACTAAAAACGAATAGTTTCCTTCATATGGCGTAAAATTTTGTATTATAAAATCCCTAACGTCAATTTCTTCTTGCCATTTATGACCTTTGAAACCACGCCAGTTATTTGAGTTATCTGTCATATATATTGTAATTACCTTTCTAGTTATTTTGTGATCAAACAAGCGTAATTTTTCTTACCACGCTTAATAAAGAAGAAACCATCTAATGAATTATCTTTGTTTAAAACAAGGTTCTCATCATCTTGCTTTGTTCCATTAACATTAATGCTTCCAGCTTTTAAGAACTCTCTTGCTTCTCTTCTAGAACTTGCAAGTCCCAATTCTATTAAAGCGTCGATAAGCTTGATATCGCCTTCTTTTGTTACTGTTTTAATACCTTCAGCAACTTCTGCTAATTGTTTAGCATTAAGTCCACTAAAATCATCTTTAAATAAGGCTTCTGTCATTTTAACACAATCGTCAGCAACTTCTTTTGAGTGAATAATTGAAACGATTGAATGAGCCAATTCTTTTTGTCCATATCTATACTCTGGATGTTCCATGTGTTTGTGATAGATAGCATCAAGCTCTTCCATACTTCTATCATCAAAAATCTTTAAATAACGACCAACATCGTTGTCACCAACATTAATAAAATATTGGTAAATAAAATATGGAGAAGTCATATCAGCATCTAAGTATAAAGCACCACGTTCACTCTTACCGAATTTTCTTCCTTCAGAGTCGGTGATAAGTTTAACTGAGAAAACTTCAGCTTCATCATCAGCATTACCCTTTTTACGTACCATTTCTAATGAACTTGTGAGGTTACCCCATTGATCTCCACCACCAATTTGTAAACTACAACCATATTCTTTATGTAATCTATAGAAATCGCCTGATTGAAGAATCATATATGAGAATTCAGTATAAGAAATACCTGTCTCTAAGCGGCTTGCAACAATTTCCTTACTTAACATATAGTTAATTGGAAATACTTTGCCAAAGTCACGTAAATATTCAATAACGTTAATCTTACTCCACCAATCGTAGTTATTAACACAAATACCTTTTTCTGGATCAGAAAAGTCTAAATACTTGGCGAGTTGAGCTTTAATACCTTCAACGTTTGCTTTAACTGTTTGTTCATCTAAGAACGATCTTTCAGCTTTTTTACCAGAAGGATCACCAATCATACCAGTACCACCACCAATAACAGCTATGATTCTATGACCAGCTTGTTGTAATCTTCTTAAAACAGTAATCATAACGAAATTGCCAAGTTGCATAGACTTAGCAGAAGGATCAAAGCCACAATAAATAGTTTGTTTAGTTTGGAGCATCTTTTCAATATGCTCTCTATCTGAGAAATTATCTAACATTCCTCTATCAATTAAATCTTGTATAATGTCTTTCATAGTAGCCTCCTGCATACTTGTTAATTATATCAATCAATTTAGTCAATGTAAATTAAAGTACTCAATATAATCATAAAAAAAGGCGACTAGAACAGCTATTCTAATCACCTATATTTTTTTAAGCTTTGACAATTGTATAAATATTAATATTTGGATTTGAACTATGTGGAACAGATTCAACCTTATAACCTTCAGCTAGGAATGATGTACCTTTTCCTTCAGCGTAATTATTAGATGGATCAAATCCACTAAATGTTCCGCCTTGAACAAATACTTTAGCAGTACCATCTTTATAAGCAGGATCTATACAGTTAATTGTATAATCATAACCATTACCTACTTGATTCCAAAGTTGTAATAAATCAAAAGAACCACCAGTAACAATCAATTTTCCTTCTGTAACTTGAACAGCACTTACATTACCAATATACTTTCCTGATTCGATTGTCAAGCTAGCACCATTTTTAATATCGATACCATAGCAGTCATCTTGTTTAGCTCTTAAACCACCATTATTACCAGTGCTATCTTTCAAAACTACATTACCACCTTTGACTGATAACAATGAATTTGAATCATTCCAAATATCTACAATATTTTCAACAACATAACCATTGAAGTCGATTGTAATATTTTTACCTATAGAGATAGCAGCAGTTACTTTTTCATCATCAACTAACTTAAGAGTATCACCATCTTGAGCCATATTAATAGCTGATTGAAGTGATTTAAACATAAGTCCATTAACTTCGACTACACCACCATCAGTTACAAGAGCACTATCATTAGCTCCTGTTTTAATTTCTTCTTCGCTCTTAACTTCTGTTACTTCTTTTGCTTCACCATTAACCGTTACAACTACATCATCAGCTCCTTTAGAATATGCCATTACTGTAGCACTACTTTCTTCTGTTACTGTAACATTACTTGTTGCAACATTTAAATTAATTACCTTTGATGTATTCTCGGCAACAAAGTGTCCTGCTTCAATACGTACATAGGCAACGACACCATTTTCATGATATGAAGCTGTATCAATTGCTTTAATATTAACTAAATCGTTAGCGCCATAGTGATCAACACTATCAGTATCTGCATCAATATTTAATGTGCCACCATTTGTTCTAATGACAACATGTTTAGCACTTTCTGTATTAGTATAGTTAACAACTTCAACATTGGTGTTTTCACCAACATCAAGACCAGTTGTAATGTCTAGAGTACTATTACCACTATATCCTGAATTTAAATATACTGAATAACCCTTGTCTGCATTATAGCTATCTGCAAATACCCAGTTCTCATAGGCATTACTTGATACCTTTCCTGCTACTGCCTTTTCTTCTTCATCCAAAAGTGCAAATTCATTGTCCTTTTGGTTCCAGACTATCTTATACTTTGAAGTCTTTGCTGCTAACTTCTCTACAAGATATCCTGATTCCTTTACTGCTTCTATCGCTTCTGTTGGTGTCTCTGCTTTTCCGTTTGTAGCTTGATCAGCTTTTAATATAGTATTAAGTTGTGATACTAAAGCTTTATCACCCGAAATGTTTGCTTTCTTAGTAAATCCAAAATAGCCTACAACTGAGACTGTCGACAAAACTGCAATAATAGCAATAACGACTACAAGTTCAACTAACGTGAACCCTTTTTTAGCCTTCTTTAATTTCATAAGACTAATATCCTCCTTTTCGTTTAAATTTTACCCCTCCCCCGAACATTCATGTCAACATATATTAGATTTAATTCAACAATATTTGATACTTCAGTTCATGAGATTGGAAGTTAATTCTATTAGTTTTATGCAATAAATATCTATTCATATCTCAATTTATTTGATTTTTTTAAACTTTTCACAACTTTAAAAAAACTAGCCACATTTTGTGCAGCTAGTTTATTTTATTAATTATTTTCTTCTGAAGGAGTTTCAACTTTTTCTTCAGATTTTTCTTCAGATTCTACTTTTTCGTGTCTTTCTTCCTTTTTACGGAAAGGTTTCTTATCACTAAATTTCGATTTATTGAATGATTTTGTTGGTTCTGTCCAACCTTCTGGTTTAGGTAAGAATTCACGGTGAGATAAATCTACTCTACCTTTTTCATCGATGTTAGTAACGATGACCTTTAATGTATCACCAAGTTTAACAACATCTTCAACCTTTTCAACTCTGTTCCAATCAAGTCTAGAGATATGGCACATACCATCTGTAGAACCAAAGAGGTTAACGAAACAACCATAAGTTTCAATTCTTACAACTTTACCATCGTAAACTTCACCAACTTTAGCAACCTTAACAATACTTTCAATCATTCCTTTTGCTTTGTTGATCATTTCACGATCTGTATGATAGATAATAACTCTTCCATCATCGTTAATATCAATTGAACAATTATCGCATTTTGCAATGATATCATTAATAACTTTACCTTGTGAGCCAATAATTTCTCTAATCTTATCAACAGGAACTTGGAATCTATCCATCTTCAAAGCATACTTAGAGACATCTTCACGTGGGCCAGGAATTGCTTTTAACATAACATCTAAGATTGTAGCTCTAGCCTTATGTGCTTTAGCGAGGGCTTCTGCAAGAATTTCTCTTGTAATACCTTTAATCTTAATATCCATTTGTAAAGCGGTAATACCTGTTGGAGTACCTGCAACTTTAAAGTCCATATCACCAAGGTGGTCTTCCATACCTTGAATATCAGTTAAAATTGTATATGGGTGTTTGCCATCTAATGGTCCAGAAGTAATAAGACCCATAGCAATACCAGAAACTGGAGCTTTGATTGGGACACCTGCAGCCATTAAAGCCATACAAGAAGCACAGATAGAAGCTTGAGATGATGAACCGTTAGATTCAACGACATCAGCAACTAATCTAATTGTATATGGGAATGTTTCTTCATCTGGAATGACGTAGCTTAATGCTCTTTCACCTAAAGCACCATGACCAATTTCACGTCTTCCTGGTGTACCCATTCTACCTGTTTCGCCAACAGCAAATGGTGGGAAGTTATAGTGATGCATGAATCTCTTTGACTCTTCATCAGTGAGGTTATCAATGATTTGAGAATCAGAAAGAGGTCCAAGTGTACATGTAGAAATAACTTGTGTTTGTCCTCTTGTGAACATTGCAGAACCATGAGGCCTTGGTAATAAGTCAACTTGAGCATCAAGTGGTCTGATTTCATCAAGTTCACGGCCATCTGGACGAACTTTGTCAACTGTAATAAGTCTTCTAACTTCATCTCTGACGACATTTTCAAGAATTTCTTTGACTTGTTTAAGGACAAATGCCTTTTCTTTTTCGTTCTTATAATCTTCTTTAGCGTCGTAGCTAGCAACTACTTCATTTTCAATATCATCGATTGTATTTTGTCTTTCAAGCTTATCAAAAATCGAAACAGCCGCAACTAATCTATCCTTAGCTTGAGCTTCAACTTCAGCTTGTAAAACAGCATCAATTGTATAAAGTGGAATTTCTCTTTTTACTTTACCAACTGCAGCAATAATTTCTTTTTGGAAAGCACATAACTTTTTAATTGCTTCATGACCAAACATGATAGCTTCAAGCATATCTTCTTCGCTAACTTCTGCAGCACCTGCTTCAACCATGTTGATAGCAATTTCTGTACCAGCAACAGCAAGATTAATATCGCTTTTTGCTTTTTCTTCAACGGTTGGATCAATTACAAACTTTCCATCTATTCTACCAACATAGACACCTGCAATAGGACCATCAAATGGAATATCTGAAATACCCAAAGCTAATGAGCTACCAAACATAGAAGCCATTTCTGGAGTTGCATCTTGATCAACTGACATAACTGTATTAACAACTTGTACTTCATTTCTAAAGCCTTCTGGGAACATAGGTCTAATTGGTCTATCAATAAGACGAGCTGTCAATGTTGCGTGTTCTCCTGGACGACCTTCTCTTCTTAGGAAGCTGCCTGGGATTTTACCAACAGCATATTGTTTTTCTTCATAACCAACTGTTAATGGGAAGAAATCTGTTCCTTCTTTTGGCTCTTTTTGTGCGCAAGCAGTAGAAAGAATAACTGTATCGTTAAATCTTACTAAAACTGCACCATCGGCTTGTTTTGCAATTTCGCCGACTTCAACTTTTAAACTCTTTCCGGCGAATTCTAATTCGAATACTCTTTTCATTCGTTTTTCCTTTCATTCAATTTAAACATTAGTAGTTTATCACACCATCACTATCTTTTCACTAATAATAATTTAAAAGTTTTTTTACAAATCAAAAAAGTGCTTGAGCAAGCACTTTTATATTGTGTATTAAGAAATATTTTTATTTTTTCTCAATAGAGATAATATCTTTAAATTTCATATCAAATAAATTTTGAAAATCTGATTGTATCTTGTTAAAGCCTTTATTTCTAAATTCAATTATCTTATAGAATATTTTTGCTTCGTCATTTTCAAATATGACAGGAATTAAAAATTCGATGTTTGAAAAACTTTTTATCTTTGGGGAATACTCTTCATATTCTTTTGAATTCTTAAAAAATATATATACTCTTTTTTTAATTCTATCCATATTAAATTTAAGTTTATTTATATCGCTTATTGATAAAGTATTAGGATTAAAAATCATGGCATAAACTTCATTTTTATTATCTAATCCTAATCCGTTATAAACATCAATTTCAAAGTTTTTATTTTTTTCAAATTTATTTTTATCCAATAAAATATCATCTATTTGTCTTTCAGCTTTAAAAATAGCAAAAATGCATTTAAAGTTCATTACAACACCTAATCTATTTATACATTTAATTGCATAATAGCAAGCAGGAAATAATAATAACAAGCTTATTCCAGAAATAACTATTGTTGAAATACTTCCAATCAATATTCCTATAAGTGATAAAACGAAAAATGAAATAGTTAAAGCAAAGTAAATTTTAATATCTTTAACTAACTTTTTTGATTTATTTATAAAATCCATAACAATCTCCCCAAAAAGTAACAAATAAATTGCTTTTTTTATTTTCTTACTATATTTTATTATAGAGGTGTTTTATGAAAAAAGTAAGTATTTTATTAATTTTACCTTTGTTTAGTCTAATTTTAGTCGGTTGTTCTGCTTCAAATATAAGTAGCAGTCCTATTGATTCATCAAATATATCGTACGTTTCAAGTACAACAAATAGTCAACAAACAAACTCAACAGAATTTAGCAGTACTTCTTCATCAGAAGATAGTGCTTCTTCATCGACTTATGTAGACATTTATGAAGAACGTCGAATAAGTTTTGGAATACCAGAAAACTACGTTGAGAAAAGCGGTTGGTACTCCGAGCATGACAAAGTAGCAGCTTATATTGCTATTTACCATACTACACCTGAAAACTATGTTGAAAAAATGACAAAACCAGGACAATGCAAATTAGCTGGCGTTCACCATAATCGCGAAAAACACTTACCAACATACCTTACTTATACTGAAATATATGTTGATACAACTTATGGTCATGCCCCAGGAAGAAATAGAATAGTATTTTCTAACAATTACAGAATTTTCTTTACTAATAACCATTACGAAAGTTTCACTGAATACATAGGTTATAATAACTACACATCTAATTATCAATAATAATTTAAAGTTTTATATCTAATTCTATAGGGCAATGATCCGAACCATATATATCGTTTAATATCTCAGCTCTTATCACTTGTGGTAAGAGTCTTTTTGATACGACAAAATAGTCAATTCTCCAACCTGCATTTGTCGCTCTAGCATTTCTTATATAACTCCACCAAGAATATTTAATTTCATTAGGGTGAAGCTCTCTGAATGTATCGACAAAACCAGAATCTAATAATTTGCTAAAGCAATTTCTCTCTTCAATTGTATATCCTGCTGACATTTCGTTATTTTTAGGATGTTTCAAATCAATTGGTTCATGAGCAACATTTAAATCGCCACAAAGTATAACTGGTTTTAAGGTATCAAGTTTAATTAAATATTCTCTTAATTTGTTTTCAAAAATTTGTCTATATTCTAATCTTTTCAATCCATCTTGAGAGTTAGGTGAATAAGAAGTAACAAAATAAAATTTATCAAATTCTAAAGTTATTACTCTACCCTCATCATCATATTCGCCACTTTCTAAGCCATAATGAATAGAAATAGGTTTTATTTTAGTTAAAACAGCTGTTCCTGAGTATCCTTTTTTTGTTTTTGATATCGTCCAATACGCTTCATATCCATCAGGTTTAAAAGGAAAATTTTTATCATCAGATAACTTTGTTTCTTGTATTCCTATTATATCTGGATTCATTCTAGCAAAGTCTTCTTTAAAAGACTTATTTAATATTGCACGTAAACTATTAACATTAAACGAAATTAGTTTCATAAATAATTAAACCTCAAATTTAATATATATTACACATTTAAATAACACAAATAAAACGCTTAAAAAAGCTCTAAGAACTTTATTTCCTAGAGCTAATAAAATTATTTATTATCTTTTAAACCTTGTAAGAAGTTTGGAAGAATATCTTCGTCAGGATTTTTAACTTGTTTGGACTCTTCTGGGTTTTGGCCATTAGAATTCTCTTGAGTTTCGCCATCGTTATTAGTTGTTTGAGTTTGTTTAGTGCGTGAAACAAACATATTTGTTGGTTGGCTATAATCGTATTCTTCATCAAATTCAGTAGCAATAACAGAAATTAACATTTGATCGTTAAGTTCTGGATTTTGTTGAACACCGAAAATAATATTAACGTTATTTCCAGCAGCCTCTGTAATATAGTTAACAGCTTCTTGAGCTTCATCAAGAGTAACAGACTTACCACCTGTAATATTTATAATTGCAGAGTGAGCCCCCTTAACAGAGGCTTCTAATAGTGGAGAAGCAATAGCTGAAGAAGAAGCTTCTTCGGCTTTATGTTCGCCAGACCCCATACCAAAGCCAATAAGAGCAACACCTTTATCTTTAAGTGTAGATCTTACATCGGCAAAATCGAGGTTAATTAAACCTGGTAATAAAATCAAATCTGTAATAGTTTTAACAGATTGAGCTAAAACTTTATCAGATTCATTAAAAGCTTCTGAAATAGGTCTAGAACCGTTCATAAACATAAGTTTATCATTTGAAACAATAATAATTGAGTCAACTGCACTCTTAAGTTCTGTAATACCTTCAACAGCTTTGACTTTTCTAGAATTACCTTCAAATGTGAATGGTCTAGTAACAATAGCGACTGTCAATGCACCAGCGTCTTTAGCAAGTTTAGCAACAACTGGAGCAGCACCTGTACCTGTACCACCGCCCATACCAGCAGCTATAAAAACCATATTAGCGCCTTCAATTACTCTCTTAATATCATCAACTGAATCTAATGCAGCTTCTCTACCAACTTGAGGATCACCGCCTGCGCCTAATCCTCTTGTTGTTTGTCTTCCTAAAACCAATCTATTTTCAGCCTTAGAAGTAGCTAAAGCTTGAGCATCTGTATTAAAAACCCAGAATTCAATATTAGCTATTTTTTCTTCCAACATTTGGTTAACAGCATTACTGCCTGCTCCACCAACACCGATTACGACAATTTTTGCATAACTTTCAAATGCATCAAGTTCAAAATCATCCATAGTATTCTCCTTTTATAATGATTCATCGTCATCACCTTGCTTGTTATTCTTAGGAATAGCAATTCGTGTCAAAGTGAAATTTGAATTTTTTGTTTGATAATTCTTAGGTGGATTAAGAGAAATATACTTAATCATACCTAATAAGTTTGTATACGACTTATTTCTAGCACCATAGTTATCTGGTGTGAAGACCATAACGTTCACGTGGAAGGTCTCAGCTAAGAAATCATCTAATCCATATAGATTAGCAACTCCACCAGAAACGATAAATACAGATGTTTCGTATAAATCATATTCGCCTATCGCAACGTTAATTTGGCTAACTAACGTGTTCAAAGCTCTTTTTATTGTACTAGACAATTGTTCAATTGTAAAACCATCTTCGGTTTTAAATGAAAAGCTTGGATTTTTTGATAATCCGTATACTTCTATATAGTGGAAAGCTTTTTCATAACTTATATTAAATTCTTTAGCTACAACTTTAATGATATCTGTTCCGCCGAAGGACACTGCTCTTCCGTTTAAAACTCTATTTTCTTTTATTGATGAAATTGTTGTGCTTTTAGCTCCAATATCTATAAGAACATATTTTGCTGGGATTTCTTGATACGATTCAATTAGTTTAACAGTAGCATATGGTGCAATTAAAAAATTAATGATTCTTAAGCCAGCCTTTTCGACAGCTTCTTTATATGATTGATAAATATCATCATCAATTATGTGGCAATCAACGCTTATAGTTAAAGTGTTTGAAACAGCATCTTTTGGTAATATACGATATGTTTGTCCGTCATCTAAAGCATATTTAAACGGGAGAATTGAAACAATTCTCTTATTTTGAATTTCGGACATGACAACCTTTTTTATCTTTGTTGTAACGTTGACAATGTCTCCTTGTGAAATAATCGAATCAGCACTCATTGTTGTAGTGTTATCAGATTTAGATATTACATCCAATTCGATAGGTGGCAAACATAATGAAACATCAGTTATTTTTTGCCCTAACTGACTTTCAGCTGAATTAACTACTTCTTTAATTGACATAGAAATACTATCTATATCATCTATAAAGCCATTAGAAAGTGAAGCTTCTGTCGATTGAAGTGCGTGTAAAACGTAGACTTTTCCTTCATAATAATAACCGACTAATAACTTTACACCGCCGTTAGATATTTCTATTGCTGAATATATATTGTTATTACTGCTCATTATGACTCCTCCTTATTAGTGATAAAATAGAAACTATCGTTTCCATCATTGCTAGCATATTTAACTCTAACGCAACTTCTATCTTGACCATTTATAGATATAGTTTGTAAATAATCGTTGTAGTCTTTTTTATTTTGACCTAAGCCTTGAAATGAAGATTCAGCCGCATCTACAGCAGTCTGAAGTCTAGCTTTTGTTATAGCTTTATTAACGTGATCAACTCTACATTCGAAAGAATAATAAAAATCGAAATTTGTACTTTTAACAAAGAATCTATAAGCTAATGGTGAACCATTTATCGATGAAAAGCTATCGATATAAGTTTTTATTTCAGAATCAGCAGTTATAAAAGGAGCAAAAAAAGTCTTATAATCCTTAGCTTGTAAACCATCAGGATAAAACTCCATCAATCCATCTTTAGTATTGTTTACAATCGGTGTAAAAATACCATCATCGATTTGCTTATCATCTAAACTTTGACCATCTGTAAAATATAACTTGTCATTTAAGTAGCAAAGTGGTTCTATTTCCTCGATTGTTATTTTTAAACTAAATGGAGTAGCGACTATTTTAGCGTTTTGAATTAGTGGATAACTATTTAAAAGCTTTTCATTTTTGCTTGCTTTAGATCCTCCATATGTTAAAAGTAAATCCTTGCCATCGTTATGCATTATTGAATTTATATTTTCTTTTGTTAAATACTTGTTTCCTTTAACATAAATTTTTTTTGATTTACTTATTGGTGTAGCAAAATAAGCGATAACAGAAGAGATTAATAAAACACCGACAATTGTGCACACAAAAGATTTAATCACATCGTGATTACGTTTTTTCTTTAATCTTACTCTAAATTCTGCTTCTTCTTTAGTCATAAATTACCCTATGTTAAATTTTAGCTTAATAGGAGTAATTTTTCAATGAATGCAAGCATAATACATCATCTAATTTATAATTATTTTTATTGTTAGCTACTTATAAATATCGTATAAAGACTGAATTTCAAATTCTAAGCTTTCACCTGAACTTGTTTCGACATTGTTTTTAAATGAAAGTAAATCATTCCTTATTTCATATCCTTTAGAATTAGGAACAAATTCTAAGAAGTTCTTGTGAATTTTATTTACTTTAAAAGTTTTATATTCATATTTATCAACATTTTGTATCAATTCATAGGCTTTTATATCTTTTTTATTTTTAAAAGCTGAGCCTAATGTATACTTTATATTTGGTTGTTTTTTTCTATAGTTATAAGCAGTAATTATTCTTTCTTCAATTTCTCTTTTATCAGCATAATTAGATTTAAAATATGCATATGTAACAATTTTTAAAATCTCTTTTATATTTGAATATCTATAAAAAAATATTATGTCTTCTTTTTTAAGTTTTATATATCTATTCATGTAGTCAAAACCTTCGATTTCTAAAAGACTATCGCTTATAGTTTCACCTAAAAAAGATGCGTTCATAATTAAGGCACCACCAACACTTCCTGGTATAGTTCTAAGAAAATTAAAATTACATATATTCTTTTTTAAAGCTATATTATCAAGCACCGATAGCATCAATCCAGATCCAACTTTAATAATATTATCTTCAAAATAAATATCTTTAATATTTGATTTAATTATATTTATATTAAACAGATTATATCCACAAATTGTCTTTGACATATTTCCTATCGGAGCAAAATTAAAATCTAAATATTTATATAAATCTGAAACACTTGAAACAATAAATATATCTTTAACTAAACTATTTTCCCTTATATAAGAATATTTTTTAATGTTTTTCATACTGTTTAATTATTTCATAAGCTTTCTTACAAACATTATTGTGCGAAACATTTTTATAATCTTGATTAGCTTTTAATCTATTATCAAATTTTCTAAAATAATCCAAAGCATTTTGTAAACTTAAATCATCGTTTTCTTCTGCAATCATGACGCTAGCAAACTTAGCAATTTTATTAGCGTTCTTTCGTTGATGATCATTTTTAACATATGGACTTGGTACTAAAATAAGTGGGACTCCAGACTTTATAACTTCGGCTATTGTTGTTCCACCAGCTCTAGATATTATTAAATCAAAGTTTTTATATTCCTCTCTTTTAACAAATTTTCTTACAATCAAATTCGATAATGTGGTATTTAAATCTCCATTAACCCCTAGCGACATATAAAAAGTTAAATCTTTGTTGTTGCTAGCTAAATTCAAATATTTTTTGCATAATGTTTTTGATCCTTGTGAGCCACCTAGTAACAAAACTTTTTTTAACATATATTTTACTTCAATAGTTTTGAATTCATCTTCTACTGGCGATCCTATATTTTTAATCTTTTTGCTATCAAACGGATAATAAGAAAAAATATTTTTAGCAAATAGTTTACCTACTCTATTTGATTCACCAATAGTACTATTAGCTTCAAATAAAAATAGTTTTTTCTTACATAAATGAGCTACAATCGAGCCAAGCAAAGATACATATCCACCACATCCAATAAAACAATCATAGTCTTTTGCTATTACTCTTAGTTTTTTTAAATCTTTTAAACTTTCTTTGCATATAGTATTGGAATCAACCCAAATACACTCATCTTTAATTAAAAGCTTTGATGTTTTTTGATTACTTGCAACATAGGTTACTTTTTCGCCTTTATTCTTTAAATAGTCTCCAAATGTTAATCCGGGCATTATGTGACCTCCTGAATTACTTAGAAATATTAAAAAACGCATCTTTTTCCTCCTTAATATTTGAAATAATGCCTAATGAAAACAAAGTTATCACTAAAGAACTGCCACCATAGCTCAATAAAGGTAACGTTATACCAGTAACTGGTAATAATCCAACAACGACACATAAATTTATTAGAGTCTGAATTACTATAGAATTAGTTAATCCAATTTTTAATAAACTCGAATATAAATCATCCATATTTATAGCTAACTTATATGAGCAAAAAAACAAATATCCATATGTAATTAAAATGAGTACAGCACCTAAAAAGCCAAAATTAGAAACTACAATAGCAAATATAAAATCAGTTTGAGGTTCTGGTAAATAATAGTGTTGTTGCATCGAATTTAGAAATCCAAAGCCACTTAATCCTCCAGGACCAATAGCATATAATGACTGAATTATTTGAAAGCCTGTTCCCAATGGATCTTCATACGGATTTAAAAAGCTAACTATTCTATCAAATCTATACGGAGCTGAAACTATTAAAAATATAAAAAATCCTACTGCTAATCCTCCAATAATAACATAGTATCTACTTCTAAGTTTGGTAACAAATAAAAGCATAGCTAATCCTGCTAAAGTAACTAATCCAGTACCAAAATCTGGCTCAAACATCACTAATCCAAAGCCTAATATTGCAATAACTAAAAGAGGCATAATTTCTTTTAGTTTTGTGCTTTTATCATAATGTCTCTCTAAAAAATCTGCAGCGTAGATTATCAAAGCTATTTTAAATAATTCACTAGGTTGAAAGCCAAAAGCACCTATACCAAACCACGATCTTGACCCATTTCTTACTTGACCAATCCCTGGAATTAAAACCAAAACTAAGAGTATTAAAGAAACAATAAGTATTAACTTTGTATATTTTCTAATTCTATATATAGAGATTCTACTAGCAATATAAAATATAAAAGCTCCAACCGTAGCAAATATTAATTGCCTTTTTAAATAATAAAATGAGTCATTAAACTTATAATTTGCCCAAATATTGCTTGCATCATAAACCATTATTAATCCAAATGTTAATATTGAAAAAGTTATAATCTTAATTATTAACGAATTATCTCTTGACACTTTATTCATGATTTTTCACCATTAATTCAAAATACCTTCCGCGTTCTACATAGTTTTTAAATTCTAATGACGAGCCTCCAGGAGAAAATAACAAAGCTTTTTTACCTTTAATGTATTTTAAAAGTTCAAAAGATTTATCAATCGCTTCTTTAAGGTTTTTAAAACAATAATCTATTTGACATAGCTTTGAAAAATTTCCACTATCTTTTCCATATGCAATTAAAATTGCTTTTATATTTTTTACTATTTTAAAATTGCTTTTTATTTTTCCTCCTAAAATAGCAATTTCAAAATAATCAGAAAAACGTTTTAAGCAAGCGTTAGTAGATTCCCCTGTTGTCGATTTAGAATCATTTATAATAATTAAATCTTCACTTTTAAAAATGATCTCTTGACGATATTTTGGAAATACAAAATTATAAAGTTGTTCTTTATTCATATTAAAAGAAAACAAATTTAAACACTTTTGAGTCAACGCAAAATTTATAGCATTATGCAATCCATATTTTTCTATTAATTCTTTATCCGCCTCTTTTATTATATTTGCATTTTCAATTTTTAATTGCCTATTTACATCTGGAGTAACTAACACATTGTTAGCAAAATAACTCAATCTTTTTTTAGCCAATTTATATTCATCATAAGACAAATACTTATCAGAATGATTTTCTGTCAAAGAAGTATAAATTAAACAATCAAATTTTCTTTTTATATTTATAAGCTCTGCTTGAAATGATGATATTTCTATTACGACAAAATCAACTTGTTTTTTTGCATCAATTAAATTTATTAACGGATTTCCTACATTTCCACATAAAACAGTACTTCTATTGTTTTTTCTTAAAAAATAAGCTATTTCTGACACAGTTGTTGTTTTTCCATTTGAACCAGTGACAGCTATTATTTTTGTTTTTTGTGGCAATAAATTTATGGCATATGAAAGTTCATTTGTAAATGTTATTGAACAAATCTTTCCTAACCTATAAATTAACGAATCTGGTCTTACCCCTGGAGAACAAAATGCAAAATCAAAAACGATATTGCTATTCAACAATTTTTGATAATCATCATCAGTAATTACTACGACATTATCATTTTTAAAATGTCTTTTTAAAAACTTATTTGTCTTACCATATCCAAGTAACAAAATATTCATATTCTTAGTCCTATAATTGTTCCAAACACTGCAAATATCACACCTATTAAATAGTAAAACATCACAACTTTAGTTTCTCCCCATCCTTTTAATTCGAAATGATGGTGCAACGGCGCCATTAAAAATACTCTCTTTTTAAAAGCTTTATAATAGCTAACCTGAACTATTACACTTGCACATTCAATAACATATATTCCACCTATTAAAGCTAATTCAGGAATTCTATATAAGCATATGGCAATCGAGCCTAAAATAGCACCTAGCATCAATGAACCACAATCTCCCATAAAAATACTAGCAGGATAAAGATTAAGCAATACAAAGCCTAATAAACTTCCAATAACAGTAATCAAAAATGTCATTAAAATAAAATCACCTTTAAAGAAGCTAAAGAAAATAAATGGTGATAAAGCAATTGTTGTTATACCAGCACTTAATCCATCTAACCCATCAACTAAATTTGAAGCATTAGCACTTCCAACAATAATAAATATAAGAAATAAAGGAGTTAAAAAGTTTAAATTTATATAGCCAATATCAAATGGAAAATTTATAATCCAACTTGTCTTTTGATCATAACCTAAAACCAATAAACCACATAAGGCAAATGCTATTTCAAACCCTATTCTAACTAATGGCGGCAATCCACTTTCATTTTTATCCTTTAACTTTTTTAAATCATCAACTAATCCAACAAAAAAGTAAGAAGTAAATAAAATAGTAATAAATATACCTTTTTTACTTTGAAAGAAATTAAAATTAAAAATTGATGTAATTAAAATTATGCTTAAAAATATTGCTATTCCTCCTAAAGTAGGAGTATCTTTTTTCTTTTTGTGTGTCGATACAATCAACCTATGAATTTGTTGATGGATATCTCTTTTCTTTTCAATCTTTATTATTATTTTATTAATAAAATATGAGAGTAAAAGTGAAAAAGAAAATACAAATAGCAATAACAAATATTTAACTACTTCGGAAGCCATTTTTTTACTTCCTTTCTCTCGTCTATATATTCACTTATTCCATTTTCAATCATTGTTTTTTCAGGGCCTTTACCAACAAGTAATAAAATGTGATTGCTACTTAAAATTGATGTAGCCCATTTAATTGCCAATTTTCGATCTTTTATTATTAAAAACTTGTCTTTATGCTTTTTGACTATATCATTTGCAATGCATGAAAAATCTTCATTTCTATTATTGTCAGAAGTAATTATCGGTAAATAACAATATTTTAATGCTATTTTTCCATAAATTGCTCTTTTAGACTTTTCTCTTTCTCCACCAGCTCCAAATACTACAATTATTTTTTTATCGTTACTAATCGTATAAACTTCTTTTACAATATTTTCAAAAGAACTTGCTGTGTGGGCATAATCAATAATGACTAATGGATCAGTATTAATAACCTCACCTCTTCCAAGTAAAGGTTTTATTTCTTTGATAGCTTTTATAATTTCAAATTCTTTTATATTTAAAGACTTTAAAGCCTCATAAGCTAAAACAATATTTAAAGCATTAAATTTAAAAATAAATTTAGTTTCAAAATATAGCCCATCATACAAAAAAGAAAGCGTACTTTGACAATTATTTATTTCTATTTTTGAGCTATCAATAATCGTTAAATTGTTTTCATCAAAGTGATTAGCAATCTTTTTCAACTGTTTAATATTATCAAATAGAACTAATTTCTTTGCTTGTTTAATTATAAAATTAATTTTTGTATCGTGATAAATCTTTTTTGTTTTATGATAGTCTAAATGATCTTCCTTTAAGTTTGTTAAAGAAACTAAATCAAAATTAATTCCTTTTAATTTATCTTCGCTAATTCCTATTGACGAACATTCCATGACTACATATTTATAACCGTTATTTACTGCATAATTAAATATTTCAGCTAATTCGTTTCCATAAGGTGTCGTGTTTTTAACACATATAGAATTTTCTATACCTTCAGTACATGTTATTAAAAGTGAGTTTTTGCTTTTTAAACTATTTAATACTTGACTAATAATATATGCAGTTGTCGATTTTCCTTCAGTACCAGTAATTCCTATTAAACTAAGTTTTTTATTTGGATAACCATAAAACCACATAGAAAAAGAAGTTAATCTTTCTTTAATATTTGAAATGTTGTAAGCACCATTAGCTTTTGTCTCTGAAAGAACCAATGAAGCACCGTTTTTTAAAGCTTCAGGAATAAATTTAGACCCGTCATTTTTAGTTCCTTTTAAAGCGATAAAAAGACTTCCTTTTGAACATTTTTTTGAATCTAAACATATATTTATTATTTCATTTTCATCATTGCTATCGATATCAAAAAAGTTTAATATATCTTTTATTTTCATGTAATTATTCTCCTAGCATAATCCAAATTGTTTTACCTTCCTCAATTCTTTCACCAACTTTTGGAAGTTGATCGATAACTTTGTTACCCTCACCAGTAAAAGCAAATTTAAAATACTGCGATTTAACTTTTGATTTTTCTAAGCCAATGTAATTTGGAACTTTTTGAGTTTTTATATCCATCCAAGTATATTCTCTTTCAATTCCATCATAGTTTTTTTCTACACCCATATATGGTAAAACTTCTGAAAGTATTGATTTAATAATCGGCCCTACTGTCGTACCACCATATTGAATGCAGTTATGTGGTTTTCTCATAGCAAAATAAACAGTAATCTCAGGCTCGTTCATTGGAGCACTAGCAATAAACGATAAGACATAGTTTCCTTCAACATAATTTCCATCACTTGCTATTTGAGCTGTACCAGTTTTGCCACCGACTCTATAGCCATCTAAAAACGCTTTTCTACCACTTCCCTTGGCTACAACTGATTCTAGTGCTGTTCTCATTAAGCTACTAGTCTCTTGAGTTATTGGGTTATTAACCACTGTTTTAGGATATTCATATATAACTTCGTTAGTCGATGGATTTGATACACTTTTTAAAACGTGTGGTTTTAATAAATATCCACCATTTATAGTCGAATTAAAAGCCGATACAAGTTGAATTGGTGTAACTGATATTCCTTGACCAAACGCTGTAGTTGCAACTTCTAAAGGTCCAAACGATTCGTATTTGAATGTAATACCTTTGCTTTCTCCTGCAATATCGACGCCTGTTTTCTTTCCAAAACCAAACTCGGAAACATAATCATACATTCTATCTTTTCCTAAGCGTCTAGAAATTTCAACAAATCCTGGATTAGAAGAATTTTGCAATACTTCAATAAAAGTTTGCAATCCGTGGCCACCTTTTTTCCAACTTTTGATTGTTGCTCCTCCAACAACTTCATACCCTTTATCGTAATATGTATCCTTATACATATCGATTACACCTTCATTTAATGCCGCAGCAAATGTCATAGCTTTAAATGTTGAACCTGGTTCATAACTTGAAAAAACTGGAAGCATTCTATTATATATTTCTGGTGAATAATCTTGATATGAATTGCTGTTGTATGTCGGTCTATTGCCTATTCCTAAAATTTCACCTGTCTTAGGAGAAATAGCTAATGCGATTATTTCCTCAGGTTCATACATAGCCATAGCTAAATCCATTTCATTTTCTAACACATTTTGAATATTGATATCGATTGTCAAATCTAAATTAAATCCCATTTGAGGAGCAACAACTCGTGATTTAAATCCACTCATTGCTCCACCTTTGGCATCAGTTACATAATTTAAACTTCCTTCAACACCTTTTAAATATTCATCATAATAGCTTTCTACTCCAGATAAACCAATATTATCTATCCCAACAAATCCTAACAAACTTGATAGACGTTCTTCATACGGATAATATCTTTTGACATCTTTAATTAAATAAACTCCTTCCATACCTTCTTGTTTAATATCAATAGCTTTATCATAATCAAGTTTCTTTCCTTCTGGATGCAATGTAATAATTGATGCTTTTTTAGAAATTTTTTCATATATTTTTGAGTAACTAACATCTAAATAGTCACTTAGTTTTTTTGCAGTTTCCTCTTTGCCTTTAATTTGATATGGAATTACTGCAACTGAAAGAGCAGGCTTATTTTCAACTAAAGAATTTTTATTTCTGTCTCTAATAAGTCCACGCGATGGTACAAGTGGAAATGAACGCTCCCACAAATCTAGAGCTTTTTTTGATACTATTTTATTTGTAATTATTGAAGTATAAAATACTTTGCCAGCCACAAGAGCTAAAACAATTGATGAAAGAATAATTAAAATATTTGTCTTTTTTATAACTTTAAGTTTCATATTCAACATAAAGTTATGACTATATATCAAAAAAAAGACCAGCTAAACTAGCCAGTCTTTAATTTACTTAACAGATTTAATGTTTACATCTTTTACATAAACATTTGTAACTTTAGCATCTTTATCGATGCCGATACGAATCTTTTTAATTTTGCTATTTGTATTGTTAAGTGTAACTTTAATCAATTGAGCTTTATCTTTTCCACTCGGAATATCAGCATCTTTTACAGTCACACTCTCAATTTCATTACCACTTTTATCTAAACCCTTTACACCTAATTCAAGTTTACCATCAGCTGTAGCCCCACATTCCTTATAAATTGTGAAGCTTACTTGAATTTTACCAGTAGCATTGAAAACCGGAGTTTCAATATAATCTTCTACTTTCTTTAAACAAATTGCATCGTCTTTGGCTTTAGTGTGGTTAATGTTCCATCCAGCAACCTCAGTTACTTCACCATTATCGTTTACTTCGAAGGCAACAGACATATCAACGCTTGAATAAGAAGATGATGGTGTAATTACACTTGAAATACTCGAACTTATTGAGCTTGGTTTACTAGATGAAGGTAATGTTGAGCTCGGATTCGTTTTGTTGTTACAACCTACTAATGTTCCGAGTACAATAAGTGGGAGTAACATTTTAAATTCTTTTCTCATAGAGACCTCCATTACCCATATTGTGTTCATATAAAAAATTTTTATACAAAAAATATCCATCTCTATATAGAAATGGATATCAATAACTTATTTAATTTCTTTAACAGCTATATAAGGAAGATTTCGTGACATTTGTTCATCATCGAGACCAAATCCATAAATAAATAAATCAGGAATTTCAAAGCAGACATAATCAGGTGTAAGATCAACTTTACGACGTGTTTGTTTGTTGAACATACAACATACTTTGATTGAATGTGGTTCTCTCTTTTTAAGTTTTTGAATAAGAGTGTACATTGTTAATCCTGAATCAACAATATCATCAATTAAAATTACATCAGCATCTTTTATATCATATTCTAAATCTTTAGTGATATTTACTTTACCTGATGAAACAGTGCCATTTCCATAACTAGAAGCAGACATAAAATCAAATCTAACTGGAATATTTAAATGTCTTACTAAATCGGCATAAAATAAAACTGCACCTTTTAAAAGACAAACAGCAACAATTGGATGTGTTGAATCTTTGTAATCTAAGTTAATCTTATCAGCAACTTTTTTTATAGCTTCAGCAATTTGTTCACTACTATAAACAACTTTAGCTTGTTCCATATCTTTCTCCTTAATTGTGTTCAAAAATAATAACATATGTTATTAATTTAGTCGAGAGAAATTTTATTTTTATCTATGAAATCACTAACTTTTAGTTCAATTGAAGTAATTCCTTTGAATACTGAAGTACCTAATTTACCTATAAATATATATGATTTACTTTTAAACTCGTCTTTAGTATGGTTAAAGTATGTGACTTTTAATCCATCAAAATTACTTAACATATGTTCTCCTGAACGTGAAAAGGCTAGTTTATCATCTTCTATTTCTACGCCAATTAACGGGCTTGGAAAACTATTGCCATAAGGTCCAAACTTCTTTATTTCATCGTAGTCTTGTTGAGCTTCTTTAGCTGATAACAAAATATACTTTTCATCAGTTTCATCTTCATCGACTTTTACTAACATTTCATCCAAAGTTTTTTTGAGAAGATCAATGTCTTTTTTATCAATGGTAAATCCTGCTGCTTCATCGTGGCCACCATAACGCACCAAGAACTTACATTCTTTACTTAATACATCTGACGTCTTATAGCCTTGTGGTGTTCTAATTGAACCAACTAGCAAAGTATTATCACTTGGATCTTCAGTAAATAAAACTGCTGGTTTATTATAAGAACTCATTGTTTTATTAGCTAATAATCCAACTACTCCTAAAGGTAATGAAACGTAATCAAAAGCAATATTACCAGTAAATTTAATACTAGCAATATCAAATTTTTTAATAATCTCTTTTCTTTCTAAATTAAAACTTAATATTTTTAAAGCAGTATTTTGAATATAAGCCTTATCGCTTGATAAGAAATATTTAACAATATTATTTATCCAAATAGTTTTGTCAACTCTTCCAACAGAATTTAAAGCTGGAATGACTTGATAGTTATAATCTTCCTCCGTAATTTCAGTAGGTACGACATTAAGCAAAGATGTAAATTGTAAATATTTATATTTATTTACATAATATAAAGATAATCTTGCCAAAGTTAAATTAGCATGAATAACAGGCATTGAATCGCTAAAGACTGCTAAACCTGCTAAAGTTATAAAATATTCGTTATATTCGCCTAAAATTCCATAAGACACCATTAAAGCTAAAAAAGCAGCTGAAATGTTGTAATTAGAAATATTACATATATATTGGTGAAATATAAAATCAGCGTTTGGTAGAACATCTTTTGTAACTTCATGGTGATCAATAACAATAACTTCTAATCTCTTTGATTTAGCATAATCTATTGTTTCTACCTCAGAAATGCCATTATCAACAGTTATTATAACTTCATAACCTTTAGCAATAAATTGATCTACTCTAGTCTTATTAATCCCATAACCATCTATATATCTTGATGGAATATAGTAACCTGGAGTTACCCCCATTATTTGTAGCGTTCCAACTAAAATAGATGTAGAGGTCAATCCATCAACGTCATAATCGCCATAAACAACGATTTTTTTATTTTCTTTGATGTATTCTTTTAATTTATCAATCAACAAGTGAAAATCTGAATAAAGAATAAAAGGATTGGGTAAATCCGATACACTCGGAACCGCAATCCTTTCTTCAAACTCAGAATCACTTAAAGAATAATAATCTTTTAGTTTTCTAAGTATTTCTTTCATATTTATCTATATTCATTAATTCCAGGAACGACAGTTTCACGGGCTTCGTTTTTGTTAACTACAACCTTTTTCTTGCCATTAATATGGAATACTTTCTTTAATTTTTCACCGACTTTAGCAAAGAAGTTACTAACTTTTGGTGAAACCTTTAACTTGATGCGTGTTCTAACAACAATGTAAAGTGGAGCAACTAAGAAATAAATCAAAGCGAATCCAACAGCACTTGTTATTAAGAAGATAATGAATGTTGATAACATTTCTTCACCAATGATTGCAGCACCAACAATTGAAAGAATTGTCACTGCTACGCCACAACCTAAGACTGTAAGAAGTGTTAATCTTCTTGATTGATCAAGAATTTCAGCTCTTTGTTCGCTTGTTGGCTTTTTGACTTTGCTGTCTTTAATAACATCTTTATTTCTTGCAAATAACGAGATAGAAGCAAATGAAATAACAAACATTGCACCAAGATAACCAAATCCTGTATAAACGTTGAATGGTAATCTAAATAAGACAGGAATAGCAACGCCTAATAAACCAGAGACGACCATGTCAGATAATGCTGCTAGTGCAACAAAGATACCATATCTTAACAATAAGTAAACTGTAGCAAATACTGCTGTTAATCCTAAAACTAAATAAATTGAATTAACTGTATGATCAATACCAGAAGGTTTGACTTTATTAAATGAAACTGTAGCATTGTCATCTTTTTCAACAAACATATCTGTTAATTCGCTAACAACTACTGGATCATTTACAAGCTTTTCAGTAGCGATTGAAATATAAGTTGTGTAATAAGTTTCATCATATTCATCTGTTCCTTCAATACGATTGAAAGTAACATCTGTATATTCAATATCCCAGCCTTTTTGATCAAAATCTTCTATAAATGATTTTTTATCAAGATAAGTTTCATCAGTTGTTTTAATATCAATTCTTCCACTACCTGTATATGAACCAGTAAGTGAATACATATTGCCTGTAACACCAAAGCCAATTAAGCTTGCAACAGAAGCAACAACAATAGCTGCAGCAACTATTCCACCTTTGACAAGTGTTTTCTTTGACTTGCCTTCAGCATATAAGTTCTTAACATTTTCAGGTTCTTTTTTGACCTTTAATCCAAATCCACCATTGTTTTTGGCAAATGTACTTGACGTTGTTAACCAGTACATCATCCACTTATTAAGGTAGTTTGTAATTAAGAACATTGCTAAAGCACCGATAGTAACAACACCACCGAAAGTCTTAATGACGCCCTTACCGATTAAGAAACCGAATAAAGCAACGAAGAAGACAATAGCACATGAGTCTAAAGTTGCAGCAAATGACTTTCTATAACCTTCTTGGTTAGCTTTAGAAATTACTCTACCCTTTGAAAGTTCATCTTTAACTCTTTCAAAGTAGTTTATTGAAATATAAATTCCTAATGCAACTGTAACTACCATACCGATTAAGGCAGCTGGTGAGAATTCAAATCCTAAGAAGCTAAATACCAAAATGTCAATTAGGATACCGCCACCAATACTAACTGAAGCAATTAAACCTGAGAATCCATAGTAAATACATAACAAAATTGCAATTAAGGATAGTGCAATACCTGAAGCCAAAAGTGTGTAATTCATTGCTTTTGCACCAAATGATGCATCGACATTATTTTCGTAAAGATAAGAAATGTTTACACCATAGTCTTCAGCGTTACGAGCATTGACCCATGCTCTTGCTGTAGATGTTGTAAAAGCAACACCACTTGCATTACTTCCAAGAATTAAAGCATTTAAGTTTTCATTGTAGTTTTTAGAAATATCAATAGCACCAATTACCTTCTTTGCCATTTCTTCATCTGGATCATCACCAAATGCACCTTGGTAAGTATCGCTGTCTAATTTGTTTTCCCAAACGTAAATCATTGATTGTTGATTAGAATCGCTTGCTTCAGAAGCGTGAGTTTTAATTTCGTTATAAACATCAGTATTTTTAATGTTTAAACCTGGATAGCCATTCATGCCTGAATAATAGACAGAAGCAACATTGTTTTTAAAGAATCTTGAGCCACTAATACACCAGTCATCATATGTACAAACTGTTAATGAACCATTTGCTTCGATTAATGTACGAGCATTGTTGTAATCGTTTGTTGTTTGAGCAGCAAATGTAATTCTAATTTGATCATTGCCAACAAGTTCAATATCAGCATTTCTGATACCTGCTTTGTCCAATCTATTAAGAATGTTGTCACCAATTTTTTCAGCGTTAACTTGTTGACCACCTTCTCTTTGTGTTAGAGAATAAACAAGTTCACGACCACCGCCATATTCAAGCGATAAAAGGCGTCCATCCATAACAGCTTGGGTGTTAAATATTATGGCTGCTACGATAGACACAACCATAATGATAAATGCGAAGAAACGACGCATAAATATCTACCTCCATGTTCTAAATGTTCATTTTAACAACTATCTTTTATCATAGGATATTAAGTAAATTAAAAAGATTGTTGTAAATTTACATGCCTTTATACTTTATCATTACTGGGGCTAAATATCAAGAAAGAATGATGCTAATGAACAATAAAAAACTAATCAAATCATTAATTAATCTTGTCGTGTTGTCTTTTATAGGAAAATTTTTATCTTTGTTAGCTAGATTAAGTATGGCTAGAGCAATAAAAATAGAAGCTATGAGCTATTTTTCAATCATTAATCCATTGATGGTTTTATTATTAAATTTATCACAATTTGGTTTACCTTTAGCCTGTTCTACTTTAATAGCTAAACATCCGAATAAAACCAAAAAACTTTTTGTTTCAGCACTTTTAATATCAATATCAATTTCTCTTTTATTAATGGCTTTAATATATATATTAGCACCCTATATTGCAAATAATTTACTTAATAGCAAAGGTTCGACTTTAGCTACATATGGTTTAGGATTACTAATACCATTAGTAGCTTTATCAAGTATGTTAAAAGCGCTATATATAGGAAAAGGTGATGTTAAAGCTACAACATATTCAACAATCGCAGAAGAATCAACAAGAATAATTTTTATTGTATTCTTTATTTCTTTCTTTTCAAACAAAGGGCCTGAATATGGAGCGTTAGGAGCAGTTATTGGAATGGCAATAGGCGAAGTTGGCCAAAGCCTATTCTTATATTTAAAAGCGCCCAAAAAAGCAAAAAAAGATTGTTTTTATTGGTTAATTGCAAATGAGAATGATGATCCAGCATGTGCAATTGAATTAGTAAAAATATCTTTACCTATAACAATAGCTAGATTAATTGGATCATTAACATATTGTTTAGAGCCAGTTATATATACCAACATGCTTAAAGGTTTATTAGATACTGCAGAGATTACAAGAAACTATGGCGTTTTAACAGGCTATGTAATGCCTTTACTATTAATGCCAGGTTTCTTTGCTACTGCTTTATCAAATTATCTTTTGCCTAAAATGAGTAATTTCGTCGAAAATAAAAATATTAAAGAAGCCAAAAACATATTTGTCAAATTGACATTATTTTGTCTAACACTTGGATTTATATTTTCAATAGTGTTATTCTTTGGCTCATCGCTAATAATGAACATTCTTTACGGAACGACAATAGGCAGTCAATATATAAAAATATTAGCATTTCCTTTTTTAATTTATTACGTTGAAGCGCCGATAATCACTGCTATGCACGCTATAGGAAAAACTAAAAGCGCCTTAAGATCAACAATTATCAGTTCAATTTTTAGAATACTTGTTTTAGTTATATTTGTTAAAAAATTAAATATTTATGCTGTTGCATTATCAACAATTTTAAGTGCAGGATTAGATATATTACTTAATCTTATTGATGTTACCACTTTTCTCAAAAGGCAAAATGTATAGACCAGACTTTAAAATCAAAGCCAAAAAAACATCTTTTGTCTGAAGATTTTTCTTCTGTAGTTCTTCTAAAAGCCACTCTTCTTCCTTGCCTATTCTTTTTAATGTAGTTTTATTAATTTTTCCATCCATAATAAGTGGATCAGGAGACACGACTAAACAATCATCTTTCTTTATTATAGAAAGAGTTCCATTAGTTTCTAAAATTGCAAATTCTACTTCTAAAGGAGTCTGAATATCCTTAGATCGCAATTGCATCATTAAATCTTCAACAGTATATCTTTGCCTTTTCATTTCCTCTTGAATTATTTTTCCTTTATAAATGATATAAGTTGATTCACCTTCCATACCTTTTCTTATTTTGGAAAATTTAAGCGATGCAAATGCAGTAGCAATTTGTAAAACGACAATTATTGTTACAGGAATAATCGATCTTAATATAGAATGCTCTGGCTCATTTAACGATAAAGAAAATAATTCAGATATAACAAAGAATACAACTATATCAAAAGTAGATATTTTACCTATTTCTCTTTTTCCCATTAATTTTAAAACAACTAATAAAAAGAAATAACAAACAATTGTTTTATATGATACTTGTCCAACTTCAATCCAGTTCATTTGTTTTCCTCACTTATAAGTTATTCTAAACAATTTTATAGATTCATATACATTTAAAGAGGTTAAATTAGTGTTTAAATTTATAAAAAGTCTCTTTATAGCTATTTGCTGTGTGATACTAGTCTTTGTTATAAGCAGTTTTGTTTTAGAAATTCTAAATAGAGATCAAATTATCAGTGAAAAAACATACGATTATTTTTTAACAGGTTTAACTTGTTTAATATTTTTTATCTTTGGTTTAATTTTTAGCTTAAATCAAAAAGAATACAGCTTATTTATTTGTTTTATATTGGCATTATTATATTGTTCACTATCGTTTTGGTATTTAAATAAAGAAAATTCTCTAACAAAATTAATTTCAATATTCATCATTATTAAAACTTTATTGCTTATTTCTGGATCAGCTATCGGTAATAAAAGCCCACAATAAAAGCTCTAAGCAATTAAAGTTCTTAGAGCATATTTCTATTTATTTTTTGAAGTTTTACCAAAATGTTCATAAGCTTTTAAGGTAGCCATTCTACCACGTGAAGTTCTATTTATTAACCCTTCTTTAATTAAGAAAGGTTCATAAACATCTTCTAGGCTTGTAGCTTCTTCACCTATGGCACTAGCAATAGCATTCAAACCAACTGGTCTACCATTATATCTTACAATTAGACATTCGAGATATTTTCTATCAATTTCATCAAGTCCTAAGGAATCTATTTTTAAAGCTCTTAAGGCTTTTTCTGCTAAGTCCTTATCAATATAGTTGATGTTTTCATATGAAGCGAAGTCTCTCACTCGTCGATAAAGTCTATTTGCTATACGTGGAGTTCCGCGACTGCGAGTTGCAAGTAGCATAGCAGCTTCATCTGAAATGTGACAATCAAAAACCGAAGCCGTTCTTTTAACTATTGCAAATAATTCTTCTGGTTCATAATAGTTTAAGTGAGATATAATACCAAATCTATCACGTAAAGGTGAAGATAAAGAACCAACTCTAGTCGTTGCACCAACTAAGGTAAATGGAGGTAGAGTTAAATTTAAAGTTCTAGCATCTTCATCGCGACCTATAACAATAGCTAATGTGTAATCTTCCATAGCGCTATATAAAACTTCTTCAACAACTCTTGGCAAACGATGTATTTCATCAATAAATAAAACATCACCTGGTCCCAAAGCTGAAAGAACGCTTGCTAATTCGCCTGGTCTTGCTATAGAAGGACCAGTAATAACATGTGCTTTAGTTCCCATTTCATTAGCAATAATTTGAGCCAAAGTTGTTTTACCTAAACCAGGAGGACCATACAAAAGAACATGATCCAAAGATTCATTTCTATTTTTAGCAGCACCGGTATATATTCTTAGATTTTCAATCAATTCTGATTGTCCAATATATTCGTCAAATGTTTGAGGCCTAATTGATAAACCACCTTGTGTTTCATCATCAGCATCTTCCATCGACTTGTAATTTGGGTCTAGAATTCTTTCACTGTTTTCTTCTTTCATCATATTCTACGTAACAAATTAAGTGCCTTTCTTATGTATTCTTCAGTTGTTAAATCTTGTTCGCTAATCTTAGAAAAAGCGGAATCAATCTCGCTCTGTTTAAATCCAAAGCTCTTAAGGCCTTCCATTGCCTCATCCATATTTTTATTTCCAGTTTTGGTTTTATTAGCATACGCAAGCTTACCACGTAAATCTAATATAATCTGGTTTGCAGCCTTAGGACCAATTGCTGGTAATTTTCTAAGGAACAATACATCGTTTCTATCGATTGCATCTATAAGTGCATCTGGAGTCGTACCACCAAGAGCAGAAATAGCAGTTTTAGGACCAACTCCCTTAACTGAAACTAATTTATTAAATAATTGTTTTTCTTCAAAAGTCTTAAATCCAACTAAGAATTGTTCATCTTCCCTTATATAAAAAGCAGTATAAACCTTTTGAACTGAACCAAGCTCATAATCTTCAGGATGAGAGACAAAAACTTGATAACCTACTCCATGGCAATCGACAACGATAGAATCTTTTTGATGCAGTGTTATTATACCTTCTAAATAAAAATACATTGTCTTTCTCCTAACGATTAAAAATAATAAGAAAAATTAATAATAATATAACAGCTAATGTTCCTAATAGAATTCCTAATTTAAATAGTTCACTAGTATTTTTATTCATCAATTTTCTCCTAACGTATAGTATAATGCAAAGAGCGATTTTAATAAAGATTACCCAATATAAATATGCCTTTATTTTTTTAATTTCCTTTATTTTTTCAAAAAATCAAAGAAAACATTAATGTTATTAATCATATTTAAAACGTTTATAGATTTTTATATCAAAATATTTTATATTAGATATGTATCTATATGATATTCTTTAGAAAGGTTCAACAATGAAAACTGTAATATATTTTGAAAGTGCTAAAGCCTTGAGCAAATCAGGAATAGGAAGAGCCTTAACTCATCAAAAACTAGCATCTGAAAAGGCTGGGATTGACTATTCAACAAACATAAAAGACTATAAAGATGCTGATGTAATTCACATTAATACTTTATATCCAAAAAGTTATAAAGTTCTCAAAAAAATGAAAAAAGCTGGCAAACCAGTTATTGTACATGGACACTCAACATATGAAGATTTCAGAAATTCATTTAGATGTTGGAAATTAATGCGTCCTTTCATGAATCACTTTATAACAACTATGTATTCACATGCTGATTTAATAATTACTCCTACACCTTATTCAAAAGGATTAATTGAAAACTATAAATGCGTTTCATGCCCTGTCTTAGCTATTTCAAACGGAATCAATCTTGATGAGTACGCAAGAAATGAAAAATACATTCAAGAATTTAAAGATAAATTCAATATTAAAGAAGGACAAAAAGTTGTCATTGGAATTGGTTGGTTCTTTAAAAGAAAAGGTATAGATGACTTCTTTGAAGTAGCAAGAAAAATGCCAGATGTTACATTTATTTGGTTCGGTCATTTAAGCAAAATTGCTACACAACACAAAATAAATAAAGCAATTAAAAATAGACCAGCTAACGTTATTATGCCTGGTTACATTAAAGGCGATATAATTAAAGGCGCAATGCAATGTTCAACTTGTTTGCTTTTCCCAAGCTACGAAGAAACAGAAGGCATTGTCGTTTTAGAAGCATTTGCAAGTGGTCTTCCAGTAGTAGTAAGAGACATAGGAGTTTATAAAGATTGGTTAATTGATAAAGTTAATTGTCGTAAGGCTATTGATAATGACGGCTTTGTCGATTGTATCAGCGATATAATTAATGGCGATAATACAAAAATGATTGCTAATGGATATGAAATTGCTAAAGAAAGATCTATCGATAAAATTGGTAATCAACTAAAAGCAGCATACGAACAAGCTATAGAATTAAACAAAAAAAGATAAGTTTTTAAGAAGTAAACAATTAAGTTGTTAACTTACAATGTTTGCTTCAAACTTATCTTTTTTATTAGTTAAAATATTCAAATTCGAAGTCGTCTAATTTGATGATTGTACCATCTTTAACGCCCATTTTTCTTAGCATGTCATCGACACCAATTCTATTTAAATAAGCGATGAGTTTCATCATACCTTCTTCAGTTGTTGTATTGATTAAACGATATGTTCTTATTACTCTATCGCCAGTAATGACATAGCTTCCATCAGCGTCTTTCATAATAGTAAATAGTTCTTTTTCTTTCTTATCTGGAGAAACTGTAAATTCAGCTGAATCTTCCTTGTGGAATATTGGGAAGATAGGTGTTGTTTGAAGTAATTCATACGCTCTTCTTAATAGAGGTTTAACACCTTCTCTTTTCATAGCACATATTGGGAAAACTTCATATTTATCGCCTAGTTTTTCTTTTAATTTAGCTAATCTTTCTTCAGAATCTTCGCAGTCCATTTTATTAACAGCAACAAGCATTGGACGCTTTAAAAGATCCAATTTATAACTACCTAATTCATTATTGATTTTGTTAAAACTATCAAATGGATCTTCTTCATCCCTAGATATATCTAAGACATGAATAATAACTCTACAACGCTCAATGTGTCTTAAGAAAGTTAATCCTAAGCCCTTTCCTAAATGAGCTCCTTCAATTAATCCTGGAAGGTCAGCAACACAGAATGTTTCATCATCTGATAATTGTACTACGCCTAAATTTGGAGATTTAGTTGTAAATTCATAAGCAGCTATTTCAGGCTTAGCGTTAGAAATAACACTTAATAAAGTAGATTTACCAACACTTGGCAAACCAACCAAGCCAACATCAGCTAACAATTTTAATTCAAGGTAAATATCTTTTGTTTCACCTGGTAAACCATTTTCTGCTACTCTTGGAGCCCTATTAGTTGGACTTTTGAAGCAAACGTTACCTCTTCCACCACGTCCACCTTTAGCAGCGAGATATGTATCACCTTCATTAGATAAATCAGCTAATATTTTTCCATCTAAAGTTGTTACAACTGTCCCACATGGAACGTCACAATATACATCTTTAGCATCTCTGCCATACATTAATTTTGCTTTACCTTTTTCACCAGGTTCAGCTTTAATTGTTATTGAATGTCTATATGCTGATAAAGAGTTAATGCCACGACGAGCTACAAAATAAATTGAACCGCCTTTGCCACCATTACCACCTGATGGGCCGCCATATTCGATGTATTTTTCATGGCGGAAAGCGATAGCACCATCGCCACCTTTACCTGATGAAATAGTAATTTTTACTTTATCATTAAACATATACATTCACTCCTTTTTTTATTATTTGAATAAAATGGTAAAAAAATCCCGTCAAAAATGACGGGATTAAATAAACTAAAGTTTAATTAGTCTTCAACAACTGGATAAACAGAAACTTTCTTGTGATTTCTGCCGAGTCTTTCATATTTGACAATGCCAGCAACTTTAGCAAATAAAGTATCATCGCCACCACGACCACAGTTGAGTCCTGGATGAATTTTTGTGCCACGTTGACGATAAATAATTGAACCAGCTTTACAGAATTGGCCGTCACCAATTTTGCTGCCTAATCTCTTTGATTCGGAATCACGACCGTTCTTTGTAGAACCGACACCTTTTTTAGAAGCAAAGAGTTGAATATTAAGAACGAATTTCATAACATTACCTACTTTCTGTGATGACTTTAAGATTTTTCGGATAGCTAAATGCAATTGTTTCTAGTTGTGTAACTAGAACTTCAAGCACAACTTTATCATGATCACTGACATCACTAAGTGTCACGATACTTCCGTTGCCCTCTTCATAAACAATGTCAAATCCATTAGGATTTGTTAGAGCGTTTAGAGCGCCGATAAAGCAACTTGAGGCACCTGCACATACAACATCTTGTCCGTATTCTGCGTAGCCTGAATGGCCTTTGAGAATAATGGATTCAATTTGATTTGCCTTATACTTCACTGTTACTTTTATCATAAGCTACTAGCAATCGATTGAATCGATTGTAACTCTTGTGTATGGTTGTCTATGACCTTGGGTACGACGATAGTTAGCCTTGGCCTTGTACTTAAAGACAACAACCTTTGGACTCTTGCCGTTCTTGGTAACAGTTCCTTTAACGCTAGCGCCTTCAACATAAGGAGCACCAACTTTTGAACTTTCGCCACCAACAAGTAAAACTTTGTCAAAAACTACTGTTTCGCCTTCGTTTGCTGAAAGCTTTTCGACGTAGATGGTATCTCCGACAGAGACCTTAACTTGTTTACCACCAGTTACGATAATTGCGTACATGTTTTATGTACCTCCTTTTTTCTCACTAATGACTCGCTCATGACGGTCTTCTTTCGAATGTTAGTTACCGTTTAGATGCGGTTGTAGCCTAGTGGAGGCATTACAACTGCTATATAATAACAAATATATAAAAATAAATCAATATTTTTATTTACTTAAAGCTTCACATTTTTTAGATGAATTAATATAAAAAGGCTTAAATAATTTAGTATTTAAGCCCAATTTTAAATTAATATTTTTGTTTTCTAATTTTGCCATCAACTTTATGAATAACAATTCTGTGATCATAACGCTTAGCTAATTCTTTTGCTCTTGCAATAGCTTCTACTTGAGTGTCATAAGAGCAAATAATTTTTTCAGAGCCACCAAATCTTACAATCCACTTTCCATCTTCTTTTCTTCTAGAAATGTGATAAGCACGTGCATCTTTCTTTTGTTGTTCTTCAGTTTTTTCAACACTGTCATCTTCTTCTTCAATAACAACATCATCTTTAGATTCACTTTCAGCAGCTGGTGTTTCCTCTTTTACTTCAACCTTTGTTTCTTCTTTTGCTACTGGTTCTTCAACCTTTGCTTTTTTAGTAGCAGGTTTCTTTGCTGTTTGTTTTTTAACAGCTGGTTTTTCTGCTTTTTTTGTTTCTTCAGGTTGAACTTTTTCTTCCTTTACTTCTTCAGTTGGCTTATCTTCCTTTACTTCAACCTTTTCATCTTCCTTCTTTTCAACTGGAGCTGTTTCAACTTTAGTTTCCTCTACTTTAGTTTCTTCAGCAACCTTTTCGCTTTCTTTCTTTTTCTTTTTACCAAAAAGACCAAAAAACATAATATTTCCTCCTATTATTTTTTTAAAGTTTAACACATTATTAATACTCAAACAATATTTTGACAATACTTTTACATACAAATCACAAGTTATTAATCACATTAATTTTAAATATTTAAAATTTAAAGCGTAATCATATCGAAAAATACATATTTTTTTGATAAAATATTTTTTAGAGGTAGAAGCTATAATGAAAACTACTAAAAAAACTGTATTAGTTTTGGATTGTGGTACTCAAAGCGTAAGAGCATCAATTATCGATTCAGACGGAAATATATTAAAAATTATCAAAAGTAAATATGGAGAACCATATTTTTCAATCAATCCCGGATGGTGCGAACAATATCCTGACTACTATTTAGACAAAATTTTTGAATGTACTAAAAAATTAAGAAGTGAAGAACCTGAACTAATGGATAACGTCAGTGCTATGACTATTACATGTTTTAGAGATTCAGCTGCACTTTTAGATGAAAATTTTAATGTTGTTAGACCAACAATTTTATGGCTTGACCAACGTAAAGCTAGATTAGATGAAAAACTTTCATTTATTCAAAAAGCAGCTTTCTTTATTGTTGGAATGTCTGATACTATTAAATACAATAGACAAAGAACAGCAGCACATTGGATTAAAGAAAACGAACCAGAAAACTGGAAAAAAATTAAATATTATGTTCCTCTTACAACATATTTCAACTTAAAATTAACAGGTGAATTTAAAGAATCATCTTCTAATTGTACTGGTCACTATCCTTTAAATTATAGAAAAGGTAAGTGGTATGGAAATCGCGCATTAAAAGGTAGTATTTTTGGAATTAAAAAGAGTCAATTACCGCCATTAATCAAACCTGGAAGAGTCCTTGGCTTTATTACACCTGAAATTGCTGAAGCTACAGGTATTAAAAGCGGTTTACCTTTAATGGCCTCAGGTTCTGATAAATCATGCGAATCATTAGGTAACGGTTGTTTAGATTTAGATGAATTGAGTATTTCCTATGGTACAGCATGTACAATAGAAGTTACATCAAAAAAATATCATGAGCCAGAAACATTCTTACCTGGATATATAGCATGCTATCAAGGAGCATATAACTTAGATGTTCAAGTATATAGGGGATATTGGATGTTAACGTGGTTTGCTAAAGAATTTGCCCCAGAAGCAATTGATGAAGCAGCTATAGAACATATGTCAGTCGAAGAAATAATGAATAAAAAGCTATTAGAAATTAAACCTGGATCAGAAGGATTAATTACTCAACCATATTGGGGACCAGGCTTAAAACGACCTCTTGCCAAAGGATCTGTTATTGGTTTCAACGATTATCATACAAAATATCACCTTTATAGATCGATTATCGAAGGAATAGCCTTTGAGCTACGCAATGGCTATGATTCAATAAGAAAAAGAACAAAGAAAAAACCAAGTTATGTTGTCATAAGCGGTGGCGGCGCTGCATCAGATGCCATCTGTCAAATTACAGCTGATATTTTCGGAGTTGAAGCTAGAAAAGTTCAGACAACTGAAACATCATCATTAGGTGCTGCAATGTCATTATTTATAGCAATAGGAGAATATAAAACGCCTAGAGAAGCTAAAGAACATATGATTAGATATGTAAAAAAATACACACCTATCAAAGAAAACGTCGAAGAATATAATAAACTACACAAAAACGTATATAAGAAAATATATCCAAGATTATCAAAAGTCTATAGATATCTATCAAATTATACAGCTAAATAAAAAACCGAGTAGGTTTGAACTACTAAATTAATAGTAATTCAGATTTACTCGGTTTTTATATAACTTTAATTTGCAAACCTTTTAAAACATCTAAAGTTTCTATGTTAATTATTTCATCATTTGATGCAGTACATGATGAATCAACAATAATCTGAGTCTCAGGTTGGGCTGTACGAGCTAATACAGCATTTGAAAAAACACAAATATTTGAAACTAAACCAACAAGTTCTATAGATTCATATTTGTTAGTTTTCAAAAATTCATATAACTCATCTGAGCCAAATGTATTTTTATAAAAAGTAATATCGTTTTTATCATAATTTAAGCCAACATTTCCATATAAATCATGTCCAATAGAATTAATTATGCAGTGTGAAACTGGTAAATGTTTTCCTTCAAATGTATTTGAATAATTGTTATCATGCGTATCAAAAGTAAATGCAATTTCATCTCCATTATTTCTATATTCTTTTATTTTATTAGAAATTGGTAAATCTAAATTCTTTGCCTTTTCAAAGCCTAAACTTCCTGAAACAAAATCAATTTGATAATCAACAACAATAAGTAATCTTTTCATATATCCCCTTAAAAGAAATAAAGCACAAAAAAACCGGCGATGACCTAATCTCCCGCAAAAGCAGTACAATTGGCACAGAGGCGTTTAACTACTGT
>ENA-ORKV01000082-ORKV01000082.1-human-gut-metagenome-genome-assembly--contig:-NODE-82-length-125583-cov-6.459102_pt1 | contig 125583 bp, 104 predicted proteins | sample MGYA00243058_ERZ508805 | MGnify/ENA primary metagenome ERZ508805 (study PRJEB26277, sample SAMN04329770) | human gut metagenome | biome: human-associated habitat | host: Homo sapiens | place: USA...
CTGGTGCAGGGCAAACAGGGTACGCCGCATTACAAGATCAAGCAGATGGAGCAGCGCCCCGCCTCCGAGTGGGTGCGCGTCCCGGATGCCCATAAAGCGCTGATTGCCCGTCAGGATTTTGAGCTGGTGCAGCGCATTAAGGGACTGGATACCCGGACTTCTCCCAACGAGGATACGGTTTACCTGTTCTCCGGTATTCTGATCTGTGGGTGCTGCGGAAGCCGCATGACCCGCAAGACCAACCGTGCGAACGGCAAGGAGTACCACTACTATTATTGTCCAACCGGCAAGAAAAAGGGCTGCGCCCATCCGGTCATGCTGAAAGAAAGCAGCCTGATCGACTGTGTGCGGGACAGCCTGAAAGCCTATATCGGCAATATTGCTTCTCTGGAGGCGCTGCTGACCGGCATTGACCAGACCAGCATCAATCAGGCGCTTGCCAAGGAATACAGCGACCACATCACCGACAACGAGCGCCGGTTGGAGCAGGTGCTGGAGTTCAAGGCACGGCTTTATGAGAGCCTTGTGGGGGGTATGCTTACCAAGGAAGAATACGCTTCCTATAAGGCAAAGTACACCAAGCAGGCCGAGGACATCCGAGAAAGCGTCCGCGTTCTCAAGGAAAAACTCACGGAGGTGCTGGAAAACCGGAGTGAGCGCAACCGCTGGATTTCACAGTTTACGCAGTTCTCCACGCTGGAAACCTTAGACCGCAGGGCGCTCATTCACATGGTACAGAGCATCCGCGTCCGTGGGAAGAAGGAGCTGGATATTACCTTTACCCATGAGGACGAATACAAAAAGGCGTTGCAGCTTCTGGCGCTGGCAGCGCAGCAGAAAGATTACGAACAGAGAACAGGTATGCAGCAAAGGAGTGATGAAGCTATGGCAGTTTTCAGAGTGGAGCGCAACAAGGGCTATACGGTTATGAGCAACCACCACCTACGGAACAAAGAGCTATCCCTAAAGGCAAAGGGGCTGCTATCGCAAATGCTGTCCTTGCCGGAGGATTGGGACTATACCCTTGCGGGGCTGTCCTTTATCAACCGGGAGAAAATCGACGCTATCCGGGAAGCCGTTGCTTTGCAAGGATATACGGAAACGAGATAGAGCACGTCCACATTGCGGAGAGGGACCGGCTCCTGCCGTTTGCCGGTGTGTCGGCGGAGCTGGCCGCCCTGACAAAACAGCTGGCGGACGGTGCCTACGAAGGGCATATCAGTTTCGAGGCCCGTGCCCCGTTTACGGTACCGGCAATGCGGGCAGCCCGGGAAAACATCTGCCGGATTCTTACGTCCGGAATCAGGAACTAAAGAAGCCCTGATAAAATCGCTGTTCGGTCGAAACGATTTTATCAGGGCTTTTCTGTTTGGCAGGTAAGTGCTGTTTTCCGGATGGCTTGCCGATCGTTTGAGAAAAAACGACAACTTCTACACCAATCTTAAATTATATCATATATCTTCCTGTTTTACAACACTGACTTTTTCCCGTTTTGCCTCGCTTTTTCCACATTGAATAGAAATTCACTCCACATTATACTAAAATTGAGTTTAGGGTGCGGCGATAATTGGCACAAATGCTCATATCAGAAAACAGGAGGAAACAAAAATGAAGAAAATGCTCGCTCTGCTGCTCGTTGTCATGATGATTCTGTCCATGGCGGCCTGCGGCTCGAAGAACGCTGCGGGAAATACGGAGACAAAAGCGCCTGCCGGAAACGCCCCCGCCGCTTCCGGAGAAAAGGTTACCATTAATTTTGACAGCTGGTCCAACGTGGACTCCGGCTGGACGGACTGCTATACCGCGATTTATGAAGAATTCCACAAGCAGTATGGCGACACCATCACAATCAACCCTGTAGGCAATTCCTATGCCGATACGCTGAGCACCCTGTTGCTTCAGGCTTCCGCCGGGAACACCCCCGACGTGGCCATGGTCAAGGCTGAGTGGCTGCCCCAGCTGATGGAGCTGGATTGTCTGGCGGACATCAAGCCCTACATCAGCGAAGAGGCTCTGGCCGACTACGGCGAGGCTTCCCTGAGCAGCTATACCACCGCTGACGGCTCTCTGGTCGCGCTGCCTTACTTCGGCCAGCCCTACGCCATGTTCTATAACAAGACCCTGCTCGAGAAGGCCGGTGTGAGTGTCCCCACCACCTTTGATGAGCTGCTGGAGGCTTCCGCCAAGGTCGCCGCGCTGGGCAATGACGAGAACGGCAACAAGATCTACGGTCTCGGTCTGGTCAACTCCGGTCTGGAAGTTGCCGAAGGCTACAACATCTTCCCGTGGCTGTGGGCCCGGGGCGGTGAATTCATCGATGCGGACGGCAAGATCGTCCTGAACAGCGACGCCAACCTGAAGGCTTTCACCGAAATTCAGGAGCTGTACACCTCCGGTCAGTCTCCTGTCGGCCTGAGCTTCAAGGAAATGCGCAATCTGTTTGCTTCCGGGAACCTCGCGTTCTTCTGGGATCTGGAATCTCAGACCGCTTCCTTCGTGCAGGCCAGCTCCAAGGGCGAAGCCTTCCTGGATGAGATCGGCGCGTTCCCCATCCCCGGTGCCACTGCCGGTCAGTCCGTTGGCTATGTTTCCGACGTTGTTCTGGTCGTGTTCAAGTCCTGCAAGAACATGGAGGCCGCCGGCGTCGTTGCTGAGTTCCTTGGCGGCGAGGATACCATTCAGATCATGTTCGACTACGGCAAGGGCAAGATGAGCTCCCGTACCTCCGTTATGGATCACATTTTTGCCAACGTGGAAAGCGAATTCACCGCAGCTTACGTTGAGGCCATGAAGCAGTGCCGCTCCCTGCCCGCTATGGATATGGGCTTTGCGGATGCTGACGAAGCCATCACCGACGCCGTCGCCCGACTCGCGACCGGCGCGGATGCCGCCACTGTCCTTGCGGATCTGGATGCCGAGGTCAGAGAGCTGTACGGCCAGTAATACCCGCCGTTCCATTGCAGTAGTAATGGATGCTTGGACATAACTTGGGTTGTCCGGTAGGAACCCTGCCGGACAACCTTTTATGCGGGGACCCTTCTCAAACGGAAAAAGACGGTTTCAGGGTGCCCGCAAGAAAGGAGCTGCATATGGGACGTAACAATTCCATGCAAAAACCATCCATCGTGACCCGGCTGAAATCAGATCAGGCTGTGGCCGTGGGCTTTATTTCCCCGGCACTGATCGTTCTGTCCTGCGTCATTGCCATCCCCATCCTCCGGGGCATCTGGACAAGCTTCTGCGACTGCAGCCTGCGCAACCTGATGTCTCCGACCTGGGCGGGGCTAAAAAACTATATTGCCCTGTTCAAAAAAGGTGAATTTTTCACCTATTTTTTCCATACTCTGGTGTTTGTTTTCTTTACGGTCAGCATCCAGCTGATTCTGGGAATGGGCGTTGCCCTTCTGCTGAACAGCAAGATCCGCGGCAGGGCTGTTTTCCGGGGCATGATGCTGATCCCGTGGACGATCCCCTCTGTCGTCGTCGCGCTGGTCTGGAGATGGATCTTACAGCAGCAGTACGGCGTCATCAACTATCTGCTGATGAAGGTGGGGATCATAGATGGCATGAACCTTTCCTGGACCATGGACGCCACGCTGGCGATGATCTCCATAGTGGCGGCCTGCGTATGGAAACAGCTGCCGTATATGACCGTGATGATTCTGGCCGGCCTTCAGTCTGTGGACAGTTCCCTGCTGGAAGCAGCCTGTATCGACGGCGGCAACCCGTTCCAGCGGTTCTGGCACATTGTGCTGCCCTCCATCCGTCCCGTTCTGTTCACATCTGTCTGGCTGGCGATCACGCAGAATTTTCAGCAGTTTACCATCATCAACAATATGACCGGCGGCGGCCCCGTGGACGCGACCACGACGCTTTCCATCGCTGCCTATAAGGCGGCGTTCCAGTCCTATAACTTCGGCGAGAGCGCAGCCATCGGCGTAATCTGGATGGTATTCCTGTTTGTGCTGACGTTCATCAGCAACAAGGCAAACGAGAACCACGCAGATACCCTGTAAGGAGGTGCCGCAAGATATGAAGATCCGCAAAAAACTCCCGAGTGTGCTGAAATACGGGGCGCTGCTGCTGACGATCATCCTTTTGCTGTTCCCGATCTACTGGATGGTGATCTGCTCCCTGATGCCGACCCACTACCTGACCGTTCTGCCCCCTCACTTTGTTCCCGTGGATATCACGCTGGATAACTACATCCAGATTGCCGAGACGCCAAAGTACGTGGCCTATTTCCGCAACAGTGTCATCGTTGCGGTCGGAACCGTGCTGACGACGCTGGTGCTGTCGGTTCCCGCGGGATACGTTTTTTCCCGCTACCGGTTCCGGGGAAAGTCCGCGCTGCTCAGCGCGGTCATGTCGGTTCAGATGTTCCCCATCGTGGTGATTCTGGCGTCGCTGTACATTTTTTATACAAAGCTGGGGCTGCTGAGCAGCTACCCCGGCCTGATCCTTTCCGACACGACCTTTGCTCTGCCGCTGGCGGTCACACTGGTAAAGTCCTTCTTCGACACCGTGCCCAAAAGTCTGGACGAATCCGCCCGCATCGACGGAGCCGGGAAAATGCGCACGCTGGTGGAGATCCTGTTCCCGCTGGTGAAGCCCGGCATTGTCGCTGTATGCATCTATACGTTCCTGAACGCATGGGATGACTATATGATGTCCCTCATTATCATGCAGGATGCCTCGATGAAAACGCTGCCTGTTGGCATTGCGGAAACGTTTCTGGGGGAGTACTGCTATAATTACGGCGGCATGATGGCGTTTGCCGTGATCGGTTCGCTGCCCATCGTCCTGCTGTTCATCTTCCTCCAGAAACACATGATCGCCGGCCTGACCGCCGGAGCCGTAAAGGGATAAGCATATGTCGCTGTATGACAGACTATGGAACGGAAACGGAAAACGCCGCGAAGAAGCGCCGGAAGCACCCGGCGCCCCTGCGCGTTTTGAGCGGCTGGTGGTAAGCAGAGCCATTCAGCTGCTGGAGCTGAATGTCGTCACAGTCCTGCTGTGTATTCCCGTCGTTACCATCCCCGCGGCCTTTTCCGGCATGGCGAGGGTGCTGATGCTCTACTGGCGGGACATGCCGGTGCTCCATATGTGGGGCGAGTATTTTGCCGGATTCCGGGAGAACTTCTTTGAAAAGCTGCTGATTTGGCTGGTTCTGACGCTGGCGCCTGTTTCTATCCCCCTGTTTTTCCTGTTTCTGGGGCTTCGGGAGGCCGCGATCGCCGCGCTTGTCTGCCTTGGCGTCCTGTCTTTCCTGCTGAAAAGCTACTGGTTTCCGCTGTGCGCCCTCGTCAGGCTCACCCCGTGGCAGAATGCCGTCAACGCGCTCATCCTGATGGGCAAGGAGTGGAAGTACAGTCTGTGGATGCTGGTTCTGGTAGCGATTCCCTATGTCGTGTGCGCGTGCTTCCTTCGCTATACGTTCCAGTTCTGGTGCCTGTGCATATTTGCGCTGGGGCAGCTGATCCAGTGCGCCTTTGCCGGCAGCGCCATTGACCGGAATCATCTTCTGAAGTAGATATTATGAAAATGCAGCTGCCCCGGTCTGTACAGGCCGGGGCAGAAATTATTCGGTTTGCGTTGGCGGCGGAACTGGGAGAAAACGGTAGAATTGTACTATTTTTACCTGTATCCCTTGCAATTTGCGCGGTTAAATGGTGTGCTGATAGCAGCATTGTGGGACTGAGTACGGCGGCCTGTTTTTGGGACGCTGTACCGGCCGAAAATAAAGGAAGAAGGTTGCATCATGAAGAAATTGCTGGCTTTGCTGATGGCGGTCGCCGTGACATTCCAGCTGGTGACGCCGGTTTTCGCGGACACCGAAGGAACGGAGGAAACCACCGCCCCAACCGAGGACGTCGTGGAGACGGAGACCCCCACCGAAGCGCCTGCCGAGGAGACGACTGCGCCCACGGAGGAAACGGCCGCGCCTACCGAGGAAACCTCTGCGCCCACGGAAGCCACAGAGGAGACTGAGGAAGCCACCGAGGAAACCGTGGAGGACATTGCCCTGTTCGCGGATGACGGGGACGTGATCGCTTCCGGCGAGTGCGGTAAAAATGGGGATAATTTGACATGGGTACTTACGGGGGATGGTACGCTGACCATTTCCGGCAGCGGGGATATTGCAGATTTTTCAAAAGAAAAGGAATCCAATGATGGAACTGACCACACGACGGCTCCTTGGAGTAGATATTGGGGAGAAATAACCGCGGTTGTGATAGAATCCGGAGTGACAGAAATTGGCGTTTCAGCTTTCTACGGCTGCATCGGCTTGGCCAGCGTAACAATTCCGGATGGCGTAACAGAAATTGGCACCTCAGCTTTCTATGGTTGCTGTCGCTTGACCGGCGTGGTGATTCCGGAAAGTGTGACCAGTATCGGGAAATCTGCCTTCGAGGCCTGCAGCGGTTTGACTAGCATAACGATTCCGGATGGCGTAGCCGTCATCGACGACAGTGCCTTCTACGACTGTCTCGGTTTGACCAGTGTGACAATACCAGGGAGCGTAACGAGCATTGGCAAGGAAGTGAGATCGTCTATACGCCCAGGCTGACCAACGCGCAGGGCACCGTTACGGACATCCGGCTGGAAGGCGCGGACGCGGAGCTGTTCGCGGCTGAGGTGGTTGACGGCGTTGTACACCTGACCATGGCAAAGGGCTGCACGTATTCCACCAGAACGACCTACAAGGTGATCCCGGTTCTGACCTTCTGCGGTCAGGAGGTCACAGGCAGCACCCTGAGCATCCGGGTCACCCAGAGCGTCCTGAGACTGGCGAAGCTCTCGAACCGGACGGTGTATCAGTCCCAGACCGCGCCGCTGGTGCAGGTGCTGAGCATCACCAGCCCGGCGACGGCAGAATTCGGAGAGATCACCCTGAATTCCAGAAGCACCGCCGCTCTCCGGAACGCGGTGGAAGCCGCCGGAGGGATAGAAGTCAGCGGGGGAGTTGTCAGAATCCCGGCGAAGGCGTTCGCTTCCCTGAAACCCGGCAGGTACACGGTGATTCTGGACGTTACTCCGGAAAATGCCGCCACAGACGCAAAACCCATTCAGGCCAGATTCACGCTGACCGTCCAGAAATAACGAAAACCTCCCGGGGCAGTTTTGAAACTGCCCCGGGAGAGATTTTTGCCCCCCAAAAAACACCAGCACGATACATCTGCCTGCTTTCCCTTGACGGATGCACCGTGCCGGTGGCTTTGATTCATACTAATACTATAAACGCTTTAATACTATTTCCTGATTAAAATCAAAGATTTTAATCAGGAAATAGTATCAGGCACTTCCAGTGTTCCCGATTTGTGCCATGCAGCTCCATCGCACCATAGGCATACCGGTATTCCCGAATATGGTGACATGGAACGCTGGGTCGGATGCCTTTTTCGCACCAGCAGTACTTGGGATGGTTGATGCGGCCGAAGCCTGCCTCATCCTGGAACATAAGGCGCACTTTTCCACAGCCCCTGTGGAGATTTTAGTATCAACGCCTTTTGTGTCCATGAATAGGATTCAGAAAACACTCAAAATGGTTTTTTGTAATTTCCCCTGATTGCCTTTACTTTTCTCCCTTTTTACAGTATAATTAAGGCGACACCGCACAAATGCGTCTGCGGGTCACAGCGAGTCTTTTGCACCGGCTCCGCAGCTACAAAGCTGGGAAATACATACAGTATTCCTCCGGCTTTGTAACTTTGATCTGGCACAAAATCTTCTGCTATGCCTCCTTGCCGATTTATGCGGTGTTGCCCTAATTGCTTGATCAAACTTAACCATCGGCTGTGCCGGCGGCAAAAATTAGCATCCGGCGAGGAGTAAAGCAGGCAAGAAAAAATTCGTTAATGGGCAAGCTTTTCTGCTTCCGCCGCAAAGACCATATGGAATGATTTTGGAGGTACTCATGAAAGAATTCGTCCGTGTCCTGAAATTCACCTTTTTCTCCATCAGCGCCGGTCTCATCGAAATGGGAAGCTTCGCCCTGCTGAATGAATTTACCCATTTCCCATACTGGCCCTGCTACCTGATTGCCCTGTGCCTGAGCGTACTCTGGAACTTTACCCTGAACCGGAAATTTACCTTCCAATCCGCCGCCAACGTGCCCGTAGCCATGGCAAAGGTTGCCGCCTATTATGCGGTCTTCACGCCGCTGTCCACCCTTCTGGGCAATTATCTGGCCGGCAGTCTGGCGTGGAACGAATACCTGGTAACAATTGTGAATATGCTGCTGAATTTCTCCACGGAGTTTCTCTATCAGCGGTTTTTCGTCTTCGGCAAGTCCCTGGACAGTGCAAAGCAGGCGTAAATGCAAAAGCGAAAAAGCAATGTCACGCAGACTGAATAATCCAGCAAAAAGCAGGACACAAAAGTGTGTCCTGCTTTGTTCGTTCAGTTCATTGTACCCTCGGAGCGGGCGAACAGGTCGCCGATCCGCTGCCTGAGAGCCTTTGCTTCCGGGGTGTCCGACGCGCCGTAGGCGTCGATCCAGTCCGCCGACGCCTGCTGGGCGTCCTTCATGGCGGCAAGGTCGCAGCCCAGGTCCGCCACCCGGAATGCGGGCAGGCCGGACTGCCGGGAGCCGAAGAAATCTCCGGGGCCCCGCAGACGCAGGTCTTCCTCAGCGATCTTGAAGCCGTCGGTGGTTTTGCACAGGGCTTTCAGGCGCTGGAGCGTCTCCGGGTTGCGGTTGTGGGTGGTGAGGATGCAGTAGCTTTTTGCCTTGCCCCGGCCTACCCGGCCGCGGAGCTGGTGCAGCTGGCCCAGACCGAACCGGTCGGCGTCCTCAATGACTATCAGCGTGGCGTTGGGAACGTCCACGCCTACCTCGATGACCGTGGTCGCCACCATGACATCCGCTTCCCCACGGGCGAAGGACGCCATGGCCGCCTCCTTTTCCGCACCCTTCATCTGTCCGTGGAGCAGAGCGATGCGCAGGTCGGGGAAAACCGTCTGCTGCAAGGTCTCCGCCCAGACGGAGGCGGCCTTGATGCCTAGCTCCTCGTTTTCTTCCACCGCCGGGCAGACCACGAAGCACTGATGTCCCTCCGCCACCTGCTTCCGGATAAAGGCGTTGATCCGGGGACGGTAGCTCTCCCCCACCAGAAAGGTGTCCACCGGCTCCCGTCCCGGGGGCAGCTCGTCCAGAATGGATACATCCAGATCGCCGTAGAGGATCAGCGCCAGCGTCCGGGGGATAGGCGTCGCCGACATCACCAGCAGGTGGGGGTCCTCCCCCTTGGCGGAAAGACGGCTGCGCTGTCCCACGCCGAAGCGGTGCTGCTCGTCGGTGATGACCAGCCCAAGATGTTCAAAACGGGTGGACTCCGACAGCAGCGCGTGGGTGCCGATCACCACTTGAACTTCCCCGGCGGCAATGCGCTCCCGCACGTCCTTTTTCTGCTTTCCCGTCATGGAGCCGGTGAGCAGCGCCACGGATACCCCCAGAGGGACGAACAGGGCGCTCAGAGAGGCGAAATGCTGCTCGGCAAGGATCTCCGTGGGCGCCATCAAAGCGGTCTGAGCGCCATTTCTCGCGGCGCAGTAGGCGGCGGCGGCCGCCACCATGGTCTTGCCGCTGCCCACGTCTCCCTGTACCAGCCGGTTCATGGGAATGCCCCGACGGAAATCCTCCCGAATTTCCCCCACCGCCCGGCTCTGGGCACCGGTGAGGGTAAAGGGCAGGCTGTCATAAAAGGGAGCCATGTCGAAATCCGTGTAGGGTTCCGTCTTCTTTTCCTTCCGGGCGGCGCGCATCAGGGCGAGTCCCGCGGAGAATACGAAGAATTCCTCGAAGATCATCCGCTTTTTCGCCAGCTCCGCCTCCGCCATGGAATTCGGCTCGTGGATGGCAAAATATGCCCGTTCTGCCGGTAAAATGCCGTATTTCTCCCGCACCTCGGCGGGCAGTATCTCCTCCGGCGGGTCGCACACCGCCAGCGCCTGCTGCACCAGCCGGAGCAGCGCCGCGTTGGTCAGTCCCGCGGTCAGGGGATAAATGGGCAGAATGCGCCGGGTGGTCACGGGCTGGGACTCCGGCGTTTCAAACACGGGATTCGTCATGCTGTAGCCGATGAAATCCCCGCTCACCGCGCCGTAGAAAATGTACTCCCGGCCATATTCCAGCTGCTGGGCGGCGAAGCGGCTGTTGAAAAACGTCACGTTCAGCCGCCCGGTGGTATCCGCCACCTGCACCTTGGTCAGGTCCAGTCCCTTGCGGATGTGGCTGGTTCGGGGAGTGTTCATCACCATGGCGCGAAAACAGGCGGGGACATCCGGCTCCAGCTTTTCGATGGGAACCAGCTTCGTCCGGTCCTCGTACCCTCTGGGGAAGTGGCAGATGAGATCCCGGAGGGTGAAAATATTCAGCTGGGCAAGCTGCTTTGCCCGCACCTCCCCCACGCCCTTGAGCATCGTGACGGGGTCAGACAGTTTTGCCATGGTTACACCTCCCGGGAAAATCTATACATTACGGGCGGTTCTGAACAGATCGGCGATTTGTTCAGAGTTTCCCCTTACAAAATGAAAAAACTCCCTCCAAGCACTGCTCGGAAGGAGATATTTTCAGAGAAATCAGGCCAGCTTGTTCAGCTTCAGAGTCATGCTGCTCTTCTTCCGGGCAGCGTTGTTCTTGTGCAGGAGACCCTTGTTGACAGCCTGATCGACGGCCTTGACGGCGGTCTTGTAAGCAGCGTCGGCGGCAGCCTTGTCACCGGACACCACAGCGGCGTCGAACTTCTTCAGGTTGGTCTTCAGCTCGGACTTGTCAGCCTTGTTCTTCTCGTAAGCGATCTTGGAAGAAATGACATCCTTCTTAGAGGACTTGATATTGGGCATGGATTCCACCTCCTTCTGTTCGTTTTCCATACAGATACGCATTATAACGCCTTGACGCGATAAAATCAACCCTTTTTTCAAAATTTTTTGCCGTTCCGGGCGTAAGAAGCTTCTCCCCGGCCATCCCGCCCCGGTGGGCGGACGCCGGGGCCTGCGCGGAGAATTGTCAAGCCCTAATTTTTGCACAAAAAAATGTTCATGGTAAAATCCACGACCCGCGGAAAAGTGGGAAATCCGTCGAAGCGTGTCGGATCTTTTTATGTGAACCAAAACTGCATATCCACAGCATGCCCCGCCTGTGGAAAACCCCTGTGGAAAAACCTGTGGAGATTGTGGAAAACTCTGAGTTATCAACAGGATTTTTTGCTCTTTTCTTTTTTTGCTTTTCTTGTGGAAAAGTCTGCATATATCCATGCATATTCCGTTCTCCGCCCAAAAACGGGACGTGTTACGTCACCGTCGGAAGGAAGCCGTTACCGGAAAAACATCGGGGAAAAGTTGTCTTCCTGTAAAAAAATGCTGTCGAAAGCCATTGGCGCTTTCTCTCAACTGTGAAAAATTTGTGAAAAACCGCCAAAGAATGATTTGGCGCTTCCGGGGAATACTGGAGAGGAACGGGAATGGAAGCTCCATTTCCCAGTATCACCACACAGGAGGCTGCCATGCAGGGAAAAGTAGAGATATGCGGCGTCAACACATCCAGGCTTCACGTTTTGTCTCAGGTGGAAATGGACGCCCTGCTCCGCCGTGCCCAGGCGGGCGACGAAGACGCCCGGGAAAAACTCATTGAAGGAAATCTGCGGCTGGTTCTCAGTGTCATACAGCGCTTTGACAAGCGGGGCGAAAACCCCGACGATCTGTTTCAGGTGGGGTGCATCGGCCTTATCAAGGCCATCTCCAATTTTGACCCGGACAAGCAGGTGCGCTTTTCCACCTACGGCGTGCCCATGATCGCGGGAGAGGTGCGGCGGTATCTGCGGGACAACAGTGTCATCCGGGTCTCCCGTTCCATCCGGGATGTGGCCTACCGGGTGCTTCAGTGTAAGGAAGCCCTGATCACCCGCCTGGGGCGAGAGCCGACGCTGGAGGAAATTTCCAAGGAGCTGGAAATCCCTCTGGAGGAGGTCAGCCGGGCGCTGGACGCAGTGTGCGCCCCTGCGAGTCTGTATGACCCGGTCTATTCCGACGGCGGCGACCCGCTGACGGTGATGGATCAGGTGCGGGACACCAAAAACACCGAGGACGGCTGGATGGAGCATATCACCCTGCAAAACGCCTTCCGCGCCCTGAACGACCGGGAAAAGCAGATTCTCTCTCTGCGGTTTTACGACGGGAAGACCCAGATGGAGGTGGCCTCCGCTCTGGGTATCTCCCAGGCGCAGGTGTCCCGGCTGGAAAAGGGCGCCATTGGCGCCATGCGCAAATCCGTCAGCGTTTCGTAGAACAGTCATACTCCTTCTTCCTGGTGCATAGGCTTTTCCAGAGGAGGGTGGGATTATGTCTATGCGATTCACCCAGCTGCAATGCAAGGAAGTCATCTGCGTCAGCGACGGGCGACGGCTGGGATTTGTTACGGATGTGCAGGTGGAGATCCCCAGCGGGAACGTCTGCGCCATCGTCGTCCCATGCCCCGCGCGGTTTCCGGGGGGCTTCGGGCGGCGGGACGATTTTATCATTCCCTGGAACTGCATCAAGCGCATCGGCCCGGACATCGTGCTGGTGGAGGCGAAGCCCGACGACTGCCGGGTGCCGAGAGGAAAGCCGGGGCTGCCAAGATAGCGCAGCCCCGGCGCAATTCTTTTCCCCGCGCCGGAATTTTTTTGCGTTTTTTGGGAAATAATGCTTGCAATTACGCGTTCCATCCTATATAATGACTCAGCATGGGCTTTGACCCGTGACATTTCAAAACCACACACCCGGGGATCGGCCGCCCCCGTGTCCGGAAGGACGGGTTGCCGGGATGATCGGGGTGGAGGAAAAACAAAAGGAGAAATTGTAAAATGGCTGTCGTATCTATGAAGCAACTGCTGGAGGCCGGTGTACACTTTGGTCACCAGACCCGCCGCTGGAACCCCAAAATGGCGCCCTACATCTACACCGAGCGCAACGGGATCTACATCATCGACCTGCAGAAGACCGTAAAGAAGCTGGAAGAGGCTTACGCCTTCGTCCGTGACCTGTCCGCCAACGGCGGCAACGTGCTGTTCGTCGGCACCAAGAAGCAGGCGCAGGATGCCATTAAGGAAGAGGCCACTCGCTGCGGCGGTTACTACGTCAACGCCCGCTGGCTGGGCGGCATGCTGACCAACTTCCGCACCATGCGTACCCGTATCGACCGTCTGGCACAGCTGCGCAAGATGGAAGAGGACGGCACCTTCGCCATGCTGCCCAAGAAGGAAGTCATCAAGCATCAGGCCGAGATCGAGAAGCTGGAGAAGTATCTGGGCGGCGTGAAGGAAATGAAGAAGCTGCCCGCCGCGCTGTTCATTGTTGACCCCCGCAAGGAGCGCAACGCCATCGCTGAGGCCCGCAAGCTGAACATCCCCATCGTGGCCATCGTGGACACCAACTGCGATCCCGATGAGATCGATTACGTCATTCCCGGCAACGATGACGCCATCCGCGCCATCCGTCTGATCGCCTCCGCCATGGCAAGCGCCGCCATCGAGGGCCGTCAGGGTGAGGACGCCGCCGAGGCTCCTGCCGAAGCGCCCGCCGAGACCGCCGCTGAATAAATAAGCACTTAGGAGGATACGAAAATGGCTTTTACCGCACTGGACGTTAAGAAGCTCCGTGAAATGACCAACGTCGGCATGATGGACTGCAAGAAGGCTCTTCAGGCCACCGACGGTGATATGGACGCCGCCGTGGACTGGCTGCGTGAGAAGGGCCTTGCCAAGGCCGCCAAGAAGGCCGACCGCGTCGCCGCCGAGGGCGTTGCCTATGCTGCCGTCGTAAACGGCATCGGCGTCGTCATCGAGGTCAACTCCGAGACCGACTTTGCCGCCAAGACCGACGCTTTTATGGATCTGGTAAAGAATCTGGCCGTCGTCGTCGCCACCGAGAACCCCGCCGACGTGGACGCTCTCAAGGCCTGCAAATATCCGGGCTCCAACCTGACCGTCACCGAGATCATGCAGGAGAAGGTCATGTCCATCGGCGAGAACATGCAGATCCGCCGCTTCGCCCGTTTTGCCGACAACACCTCCGTTGCCTACGTTCACGCGGGCGGCACCCACGGCGTTCTGGTGAATCTGGCCGTGGAGGGCGGCATTGACGCCACCGAGATCGGCAAGAACGTCGCCATGCAGATCGCCGCTATGAGCCCCAAGTACTGGGACAAGTCTCAGGTGCCGCAGGCCGACGTGGACAAGGAGCTGGCCGTGCAGGTCGCTCTGATGGACAACGACCCCAAGATGGCTTCCAAGCCCGCCGCTGTGAAGGAAAAGATCGCTGCCGGCAAGATGGCCGCTTTCTACAAGGAGAGCTGCCTGCTGCAGCAGGAATTCGTCCGCTCCGACCTCTATAAGGGCGATGTGGCCGGCTACATTGCCGACGCCGCCAAGAAGCTGGGCGGCAAGGTCACCTTCGTTGACGCCGTTCACTACGTCAAGGGTGAGGGCATCGAGAAGAAGGCCGACGACTTCGCCGCTGAAGTCGCCGCACAGATCGCCGGTGCTCAGAAGTAATTCCAATTAGCAACAAAACCTCCCTGACCAAACGGTCAGGGAGGTTTTCTGCGTCTATTTCACCAAAGGCTCCGCAATCAGGAAATAGTATCATACTGAACTCCAATTAAAATCTTTAGAAAAGATTTTAATTGCCCGAAGGGCATGGAGTTCATATGAGACTTGTTTTGTGATTTCTTTCCTTATAAATCACAAAACTGGCAGCGCTATCAGGCGATGCCTTTCTGATTAAAATAAATATTTTAATCAGAAAATAGTATCAAAAGTAGTCGGCAATCATCAGGGGCTTGCGGAAAAATACCTGATTCAGGCAGGGACTCTCCCGTTTGACTTCCAGTCCCGGAAGTGCCCCACGGGCTTCCGCAAAGTCCCAGACGCCCGCGATCAGCGCCGAGAAGGCGGGGACGGTCATCACAACGTCGGCCTCTCCGCCCCGCGTTACGCTCGCTGCTCTGCCGTCTGCGAATGTGACGGCAAAGCTGTCGTTGTTTTCCGGGATCTGGCTGTCCTGAACTGCCACACAGACGGTGCCGCTGCCGATGTACCGCGCCTTTTCCAGCACGGACTTCACATTCACGGCGCGAACCATGCCCGCGCTCTGCACGCTCCAGCTGACCGCACCCAGCGACCACTCCGGCATAAAATACTGCATGGCCGGGTTGGCGGGCGTGGAGAATTTCACGAACCGGTGGTCGGAGGACAGACTCTTATATAGCCGCATCAGCTCATCGAAGCCGCCCTTGTCCGCGAAGCAGAACCGGCTGCAAACCAGATTCCGCCCGTCCGGCTCGTTGGCAAGCCGGAACGTCGTGTAGGCGTTGGGCTTCCCGGCGGCGTCGAAGCAGACGTAGGTGAAGTCCTGCTTCACCGCGGGGTCACACTTCCGCGTCCAGTCATAGTCCTCATCGCCGTGCAGTACCATCATATTATAGTGGGACTCCCAGATGGCGTCCAGCGCGCGGATCTCGGCGGTCATGGGGCAGCCTTTTTCCGCAAGGCGGAAGCTGCCGCCCTCCTTCGGCGGGTTCAGCAGGGACAGGTCCACCGTCCAGCCGTATTTCTGCACGCAGTTTTCGTAGCCGAATTTCCGGTAGTAGGCGGTGGAGAAGGGGTAAAGATAGGAAAAATCATACCCGGAACCGTACATATCCGGCAGCGCTTCCCGGAAGCACGCCCGGATGCCGCCCCGGCGGCGGTACTGGGGCAGGGTCGCGACGCCCCCGATGCCTCCCATTTTGCAGGGGCTGCCGTCAAACTGCACGGTGAAATCGGAGACGGTGAAGGTACTCATCATTTCCCCGTCCTCGTCGAAGGCCGCCCAGTGGGTGGCGTCGTCCTTCTCCGGGTCGGCGGGACAGTTGGTGTAGGGCATTTCAAAGCAGATGGCGAACAGCTCGTTGACTCTCCGGGCTTCCTCCAAAGCGGTTTTACGCACGATCATTTTTCTTCCTCATCAGGCTCCATGTAGGGAGCAAATACTTTTTTCAGCAGGCGGGTGTTGATGTAAGCTGCGGCGGCAAAATAGACGACTACCCAGATAAAGCCCACCTGTAAAAACATATACAGGTTCGTCAGCAGCAGCGCCCACGGAAACACATTGATCACCACGATCAGTGCCGTCCGGGGCAGATACGCCACGCTGAAGATCAGCGCGTTTTTGATCACGGATTTGCTGTCGTTCCGGAACTGGCTCAGCAGCGGGAAGGCGTAGCTCGCCATCATCACCACGATCACCAGAAACAGCACGAACAGGAAAAACAGATAGTGCATCCAGCCGTCCATGCTGAGGAACAGGATGATGTTGACGCAGGAGGCCGCGCCGAACAGCAGCAGGAACAGCCAGATCAGCGTCGCCTGCCGGAACTCGTCCCGGAACGCCCGGAAGTAGCCCTTCACCAGACTTCCCTCCCGGTCGGTGCCCAGGCGGAAGCACACGGTGTACATCGCCGTGCCGGCCGCGCCGATGGTGATCACGGGCAGGCATGTCACGAGGTAGATCACATTCAGTATGATAAGGTCGGCGACCCGGCTCATGGCTTGCATGAATTTGGAATCCAGAGAAAAGAAACCACCCATAGAATATACTCCTTCTTTGTTTGCCATCAGTATAGCAAAGTCCACGGATAATTGCAAGGGAGACGGGCAAATCCCGGTGGAAGGGCGGCGGCCACGCCTTAAATAGGCGGTCGAAAAACAGCGAACGGAGGCAGCCCCTTGGCTCCCCCTTTGGGGGAGCTGTCACCGAAGGTGACTGAGAGGGTACTGCACCCTGGTATACCCTCTCCGTCTTCGCTTCGCTCAGCCACCTCTCCCATAGGGAGAGGCAAGGGGGTGCAGTTCATTATCCCACCGTTCCTGTTAACTGTCTGATTCGCCCCGCCCACCTCCGCGGGGCGTTTTTCGCGGGTTTTCGTGAATTTGACCGTATCCGCAGAGGGAAACGGCGCGGAAACGGTCAAACTTCCGAAAATTCACAACGCTGGATTTTTATTCAAATCGGCCGTTGACAAATCCAGATCGCGGCGGTATAATCCTGTATACTTACTCATGAAATACATTGAATATTCATTTGGAGGCTGCATATATGAATAACCATGGCAACATCAAGAAAATTGTCCTTGCATATTCCGGCGGTCTGGATACATCCATCATCATTCCGTGGCTGAAGGAAAACTACAACAACCCCGAGATCATCGCCGTAGCCGGCAACGTCGGTCAGGCCGACGAGCTGGAAGGACTGGAAGCCAAGGCCATCGCCACCGGTGCCAGCAAGCTGATCGTCGCCGATCTGGTGGACGAGATGGTGGACGAAGTCATCATCCCCGCCCTGAAAATGGACGCCAAGTATGAGACTTACCTGCTGGGCACCGCCTTTGCCCGCCCCGTCATCGGCAAGAAGCTGGCGGAAATCGCACTGGCCGAGGGCGCGGACGCCATCTGCCACGGCGCGACCGGCAAGGGCAACGATCAGGTTCGGTTTGAGCTGGCCATCAAGCGGTTCGCCCCGGACATGAAGATCATCGCCCCTTGGCGGGAGTGGGACATCAAGTCCCGTGACGAGGAGATCGACTTTGCCGAAGCCCATCACGTCCCCCTGAAAATCAGCCGGGAGACCAACTACTCCAAGGACAAGAACCTGTGGCACCTGAGCCACGAGGGCCTTGACCTGGAAGACCCCGCCAACGAGCCGAACTACGAAAAGCCCGGTTTCCTGGAAATGGGCGTCTCTCCCCTGCAGGCCCCCGACGTTCCCACCTATGTGACCATCGACTTTGAAGCGGGCACTCCTGTGGCCGTGGACGGTGAGAAGATGAAGGCGTCCAAGATCATCGAAAAGCTCAACGCTTTGGGCGGTGCCAACGGCATCGGCATCATCGACATCGTTGAAAACCGGCTGGTGGGCATGAAGGACCGGGGCGTGTACGAGACCCCCGGCGGCACCATTCTGTACTTCGCCCATGAGCAGCTGGAAATGCTCACCGTGGACAAGGACACCCTCCACATCAAGCAGAAGCTGGCCGTGGACTACGCCGACCTCATCTACAACGGCAAGTGGTACTCTCCCCTGCAGGAGGCGCTGACCGCCTTTGCCAACGAAAGCAACAAGTACGTCACCGGCTCCGTGAAGCTGAAGCTGTACAAAGGCAACATCATCCCTGCCGGCACCACCTCTCCCTACTCCCTGTACTCCGAGAATCTGGTGACCTTCGGCGAAAGCGACTACGACCAGAATCAGGCTGCCGGCTTCATCAATCTGTGGGGTCTGCCCACCAAGGTGCAGGCGCTGCGGGAGCAGGGAAAACTGTAACGATAACATCCGAGGACAGATTTTATGAGCAAACTATGGGCCGGACGGACTTCCGGCGAGGTCAGCAGCATTGCGGATGATTTCAATTCTTCCATCCGCTTTGACTGCAAACTTTATAAGCAGGACATCACCGGCTCCATGGCTCATGCCGCCATGCTGGGGGCGCAGGGCATCATCTCTCAGGCCGAGGCCGGGCAGCTCATTGACGGGCTGCAGGGCATTCTGAGCGATCTGGAATCCGGGGCGCTGGAATTCGACTTTGGCTGCGAGGACATCCATATGTTCGTCGAGCAGGTGCTGACCCAGCGGTTGGGGGATGTGGGCAAAAAGCTCCACACCGCCCGCAGCCGGAACGATCAGGTGGCGCTGGACCTGAGAATGTATCTCAAAGACCAGATCGATGAAATCACCGCGCTGGTAAAGGATGTGCTTGGGGCGATCGTCGCGCAGGCGGAAAATAATAAGGGCGTCATCATGCCCGGCTACACCCATTTGCAGCGGGCGCAGCCCATCCTGTTTTCCCACCACCTGATGGCCTACGCCATGATGCTCCTGCGGGATCTCGGCCGTCTGGGCGACTGCCGGAAGCGGATGAATGTCTGTCCCATCGGCTCCTGCGCTTTGGCCGGAACGACGTATCCCACCGACCGGCGCTTTGAGGCGCGGAAGCTGGGCTTCGACGATATCGCCCGCAACTCCATCGACGGCGTGTCCGACCGGGATTTCTGCGTGGAGCTGATGAGCGCCGTTTCCATACTCATGATGCACCTGAGCCGGTTTTCCGAGGAGATCATCCTCTGGGCAAGCTGGGAATTCAAGTTCATCGAGCTGTCCGACGCCTACACCACCGGCTCGTCCATCATGCCCCAGAAGAAGAACCCCGACATGGCGGAGCTTGTCCGGGGCAAGACCGGGCGGGTCTACGGCGACCTGATGGGGCTGCTCACTACCCTGAAAGGGCTGCCTCTGGCCTACAACAAGGATATGCAGGAGGACAAGGAAGCGGTTTTCGACGCCGTGGATACGGTGAAGATGTGCCTGAAGGTCTTCGCGCCCATGCTTTCCACCATGACCGTAAAGCCGGAGACCATGAAAAAGGCCGCGCAGGGCGGCTTCATCAACGCCACCGACCTTGCGGACTACCTCGTGAAAAAGGGAATGCCTTTCCGGAGTGCCTACAAGATCTCCGGTCAGATCGTGGCGCGGTGCATTGCGGACGGCTGCGTGCTGGAAACGCTGCCGCTGGAAACCTACCGCTCTTACAGCAAATTGTTTGACAATGATCTCTACCATGATATCGACCTGACGGTCTGCGTGGAGAAGCGCATCTCCGAGGGCGGCACCTCCGCTTCCTCCGTGGATGCCCAGATCGCCTATGTAAAGCAGCAGCTCGGGGGAGGGAACGTATGAATCTGAAAGGCAGAAGCTTTCTCAAATTGCTGGACTTCACCCCGGCGGAGATCACTTACCTGTTAGGTTTGGCGGCGGAGCTGAAAGCGAAGAAAAAAGCGGGCATTCCCCACCGCATCCACGAGGGGAAGAACATCGCGCTGCTGTTTGAAAAGGATTCCACCCGTACCCGCTGCGCCTTTGAGGTGGCGGGGCATGACTTGGGCATGGGCGTGACCTATCTCGGCCCCACCGGCTCCCAGATGGGCAAAAAAGAATCCATCGCCGACACCGCCCGGGTGTTGGGCCGGATGTACGACGGCATCGAATACCGTGGCTATGCCCAGACTATCATAGAGCAGCTTGCCAAGTTTTCCGGCGTGCCGGTCTGGAACGGGCTGACCAACGAATTCCACCCCACCCAGATACTTGCGGATTTCCTCACCATTCAGGAGCATTTCGGCGGTTTGCAGGGGAAAAAGCTCGTATACATGGGCGACGCCCGGTACAACATGGGGGATTCCCTGATGGTGGGCTGCGCCAAAATGGGGATGCACTTCGTGGCCTGCGCCCCGGAGAAGTATTTCCCCGATCCCGCGCTGATCGAACAGTGTCAGGCCGTTGCCGCCGAAACAGGCGCGGTGCTGGAATTTATCAGCGATCCAGACAAAGCCGTCCCCGGTGCGGACGTGATCTACACCGACGTGTGGGTCTCCATGGGCGAGCCGGACAGCGTCTGGCAGGAGCGGATCGAAGACCTGACTCCCTATCGGGTGACAAAGGAATTGATGAAAAAGGCCGGAAGCCAGTGCCGGTTCCTCCACTGTCTCCCCGCCTTCCACGACCTGAACACCACCGTTGGCCGTCAGATTTACGACAAGTTCGGCATCGATTGCATGGAGGTGACCGACGAGGTCTTCGAGGGGCCTCAGTCCATCGTCTTCGACGAAGCGGAAAACCGGATGCACACCATCAAGGCCGTCATGGCGGCGACGCTATAATGATTCTCCCGGCGGCTTTCATAGCCGCCGGGAGTTTCCGTCATTGACATTTCCATTAAAAACCGATAAACTGGAAATAATCTGAATTTGCGAGGGAAATGCCGTGAAAAGACGCATCTATTCCATTGACGTACTGAAGCTGGTATTCGCGTATATCATCGCCTTTTTCCATTTCGGCACCACCATTGCCCCCGGCCCGACGGTGGCGGTGCAGGTGTTTTTCATCATCTCCGGGTTCTTTCTGGGAAAGAAATTCTACGCCCGCTCCTTTGCCGACGGCGGGAAGTCCTACAGCGCATGGGACTATACGCTGGATCATGTGACCTCCATTTATCCCCACTATCTGTTTTCTCTGGCGGCGTTCTTCCTGTACACATTGGCAAGGAGTCTGGTGCATCTGGCGATGTCTCCCAGCTGGGACAAGGTCAGCGCTATCGCTCTGGACTTTTACAACCAGATCCCCGACCTCCTGCTCCTGCAAAGCGCTTACCGCTTCCACGAAAGTCTCAACTATCCCCTGTGGCAGCTGTCCGCGCTGGTGATCGCGGGGTTCTTCGTCTACGGCCTTCTGTGCCGCAATGAGCGGGTCAGCCGCACGCTGCTGTTCCCCGCCGCCATTCTGATGATCCAGTCCCTGCTGTATTCCGGGGTGGATCTGTGGGAAAACTACGGCTTTTTCTATCTGCCCCTTCTGCGGGCGTTCTCACCATTGTGCATCGGCGTGCTGACGTTTTATTTCACCACCACGCCCTATTATGAGCGGCTGAAAGCGAAAAAGGTGCTTTTCAATCTCGCGGTCATTTTGTCAGCGGTGACCATTTTCGCCTACGCCGACCTTGCCAATATCTTCCTGATTACTACGCCCATTCTGATCCTGGGCTGCTATGACGGTGCATCCTGGGTCAACGCGGTGCTGAACCGGCGGATTTTCCGGAATTTCGGCAAATTCTCCTATGCCGTCTACTTAAATCACGCCCTCGTCGCCCGGTTCGTGCAGGCACGGCTGATTCCGGGTGCGCAGGCACGGGGTATCGGGCTGACCCAATGGCAGAGTGGCGGAATCTTCTTCGTTCTGCTGACCGCCTATTCCGTACTGACGCTGTTTCTGGTGGAGACATGGAAGAATAAGCGCCGGAACAAGGCCGCTGTGCAGTAAAAACAAATTGGCAGGAAACGCAGAATGCGTTTCCTGCCGCTTTTGGTTTTGAAGAAAAGAACGCAGGGAGAAAAATATGCCGCAGCAATTATGCCTTGACATCCTGCTTTGCAAGAACCGCATCGGCAGTCAGGAGAAATATCGCGAGAAAAATAATGCAGCTCAGGAAAAAGCCGGGGAGCTGACCGGTCATGACATCCTCCGTGCGGTTGGAATTCATGCCCATGAGCATGAGAGAATACGGCCAGAAAAGTCCGGCGTTTGACGTGGTGGCCATCAGGCCCAGAATGCTTCCGCCCAGCGCCATCAGCACCGGCAGGGCGAAGTTCCGGATGACCATGGACAGCAAAAGCTGTATGGCAATGATGGGCAGGCCGCCGACTGCACCCCGAAGAAGCCAGAGCAGAATTTCCGGGGGCGGGAAGCCCGCCAGCCCTGCGCCCAGCTTTCCGCCGACGAGGAACAGTACGAGAAGCCAGCCCTGAGTCAGAAACGCCATTTTTGCCACGACGCAGAATTTTGCGGCGTACAGAGCGAAGGGACGCACCGGGGCGGTCATGATGAGATTCCAGTTGTGTCCCCGATGCTCCAGCCGCCACAGATAGGCCGCGTATACACCGATCAGGGGTGCAAAGAAAAACAGGGCGTAAAAAAGCGTATACTGCGTCCACAGGTCGTACCACCCGTGGGTGAGGATGCCCTGATTCATCCTGTAATTAAAAGTCCCGTAGATCGCGGAAATGGCGGGAACCGCCAGAAACAGCAGCCAGATCGGGCTGCGGCGGAGCTTGCGGTTTTCCGCGCGGATACAGCGCATCAGCATTGTTATACCTCCTTGCGTTTCAGGGCGTTCCATGTCATCACGGCGAACAGAACACAAAGCGCCATCGTGACGCCCAGCAGCCAGACGGGATAGGGCGCGGTGTAGTAGCGGACGATTCTGGTTTCCGGGTCCCAGTCCATGCGGGCAGTGCTCAGGGGAATGTAATACCCCCATGGCATGAAAAAGCTGACCATGGGCGGCATGAAGGAGGCAAACAGCCCGGACAGGCTCCCCACCATTCCTCCGGCCAGTGTCGGCACCTGATTGTCAAAGCGGACGCTGAGAAACAGCCAGAGGAAGAACAGCATGGCGTTTACCGTGAAGGTCGCGGCGGCAAGCCACCAGAATTGCCCGAAGTCAAGGGCATCCGTATAGCCTGCCCATTTTCCCAGTGCCAGAATGCCCGCGCTTTCCACGGCCACCATCAGAAAAATTTGCAGCATGGCAGCGGCGGCTTTCCCGAAGAACAGGGACGCCCGGCTTTGCAGGGTCAGCAGGATGCGGCAGCATTTTTCTTTGCTTTCCAAGTCCCACAGGCGACTGGCAAGCACCGCCGTGCCGAGAGGCATGATGACCGTATTGATGATCGGGATGGCGTAAAGCAGGCCGCTGTAGCCTTGGGATACGTCTTCGCTTTTGCCGCCGGTCTGGGTTGCCCACAGGAGGGCGGCCAGAGAAATGCCCACGGCCACCAGCGCGTTGTGCCGGCGCCGGGATTTTTTCAGTTCCGCACAGATGGCTATCATTTCACGTCCACCCCCGTCAGGCTCAGGAAAATTTCCTCCAGCGTTTTGGTTGCCCGGTTCAGCTCCACCACACCGGCCTGTGCGGCTGCCAGACGGCCTATCAGCTCCGCGAGCCGCGCTTCGTCCATGGCGGGGAGGTGGAAGACGCCCCGTTCCAGCCGTGCCGAATTTCCCAGAATTGGCGCGGCCTTTTCCGGGTGGAGCACCCGCAGGGAGATGTCGCCCTGACTGTGCTTCCGCAGATCGTCCAGCTCCCCCTGAAACAGAAGCCTGCCGTGGTTGATGATGCCCACCTGATCGACCATCTGCTCCATTTCTCCCAGCAGGTGGCTGGAGATCAGGACCGTCGCGCCGCACCGGTTGGGCATATCCTTGATGAGATTGCGCATCTGCTGGATGCCGGAGGGGTCGAGACCGTTGGTGGGTTCGTCCAGAATCAGCAGCTTGGGATTTCCCAGCAGCGCCTGTGCGATTCCGAGACGCTGGCGCATACCCAGAGAATACTGCTGCACCTTCCGGCGGCGGCTGTCGGTCAGCTCCACGATCTCCAGAACCCGGTCGATATTCCGCTCCGGGACGTTTTTCAGCTCTGCCAGAATTTGCAGGTTTTCCTCCCCGGTCAGATGGCCGTAGCAGGCGGGGGACTCGATGAGCGAGCCGGTCTGCCGCAGCAGCGACAGCCGGTTCTGCTGCGTCATGGACTTTCCCAGAAGGCGGATGCTTCCGCTGTTAGGCTTCACCAGCCCCAGCAGCATTTTCATGGTGGTGGATTTTCCCGCGCCGTTTGGGCCGATGAAGCCGTAGACGCTGCCCTCCGGAACGGACAGGGAAAGACCGTCCACCGCGGGCGTTTTCCCATAATATTTGGTGAGATGTTCGGTTTCAATGATTTGCATAGCCTTGCTCCTTTTCGGTTGGTGCGGACAGCATACACCCCCGAGCTTATGCCCTCCTTGCGCTGGGCTTAAATTTACCTTAATTTGTGGGCATTACACTGGAAAATGGCCGTGCCCGCCGATATAATGGGCGAAAAGGAGGCGGGGCTATGCAGACGATACAGGACGCAAAGATCCTCGTTGTGGACGATAACCGGGAGCTTCGGAATCTGATAAAGGAAGAACTGACGGGGGCGGGCTATCGCGCGGTACGCATGGCGGACAGCGCTGCGGCCGCGAGACAGGCGATTTCCGGGGAACTGCCGGAACTGGTGATTCTGGACATCAACCTGCCGGACGGCGACGGGTTCAGCCTGTTCCGGGAGATTCGGGGCAGAAGCGACATCCCCATTCTGTTTCTGTCCGCCCGGGACGCGGACAGCGACCGGCTGTTCGGTCTGGGGCTGGGGGCGGATGATTATATGACCAAGCCCTTTCTGATGCAGGAGCTGCTTCTGCGGATTTCCGGTATCCTCCGGCGGGCGTACCGGGGGCAGTTACGGCGGGAAACCGCCCTTCGACTGGGAGAACGCACGGTAGATTTAAGCGACGCTACGGTTTCGTCGGCGGGAGGTACCGTCACGCTGACGGCGACGGAACGCGCCATCCTGCAAAAGCTGCTGGACAACCGGGGGCATATCGTGACCTACGACGCATTGTGCGAGGCGGTCTGGGGCAGCGACTATTACGGCTGTGAGAACAGCCTGAACGTCCACATCCGGCACCTGCGGGAAAAGGTGGAGGAGCAGCCGTCCCAGCCTGTCTGGATTCTCACGGCGAGGGGACTGGGCTACAAGCTGGCGAAGGAGGGGACGAAATGAAAACGGTTTCCCGGATGATCTTCTGCTACCTTCTGGCGGCCTTCGGCATTGCGTTTCTGGTGCTTACGGTCAATGGGGCGCTGCTCATCGGCGTTGTGCTGCATTACGGCGCAAAAGGGCAGCAGGAGGGCTTTTTCCCGGTGGGAAAGTTCGCCGAGTCCTTCACCCGGACGGACGACGGCTTTGCCCCCGCCCCGGACATGGAATGGCAGAAGCATTTTGCGTGGGCGATGCTGTTGGGGGACGACGGCGAAATCCTGTGGTCGGAAAATCTGCCGGAGGAATTGAACCACGCCTACACCGTCCCGGAGGTCGCGGCTTTTTCCCGGTGGTATCTGAAGGACTACCCGGTGATGGCCTACCGCAATGACTTTGGCCTGTTGGTGGCGGGGAAAGAGCAGGGGAGCATGACCCGGTTCGATTTCTACATGGACAATGACATCCTCTACACACTGCTGTCGGGGGTCGGGCCGCTGCTGATCGTCGATCTGTGTCTGGTTGTTGCCATTTGCCTGATCCTCGGCTGGCGGGGCGCGAAGCCTTTGCGGGAGGCGGCGGCGGGAATCGGGCAGCTGGCGGAGGGGAAGGAAGTCCATCTGCCCCAATCTGGCGCGGCCGCCGAGCTGGCGGAGAAGCTGAACCAGACCAGCCGTTATCTGCAGAAGCAGAACGAGCTGATCCGCCGCCGGGACACCACCCGCGCCAACTGGATCGCCGGGGTCTCCCACGACATCCGCACCCCGCTGGCGCTGATCATGGGATACGGGGAGCAGCTGGCGCAGCAGGCGCCGCCTCAGTCCGAACAGCAGAAAAAAGCCGCCGCTATCTGCACCCAGAGCCAGAAGATCAAGGCGCTGATTGAAGACCTGAATCTGACCTTCAAGCTGCAATACAACGCCCAGCCCCTGCGGCGGACTGCCGTCTCCATGGGCGCGTGGCTCCGTCAGAGCGTGGCGGATTTCTGCGATTCTCTGGGAGAAAACTACAGCGTCGGGCTGCAGATCCGGGAGCCGGCGGGACAGACGGTGCTGGAAGCGGACAGGGAGCTGCTGACGCGGGCGCTGGACAACCTGCTGAACAACAGCGTCCGGCACAATTCCGGCGGCTGTGATATTCAGGTTGCGGCGGAGCTGGCAGACGGGCGGTTCGTGCTGACGGTGCGGGACAACGGGGCGGGGTATCCGGAAGCGGTTCTTCGGAATCTTTCCGGCACGGATGACCCCAACGCGCCCCACATTCTGGGGCTGCATCTGGTACAGCAGATTGCCACGGCACATGAGGGAGAAGCGAGCTTCTGTAACGATGGCGGCGCTGTGGCGACACTGAAATTTGCGGTGCAGGAAAGCACAAAATAATACTGAACTTCAATTAAAATCTTTTCTAAAGATTTTAATTGGAGCTCAGCATTACTCATTTTTTTCTGAAATTCCGTTGCTTTTTTGACATCAAAGTCCCTCCCAAACGTGCGCTGCCCTGCTGCCTGTCACTTTTTTAATGTAGTTAGCTAACGCTAACTACGGAGACACTGTAGCACACGGCAGCGCGGTTTTCAATAGGAAATCCGCATTTTTCGCCCCGAAAGGTGCCTGTTTCGGAAGACGCAAAGCTTTCCGGAGAAATTTCCGTGCCGGGGTCGAGCTTTGCCGGATTTTAGGGAGAAAAATCCCTTGACTTATGAGTGGATAAAGACCATAATAGTAGAGTGTCTGGAAGCTTGGGAGGAAAGAAAGATGTATCAAAAAGAAAAAAAGCTGAATCCGGTGCTTCTCATCGTGCTTGCGGTCGTGCTGCTGGCGGTGGGGATCGCCGTTTGGTTTTTGCTGACCCATGTGCGGGTGGCGGGGACGTTTTACTCCCGGAGCGCCGAGGTGCTGGATCTTCGCTTTGCCGACATTACGACGGCGGATTATGAGAAGCTGCGGAAAAAAGCTCCGAACAGCGAAATTCTCTGGCGGATTCCGTTTCAGGGGAAGACCTATGACCAGAACACCGACGTGCTGTACGTTACCTCCCTCACGGACGAGGACGTGGCTACGCTGGACTATTTCACCCAGCTGAAAAGCGTGGAAGCACAGGAATGCACGGACTATGCCCAGCTGGCCGCGCTGGCTGTCCGCCGCCCGGCGGTTGCGGTGGATTATGCGGTGACCATCGACGGCAGAAAATACGATCAGGACACCGCCGTGGTGAGCGTTTCCAACATTACAGATGAAGAAATTAATTTGCTTACATACCTGCCGGAGCTGACGGCGGTGACAGCAGTGGGCTGCGAGACGCCGGAACAGATGGAAAAACTGCGGGATTTCTGTCAGGAGAAGGGGATTTCCTTCGCCCTGCGCTTCGGCACGAAAACTTATCCCGACACGGTGCAGGAGCTGGATGTCACCGGCATCACCGACGCGGAACTGGAGCTTCTCCAGCTTCTGCCGGAACTGAAAACGCTGCACCTTGTAAACCCGGAAGCCGACCCGGCGACGGTGCTGCAGCTGCGCAGCACCTATCCCAAGGTGAGCATCAACTGGGAAGTGGAGATGGCGGGGATCTCCTTCCCGGACGATACGAAAGAGGTCGATCTTTCCGCCGCGCTGGAGATCACCACCACTGACAAGACTACGACCCAGACTGCGGCCACTACGAAGGTCACGACCGGCACCGTGACCGGCACCCAGACTACGGAGGAACCGAAGCCTGCCGTCACGCTGGACCTGCAGGATCTGGAAAAGAAGATGTCCTATCTGCCGGACGCCGAGCAGGTATTTCTGGGCAAATGCGGCCTTGACAACGAGGAGCTGGCCGCCCTCCGGGAGAGAGAACGGGAAAATTACAAGGTCGTCTGGACGGTACAGCTGGGCAAGAAGCTCACCGCGCGGACGGATGCCACCACCTTCATGCCCGTCCGGGAGCATGTCTATTACTTCCTGGACGACGATGCCTACAACCTGCGCTACTGCGAGGAAATGCTCTGTGTGGACGTGGGACACATGGGTCTGACCAACATCGATTTCGTGTCGGGAATGCCCCATCTGCAATTCCTGATCCTCGCCCACAACGGGCAGCTGCAGGACATTTCCCCTATCAGCAGCTGCAAGGAGCTGATTTTCCTTGAACTGGACTGGAGCGCCGTGAAGGACTTTTCTCCGCTGGTGGGCTGCACCTCGCTGGAGGATCTGAACATCGGCCTGACCTATCCCAGCGTGGAGCCGCTCATGCAGATGCCGTGGCTGAAAAACCTGTGGATGGTGGAGCGGGGCGGCGGAAATCAGCTGTCTCAGGCGCTGCCGGACACCAAGATCGTGGCCACGGCCAACGCCACCGTAGGTGCGGGCTGGCGGAATCTGCCCAACTACTACAAAATGCGGGATATGCTGGGCATGGAGTACATGAAGGGCTAGTAGCCGATTTCTGGAAAAAGTTGCAGATACAAACATATTATGGGAATATTTGACGCTTTTGGAAATAATTATGTGGGAAAATTCGCAAAATCCCTGACTGAGACTGCCTAGCGCGCGAACCCCTTAATTAAATCTTAATGGATTCTTTAGAATATCCTTACAAACCCCGCCGCCCCGGAATCTTGACAGGGGGGCGGGGCTGAACTATAATGGCAAAAGGAGGTATTGAGCATGAAAAAAGCGCTTTATGTTATTGTGATCATGATTCTGATCATCGCTTTCTGCGTCAGCGCGTTTCTGGTTGCCAGATACGTACTGGAAGGCAAGAAGCAGGCAGATCGTTACGAAGACCTTGCGAACATCAAAAATCAGGCGCAGACCAGCGTCCCCACACAGGCGACGAAGCCCTCGACCGCGACGGAACCCTCAAAGCCTGGATTTGAGGTCATCAGCGACCCCACCGTGGAGGGCGGCATCCTTCTGGATTATGCTGAGCTGCACGACATGAACCCGGATCTCGCCGGCTGGATCAAGATCGAAGGCACCAAGGTGGATTACCCCGTGATGCAGACGTCCACAAACAACAAGGACTACTACCTGAAGCGGGACTTCGACAAGCAGGACAGCGTCCGGGGCTGCATCTACGCCCGTGAGGAGTGCGACCTGGACAAGCCCAGCGACAACATCACCATCTACGGCCACAATATGGCCGACGGCAGCATGTTCCACAGCCTGATGTCCTACACCGAGAAGAGCGCGTGGGACTACAACAGCCTGATCTTCTTCGACACCCTGAAGGAGCGTCACATCTACAAGATCTTCGCGGTGTTCAAGACCAGCGCCAACGCGGGCAAGGGCTTCTCTTACCACCAGTTCGTGGACGCCCAGAATGAGACGGAATTCAACGACTTTGTCACCAACTGCAAGAATCTGTCCTTCTACGACACCGGCATTACACCCAAATACGGCGACAAGATCATCTGCCTGTCCACCTGCGAGTACACCCTGAACAACGGCCGTCTGGTCGTGGCAGCGGTGCGCATCAGCTGACAATAATCCTCAGACGTTCCGCGTCTGAGGATTTTTTTGCCGCGGGGCTTTTCTTCCGGAAAGTTTATGCTATAATAACGGTAGAGTATTCAGACCGTTTCTACCCGCGAAATTGAAAGAAAAAGAGGGGGCTTTTGCCATGCAGAGTCTATGTGACCGATGGGAGTTCGTTTCCGACTGGTATGACGGATTTGCCGTCGGAGAAGGGGAGGGAGAGTGCGTCCGCCTGCCCCATACCGTGAAGGAAATCCCGCAGCACTACGCCGACAGCCAGTCCTATCAGATGGTCTGCGGCTACCGGAAAAAGCTGACGCTGGATCCCACGCTGGCGGGGAAGCGCCTGTTCGTGCAGTTCGACGGCGCGGCGCATATTGCCACAGTGTACTTAAACGGTAAGGAGCTGGCAACCCACCGGTGCGGCTATACCGCCTTCCGGGTGGACATCACCGACGCGGCGGTTCTGGACGGCGAAAACTGGCTGGCGGTGAAGCTGGACACCACGGAGAACGGCGAGGTGCCGCCCTTCGGATTTGTCATCGACTATCTGACCTACGGCGGGCTTTACCGGGAGGTCTGGCTGGACGTCCGGGAAAAGAGCTATATTGAAGATCTGTACATAACGACCCCGGACCTGACCACCCTGAAAATCAAGCCCACTTTGCAGAATGCCGAAGGGTGCATTCTTCTGGTGGAGCTGCAGAAGGGCGAGCGGGTGCTGGTGAAGAAGGCATTCACCGCCGGGGGTGTCATTACCATCAGCTGTCCCGGCGTCAAGAGCTGGGACACGGAGCATCCCATTCTCTACACCTGCCGGGTGTCCCTGCTGAAAATCGGCCGGGTGATGGATACGCGGGAGGTCAAGGTGGGCTTCCGTACCGCCGAATTCAAGGCGGACGGCTTCTACCTGAACGGGAAGAAAACTTTCCTGCGGGGATTGAACCGGCACCAGTGCTGGCCGTATGTGGGCTACGCCGTTCCGGAGCGGCTCCAGCGGGAGGACGCGCGGATTCTGAAGCAGGAGCTTGCCTGCGTGGCGGTGCGCACTTCCCACTATCCCCAGAGCCAGTATTTTATCGACGAATGCGACCGACTGGGACTGCTGGTGTTCACGGAAATTCCCGGCTGGCAGCACATAGGCGGAGAAAACTGGAAAGATCAGGCGGTGGAAAACACCCGGGAGATGGTGCTGCAATACCGCAACCATCCCAGCATCGTCCTCTGGGGCGTGCGCATCAACGAAAGCCAGGACGATGACGAGCTGTACCGCCGCACCAACGCCGCTGCCCATGAGCTTGACCCCAGCCGGGCGACCTCCGGCGTGCGGTTCCTGGAAAAGAGCCACCTGCTGGAGGACGTCTACGCCTACAACGACTTCTCCCACACCGGAGACAATCCCGGCTGCAAGCCCAGGCGTACCGTTATGCAAAGCCGGAAAAAGGCGCTGCTGATCTCCGAGCATACCGGTCACATGTACCCTACCAAGTCCTATGACACCTGGAGCCACCGGCAGGCGCAGGCACTGCGCCACGCAAGGGTGCAGAGCGACGCCGCGGCCGACGGCGGCCATGTGGGCTGCTTCGGCTGGTGCATGTTTGACTACCCCACCCACAAGGATTTCGGCTCCGGCGACCGGGTATGCTACCATGGCGTCATGGACGCCTTCCGCAATCCCAAGCCCGCGGCGGCGCTGTACGCCAGTCAGGGAGAGGGGACGACGGTGCTGACGGCCTGTACGCCCATGGACATCGGCGACTATCCCGGCGGACAGATCGGGGATTCGGCGGTGCTGACCAATGCCGACTCCGTCCGGCTGTACAAGAACGGGAATTATGTCACGACCCTCCGCACCGGGGACTACCCCGGACTGCCCCATCCGCCTATGATTCTGGACGACATCATCGGCGAGCTTCTGGAGACGCAGGAGGGCTTTGACGAAAAGAAGGCCGACCTTCTGCGTGCCTGCCTGCTGGCAGTGCGCAAGCACGGCCTTGCCCATCTGCCCCCGGCGGATCTCGCCCGGATGGGTGTCGCCATGACAAAATACGGCCTGACCTTTGCCGATGCGCAGAAGCTCTACGGAAAATACGTGGGCAACTGGGGAGGGGAGTCCACCGTGTGGCGGCTGGACGCATTGAAGGGCGGGAAAGTGGTTTCCTCCGTGACCCTGTGCCCCGGCACGAAGCTGCATCTGGAGGTCACGCCCAGCCACACGGAGCTGACGGAAGGGGACACCTACGATATGGCGGCGGTGCGCGTCCGCATTCTGGACGAATACGGCAGCCCGGCGCCCTACGCCCAGCTCCCGGTGACGTTCCGGCTGGAAGGCGCGGCGGAGCTGGTAGGGCCGGAGGTGACAACCGCCGAGGGCGGCATGACGGGTACTTACGTCAGAACCACCGGACAGACCGGCACGGCGGTGCTGACGGTGTCTACCTCCCAGACGGAGGCGGTGCGCATTGCGTTTACGGTCGGCCGGAAGCCGGAGCGGTGAACGTCCTCAAGGCGGCTGTAAAATTCTGATAAAAATCTCAGGAATGTGGCCGACAGATATTGACATTTCCGCCGCGAAGTGGTATTCTTATTTCGGTACTTAAGTACCGAATAGAATATGTGCAGTGAGCCATTACAACGGCAGCTGCATAAATCCTGTATGGGCCGATCCACAGAAAACGGTAGGCACCAACAAACTACAAGGAGTGTATTAACAATGGGATTCAAATCTGACATCGAAATCGCACAGGAGACCCCGATGCTGCACATTCGCGAGATCGCCAAGACCGCGGGCGTGGACGAGAAGTATCTGGAACAGTACGGCAACTACAAGGCCAAGGTTGACTACAACATCCTGAAGGACATGGCGGACAAGCCCAACGGCAAGCTGGTTCTGGTCACCGCTATCAACCCCACCCCCGCCGGTGAGGGCAAGACCACCACGACCGTCGGTCTGGCTGACGCCATGCGTCGTATCGGCAAGAACGTCATGGTTGCTCTGCGTGAGCCTTCCCTCGGCCCCGTGTTCGGCGTCAAGGGCGGCGCTGCCGGCGGCGGCTACGCACAGGTCGTCCCCATGGAGGACATCAACCTGCACTTCACCGGTGACTTCCACGCCATCGGCGCTGCCAACAACCTGCTGGCTGCGATGCTCGATAACCATATCTACCAGGGCAACGCTCTGGGCATCGACCCCCGCCAGATCACCTGGCGCCGCTGCGTCGATATGAACGACCGTCAGCTGCGGTTCGTCGTTGACGGCCTGGGCGGCAAGGTCAACGGTACCCCCCGTGAGGACGGCTACGACATCACCGTGGCTTCCGAGATCATGGCGGTTCTGTGCCTGGCCTCCGACATCAACGACCTGAAGGCCAGATTGGCTCGTCTGGTGGTCGGCTATACTTACGCCGGCAAGCCCGTCACCGCCGGTGACCTGCACGCACAGGGCGCTATGGCCGCTCTGCTGAAGGACGCACTGAAGCCCAACCTGGTTCAGACGCTGGAGCATACCCCCGCGTTCGTCCACGGCGGCCCCTTCGCCAACATCGCCCACGGCTGCAACTCCGTGACCGCTACCAAGATCGCTCTGAAGCTGGGCGATTACGCCATCACCGAGGCCGGCTTCGGCGCCGATCTGGGTGCTGAGAAGTTCCTGGACATCAAGTGCCGTATGGCGGGTCTGAAGCCCTCCTGCGTGGTTCTGGTCGCCACTGCCCGCGCCCTCAAGTACAACGGCGGCGTGCCCAAGGCCGAGACCGGCAAGGAGAATCTGGAGGCTCTGGAAAAGGGTCTGCCCAACCTGCTGCAGCACGTTTCCAACATCACCACCGTCTACAAGCTGCCCTGCGTGGTCGCCATCAACCGCTTCCCCACCGACACCGAGGCCGAGCTGAAGCTCATCGAGACCAAGTGCAAGGAGCTGGGCGTCAACGTTGCTCTGTCCGAAGTCTGGGGCAAGGGCGGCGAAGGCGGCGTAGAGCTGGCCAAGGAAGTCATCCGTCTGTGCGAGCAGCCCAATGATTTCACCTTCTCCTACGAGCTGAACTGCTCCATCAAGGAGAAGATCGAGGCCATTGCCAAGAAGATCTACCACGCCGACGGCGTGAACTTCACTGCCAATGCCGAGAAGCAGATCAAGACCCTGACCGAGCTGGGCTACGATCATATGCCCATCTGCATGGCCAAGACCCAGTATTCCTTCACCGACGATCAGACCAAGCTGGGCGCACCCAGAGATTTCACCATCACCGTGCGCAACGTGAAGGTTTCCGCCGGCGCCGGCTTCCTGGTCGCTCTGACCGGCGAGATCATGACCATGCCCGGCCTGCCCAAGGTACCTGCCGCTGAGCGTATCGATGTGGACGAGACCGGCAAGATCTCCGGCCTGTTCTGATTCATAGTACCGTAAAAAGCGCAGGCGGCCCCCCGCCTGTGCTTTTACGGTTTTGGACTTGTTTCATTGGGAGACTTTATGGCGGGTATTCACTATTTGTCGTTCATCCCCGCGGAGAACCCGGCCCACCGGAGTCAGGGTGTGAATCTGCTGCTGATGGTGGACAATCCGGGGGAGGACGCCGCCGTTACGGTGCGTTTTTACGGCTCCGACGGCTCTGTCTGGCGGGAAATTTTCGACGAGGAGCGGAGCTTTCAGGGGCATAGCCATATCCACGCCTATTTTCATCTTCCACCTGCCTGCTTCGCGCCGGAAAACTGGGGCGGAGAGACGCTGGAGGAACTGGCGGTATGGGTGGGAGAAGCGCCTCCCGCGCCAACGGAGCAGGGACAGCTCCTGTTTCTGGAACCATGATTATTTTGGAATCCCTGAATCAATCGCCTTCGGCTGAGCAGCGGGTCTTTTTCCCCAGCTGTGCGGTTTCAAAAGCGGGAAATATAGCGCAGCCGTTGCCGGCATAAGCCGGCTTACGGATGCGGCATACCCCTTGCGGGTACATACAATATTTCTCCGCTTCTGAAATCTTCATCTGGTGAAAAATCTCTCGCTGTCAGCTCTCGCCGATTGGTTCAGAGCTTTCCTATTTGAAAGGAAATTTGACCTATGGACATGACATTGGAATCCTGCCGCAGATTTGTGGAGGTTCTGGCTTCTGACGCCCCGGCTCCCGGCGGCGGCGGCGCGGCTGCTCTGGTGGGCGCCATCGGCACCGCACTGGGCAACATGGTCGGCTCTCTCACCGTCGGCAAGAAGAAATATGCCGACGTGCAGGACGAAATTCTTGCGCTGAAAGCAAAATGTGACGATCTGCAGAAGCAGCTGCTGGATCAGGTAGAAGCCGACGACAAGGGCTTCGTTCCTCTGGCCAAGGCTTACGGCATTCCCAAGGACGACCCTAACCGGGACAAGATTCTGGAGGAAGCCACCATCACCGCCTGCGCGGTGCCCATGCACATCATGGAGCTGTGCTGCGAGGCGCTGGACTGCGTTGCCGTGTTTGCCGCGAAAGGCTCCCGGCTGGCAGTCTCCGACGCCGGATGCGCCGCCGTGTGCTGCAAGGCAGCTCTGCAGGCCGCGTCTCTGAACGTGTTCATCAACACCAAGAGCCTGAAGAACCGGGAAGTGGCGGAGGACATGAACCGCCAAGCCAACGTGATGCTGAACAAGTATTGCAGCGTTGCGGACGAGATCTTCAACGACGTCAAGGCGGGCTTCGGTCAGTAAGCCCCACAACGAACATATTGGAGGAAACATATTATGGCTAAGTTACTGTTGGGCAAGGAAGTTACCGATGCCCTGAACGCGAATCTGCAGACCCGTACCGCCGCGCTGCGGGAAAAGGGCATCATCCCCACTCTGGGCATCGTCCGTGTGGGCGCGGATCCCTCCGACCTGAGCTACGAGAAGGGCGCGACCAAGCGCGCCGAGCTGGTGGGTGTGGATGTCAAGAAGTTTGAACTGCCTGCGGATGCTTCCAAGGAAGACGTTCTCGCGGTCATCGATCAGGTCAACGCCGACGATTCCATCCACGGCGTGCTGATGTTCCGCCCCCTGCCTAAGCACCTGAAGGCTGACCAGAACGAGATCTGCAACCGCCTCGACCCCAAGAAGGACGTGGACTGCATGACCCATCTGTCCAACGCCGGTGTGTTTGAGGGACTGAACGGTCTGGGCTTCGCCCCCTGCACCCCCGCCGCCTGCATGGAGATCCTGGACTACTACGGCATCGACTGCAAGGGCAAGAACGCCGTGGTCATCGGCCGCAGCCTGGTGGTCGGCAAGCCCGCCGCCATGATGCTCATGGGCAAGAACGCCACCGTTACCGTCTGCCATACCAAGACGGTGAACACCGCTGAAATCTGCCGGAACGCGGACATCATTGTTTCCGCCGCCGGTGTGCTGAACAGCCTGACCAAGGACTATGTCCGCCCCGGACAGGTGGTCGTGGACGTGTCCATCAACTGGGACGAGAACAAGATCAACGCCAAGGGCGGCAAGGGCGGCATCGCCGGCGACGCCAAGTTTGACGAGGTCGAGCCGATCGTTGAGGCCATCACGCCCGTTCCCGGCGGCGTCGGCTCCGTGACCACCTCCGTGCTGATGAAGCACGTGGTGGAGGCTGCCGAAAGAGTATAACGCCATATTGGCTTCTGCGTAACTGACGGATTCGCGGGTTTACACCGCATGGGAGCGCAGAGAAAAGCCTGCCGACCGTCTGGGCGATTCAGTTTCCACGCTGGGTCGCCCTTTTTGTCTATGGACATTCAAATTCAATATTGAGAGCAAGGTGCTTTTATGAAAAAATTAAAAAATCTTGAGGAAGGTTCGTTCCTGAAGCTGTTTTTTGCCTTCTTTTCCGCGGCGTTTCTGATCGCGGCAGTGTGTATGCCGGACAGGAATACCATGTTTTCCGGCCTGTGGCAGATTCTCAGCCAGCCGGCAAAAATCTCTACCAACTATTTTGCCGTGGGCGGCTATGCCGCGACGTTCCTGAACATGGGACTGGTGGGACTGTGCTGTCTGGGGCTGTATGCCCTGTGCGGCGCGACGGTCAATAATGTCTCCACCCTGGCCTTCGTGCTGACCCTGGGCTTCTGCTCCTGGGGCATCAACATCCTGAACATCTGGCCGACGGTGCTGGGCGTTGTCATCTACTGCTTGGTGAAGAAGGAAAAGTTTGGCGCAAACGTCAACGCCATGCTGTTCTCTACCGGCATTGCGCCGCTCATCAGCGATCTGCTGGTGCGCTATCCCAATGCCGAGGCGGTGGGCTTCAACCTGCCGGGGCTGGCGGTGACACTGATTGTGGGCTTCTGCATCGGCTTTTTCCTGCCCGCAGGGCTGGCACATTCCCCGAAGGTGCATAAGGGTTTCGACCTGTATTCCGCCGCACTGCCGGTGGGCCTGGCCGCGTTTTTCCTCAATGCCACGCTGTATAAGACGCTGGGCGTTGACCTGCCTGCGGCTCCCTCTGCGGATACCCTGCAGGTGGCGTCCCGGCTGACGGTGAATCTGTTCTGCGGCATCCTGTTCGGACTGTGCATCGTGTTCGCACTGGCCATGGGCTGCAAGCCGAAGCAGTACTGGGCGCTGCTGACCGCCCCGGAGCACGTCGGTTCCATTTCTTCCCAGATGGGTACGGAAGTGTTCCTGATGAACGTGGGCGTGTTCGGCCTGTTCATTCTGGCTTACTACAACCTCATCGGCGCTTCCTTCAACGGCGTGACGATGGGCATCATTTTCTGTATGCTGGCCACCTGCAATTCCGGCTCCCATCCCGGCAACGTCTGGCCGATCATGCTGGGGTACGTGCTGGCGTCCTTCCTGGCGAGCGGACTGTCAGGACTGGCGGGGGGCAATTTCACCTTCGTGATCAACGCGCAGGCGATCGTCGTCGGACTGTGCTACGCCAATGGGCTGAGTCCCATTACCAGCAAGTACGGCTGGTTCTGGGGCATGGTCGCGGCTATGATGCACTACCTGCTGGTCACCTCTGTGCCGAATCTCCACGGCGGATTCTGCCTGTATAACGGCGGCTTCACGGCAGCGGTGATCTGCATTATTCTGGTGCCGGAGCTGGAGCGTTTCTGCAAGACCAAGGCCGAGCGTAAGGCGCTGAAGGCCGCAAAATAGTGAAAATGTGTTGGGGCAGGAATGGATTTTCCTGCCCCAACGCGAAAAAGGAAGGAAAGCGTGTAAAAACGCTTCTTTTTTCGTTTCCGGAGTGATATAGTACATGCGAAGGACGGGGGGAACGCCATGAAAAAAACAAAAACGTCGCTTAGGACGGGCTTCCTGATGACCATACTGATCTGCTGGCTGGTGCCCATTTTTATTGTGGTGGCGCTGGCAGGTGTGCTGCTGAATGAGAACTACCGGCAGTCCGTGCAGCAGGAGATCGACAGCAGCGCTGCGAATGCTCTTCGGCTGGTGCAGATGCGCTTCGAGGACGCCATCGACGATTCCAAGGCAGTATCCTACGACGGCACCGTGCGGGACGCTTACCGCACCTGGCTGCAAAACGGCGACAGCGCCGGACTGTACGGCACCGTCACCGACTACTTGAGCCAGAGCTTTACCAGAGGCGAAATTTATCAGGCGGTGTTCATCCACTTCTGGAACGTGGATGCCAGCGCCTATGTCCTCAGCGACGGTACCACCAGCTTTGGCCTTCTGCGGCAGTGCCGTGAGTGCGCCCCCTGGATCATGGAGAAAATGGTGGACGCGGACACGGACATCCGCCTGCTGCTGATCGACGGGCAGATGTACATGGCGCGAAACCTTCTGGACAGCACCTTCACCCCCTATGCCAGCGTGGTGATGCTGCTGCAGCCGGGAAACCTGTTCCTTCCGCTGGACTCGGTGAACCGGGTCGGAAATCTGCAATACAGTCTGGACGGCTACCGCTTCACCATCGCCGCAGACGGCAGTCTGGTGGAGGCGGCGGAGGAGACCGGGAACGTACATTATCAGGCCAAGACCGAGGGACATATCATCGGCTTCTCTGCGGACAGGGAAGAATACGACATTTTCGGGGAAAATCCGTGGATGCGCTGGGCCATCGGCAGCGTGGTGCTGCTGATATTGCCTCTGTCTCTCGTGACCATTGCCCTGTTTTACCGCCATGTCACCCGTCCCATGGAAGTGCTGGGACAGGCGTATCAGCTGGTGAAAAGCGGCGAGCGAGGCTATGAGATCGGGCAGAAAGCCCCCAACCGGGAATTTGAAAAGCTGTTTGACCAGTTCAACGCCATGTCGGCGGAGCTTCAGCGGCAGTTTGAGCGGGCGTATCTGGAGCAGCAGGCCACCCAGCAGGCGAACATCAAGGCGCTGCAATCCCAGATCAACCCCCATTTTTTGAATAATACGTTGGAAATCATCAACTGGGAAGCCAGAATGGCGGATAACGAGCGGGTCAGCGCCATGATCGAGTCCCTGTCCACCATGCTGAAGGCCGCGCTGGATCGGAACGGCCGGACGAAAATCCCCCTTTCCGAGGAACTGGGGTACGTGGATGCGTACCTGTACATCATCCGGGAACGGCTGGGCGAAGGCTTCCGGGTGCATAAGGACATCGATGAATCCATTCTCGCGCTGCCTGTACCCCGGCTGGTTCTGCAGCCGCTGGTGGAAAACGCAGTGGAGCATGACATCACCGCCAACCGGGGCGGCGATCTGTGGGTAAGAGCCTACCGGCAGACGGACAAGGTGGTGCTGGAAGTGGAGCATGACGGCACTCTGACGCAGGAGGACAGGCAGAAGATCCAGTCTCTGCTGGCGCAGTCTGCTCAGGGAGCGGCTGCCGGCGGTCAGGTAGGACTGCGCAACGTCAGCCAGCGGCTGAACCTGATTTACGGCGACGAGGGAACGCTGATGTTGGATCAGACCAGAGCCGGAACGGTCCTCGCCCGGGTCGCCATCCCTGCCGGACAGTAAAAAAAGCACAAGCAAAGACAAAAATGACAACGACAGTCTAAAAAAGCCAAGCAAAGGCAAAGAATGGACTTGTACAGAATCACCTGAAAGCGGTATAATTTAGGGGAGCTGTATGGGTAAGTTGCCATGAAAGAGAAAAGGGAGGAAGCCGATCTATGAAAAGAAGACTGGTAGCCGTTTCACTGGTATTGGCCTTGGGATTGAGCGGCTGTGCTTTTTCGTCTGCGTCTCCGGAGCAGACAGCAGCTACCCAGGCAAAGCAGGCAGTCACGCTGGAAGTTGTCACCTCCTACGGCGGCGACGACGGCAGCCGCGGCGCTTTTGAAGCGGCGGTAGCCGCCTATGAAGCGGCCACCGGGAACAAAGTAAGAGACGGTTCGGCTACCTCCAACGAGGGCTGGAAGGCCAAGGTGCTGGCGGATTTCGAGACCGGCTCCGAGCCGGACGTGCTGTTTTTCTTCACCAACGCCGATGCCGATCCCATCATCAACGCCGGGCGGGTGATCTCCATTGAGGACATCCGGGAGGTTTACCCCGACTACGCTTCCAATATGAAGCGGTCCATGCTCGCGGAGGCTGCGGACGGAAAGCATTACGCCGTTCCTGCCGCCGGGTATTGGGAAAATCTTTTTGTCAATAAGTCGGTGCTGGAAGCCTGCGGCGTTTCGGTGCCGGGGGCGGATTACACGTGGGAGCAGTTCCTTTCCGACTGCGAGACCATCAAAGGCAGCGGCTACATCCCCATTGCCTGTTCGCTGGTGGAGGTGCCGCATTATCTGTTTGAGTTTGCCGTTATGAACAACGGGACGGTGGAAAACCATCTGGAGGTTCCCACGCTGGACGAAAACGGCAATCTGCAGGACGACGAGGTGTCCCGGAAATGGGTCGCGGCGCTGAATGATATTAAAGAGCTGTACGATCTGGGTTATTTCCCGCCCAACACCCTGACGGCCACCGACGAGGAGACCGTCTCCCTGTTCGGCAACGGAAAGGCGGCGTTTCTGGTGGACGGCTCCTGGCAGGTGGGACATCTGGGGGAGCTGTACGGCGACAAGATCGAGGACATGGCGGTGCGCTTCGTGCCGGCTAAGGGTGAGCGGAAGGCGACCGAAGGCATCGGCGGCATCTCCATGGGTTATTTCATCACCCGCAAGGCATGGAAAGACCCGGAAAAACGGGACGCGGCGGTGCAGTTTGTGGAAATGCTGACGTCCAATGAGATATTAAGCACCTTTATCAAGACCGAGGTCACGGCGCTGATCGAGGGCGCAAGTCCCGTCGGCCTGAACAGTCTGGAGCAGTCCGCGGCGGAGACCAACGCCCAGCTGACCGAGGTCAGCCCCGCGGTGCAGGACGCCATCAGCGCGGAGGCCAAGAGCACCCTCTTTACCAATATTCAGAAGGTGGTCACCGGCCAGATGACCGCCGAAAAGGCGGTAGCTATGGCTATCCAGAGAAACGAATAGGTTTTTTACATGTAAAAAATCCCGTAACTGTTGATACAGTTACGGGATGATGGGCTTCTAACCGGACTCAGGCGGGCGCAGCGTGCCCCGGAAGAAAGAAAAAGGAGCGGATACGATGTATCGGGTAGTTCTCATTGACGATGAAAATATCATTGTGGAAGGCCTGCGGCGGGTCATCAAGTGGGCGGACTACGGCTGCGAGGTCGTGGGAACGGCCAGCGGCGCCGAGGAAGGCGCGGCGCTGATCCGGAAATTGCAGCCCCATATCCTGTTCACCGACATCCGCATGCCCGGAGCCGACGGCCTGACCATGCTGGCGGCGCTGCGCAGTGAGTTCCCGGACATGCAGGTGACGGTGCTGACCGGCTATCAGGACTTTTCCTATGCCCAGCAGGCAATTCGTCTGGGTGTCACCCGGTTTTTGTTGAAGCCCTCCAAAATGGATGAGATCAAGGAAGCGCTTGTGACCATGACCACACGCCTGGATGCCCAGTCCCAGCTGCGGCATCAGGAGGAAGAACCGGAGGAGGAGCAGCACGGCGCGGGAAGCTTCATCGTCAATCAGGCGATGGCCTACATCGAGGAGCATTACGCGGAAAAGCTGACACTACAGGCGGTGGCGGACTGCTGTTATGTTTCCCAGTGGCACCTGTCGAAGCTGTTGAACCGGCACACGGGTCAGAGCTTTTACGACATCCTCAACACCGTGCGCATCCAGAAGGCAAAAGAACTGCTGCTTGACCCGAGACTGAAGATCGGCGAGATCGGTGAGCGGGTGGGCTACGCGGACACGGCGCATTTTGCCAGAACCTTCAAAAAGCAGGAGGGCATGAGCGCCAACGAGTACCGCAACACACTAAAATAAAGAGAATAGAGATAAGGTCATTATGGCCAATAGACGGCGATCGAATTTGTGCAAAATGTCGATCGCCGTTTTCCTTATTTGTATCGAATTGTTGAAACCCACAAGCAAAAACAAAAAACAACAAGGCCGTCTCATGACAATTCCAGGCAATGCCTGTAAAATATAGATAAATAAAACGACTGCCGGAACGGCAAAACTGTGAATCCTATGAAAGATGGGTGAAAAGTGAATGGCTGCAAAAACCACCGAACGTCTGGAGCCAAGAACCACGTCCCCGAGCTGGTTTGAGAAGAACAAGAAAACTCTGGTACTTCTGACCATGGTTGCTCCCGTGGCGATCTGGCTGCTGCTGCTGCGTTACCTGCCCATGGGCGGCATCGTGCTGGCGTTCAAGAATTACAAGGTCAACCCCCGCAATCCCTCCTTTATCAGCAATCTGATCAACAGTAAATGGGTGGGATTCAAGAATTTCGAGTTCCTGTTCAAGACCGACTCCGCGTGGGTCATGATCCGCAATACGCTGGCCTACAACATCGTGTTCATTATTCTGGGCGTCGTCATTCCCGTGGCCTTCGCCATCATGATGAACGAGATTACCAGAAAGTTCTTCAAGAAGGCTTACCAGACCATGATGTTCTTCCCCTACTTCCTGAGCTGGGTTGTGGTCAGCTACTTCCTCAACGCATTTCTGGATGCCCAGTACGGCATGATCCCCGCCATGCAGGAAGCCGCGGGACATGCCCGCACCTCGTGGTATACGACCCCCGGCCCCTGGCCGTTCATCCTGACGTTCGCGAACCTCTGGAAGAATGTGGGCTACTCCACAGTCCTTTACCTCGCGGCTATCACCGGCATCGACACAAACCAGTATGAAGCCGCCGCCATTGACGGCGCTACCAAATGGCAGCAGGTGCTGCACGTGACCATTCCTCATCTGCGCACGATGATCGCCATTCTGTTCATCATGAACGTTGGTAAGATCTTCGCTTCTGACTTTGGCCTGTTCTACAATGTTCCCATGCAGAACGGCGCGCTGTTCTCCGTGACCCAGACCATTGATACCTACGTCTACCGCGCCTACATGGCGACCGGTGACCCGGGACAGTCTTCCGCGGCTGGATTGCTGCAAAATGTGCTTGGCTTCGTCTGCATCCTGACGGCCAACGGAATCGTAAAGAAGATCGATTCCGAAAGCAGCCTGTTCTAAGGGGGTATTCAAAATGGCTGAAAAGAAGAAAAACCTCCGTCTGAATTGTGTCAGCGTGGGAACCGAAGCGGTCTTTCATGTGCTGATCGGTCTGTTCTCCGTCTGCTGCATCATCCCCTTCCTCTTCGTTATCATTATTTCCTTCTCGTCGAAGGAATCCATCACCACTATCGGCTATTCCTTCATCCCCACCAGCTGGAGCATGGACGCTTACCAGTATGCGTTCAATAAGCTGCCCCAGATCTGGCGCTCCTACTTTAACTCCATCTACATCACGGTCATCGGCACGGTGCTGAGCACTACCATGTGTGCCATGTACGCCTACGTCCTGTACCGGCCGGACTTCAGGTTCCGCAGCTTCTTCAATTTCCTCAGCTTCTTCACCATGATCTTTGGCGGCGGTCTTGTGCCGACCTACATCGTCAGCAAGCAGCTGCTGGGACTGAGCGAGAACTATGCGGCCTTGATCGTCCCCCTGTTGGTCAGCCCCTTCAACATCATCGTGATGCGCTCCTTCTTTAAGAGCAGTGTCCCTCTGGAGCTGATCGAAGCAGCCACCATTGACGGCAGCGGCGAATATTCCACATTGTTCCGTGTGGTCGTCCCCATTGCCAAGCCCGGCATTGCCACCATCGCTCTGCTGAACGCTCTGGCTTACTGGAACGACTGGTTCAACTCCCTGCTGTACATTCAGCAGAAGAAGGTCCTGCAGCCCCTGCAGGCACTGCTGATGGAACTGCAGAACAACACGGAATACTTAAACCGTATGGCCGGTATGCTCGGCCCGGACGCCATCGCCGAGGCGGCGAAGATGCCGTCACAGGCTCTGCGAATGGTTCTGGTCGTGTTCATCGTCGTTCCCATTGCCTGCGCCTACCCCTTCTTCCAGCGCTACATCGTTTCCGGCCTGACGGTCGGCTCCGTAAAGGGCTGATTCCAAAGAAGGCAGTACCCAAGTCCGCCGATATCACGTATCGGCGCAATCCATGGCTAATGCAGCCACGTCTGGCTGTTTAGTAAAAACAAATTTTATTTGGAGGAAGACACATGAAAAAGTTACTGGCCCTGTTGCTGGCTCTGGTAATGGTACTTGGTCTGGCCGCTTGCGGCACCAGCACTACCACTCCCACCGCCGCCCCCGACAATGCTCCCGCTGCTGACAACGCCGAGACTGCTGCTCCTACCGCAGCTGAGCTGGAGCCCGTCACCCTGAAGATCTGGTTCCACGGCAGCACCGTCACTCCTGACGCTTCCGAGAAGGTCATGGAGTCCGTCAACGCTTATCTGAAGGATAAGATCAATGCCACCATCGAGCCCATCTGGGGCACTTGGGGCGACTTCGATCAGGCCACCGTTACCGCTCTGGCTGGCGGCGACAAGGTCGATATGTACTTCACCTGCAACTGGTCCGCTGACGAGTACAACAAGTACGCCAAGGACGGCTACTGGGTCAAGCTGGACGACATGCTGGACACCTACGCTCCCGAGCTGAAGGCCACCATTCCTCAGGGCATCTGGGACTGCGCCGAGACCAACGGCTACGACGGCCTGGGCATCTATGCCGTTCCCGGCCTGAAGGACACCGCTACTCAGAACTGCTGGGATGTCAACGGCACCCTGTTGGCTGAGCTGGGCTACGACGTTGACGCTGTCTGCGCCGGCCACCTGGACTACTACTCCCCCGAGTTCGAGGAAATGCTGCAGAAGGCTAAGGATCTGAAGGGCAAGGATTTCTACCCCCTGCTGATCGAGCCTGTCGTTCTTGAGAGAATGGTCACGCATTCCTCCATCATCACTGGCGACCTGTCCTCCGGCAGTGTCCTGTCCTACTACTACGACGCTGAGCATCCCTCCAAGGACATCGGCAGCACCATCGTGAACAAGTTTGCTACCGATGCGTTTGCCAAGTTCGCTGCGAAGACCTATGAGTACGCTCAGAAGGGCTTCATCTCCCCCAGCTGCCAGTCCACCGCTACCGCTAACGACTACCGTACCGCTACCCAGTCCACTGGCGACTACCTGTTCGGCACCCAGTCCTACGCCTTCGGCTGCGAACTGGACTTCTCCAAGGCCCGTGGTATCGACGTCCGCATGGTTCCCGAGACTGCTGCCTACATGGACTGCACCTCCGGTCAGGGCGCTATGATCGCCATCTCCGCTACCTCCGCTAACCCCGAGCGGGCTCTGATGTTCCTGAACCTGCTGAACACCGATCCCGAGCTGATGACCATGATGAACTATGGTACTGAGGGCTTCACCTACAACAAGAACAGCGACGGCACCATCACCTTCATCGCTGAGAACCGCGCTAACTACTCTCCTTGGACCAATGGTATGGGCAACGTCCGTATCCTGCCTCCCACCGATGCGCAGGGTGTTGACTTCTGGGATCGCTTCTCCGCTTACTACGACGCGGCTGAGGCTCTGCCCATGGGCGGCTTCATCTTCGACTCCTCCGAGCTGAGCACCGAAGCTGCTGCTCTGTCCAACGTCTACGCCGAGTACGCCTTCAACCTGATGTCCGGTGCTGTCAACCCCGATGATGTTCTGCCCACCTTCCTGTCCAAGCTGGAAGACGCTGGCATCAACGACTTTGTCGGTGCTGCTCAGGAGCAGCTGACTGCTTACATGGGCTAATCCCCCTGTATAGGCTGACTAAGGAATAATCCCCTTGCCCCGCGCCATTCAGGCGCGGGGCGTTTCCTTTTCCGACAGAAATTCCCATCCTCCCTTAATGAATCCTTAATGGCAAGATAGTTGATTTCCGCAGGCATTTTCGCTATAATATGGTTTACAAAATGAAACATTTACATGTGGAGGACAGAATTATGAAAGTTCGAGCATGGCTGGCTCTGGCACTGATCCTGTGCCTGACCGTTTCTCTGGCGGCCTGCGGCAGCAACGATACGGCAGTGTATGTGCAGTCGGTTTCCAATCTGACGGGAATGGGCGGCATTGCGGCCGGCGATCGGTTCCCCGGCATGGTCGTTTCCGAAAACGTGACGGAGATCAAGAAGGATTCGGAAAAGACCGTCAAGGAAGTGCTGGTCAAGGAAGGCGACGACGTCAACAAGGGCGACAAGCTGTTCGAGTACGACACCGATGAGCTGCAGCTGAGTCTGGAAAAGAAGCAGCTGGAGCTGGAGCAGCTGAACGCTTCCATCGAAAATTACCAGCAGCAGATCAAGGAGCTGGAAAAGGAGCGCGGCTGGGCGTCCGGTTCGGACAAGCTGCAATATACCATCCAGATCCAGACCGCTCAGGTGGACATGAAGGAAGCGGAGCTGAATGCCAAGGCGAAGCAGACCGAGGTCACCCAGGCGGAGAATCTGCTGAAAAACGCCACCGTGGTGTCGCCCATCAAGGGCCGCATTCAGTCCATCAACGAAAGCGGCACCGACAGAAACGGCAACCCCGCACCGTACATCACCATTCAGGAGGTCGGCTCCTACCGCGTCAAGGGTACCATCGGCGAATTGCAGCGGGGCAGCATTATTGAAGGCACCCGCATCAAGATCACCTCCCGGACGGATCCGTCCGCTGCCTGGACGGGCACGGTCAAGCTGGTGGATTATGAAAGCCCCTCTCAGGGGAGCGACACCGACCGGTATTACGGTATGTCGACCGATTCCATGTCCGCGTCCAGCAAGTACCCGTTCTATGTGGAGCTGGACAGCACCGACGGCCTGATTCTGGGACAGCATGTTTACCTGGAAATGCTGACGGAAGGGGACGGCACGTCCTCCGGTCTGCCCCTCAGCAGCGCCTTCATCTGCTTTGAAGACGACGGCTCTGCCTACGTGTGGGCGGAGAAGAAGGGCAAGCTGGAAAAACGCAGCATCACGCTGGGCGAACACGATGAGGCAACGGACACCTACGACGTGCTGGACGGCCTGACGCTGGAGGATTACATTGCCTTCCCCGACGAGCAGCTGTGCCACAACGGCGCGCCGACCACCCATGAAATGACGGTGTCGGAGAATGCGGACACGCCCATGGACAATATGGGCGAGGGCGGCATGGATATGCCCATGGAGGACATGCCCATGGAGGATATGCCCATGGAGGATATGCCCATGGAGGATATGCCCGCTGAGGGCATGGATATGATGCCCGAGGAAAGCATCTCCGGAGAAACCGGGGAGATGCCCGGTGAGGATACGGCGGTAGCCGAGACCGTGTCCACGGAAGGCGGGGTGGGCTAAGTGGCCATCCTGAAACTGACGGACATCTGCAAGGACTATGTGCAGGGCAAGGAGCCTGTCCGGGTGCTGAAAAATGTCAACCTGACCATGGAGCGGGGCGACTACCTCGCCATTATGGGGCCTTCCGGTTCCGGCAAGACCACCCTGATGAACATTATCGGCTGTCTGGACGTTCCCACTTCCGGCACATACGAGCTGGACGGCCAGAACCTGAAGGACATGGACGACGATGAACTGGCGGACATCCGGAATAAGCACCTGGGCTTCGTGTTCCAGAGCTTTTACCTGATGCCCAAGCTCACCGCGCTGGACAACGTGGCGCTGCCCCTGCTGTACGCCGGGGTGAGCCTGAAGGAACGGCGGGAGCGGGCTGCGGAAGCGCTGAAGGCCGTGGGACTGGAAGAGCGGATGGACTTTTTCCCCAACCAGCTGTCCGGCGGACAGTGCCAGCGTGTCGCCATCGCCCGGGCGATGGTGGGAAAGCCGGATCTTTTGCTGGCAGACGAGCCGACCGGCGCGTTGGATACCAAGGCGGGCAACCAGATCATGGATATTTTCCGGCGGCTCAGCGACGAGGGAATGACCATCCTCATGATCACCCACGAGCTTGCCATTGCCCAGTGTGCCGACAAGATCTACCACATTCTGGACGGGCAGCTCCGTACTTACGACGAGCAGCAGGAGGGAGGTGCCGGGAATGAAGAAGCAGAATAAGAAAAAGATCATCATAACGGTGACCGCCGTGGTGCTGGTCGTGGCCATCGGCCTTGGCGTGTGGTTCGGCGTGAGCCGGGGCAGATCGGAGCCGGTGAAGGTGTTTGCCTTTAACAGCGTAGGCATGACGGAATATTGGGGCGATTCTCAGGAGAGCTACGGCCCCGTCTCCACGGATAAAATCCAGACCGTATTTCTTTCTTCCACCCAGACGGTGACGGAAATGAAAGTCGCCCAGGGTGACGAGGTGAAAAAGGGCGACGTGCTGATGACCTTCGACACCACCCTGTCCGACCTCCAGCTGGAACGCAAGCGGCTGGAGGTGGAAAAGCTGAAGCTGGACTTGGAAACTGCCCAGAAGAAGCTGAAGGACATTCGGAACATGAAGCCCATGTCCATCGTGAGTCCTGACGATTTTGATAACAGCGATGAGGATTCGGATGACGAAGGTGATCTGAAAAAAGACTATGAATTATCCTACGACCATGCCTATGACGGCAGCGAGTCGGGTAAAGCGCTGATCTGTTGGCTCCGTCTGACGACTAACGCCAATGGTGACCGCGTGACGCCCACCGTCGATGATGCCCTCTTGGAAGAGGCACGGCAACAGGCGGAGAAATTCCAAAATGAGAACCAACCCGACCCAACGGAACCGTCTACGGAACCAACCACTGAGCCAACTACAGAATCGACTACGGAACCGGCTACGGAGCCTCCTACGCAGCCGGGTACAGAGCCGCCTACGCAGCCGAGTACGGAACCGCCTACACAACCAAGTACGGAAGCGTCTACACCTTCCACGGAGGAAACCTCCGAGGGCGAAGGCGGTGAGCATTCCAGCGCATCGGCTGCGGAAAACCCTGACGAGAAGCCTACCATTACCGTGAATTCCTACTACATGGTCATCAAGGCCACGGAGGGCAACAAGCGCATGGGCGCCCGGGTGGTCTGGCAGGGAATGTACATTAGGAAAGTGGGCAGTGGTTTCACCTTCCAGTTCTTTGACGCTACGGGCGTCCCTGACCACATGGCTACCGACCCGGACGACCCGGACAATACCGATCCCACTGACCCGGATATGCCTGACCCCGGCAGCGGCTATACCGCCGCGCAGCTGGCACAGATGCGCGCCGAGCAGGAGAAGACCATCAAGGAAACGAAATTCAAGATCAAGATGGCCGAGGCGGACTACAAGATCATGCAGACCGAAATGAGCGACGGCAACGTCTATGCCGAATTTGACGGCAAGGTGGTCTCCGTCCTGACGGAGGAGGAAGCCAAGACCCAAAACCAGCCCGTCCTTAAGGTCTCCGGCGGCGGCGGATTCTACATCCAGGGCAGCGTCAGCGAGCTGGAAAAGGACAAGATGCAGATCGGCCAGGAGGTCACGGTCAACGACTGGAACACCGGCATGACCTATACCGGCAAGATCGTGTCCATGGGCGATTTCCCCACCAACAGCGACGGCTGGAACGGTTCTGGCAACCCCAATGTATCCTACTATCCCTTCACGGTCTTCGTGGACGAAACTGCGGACTTGCAGGCGGGAATGTACGTCAATATCCAGTATTCCTCCGCGGAAAGCGAGAACGGCATTTACCTGGAGAACCCCTTCATCCGTACCGAGAACGGGCAGTCCTACGTCTATGTCCAGGGTGCCGGCGGTAAGCTGGAGAAGCGGTTCGTGACCACGGGCAAAGCGCTTTGGGGCAGCTATACCGAAATCCGCAGCGGCCTGACGGTGGACGATCTCATCGCATTCCCCTACGGCAAGAACCTGAAAGAGGGCGCGCCCACGGTGGAGAGCGACGTGAGCGACCTGTACAGTTACTAAGGAGGGCAAATTTATGATAGAAAATATCCGGCTTGCCTTCCAGGGTATCTGGGGACATAAGATGCGGAGCGTGCTGACCATGCTGGGCATTATCATCGGCATCGCGGCCATCATCACCATCGTTTCCACCATTCAGGGTACCAACGAGCAGATCAAGGAAAACCTCATCGGCGCGGGCAACAACGTGGTCACCGTCAATCTGAATCAGTCGGGGTATTCCTATGATATGGGCTGGAATTCCATCCCCGACGGCGTGCGGGTCATCACCGAGGAGACCCGGCAGGAGTTAAAGAACATCTCCGGCGTGGAAGAAGTGTCGCTGTACAACTCCCGGGGAAATTCCGAGTCCGTGTACTATCAGAACACGGGGTTCAACGGCGAGACCTACGGCATTGATATGCACTATCTGTCGGTTTACGGCTATCAGGTCAAGTCCGGCAGGGGCTTCACCCAGGCGGATTACGACAATTTCCGCAAGGTGGCGCTGGTGGACGCCAACACGGTCTCCACCCTGTTCGGCGGGGAAGATCCCGTGGGCAAGTCGCTGGAGGTCAAGGGCGAGGTATTCACCGTGGTGGGCGTGGTTGCCCTTTCCAAGGAGTTCACCCCCACCATTGAGACATTGCAGGACTATCTCCTCTATGCGGACACCTCCTCCGGCTGCCTGTACATCCCCAGCACGGTCTGGCCGACGGCGTTCCAGTTTGACGAGCCTCAGAACGTGGCCATCAAGGTGAAAAACACCGACACCATGGCCACAGCAGGCAAGGAAGCGGCTGACCTGCTGACCCAGAAGCAGATCGTGGATTCGGAAAATTCCGACTTCGACTACCGCAGTCAGGACATGCTGGAACAGGCACAGCAGCTGCAGAAAATGTCCCAGTCCACCAACACCCAGCTGATCTGGATTGCCAGCATCTCCCTGCTGGTGGGCGGCATCGGCGTTATGAACATCATGCTGGTGTCCGTGACGGAGCGGACTGCCGAGATCGGTCTGAAAAAGGCCATCGGCGCGAGAAAGAAGCGCATCCTGCTCCAGTTCCTGACGGAGTCGGCGGTGCTGACCAGTCTGGGCGGCATCATCGGCGTCATCAGCGGCGTGATCCTCGCGGAGCTGATCTCCAACATGATGCAGATTCCCGTGTCCATCAGCGCGCCGGCCATTATCGTGGCGGTGGTGTTCTCCACCTTCATCGGCGTGGTGTTCGGTATGCTCCCGGCCTACAAGGCGGCAAACCTGAACCCCATCGAGGCACTGCGCAGAGATTAAAAAACGAACGCCGCCGGTTTCCGTTTCGGAAACCGGCGGCGTAATTTTTGCCTTTGTTGAGGATTACACCGCACCCAGATATTCTTCCAGGCACAGCCCGGAGTCCTTCATGTCCATGGAGATTTCCCTGCCCACGTACCGGAAGTGCCACGGCTCGTTGGTGATGCCGGTGATCTCCGCTTTTTCCTCGGTGTAGCGGAGAATGAAGCCGTATTCCCAGCAGTGCTCCGCCAGCCAGGCGTTGGCTTCCTCTCCCGAGATGTCCACGGCCAGACCAATCTGATGCTCACTGGTGCCGGGGACGGCTACAGTTTCCAGCGCCTTTTTCCGGGCTTCATCGAAGTCGAGGTCAAATTCCTTCATGTGTTCCTGCGTCCGCTTTTCCAGAATGTCCGTCTGCTCCTGCATGGTGCGGTAGCCGCAGTTGAAGATGTACTCGATCCCCGCGCCTGAGCAATCGGAGAGCATCTGCATCAGCGGCTCGTAGCAACGTTGATCGACCCGGTGCCAGTCCACCACAATCACGGGGTTGACGGTATAGTAGTCCGGGATCGGATGGGTGGCATTGACGAGGATGACCTCCATGCCCTTGGGGGTAAAAAAGTGGGTCTCCCCATCGATCTCCGTGGGGCCGACGGCGGCAGAGCCGTCGGACAGGAAGTAATAGTTGTACTCGCCCTCCTGATACCAGCCGATGGTGGCTGCACCGTTTTCGCCGAAATAATACCGCTTTCCGCCGATCTCCTGCCACGCCGTCACCATGGTGCCGTCGGCCTGATAGTAGCGCAGTCCGTCCTCGGAGGTGAGCCAGCCGGTGTGCATGACGCCCTCATCGGAAAAGTGGTAGCGGTTTTCACCGATGAATGCGTCGCCGGTCAGGGGCTGACCGCCTTCGTCAAGGTAGTAAATGTCCCCGCCGATGTTTGTAAAGCCGGTCCGCATTTTGCCGTCGTCGCCGAAATAGTACCGCTTTCCATCGATCTCCTGCCAGCCCGTGGCGAGAACGCCATCGGGGAGGTAGCAGGGCACGCCGTCCAGCTGCTGCCAGCCGGTGAGCATGGCACCGTCGCCGTCAAAGCAGTAGGTTTTGTCGTCAATGGCCTGCCAGCCGGTCAGCATGACGCCGTCGCTGCCAAAGTACCGGGTAACGCCGTCCTGTTCCAGCCAGCCGGTGGCGGGAATGCCGCCCTCAAGGAAAAAATACCGCTGCCCGTCTATATCCAGCCAGCCGGTAACGGGTTTGGCGTGAAAGTCCCGATAAAAGCGCACGCCGTCCTTTTCCGCCCAGCCGCTGCGATCGACCTTGGCGTCGTATATCAGCCATCCGGCGCAGGCCGAAAAGGCGAGCAGCTGAAAAATCAGCACAACCGCTAAAATACGGCCGGTTTTTGTTTTCATATTGCTTCCTCCGCGAAAAGTAACCCAGGGGAATGCGCGCCTTTTCGGCGTAATTCCCCCGTACGCCTCAGTATATCATCGGACAGGACAAAATGCAACCCGCTTAATAGAACCTTCATAATCTTCCAGCCATATTTCGGCCTGTAAGTGTTGCTTTTTTGGGCGAAATATGGTATTATGAATTGCAATTTGAAGACAGGGGGCCGCTTTGGTCGCAGACCCCGAACAGGAGGTAAGAAGCTTGGCAAAAAAAGTACTGTGGATTCTGTTTGCCGTGGTTTTGGTTCTGGCGCTGGCGGTGGCCGGTGTCACGGGGTATTTCTGGTATCAGAACAACCACATTTTCGTCGAGGACGCGGTCTACCCCATCAACGCGAAGACCTTGGATCTGCGGGGGCAGGACATTTCCTTTGAGCATTATGACGCCGTCCATTCCCAGCTGCCGAACTGCGAAATTTACTGGGACGTACCCTTCCAGGTCGGCAAATATCCCAATGATACCACGAAGCTGACGGTTGCGGATTTGACCGAGAAGGATATCCGGATTCTTCTAAACTATTTCCCCAAGCTGAAAACCCTGGACGCCACCGCTTGCAGCGATTACGCGGTTCTGGAATCCGCCAAGCAGCAGCTGCCCGGGTGCGAGATTCTTTACGAAGTCAATCTGGGAGGCAAGTCCTTCGCGCCGGAGGTCACCGAGCTGACGCTGGAGGTCGGGGACTATGACTACGATACGCTGATGGAGAATCTCCAATATCTGCCCGACGTGCAGCAAATCACGCTGAAAAAGCCGGAGCTGTCCCTGGAACAGATCGACGAGCTGAAAACGACCTTTGGGAACATCACCTTCGACTGCACGGTGGACATCGGCGGCACGGAGTACACCATGGACACCACCGAGCTGAACCTGTCCGGAATCAGTTCCGGGGATGTGGCAGGCGTGAGTGAAAAGCTGGGTATGCTTTCCGGACTGACCAGCGTGGAGCTGATGAAATCCGACGGCACCACGGGCCTGACAAAAGAGGACGTCAAGACCCTGAAAGAAGCAGCTCCGGCGGCATCCTTCCACTATGTCTTCGACTTCTACGGCGAGACCCTCTCCACCACCGAGACCACGGAAGTCCACATCAAGAATGTGAACATCGGCGAGGAGGGACTGCCGGAAGCCCGGCTGGCGCTGGATCTGATGGAGAACTGCAGCCGCTTCGTGCTGGAAAACTGCAAGATCTCCAATGAAAGCATGGCGCAGCTCCGTGAGGACTACCGGGACAAGACCAAGGTGGTCTGGCGCGTGCCTTACGGCGGCGGCAGCTGCATGACCGATTGCGAGGTCATCCGCTGCACCTACGAGCTGACGGACAAGAATGCCCAGAATCTGGTCTACTGCGAGGACGTGCGGTTCATGGACGTAGGACACAACGATGTGACCTTCCTTTCGGACTTCTCCTTCCTGAAGGGAATGCCAAAGCTGGAAGCCATTATCATTTCCAGCGCCTATGTCTCCGACCTGACGCCTTTCGCCAACTGCAAAGAGCTGAAATTCTTCGAGGCGGCCTTCTGCGGCAATATCGAGGACCTCAGCCCGCTGGCGCAGTGCGAGAAGCTGGAAATGGTGAACATCAGCTTTACCAAGGTCAAGGATCTGTCCCCGCTGGACAATCTTCCCATCAAGACCCTGTTCGCCCAGAACTACAGCGCCAAGCGGATCTCGGCGGAGGAACAGAGCCGTTTCGCCTCGGTTCACCCCGACTGCCTGACCCAGTACACCGGCGATCAGCCCTACGGCCGGGGCTGGCGGTACGACGAGCACGACAAATACCTGCCCTACTACGGGATGCTCCGGAAGGTTTTCCGTCTGGACGACAACATCATCCCCAACAGTGTCGGCTGGTATTTGAGAGAGGGCGACACCGACCTGCCCACGGCGGAGTCCTGAATCTGAATAAGCAAAGCTCTCCCGGATTCCGGGGGAGCTTTCCTGTACAAAGCGCATGATGGTTATATGGGTGCGAGAGTACCCCCTTTACAAAATGAAAACGATATGATACAATCGATAAAAAAGGAGCGATTGCAATGAACCTGGAAGAACTGAAAAAGAAAATGGACGAGGAGCACTATATCTATGACGATACGCTCTCGACGGTGCTGTACGTGGCCTTGCAGCTGGGCAGGCCCCTGCTGATCGAGGGCGCAGCCGGTGTGGGCAAGACAGAGGTGGCGAAGGTCATGGCCGCCGCCCTTGACCGGGAACTGGTGCGGCTGCAATGCTACGAGGGGCTGGACGAAAGCAAGGCGCTCTACGAGTGGAACTACCAGAAGCAGCTGCTGTCCATTCAGGTGAATATGAACGTCCAGGACAGGGAAGCGCTGACCCGCTCGCTGTTCAGCGACGAATACCTGCTGGAACGGCCGCTGCTCAAGTCCATCCGCTCGGAGAAGCCCGTGGTGCTGCTGATCGACGAGATCGACAAAGCCGACGAGGAATTCGAGGCGTTTCTTCTGGAGCTGCTGTCGGAAATGCAGGTGACGATCCCGGAGGTGGGGACGATCAAGGCCAATTCCGTCCCCTTCGTGGTGCTGACCTCCAACCGGGCAAGGCCCCTGTCCGAAGCCCTGCGGCGGCGGTGCGCCTATCTGTATATCGAGTACCCGGATATGGAAAAGGAGCTGGCCATTCTCCGGGCGAAGCTGCCCCATGTGGACGACCGCCTCTGCGCGCAGGTGGCGCTGGCGGTGCAGAAGCTCCGCTCCAACGAGGTCATTCTGAAAAAGCCCTCCATTGCGGAGACGCTGGACTGGGCGGCGGCGCTGGACGCTCTCGGCATCCGGGAGCTGACCCCTGACGCCCTGCGGAAGACCGCCGGATTCGTGCTGAAAAACAACGAGGACATGGCGGCGCTGGATGCAGAAGAAACGGGCGGCTGCCATTGCGGCGGCTGCGAGGGGCATCACCATGGCTGAGCCGGACGTTTATCTGGAAAAGTTGTCTGCCTTTTCCCGGATGCTCCATCTGGAAAATCTAAGCGTCAGCCCCAAGGAGACGGAGGACGCCGCCCGACTGCTGATCGTTCTGGGCATGGACGACCGGGAGCGGGTAAAAACTGCCCTTCGAACTGTCTACGCCAAATCCCGGGAGGAGCAGATCACATTTGACCGGGTGTTCGACGGCTTTTTCCTCTCGGAGGAACAGATCCGCCGTCAGGCAAAGGAGCAGATGGAACGGGAGCAGGAGCTTGCGCAGCACCGCAAGGAAGCAGAGGAGGAGCTTCAGCTGAACGGACAGCCCATGGATTTGAGCGAAAAGCAGCGGGAGACCTACGCCGCCATGCCGGAGGAAGCCCGGCAGCGCCTGCGGGGGTTCATGGAAAAGTACCGCGGCACCGCCGAGCGCAACCCCAAGCTCTATGGCGATTTCATCCATTCCGTATTCACACGGGCGATTATGGAGCAGCAGATGCTCATGGAAAACGCCGGTGTGGGCGGGCAGGAGCTGGACCCGGAGATCGGCATTCTCTACCGGGACATTTCCCAGTTCAAGGACACGGAAATCCCCAAAGCAATCGAGCTGATTCAGGCCGTAGCCAGAGAGATCAACGGGGAGCTGGCGGCCAAGGGTCACTCCGGCGGTCACATGGGAAAGCTGGATTTTCGCCGCACCATCCGCAAGGGACTGGAAACCGGCGGCAGCTTTTACCGCCTGCGCTACCGGAAGAAGCGCGCCAAACGGAAGCGTCTGGTGCTGCTGTGCGATGTGTCCGGCTCCATGGTGCAGTTTTCGGAATTTGCCCTGCGGTTCATCCAGAGCCTGAACCAGGTCTCGGAAAGCTCCCGGGTATTTCTGTTCTCCGAAACGGCGGTGGAAGCGGACGCCTTCCGGCTGCAAAATATGGATTTGTTCCGCAGCTACGTAAAGGATTCCGGGATTTACGGACGGGGTACGGACTTGGGCGAAGCACTGGAGACCCTGTGTGCCATGCATCCAAGCGTGCTGGGGGCGTCCGCGACGCTGCTCATCCTCTCCGACACCAAAACCATCGACCAGCCCCGGGCGGTCGCGGCGGTGCGGGAGGCAAAGCGTCAGGCGGGACGGGTGATCTTCCTGAACCCTATCCCGGAGGGGAAGTGGCAGTATATCAGAAGCGTTCAGACCATGGCGTCCATCTGCCCCATGGTATCGTGCAGCACCCTGCGGGAGCTGGCCTCGGCCTGCCGCAGACTGACAAAGGAAATGTAAACAAGTTGACGGCCCTCCGCGCCGTAGGCGCTTCCGGAAGGAAATTGCCCGACGGATTTGATGGATGGTCGTAAAGTTAATGGGGCGTATCCGTGCAGGTACGCTCCATTTTTCAATCCAACATGCGGGTACAACCCCTTGGCTCTCCCTCTGGGAGAGCTGTCACCGAAGGTGACTGATACTGAAATTCAATTAAAATCTTTTTTAAAGATTTTAGGGCCTATCCGAAAACCGTCAACATGCCCAAACAGCGGGTCTTTTCCGCCTGCTGTGCACCATTTTCCCTTGTAATACACAAAGTATTCCTGCGGAAAAATGGCTTCAGCAGGCGAAAAATCTCTCGCTGTTGGTCATATTCCCGGTTTTCAGATAGACCCTAATTGAATTTCAGCATGAATATGTGGTGTTTTACAAAAGATGTGAACAAATATGAACAAATATGGGGAATTTAGCTCATGGAAAAATTGTGGATTTATGATATACTAAATCTTAGTAAGCCATACTCCCAAATTCGCGCGTAAACGCGCAAGGAGGTAAAGAAACATGCTGGATGTATCCTATTACCGCAAAACGGACGAGATCATTTCCCGTTACGTCCGGGATGCACGGTCCCTGATCCCCATTATGCAGGATATTCAGGCGGAGTACCGCTATCTTCCTGCGGAGCTGCTGAGCTATGTTGCCAAGCAGATCGGGATCACCGAAGCCAAGGCATACTCGGTCGCCACCTTCTATGAGAACTTCTCCTTTGAGGCAAAGGGAAAGTACGTCATCAAGGTCTGCGATGGCACTGCCTGCCACGTTCGCCACTCTACCCCGGTTCTGGAGGCACTCTGGAAGGAGCTGGGGCTGAGCAAGAAAAAACACACCACCGACGATATGCTCTTTACCGTGGAAACGGTGTCCTGTCTGGGCGCCTGCGGTCTGGCGCCTACCCTGATGGTCAATGAGCAGGTGCATCCCTCCATGACACCGGAGAAAGCGTTGGCGTTGATTGCGGAATTGAGGGGGAAAGGCTGATGATCAAAACTTGTGAAGAACTGAATCAGGCCCGCGTTCAGGCGCAGCTGGAGATTCAGAGCTATGCCTGCCGGATTCTGGTCTGCTCCGGCACCGGCTGTATCGCGACCGGCTCCCATAAGATCCATGAGCGGTTTGAAGATCTGGTAAAAGAGACCCCCGGCATCGAGCTGGTGTTCTCTCCCTGCGGCGGCCACGACGGCGAGACGGTCGTCGGCGTCAAGAAGACGGGCTGCCAGGGCTTCTGCGAGCTTGGCCCGCTGGTGCGTATCCAGAAGGGCGACAAGGTCATTCAGTACGTAAAGGTTCAGCCCGAGGACTGCGCCGAGATCGTGGAAAAGAGCGTTCTGGGCGACGAGGTCATCGAGCGCCTGCTCTACAAGAAGGGCGAAAAGGTCTACGTTCAGCCCGATGAAATTCCCTTCATCGCGAAGCAGACCCGGATCGTTCTGGAAAACTGCGGCAAGTTCGACGCCGAATCTCTGGACGAGTATCTGGCCTCCGGCGGCTTTGACGCGCTGAAGAAGGCCATGTTCGCCATGACCCGGGACGAGGTCATCGACGAAGTGGACCGCTCCGGCCTGCGCGGCCGCGGCGGCGGCGGCTTCCCCACCGGACGGAAGTGGAAGCAGGTCGCCCGTCAGAAGGAGACCGTGCGCTATGTGGTCTGCAACGGCGACGAGGGCGACCCCGGCGCGTTTATGGACGGCTCCGTTATGGAAGGCGACCCCTTCAAGCTCATCGAGGGCATGATGATCGCCGCTTACGCCGTCCGTGCGGAAAACGGCTACATCTACGTCCGCGCGGAATACCCCATGTCCGTGGCACGGCTGCGCAACGCCATTGCCCAGCTGGAGGAACGGGGACTGCTGGGTGACAACATCCTCGGCTCCGACTTCTCCTTCCATATGCACATCAACCGGGGCGCGGGCGCGTTCGTCTGCGGCGAAGGCTCCGCACTGACCGCTTCCATCGAGGGCAGCCGCGGCATGCCCAGAACCAAGCCCCCCAGAACCGTAGAAAAGGGCCTGTGGGAGAAGCCCACGGTGCTGAACAACGTGGAAACCTATGCCAACGTCCCCAAGATCATTCTGCAGGGCGCGGACTGGTTTAAGTCCATCGGCACCCCCGGCAGCCCCGGCTGCAAGACCTTCTCCCTCACCGGCGCCATTGAAAACACCGGCCTGATCGAAGTTCCCATGGGTTCGACCCTGCGTCAGATCATCTTCGACGTGGGCGGCGGATTGAAGGACGGCGCGGAATTCAAGGCCGTGCAGATCGGCGGCCCCTCCGGCGGCTGCCTGACGGAAGAACATCTGGACGTTCCTCTGGACTTTGACTCCGTGAAGAAATACAACGCCATCATCGGCTCCGGCGGCATGGTGGTCATGGGGCAGGACACCTGCATGGTGGAAGTCGCCCGGTTCTTCATGAGCTTCACCCAGCGGGAATCCTGCGGCAAGTGCACCCCATGCCGGGAAGGCACCAAGCGGATGCTGGAGATTCTGGAGCGGATCGTCAACGGTCAGGGCAAGTTGGAGGACATCGATACGCTGGAAGAACTGGCGAAGATGATCCAGAGCATGGCGCTGTGCGGTCTGGGCAAGTCCGCCCCGCTGCCGGTTCTGTCCACTCTGGCCACCTTCCGGGACGAGTACGTCGAGCACATTGTGGATAAGCGGTGCCGGGCCAAGCAGTGTACCGCTCTGCGCCGGTACGTCATCAATCCCGCGTTCTGCAAGGGCTGCTCCAAGTGCGCCCGGAACTGCCCCGTCAACGCCATCTCCGGCGTGGTCAAGAAGCCCTACACCATTGATTCCAACAAGTGTATCAAGTGCGGCGCCTGTAAGGAAAACTGCGCCTTTGATGCCATCTACATCGAAGCGTAAGGAGGGCAATCATGGGTACTATTACAATCAACGGAAAAAAGGTAGAATTTACCGACGAGAAGAATGTTCTGACCATCATTCGCAAGGCCGGTTTCGAGGTCCCGACCCTGTGCTACCAGCCGGAGCTGTCCATTTTCGGCGCCTGCCGGCTGTGTATGGTGGAGGACGACAGAGGCCGCTTCTTCGCCTCCTGCTCGGAAGAACCTCGGGACGGCATGGTGATCTACACCCATACCGAGCGTCTGCGCAAGAACCGCAAGCTCATCGTGGAGCTGCTGCTGGCCGCCCACTGCCGGGACTGCACCACCTGTGACAAGCACGGCAGGTGCAAGCTGCAGAAGCTGGCCTACCAGCTGGGCATCAACAATGTCCGCTTTGAAAATCACCGGGAGATCCAGCCCGTAGACTTTTCCTCTCCCGCCATCGTCCGCGACCCCAACAAGTGCATCCTGTGCGGCTGCTGTGTCCGGGCGTGCTCGGAGCTTCAGGGGATCGGCGTTCTGGCCTTTGCCCATCGCGGCACGGACGCTACCGTGACCACCGCCTTCGACCGCAAGATGGCCATGACCAACTGCGTCAGCTGCGGACAGTGCCGCGTGGTCTGCCCCACCGGCGCCCTGACCATTCACCACAACATGACTGACGTCTGGCAGGCGCTGGGTGACAAGAACACCCGCGTGGTCGCCCAGATCGCTCCCGCCGTCCGCGTGGCCATCGGTGAAGCCTTCGGTCTGCCCAAGGGCGAGAACTCCATGGGCAAGGTCGTAGCGGCGCTGCACCGCATGGGCTTCGACGAGGTCTTCGACACCGCCTACACCGCCGACCTGACCATTATGGAAGAGTCCGCGGAATTTCTGGAGCGGGTCAAGGCTGGCGCCAATCTGCCGCTGATGACCTCCTGCTGCCCCGCGTGGGTCAAGTTCGTGGAGAACGAGTATCCGGAATTCAAGGAAAATATCTCCACCTGCCGTTCCCCCCAAGCCATGTTCTCCGCCATCCTGAAGGACTACTACCGGGACGAGGCCAACGCCAAGGGAAAAAAGACCGTCGTAGTCTCCGTCATGCCCTGCACCGCCAAGAAAATGGAGGCGGAGCGCAAGGAGAGCTACACCCACGAGGAGAAGGACACGGATTACGTGCTCACCACTACCGAGCTGATCCGGATGATCGACGCCCACGGTATCAACTTTGAGGCGCTTTCTTCCGAATCCTGCGATATGCCCTTCGGCATCGGCTCCGGCGGCGGCGTGATCTTCGGCGCTACCGGCGGCGTGACGGAGGCGGTTCTGCGCCGTCTGATCGAGGGCCACGACCCGGCAACCCTGCGTGCGATCGCGGAGTGCGGCGCACGGGGCGACGAGGGCATCAAGGAATTCAGCGTTCCCTACAACGGTCTGGATGTGAAGATCTGCGTGGCTTCCGGTCTGGCAAACGCACGGAAGGTGCTGGAGTCCGTGAAATCCGGCGAGAAGGAGTACCACTTCATTGAGGTCATGGCCTGCCCCGGCGGATGCGTCATGGGCGGCGGCCAGCCGGTCTATGGCACCAAGGTGCGCCGGGCAGAGACCCGCACTAAGGGACTGTACGAAGCGGACGGCGGCATGGCTATCAAGAAGTCCAACGAGAACCCTCTGATGGACGTGTTCTACAACGGTTACTTCAAGGGCAAAGCCCACGAGCTTCTGCATAATCCCCACGAATAAATTGATACTGAACTCCAATTAGGGCCTATCTGAAAACCGTTAACACGCCCAAACAGCGGGTCTTTTCCGCCTGCTGTGCACCATTTTTCCTTGCAATACACAAAGTATTCCTGCGAAAGAGTGGCTTCATCAGGCGGAAAATCCCTCGCCGTTGGTCATATTTCCGGTTTTCAGATAGACCCTAAAATCTTTTCTAAAGATTTTAATTGCCCGAAGGGCGCGGAGTTCATATGATACTGTTTTCTGATTAAAATCTTGATTTTAATCAGAAAACAGTATTACATTTTCCGGGGCGCACCCATTTGGATGCGCCCCATCTTTTATTTTCGGGAAAAAGACCCGTAATTTTTACATTTTGCGCAATTTCCTGTTGACATTTTGTGCATTATGGTGGTATAGTATGTCAATAAGTATTCGGCGCACGCACAAAGGTACACCGGATAGAAACAAAAGGAGAGGATTGAACATGAAAAAAATTCTTGCTATTGTACTGGCGGCTGTGATGCTGCTGTCCATGACCGCCTGCGGCGCTGCCGCGAAGAAGGATACATACGTTGTGGGTATCTGCCAGCTGGTTCAGCACGACGCCCTCGACGCCGCGACTAAGGGCTTTCAGGACGCTCTGACCGAAGCGCTGGGAGACAAGGTGGAATTTGAAGTCCAGAACGCCTCCGGCGACTCCGTGAACTGCACCACCATCATCAACGGCTTTGTTTCCAGCAAGGTCGATCTGATCATGGCCAACGCCACCCCCGCCCTTCAGGCTGCCGCATCGGCGACCAGTGAGATCCCCATTCTGGGCACCTCCGTCACCGACTACGCTTCCGCTCTGGAGATCGAGGGCTGGACGGGCACTGTGGGCGGCAACATCTCCGGCACCTCCGACTTGGCTCCCCTTGACCAGCAGGCTGCCATGATTCAGGAGCTGTTCCCGGACGCCAAAAACATCGGCCTGCTGTACTGCTCCGCCGAGGCCAATTCCCAGTATCAGGTGGATGAAATGACCAAGTATCTGACCGAGCTGGGTCTGACTGCCACTGCTTTCGCCTTCACCGACACCAACGACGTTGCGTCCGTCGCTCAGGCGGCCTGCGATGCCAGCGACGTGCTCTACATCCCCACTGACAACACCGCTGCCTCCAACACCGAGGCTATTGCCAACGTGGTGCTGCCGGCCAAGGTTCCCGTGATTGCCGGTGAGTCCGGCATCTGCGAGGGCTGCGGCGTTGCGACTCTGTCCATCAGCTATTACGATCTGGGCGTCGCCACCGGCAAGATGGCGGCCAAGATCCTCACCGGCGAGGCGGACATCTCTCAGATGCCTGTGGAGTACGCGCCTCAGGTGACCAAGATGTACAATGCCGCCAACTGCGAGGCACTGGGCGTCACCATCCCCGACGGCTACGAGCCGATGGGTTAATATCCCTGCAAAATCGATAGGCAGGGCAGGGCTTTTACCCTGTCCTGCCTTGGCGTCATTCTGCGCCCGGACCGGGCAATTTCTTTATTATTGTAGAGGTATCAAGATATGAGTTTCTTCCTATCCCTTTTGAATGCCATGCCGGGCGCGATCACTCAGGGAATGCTCTGGGGAATCATGGCAATCGGCGTGTACATCACCTACCGTATTCTGGACGTGGCCGACCTGACGGTGGACGGAAGCCTTGCCACCGGCGGCGCGGTGTGCGTCATGCTGATGCGTGCCGGGTGGAATCCATGGGCCGCGCTGCTGTGCGCGTTTCTGGCGGGTGTGCTGGCGGGACTGTGTACCGGTCTGCTCCACACCCGGTGCGGGATTCCTGCCATTCTGGCCGGTATCCTCACCCAGCTGGCGCTGTACTCCGTCAATCTTCGGATCATGACAGGCAAGGCCAACCAGCCCATCGGCGTGGATAAGTACGACCTGCTGGTCTCCCAGCGCTACGTCCGGGATCTGGCGCTGAATAACCCCATTCCGCTGGTGATCCTGTTTCTGGCGGTGCTGATCGGCCTATTGTACTGGTTCTTCGGCACCGAGTACGGAAGTTCCCTGCGGGCGACCGGCGCGAACCAGAACATGGCCCGCGCACAGGGCATTGATACCAAGTCGGGCATTACTTTCGGTCTGATGCTGGCAAACGGTCTGGTCGCCATGGCGGGCGGCCTGCTTGCCCAGTATCAGGGCGCGGTGGATGTGAACATGGGACGGGGCGCCATCGTCATCGGCCTTGCCGCCGTTATCATCGGCGAGGTGCTGCTGGGACGCGTGTTCCGCAATTTCGCGCTGAAGCTGGTGTCCGTCGTCATCGGCGCGGTGATCTACTACGTAGTCATCCAGATCGTTCTGCAGCTCGGCCTGAACACCAATGACCTGAAGCTGCTGACGGCACTGGTCGTGGCGCTGTTTCTGGCGGTTCCCTATTGGAAGACCATCGTGCTTCCCAAGAAGAAGGAGGTATGACGATGCTGGAGCTGAAAAATATCAGCAAGACCTTCAACGCCGGAACGGTGAACCAGAAGGTGGCGCTGAACGGTCTGAATCTGACCATGAACGAGGGCGATTTCGTCACCGTCATCGGCGGCAACGGCGCGGGCAAGAGCACCATGCTCAACGCCATCGCCGGAGTGTTTCAGGTGGACACCGGGAAAATCCTCATTGACGGCGTGGACGTGACCGCCCTGCCGGAGTATAAGCGGGCAAAGTACATCGGCCGGGTGTTTCAGGACCCCATGATGGGCACTGCCGCGACTATGCAGATCGAGGAAAACCTTGCGCTGGCGGCACGCCGGGGCAAGCCCAGAACCCTCCGGCCCGGTATCACCAAGGCGGATCGGGAGTTCTATAAGGAGCAGCTGCGGATTCTTGATCTGGGACTGGAAGACCGGATGACCACCAAGGTCGGTCTGCTGTCCGGCGGCCAGCGTCAGGCGCTGACGCTGCTGATGGCGACTTTGCAGCAGCCGAAGCTGCTGCTTCTGGACGAGCACACCGCGGCGCTTGACCCCAAGACTGCGGCCAAGGTGCTGGAGGCGACCCAGCGGATCGTAGAGAAGAACCACCTGACCACCATGATGATCACCCACAATATGCGCGACGCCATTTCCTATGGCAACCGCCTGATCATGATGTACGAGGGGCATGTTGTGGTGGACGTTTCCGGAGAGGAAAAGAAGAATCTGACGGTGGAGCAGCTGCTGAATCTGTTCAGCAGAGCCTCCGGCTCCGACGAAGCCGACGACAAACTCTTACTATCCTGATATGATCAACAGGGCGCGCATTTCTGCGCGCCCTGATTTTACTGGGAGGAATCAAAATGAAGCCCAAAGAACTGCTGGAAATTCTGTCCGTGGCGGAGAAGCTGAAATGCAACACACGGCACTGCTATACCTCCTCCGGCCGCCGGGAGAGTGTGGCGGAGCACAGCTGGCGGATATCCCTGATGGCGATGCTTCTGACGAAGGAGTTCCCGGGGGCGGATATGGACAAGGTGATTCGCATGTGCCTGATCCACGACATGGGAGAAGCCTTCACCGGGGACATCCCGACCTTTGAGAAAACCAACGCCGATACCCGGAAAGAGGACGACATCCTGCTGAATTGGGTGAACACCCTCCCGGAGGACGCCCGGGAGGAATGGACGGCGCTGCTCACCGAGATGAACGCCATGGAGACACAGGAAGCGAAAATCTACAAGGCGCTGGACAAAATGGAAGCGGTGATCCAGCACAACGAGTCGGATATTTCCACATGGCTGCCCCTTGAGTATGACTTGCAGCTGACCTACGGCGAAGAAAACGTACAGTTTTCCCACTATATGCAGCAGCTAAAGGCAGAGGTCAACGACTGGACAAGAGAGAAGATCGCCCGGGAGAAGCCGGAATAAAGCGCCCCGACATAATATTGCAAAAAACCTCCGTATGACAGTTCGTGCATACGGAGGTTTTTGTCGAGAATCCGGTTATCGTCTGCGCCGGACGGGCTGCGCCAGCTTGCGCAGCAGGAGAACCAGCCCCGCTGCCGCCAGCAGGCAGGCGCTCATGATACTGTAGGAAAAGGCTGCCAAATCGCCGTGACGCTGGACGTAATATTCCATAAAGCCCGCGCCGCCGATGCAGGCGGTGATCCCCAGCCACACCAGCACATTCCAGAATCGGAAGCCCCGGGCTTTTACCATCCGAGCGGAGAATACCACGATCACCAGCAGCAGCCCCAGCGCACCCAGCACCTGCACCACGCTGACGAAGCCATTGCTCCGGAAAAACAGCTTGTCATACCGGGTACTGTCCAGCACGATCTGGGACACGCCGTAAAGCAGCAGGAAAATCAGTGCCGTGTCCCCATCCTTCCGCTGTTTTTTGGGCAGGTAGAACGAAAGCAAAATCAAAAACAGCACCAGCGCCGCCATGGCCTGCAAAATGAACGTCGCCAGACGGTACTCCGTAGCGCCGGAAACGGCGTTGGTCACGGGATAGACCCAGGGAAGCGACTGAGTGGAAGTAATGATCTGCCCCCGGTCAGTGGAATTGAAGAAGCAGGCAAGCCGCCCCACGGCGATACCGGCGCACCCGGCCACGGCCATGCAGTCCAGCATCTGCGGCAGATTCCGGTCAAAATGCAGCAGGCGAATAACAACTGCCGCCAGTACACATCCGGCGAAGACGCCCAGCAGGGCATATCCGCCGGGGGAGAAGGGCTTCATGGCGGCTTCAAAGCTGTCGTAGCTGCTGGTGCGGCAGTACCAGTGAACCAGCCGCCCAAGCAGAAGGGACAGCGCGATGGCCAGGGGTACCACGCTGAAGGCGGCGATTCCATTGCCGCCTCTTCCCAGATACAGCGACCAGAAAAAGCAGATGGCGGTCAGCGTCGCCAGAGTCAGCACGATGGAACTCCAGTAATAGATGGTCTCCCCGGAAATAAACGCGATTTTTTCCATACCGTCAGCCTCCTTCCGGCATCGCCGTGGCGAAGTAGATGATGTCGCTGATCTTCCGCTGCTGGCCGTAGACCGGGCGGTTGATGAGCTGGTCGCCCATGACAATGGCGGCGGTCTGCCCGCCGTCCAGGCAGTAGGCCATGCGGCATCCGGTGGCGGCGATGTTTTTGGCAAAGGTCTTGACGGTGGGGATGTCCTGCCAGGGGCCTTCCGTGTTCGCCGTGGCGACGATATAGTGAAGCTCGCCCATCTGGCACAGCGCCGCACGGGCGTACCCTTCCGTGATTTCGCCCACGCCGTACCATGTGTGGTCGATCACCTCGTAATTGTCGATCAGCACCGGGCCGAAGCCAAGGCTGAACCAGATGTCGTTCTCCGCCACATATTCCTTGGCGGCCGCCGTGGTCGTAATGTCGCCGCCGTAGGTGAAGCGGAGGTCGCCGTTCCGGTCAATATAGCAGGTCTCGGCGTAGGTGCCTTCCACCTTCCGCACCTGCCCCTGATAGACGATGATACCAAAGTTGCGGAAATTGTAGAAATCACCGGAGGAAGCCACCACCGCGTTGACGCTTTCCGCCATTTCCGAGGTGTAGAACTGGGTCGCCGAACCGTATTCGCCGCCGGCCAGATGCCGCCGGAACTGGGACGGATGGTTGACCTTCACCTCGGAGAAGGTGTACACGGAGCCGTCGTGAACCTCTTTCCATGTGATAGCGAATATGGTGTCGTCCAGATAATAGTTGACAAGACTGCCCTCAAACAGCTCCACGTCGGTGCTGAAATACAGCTCCTGCCCGTCCAGAAGAAAGGCCGCTTCGTCCAGAAGCCATTGCAGGGAAGACGGATCGTCGGTCTGACCGTAGCAGTCCGGGTTCGGCTCCGGGGCGACCTGCGCGTCGTCCGGAATCTCGATGATGACCTTTTCCCTCACGGGGACGGTGGTTTCGGGAACGTTCTCCGGCGTTTGCGCGGCGGTAAGCGTATCCCGGGCGGCGTCCATTTTGGCGGAAACAAAGCCGTCAAACTGCTCCATGATCGCCATGTCTGCGGGCGCCGTCTGTGCCGCGGCTTTGGGATGACCGACGGACTGAACCATTTTCCCCAGCAGAACGGCTGTCAGCGCCAGAGAGATCGGCACCACGATGACCCCCAGAAGGACGAAAAACGGACTGACCCGGTCCTTTTTTCGGGCAAATTTCGGTTGATATGCCATGTCCGTCCTCCTTACGCCACGCCGGAGATGATTTGCAGCAGCGCCTGATCCGGCACCACCCACCATGCGCCGTCCTGATAGATGAGACCCAGCGTCACATCACGGGTGACGGTCTGGGCGTCTTCACTCAGCGCCTGCGTTACCGCGTCGTTCAGCGCCTGATTCACCAGTTCGCTGCGGTAGCTGTTATCCTCGTTGTAAATTTCCGTTTTGTCCTCTGCCGACGCGGCCTTTGCCTCCAGCAGCGCCTTTGCCCGCTGGGGAACTGCCGCCGTCACGCCGGACACATCCAGACAGTTGACCGTCGCGTCCCGGGCAAATCCCGTGTCCGTGACCCGGCACAGCCCGGTAAATTCGTAGGAAAGGCTGTCCGTGAAGGCGTCCCAGAGGAGCTTGCTCACGGCATCCTCCGGCTCTCCCGCACCCAGATCCGGCTGACCGTAAATGCAGCTCTGGGCGGCTTCGTAGTCGCCGGCGCACAGAGCGTCCATCATGCGCTGTGCCTGCGCCGAGGCGGCTTCGGGAGACTCCAGCATCCTCGGCTGGGCGTTCCGCGACGCGATGCTCACCGCTGCCGTCGCCACCATCAGCAGAATGCCCAGAACGCCGAACACGGCAGATAAAATCTTGCTTCCTTTCATATGCACACCTCGGATTTTCCATATACCGTTTATTATACAGGGCAATGGGAAGGTTGTCAATTGAACGTTAGATTAGGGTCTATCTGAAAACCGGGAATATGACCAACAGCGAGGGATTTTTCGCCTGCTGAAGCCATTTTTCCGCAGGAATACTTTGTGTATTACAAGGGAAAATGGTGCACAGCAGGCGGAAAAGACCCGCTGTTTGGGCATGTTGACGGTTTTCAGATAGACCCTAAGAAACCTCCCTTGTCGGTTTGATGGGTAATCGTAAAATAGCGAATGGAGCGTATCGGTGCAGATACGCTCCATTTTTCGTATATTTGACGGGGGAGGGGCACAACCCCTTGGCTCTCCCTTTGGGAGAGCTGTCACCGCAGGTGACGGAGAGGGTCTTGCACCCTTGCTTCCCCTCTCCGTCCTCGCTTCGCTCGTCCACCTCTCCCAAAGGGAGAGGCGAGGGGACATCATAAATGGTCAAAAATGCGGATTATCCTCCAAAATCGGAGCTTTTCGCGGCAATGGTAAAGCCGTTTTCGTTGTCCGCCGGGACGAGGGTAAAGCAGATGGTGCCGATGGTGTCTTCCGGGGTGCCGCTGTAGACATCGAAGATGACGGTGGCGCCGTTGACGGAATCCGGGTAGCAGCCGCGGAAGGAGTAGCCCACGTCGCCAAAGTCGGAAAGGCCGATATAGTAATAGCCGTCTTCAAAATAGAACAGGGTCTGTCCGGCGCTCACGTCCTGAATGGCGGGAGCATAGGAGGGCATTTCCAGACCAAGGGCAAGGCGGACGTAAGGGACTACGCTGTTCTCTCGGCTGACCTTCACTGCCTGTCCCCAGGAGGTGGTGACCAGTTCCTGTTCACCGCAGATGGTCATTGCCGTTTCACCGTCCACCATGTCCGGACAGGTGAAAGAGGAGAACAGGAAATTCCGCCAGAATTCGTCGTTCAGGGAAGCGTCGTCCGACCAGTCCGGCAGGAAATAACACATCTTTTCCAGAAAAGCCTTGCCGGTTTCGCTCAGGGCAAAGGAATCCGCTTCTGTACTTGCCGCCGGGGCCTCCGTTGAGACGCTGGGCCGGGTAAGCTGCTCAGTTCCCACCGGCGCGGCGGGGGCGTCCTTCGGCTCGGAAACGTTCAGGAAAAGGAATACTCCTCCCACAGACAGCACCAGTACCAGACATACCAGCACGACCGCAAAGCCCCAGCTTTGTTTTTGACCATTCTTTTCGTTCTTCATAAATTTGGTTTCACCTTTCTTCTGACGGATGGCGCGGCTCATTTCTCCCTCGATGCGCCGGGCGCAGTCTGCGGGCATGGCCATCCCGTCGTAGACATCGATTACCTGTTTATTCATGCCGCACCCTTCCTCAGCTGCTGCCCCAGCAGTCCCCGCCCGCGGGAGAGTCTGGCGGCTGCGGTGCTCTGGGGGATTTTCAGGAGCCGGGCAATTTCCCCGGTGGTAAAGTCCTCGTAATAGCGCAGGTACATGACCACCCGGTACTTGGGCGGCAGACGCAGAATGTCCTGCCGGGGCGTGCCCGTCCTCGGGGCGAAGAAAAACGCCTTCACGGTGCGTTTCCAGCCGCCGGAGCGGAGCAGGCTGCGGCATTCGTCGGCAGTTGCCTGCATGAGAAAATCCCGTTCCGTTCCCGGCGTCAGATCCTCCCGCGCCACCAGCTTCAGAAATACAGACCGGCTTACGTCCTCTGCCTCCCGGGGGCTGCCGGTATAGTTGACTGCCAGTCGGTAAACGTCATCCCGGTAGCGATGAAATAAGCCCAGCGCGTCCACTGCCTGATCTCCCCCCAAAAATCCCGTGTCAAATCCTATATACAACACGATTGAGACGGGCATTTTGTTGCACCGGGACGAAAAATTTTTTTGATTTTTTGAAAAGGCAGGGACAGGGCTTATTTTCAGACAGGTTTGCTTGACAAATGCAGCCCGCAATATGTATAATATGCTCGTCTTAGTGTGACTATAGAAAATTCCGCATTTATATATTTCAAGGAGGATACTATGACACCCCAGGAAAAAAAGCAGCTGCAGGTCATGGCCTGCAAAGTGCGTATGGGCGTAATTGAGGGCGTCCACGCGGCCAAAAGCGGACATCCCGGCGGCAGTCTGTCCGCTGCGGACATGTTCACCTATCTGTATTTCAAGGAATTGCGCGTGGATCCGGAAAATCCCCATTGGGAGGATCGGGACAGGTTTGTCCTGAGCAAAGGCCACACCGCGCCCGGCCTGTATGCGGCGCTGGCGCTGCGGGGCTTTTTCCCCGTGGAGGATCTGGTGACGCTGCGTAAAATGGGAAGTTATCTGCAGGGACACCCCAATATGAACTCCGTCCCCGGCGTGGACATGTCCACAGGTTCTCTGGGGCAGGGTATTTCCGTTGCCTGCGGCATGGCGCTGGCCAGCCGCTTAAAGAAGCGGGACAACCGGGTATACACCCTGTTGGGTGATGGCGAGATTCAGGAGGGGCAGGTCTGGGAGGCGTGCATGTTCGCCGCCCATTACAAGCTGGACAACCTCTGCGTCATCATCGACAACAACGGCCTGCAGATCGACGGCAATATTGCCAAGGTCATGAGTCCCTATCCCATTGACAAGAAGCTGGAAGCCTTCGGCTTCCACGTGGAGACCATCGACGGCCACGACTTTGACGCCATCGCGTCGGCGCTGGACACGGCGAAGACCGTCAAGGGTCAGCCCAGCGCGATCATCATGAAGACCGTCAAGGGCAAGGGCGTTTCCTTCATGGAAAATCAGGCGAGCTGGCACGGCTCGGCGCCCAACGACGAGCAGTACGCGGTAGCTATGGCGGAGCTGAAGCAGCAGCTCAGCGATCTGGAGGGCATGTAATATGGCAGATGTAAAGAAAATGGCCACCCGCGAGGGCTACGGACGGGGCCTGGTTGCCCTGGGCGCGGCGCATGAGGATGTTGTGGTGCTGGACGCCGACTTGGCAGGCTCCACCAAGACCGGCATGTTTGCCAAGGCGTACCCTGACCGTCACTTTAACTGCGGCATTGCGGAAGCGGACATGATGTGCGTGGCGGCAGGCTTCGCGGCCAACGGCTTCGTTCCCTTCGCGTCCTCCTTTGCCATGTTCGCCGCGGGGCGGGCTTTCGAGCAGATCCGCAACTCCATCGGCTATCCCCACTTGAATGTGAAGATCGGCGCTTCCCACGGCGGCCTGTCCGTGGGCGAGGACGGCGCAAGCCACCAGTGCTGCGAGGACTTTGCGCTGATGCGTTCCATCCCCGGCATGGTCGTCATCTGCCCCGCCGACGGCGTGGAGGCTGAGGCGGCTGTCAAGGCGGCGTATGAATATCAGGGGCCGGTCTACCTGCGGATGGGACGTCTGGCAGTTCCGGTGTTCCATGAGGACGGCTTTAAATTCAAGATCGGCAAGGGCGAGATCATGCGCGAGGGTACGGATATCGCCATCATTGCCAACGGTCTGATGACTTACGAGGCCATCAAGGCCGGTGAAGCGCTGGAAGCCATGGGCATCCACGCCCGCATCGTGAATATGTCCACCATCAAGCCGCTGGACGAGGAGCTGGTGCTGAAATGCGCCAAAGAATGCGGGAAGATCATCACCTGCGAGGAGCACAGCATCATCGGCGGCCTGGGCGAAGCGGTGTGCAGCTATCTTGCGGAAACCTGTCCCGTCCCGGTCAAGCGCATCGGCGTGAACGACAAGTTCGGCTGTTCCGGCACGGCGGCTGAGGTGCTGAAAGCCTACGGCCTGAGCGCGGAACACATTGTCGAGGTTACGAAAGCGTTTCTGAATCGATAAGACAAGCACCCTGTACGAGAAAGTACAGGGTGCCTTTTTGTGTGTTCGTTAAGGGGCGCTTTCAGCCAGCTGAATGCGGATTTCACCGTAGGACAGCGCTTCGGTGTCCCCGTTTTCGTAGCGTACCAGAAGACGGAAGTCATCGTCAATGCCGTAGGCATAGGCGCTGACCGCCTTCCCTGCGGAAAGAACGGTGACGTTCCGCCCAATCGCCAGACTGCGGGCGCGGTAGTCTTCCAGATACGCCCTGCATTCCGGGTGGACGTAAAAATCCCAAAAGCGGTTCAGGAACTCTCCGACCAGCCGGTTTTTTGTTTCCGGGCAGCTACGCTCCAGAACCGACCCGGCAATGGACTGAATCTCCTCCGGGAACCCCGCTGCGGGTGGGTAGAGGTTGACGCCAGCCCCCAGCACCATGTAGTTAAGAGTGCCGGTTTCCAGACCAACGGCGGCCTCCGTCAAGATGCCGCAGACCTTTTTGCCATGGAGGAAAATGTCGTTGACCCATTTAATGCCGGGCTGCTGCCCGGTCACCGCTTCTATGGCCTGACACATCGCCGCCGCAGCCGCCGCCGTAAGGCAGGTCGCCTGCTGGGGAGAGTAGGTCGTCGGGCGGAGCAGCAGACTCAGGTATACGCCGGAATCAACCGGAGAAAAGAACTGCCGCCCATAGCGCCCCCGCCCGTCGGTCTGCTCGCAGGCGATAATGATACAGCCTTCCGGGCGGCCCTGATTGGCCTTTTCCCGGACAAGGGCGTTGGTGGAGGGCACGGTGGGAAGTACCGTCAAATCCAGATCCCGGTATTCCGGTTTCAGAAATCTGCGGATGCCCTGCGGGGACAGGATGTCCGAATCCGGGGAGAGACGGTAGCCCTTATTGGTTGCGGCGTCGACGATGTAGCCGTCTTCCCGGAGGGCGTTCACTGCTTTCCACACGGCTGCACGGGAGACCTGAAGCGTCCGGGCAATTTCCTCCCCGGAGAAAAATGTCCCCTTGCTGTCTTCCAGCAGGGCAAGCAGCTTTTCCTTGGTGGTCACGGCGTTTCCTCCTTATACTGGCATAAATCCGTCCACTGACAGTCGCCGCAGATATCCTCCCGGCGGCCGGGTATCAGAATGCTGCCCAGCACCCGTCCTGCCAGTTCCCGGTAGGGCAGTACGTCTCCGGGGGTCAGGCCGCACAGGGAAAGCACCGCCCGGTCATAGCGCCGCACCTTCTCGGCGGATTCGCATTGGCCGCACAGGTTATTGGGGCAGGCGCGGCAGATTTCATCCGCCTGATCGGTCAGCCGGACGAGGGGATTTCCTTCCAGCATGGCCTTTTTCCGCGCCATGTTTTCCACAAAGGCCCCGCTGTAGCCTTTTCCCTGAAAAAAGTGGAGACAAAGACCGTGATGGGCGCGCAGGGAAATGGATGCTTCATCCATAACGTTACCGCAGCCGGATCGCGGCGGCCAGACGCTTGCGGATGGCCAGCGCAAGGGCGATTTTAAGGCAGTCCGGGAGAATGTAGGGGAATACGCACCAGCCCAGCGCCGTCCACAGACCGATGGCACCGGTGTTTTTGGTGTATACCACCAGGAACCAGGCGGTGCCGAAGGCGTAGCATACCACAAGCCCCAGCAGCATGGAAAGTGCCAGCGCCCAGGTTTTCGTTCCCAGAAGCCGCTCCATGAGCCACATAGTTAGGGCGGTGAACACAAATCCGACGATGTACCCGCCGGTGCTTCCCAGAAGAACGCCCAGCCCCCCGGAGAAGCCCGCAAACACCGGCAGTCCGACGATGCCCATAAGCAGATAGAGCACGACGGCCAGCGTTCCCCGTTTTCCGCCAAGGACGCTTACCGCGACAAAGACGCCGAAGGTTTGCAGGGTGAAGGGGACTACCGCGGGAATGGAGATCCACGAACAGACCGCCATCAGAACGGCAAACAGGGCGATATACGCCATGTCAATGGTTTTCCACTTTCTTGAAACAGATGCTTCCATAGTTGTTTCCTCCGAACTGTTGAATTCGGAAGCAGTATAGCACAGGCAATGTGCGATTGTCAACCATAAATAATTTCTGGTTGACAATAGGAGACGGAGGAAACAGATTTGGATTTTACAGCCGCACTTCTACCGGGCGGCGGATGGTCATGGACTGCTCCGTTACGGCGCAGTCCATGGCGAGGATGTGGACGCCGTTTCCGGCGGCATCCCGGAGGGCGGCGCCAAAATCCGGGTCGGTGGCGTCGTTGGGGTGCAGGTATTTTACGTCCGCCATTTGAATGACGAACAGAACGCCCGCGCCATACCCTTCAGCGGCGGCGCGGGTCAGACCCCGCAGATGCTTCGCGCCCCGGAGGGTGGGGGCGTCGGGGAAGGCGCAGACGCCGTTTTCCTCCAGCGTCACGCCTTTGACCTCCAGAAACCAGAGCTTTCCGTCCCTAAAAAAGGAAAAATCAAACCGGGAATCGCCGTGAACGGTCTCCGCCCGGAGGGCCTCGATTTCCCCAAAGCCGCCGGAGAGCAGCCACTCTTTGGCCGCCGCGTTGGGCGCTTGGGAGTCCATATTGATGAGACGGCCGCCTTTCTCAACGGTAATCAGGTCAAAGCGGGTTTTTCTGGCAGGGGAGGACGCCTCCTGACACCAGACCCGCGTTCCGGGGACAAGCAGCTCTTTGCAGCGACCGGTATTTTTCACATGGACGGTCTCCGTCTGCCCGGCGATGTCCACATAGGCGATAAACCGATTGGGACGGGCAAGAAAGGTGCCGGATACCATATTGGCGTAGTTCATTTTCGCTCCTTTGGCAGAAAAAGGGGTCAGGCAAGCCTGACCCCTTGTAGTTGTGCAAGAATTAGCCTACGGAGGACACCATTTCGCCGTTCAGGAAGGAGAAGGTGCCGCCGGGGGCGGTGAGGAACTGGCCGTTGGACAGCGTCACATCCAGACGGATGGACAGCTGCTGGTCGTCCTCCATGGAGGGAATGTTGAAGGTGATGCCGGAGATGTCCGCGGTGTAGCTGCCGGGAATTTCGGCGGCTTCCATGGTCAGCGCGGCGGTGCCGACGATCTCCTCATTGAAGGTCAGAACCAGCTCGGCCTTGCTGCAGGTGATGGTCTCGCCCTCGTTGGTGATCCGGGGCGCCTGCACCTCCACGGAACCACCGGTGATGGTCAGGGTGCTGCCGTCCTGGGTGGCGGACACTACGGTCATGTTGCAGTAGGAGTTCAGCGCGGACTCCAGATTGATCAGGGCGTCGTCGGTGGGGGCGGTGGGGGTGTTGATGGCGACTTCAGTCTGGGTGCCGTCCGCGGCGGTCAGAAGGACATAGTAGCAGTAGCCGTCGGCAGCGTTCAGATCGGCGGACGCGGTGTAGGCGCTGCCGTTCCACTCGCAGGGAACGTTCGCTGCTTCCTCACCCTCCAGACGGACGATGAATGCCGCGCTCTGCCCCTCGGCATAGCCGTTGGGGGTGGCGGTCAGGTTGACGGTAGCACCGTTGGGGCTGCTCCATGTGGCGGCGGTCAGCGTACTGGAGGTCAGGGTCAGCTCCTGCCCGGCGGACATTTCCGGAACGCTGGCGGCGGTATTGGCGGTCGGTTCCTTATCCTTGGAACCGCAGCCGACGAGGGCAAACGCGAACACGGCGACCAGAGCGATCACAGCGAGAATATTCTTTCTTTTCATTTTGGGCTCCTCCCTTATACGTCCCGGCGAGAGGGCTTTCAAACCCGCCCGGAACGCTTGTTTTCTCCAGTATACAACAAACTGTAACACTTTGCAACTATTTCTTAGGAAAATAACAAAATTTAACAATTGAAAGAACATCGGCGCGGGGATATCCCCGCGCCGATGAATGGAACGCAAGTAAATTAGTCGTTGGCCTTCGCGTCGGCGATGATCTTGGCCTGATTGGCCTTGGGGACTTCCTCATAACGGACGAATTCCAGCGTGAAGCTGCCTCTGGCCTGAGTCATGGCGCGCAGATCAATGGCGTAGCTGCTCATTTCCGCCATGGGGACCTCCGCCTCAATAACGGTGTTGCCCTCGTGATCGGGGGACATGCCCATGGGACGGCCGCGGCGCTTGCTCAGATCGCCCATCACATCGCCCACGTAGGAATCCGGCACGGTGACGGTCAGCGCGCCGATGGGCTCCAGCAGGGTGGGGTTGGCGTTGGGCATGGCTTCCTTGAAGGCCAGAATGGCGGCCAGCTTGAATGCCATTTCGTTGGAGTCAACGGGATGGTAGGAGCCATCGTACAGGGTAGCCTTCAGGCCGACCATGGGATAACCGGCCAGCGGGCCCTTCTGAACGGCTTCCTGAATGCCCTTCTCAACGGCGGGGTAGAAGTTCTTGGGGACGGAGCCGCCGAAGACTTCCTCGGCGAAGATCATGTCGTCCTGCTCCTCCTGAGGCTCGAAGCGAATCCAGACGTCGCCGAACTGGCCGCTGCCGCCGGTCTGCTTCTTGTGACGGCCATGAGCCTCTACCTTCTTCTTGATCTTCTCCCGGTAGGCGACCTTCGCCGGATACAGCACGGCGTCCACGCCGAAGCGGCTCTTCAGCTTGGAGACCAGCACGTCCAGCTGCTGATCGCCGGTGCCGGAGATGACCTGCTGCTTGGTCTCGGCGTTGTTGGTCAGGGTGAAGGAGGGATCTTCCTCGTTCAGACGGTTCAGGCCGGTGCCGACCTTGTCTTCCTGACCCTTCACCTTGGGGGCGATGGCCATGGAATAGCAGGGAGCGGGGTAGGGGATCTGCTTCAGGGAGACGACCTTTCTGGGGTCGCACAGGGTGTCGCCGGTGCGGACCTTGTCCATCTTGCCGATGGCGCCGATGTCGCCGCAGCCCAGAGCCTTGACTTCCGTGGACTTCTTGCCGCACATGGTGTAGAGTCTGCCGAGCTTTTCGGTCTCGCCGGTGCGGGCGTTGACCAGAGTGGTGTCGGAGGTGATCTCACCGGAGAGCACCTTGACGTAGGAATACTTGCCGTACTGGTCGGAGACGGTCTTCCACACGTAGGCGCAGGGAACGCCGCCGGGGGAGACGACGAACTCTTCGGTCTTGCCGTCGGCAGTGGTAGCCTTATGGTAGTTGCCCTGCACGGGGTTGGGCAGCAGGTCGATGACGTTGTCCATGAGCATCAGGCTGCCAAGGCAGGTCAGGCCGGAACCGCACAGCACGGGGAACAGGCTCAGATCCTTCACGCCCTGATGCAGGCCGGTGATCATTTCCCGGTAAGTAAAGTCGCCGCCCTCGAAGAAGCGATCCATCAGAGCCTCGTCGGTCTCAGCGACGGCTTCCTTCAGCGCGTCGTTGAACTCCTCGATGACGGACACCTTATCAGCGGGAACGTCGATCTCCACACGCTTCAGGTTCTGCATCTCGTAGGCGCGCTTGTTCAGTACGTCGATGATGCCGGTGACCTTATGGGCGGAATTCCAGATGGGGATGACGACGGGGGCGATCTTGTTGCCGTACTTCTCCCGCAGAGCGTTGAAGGTGGCGTTGTAGTCGGAATTGTCCTCGTCTACCTTGGAGATGTAGACGAAACGGGGCATGTTCCGGTCTTCGCAGTATTTCCATGCCTTCTCAAAGCCAACGGTGATGCCGTCCTTGGCAGAGCACACCAGAATGGCGGCGTCGGCGGCGCGGAGCGCCTCCATGACGGCACCGGAGAAGTCGAACGCGCCGGGGGTATCCAGCAGGTTGATCTTCACGTTGTGGTATTCCAGCGGAACGACGGAGGTGGAGATAGAAATATGACGGCGGATCTCCTCGGGGTCGTAATCGCAGACGGTGTTTCCGTCGGCGTTCTTGCCGATGCGGTCGATTGCGCCGGTCATGTAAAGCAGGCTCTCAGCCAGCGCGGTCTTGCCGCTGCCGCTGTGACCCAGCAGACAGATATTGCGGATGGAATTAACAGTGTACATTGTGGTCAATACTCCTTTCGGGAAGGGAAGCCTTCCATTTGGGGCGCGGGCACCCGAATAGTGACATTATACACGAAAGACGCGCTAATTGCAATGCTTATTTTCGTCACTTTGTGAAATTGTGTAAATTGGTGGGTGGACACTTGTTTTTGTGTGCAAAACAGACAAATTCCGGCATGGAAATCCAGCAAGGTATACAATCGCCGCCCGGGGGGAAGGGCAGAATAAAACCATCCCCGGAGCCGCAGGCCCCGGGGATGGCAGATCGCATTATACGGCTCTCGTCCATTCCGTGACGAGGAAGCCGGGGATCATCCAGATAAGCTGATACAGTAGCACGTTGGTGGGGGTGAGCAGCTCCGTAGAGCCGAGGTAGCCCAGCGCCAGCATGGTGAGCATTCCCAGAATGCCGCCGATCAGGTGGATGACGGTGCCCAGGGTGGCGGCGGAGCGCAGGCTGCGCGCGCCGGTGACGGCGTAGGCCGCGCTGACCAGCTCGTCCCGGGTGGTGATGGCCAGGGTGGGCGCGTCCGGGTCGGGATGGCGGTTCAGCAGATCGTTCCGGACCTCCCGGGTGGGGAAGACGATCCGGCGGGTCTTGACGCCGAATTTGGATTGCAGGAAGCTTTCTGTCAGCATGAAGTCCCCGCACAGGATCACGGGGGTCACCGACCGGTGGCCGCACAGGGTCACAAGACCCGCCGCGGCGGAACGCATCTTGGCGTAGGAAATGGCGAACACGGCGCACAGCTGGCCGTCGATGGCGGCGTACACCGCCTGATTGACCATGGTGCCTTCGGGGATCACAACGCCCATATCCTGCAAAAAGTTCAGGCTGCCCAGCAGTACCGGCTCACCGCAGACCTCGCCGCCGATGCCGCCGGTGCCGTAATTCTGGAAGTTCTTCACGGGATGTGCTTCCACGCTGCGGTTTTTCATCAGCTGCTGGAAGACGGGAACCAGCCCGCCGCCCGCGGCAGTGATGAGGGAGGCGGTCAGAGACACCACCTCATCGGGGCTGCGCTTGCCGTAGAATTTGACGCCGTTGAGCTTGGTGCTGCCCAGAGGGAACAGGTCTTCATCCCGGAGGGGGAAGACGGCTTTGCCGCTCAGATCCTTCACGCCCTCCCAGCCGCACAGCACGGTGCCGACCATGTGCAGCCGCTTTTCCAGCACTGCCATGGGGCGGGTGTAGGAAATGAAGAAGCTGGCGGGGACGGCCACCAGCAGACTGGTGGCGAGGATCTGCACGCCAAGGCTCGTGCCGTGGAGCATTCCCGCGAACACGGCGATACCGATGCAGATCAGCAGGCTCAGCAGCGCGTACACACCCTGCACCTTTTCGGGGGTGGAGGGACAGCTGTAGGTGTCCATGAAGTCCTCGACTTCCGCTTCGCCCCGCACCAGACCGGGCTTTCCTTCATAATAGTCGGAAACTTTGGCGATGCCCTTGAGACGGACGGCCTTGCGCAGGGTATCCATCTGCCCCATTTCGGTGGAGCGGCGCTGGCAGCGGGCGGCCATGGCCATGGTCATTTCCAGACAGAAGGCGGCGCAGCAGGGAACCCGCAGCTCCACAAGGCAGGACGCGGCGTCCACGCAGCAGGCGATAAACGTAAAGGTAAGCAGAGAATTCAGGTTGAACCGGCCCTTGAAGATGCTGCCCAGCCCGTCCAGCATCAGATGGCTGCCCAGCAGCCCGGATACCAGCATGGCCAGCACCTGACTGAAGATCACCAGACGCATCCGGTTTTCTGGCACCATATCCAGCGCCAGCAGCGTGGTGACACCGGCGCACAGCAGCACGATGACGAGGTTCAGCAGAATGCCGATCTGCAGTTTGCCGATGCCCAGCTCCGTCAGCTCATAGTACCGCTTTTCGGGGCCTGCCACCAGCTTCTTTTTCAGCTCCCGCAGACGCTGATGGGGGTCAAAGGTGATGGGCGGGGTCTGGTGCTGCTGAGGGGCTTCCGGTGCAGGGGCGTCGGAACCGCTGCCCGACAGCGCTTCGGCGATCAGATCGTCGATGGCTCTGGTGTCGTCGCTGGGAGCGGCTTCCTCCGCTTCTTTGGAAAGCGCTTCGGGGTCAAAGCGGACGGTGTCGCCGCTGGAAACCGGGTCGGGGGTTTCCTCGGGGGCTTCGGCAGTCTCGGGGGCCTCGGGCTGCTCCGGTGCCGGGGAACTAACTTCCTCCACCAGCAGCACGTCTACGTCCAGTTCCTCCTCCGACGCGGTATCCTTGACGTCATCGTCGGGATCTTCGTGAAATTCCCGCAGGATGTCGTCAAGATCAAATTCCTGAGATTCGTTGGTATTGTCCATATGGGTTTCCTCCTGGTGAAATTCGGCTGCTGTCAGCCGATGCGCTGGCGTACCGCCTCGTAGAGCAGAATGGATGCGGCGGCGGACGCGTTGAGAGAGCTGATCTTTCCCTTCATGGGGATGCTGACCATCACATCACAGTTCTTCCGAACAAGCTGGCTTAAGCCCTCACCCTCATTGCCGATGACAATGGCGGCGGGAATGGTCAGGTCGGCCTTATACATGGGGATGGAGCCTTCGGCGGCGGTGCCGAACACCCAGACGCCCTTGTCCTTCAGCTCGGCGATGGCGGTGTTGATATTGGTCACCCGGGCGACCTTCATGTACTCCACGGCACCGGCGGAAGCCTTGGCCACGGTGGCGGTCAGGCCCACGCTGCGGCGCTTGGGGATGATGACGCCGTGGGCGCCCGCGCATTCGGCGCTCCTGAGGATGGCACCCAGATTGTGGGGGTCGGACAGCTCGTCGCAGATGACGATCAGGGGCGCTTCCCCACGGGACGCGGCTTCCTCCAGAATGTCGTCAACGGTAAAATAGGCGTGGGCGGCGGCCAGAGCGATCACGCCCTGATGGGCATGGGTGAAGGACATGGCGTCCAGCTTCCGCCGGTCAACGCTGACCACAACTGCGCCCGCGTCCTTTGCCTCTGCGGCCAGACGCTGTAAGCCACGGTCGGTGTCGCCGTCGGCGATGAACACCTTGTCAATGGTGCGCCCGCTTCTGAGCGCTTCCTGAAGGGCGTTGCGTCCCTCCAGCTGCCCCTCGGTCTCCTCCGCAGGCGCTGCCTGTGGGGATCGGGGCGGGAAATTCCGCCCTTGGGGGCGGCGCTTTTCGTTCATAAATCCAAAATCCTTTCCTGAGAAAGTGCCTTCGTATACATACAAATACATACAAGCCATACTATTATATCAGATTTCTTCCGGTTTCACAACTCTTATTTTTCGCTCAGGACGGGAGAAATGGCTGTTTCTGGCGGAAATTAACAGAAAATTTACCGCGGGAAGGAGAATCGCCGATTGCCTACCACGGAAAAATGTGTTATGATAACGCCAGTGTAATGAAGGAGGCGAGGGAATGGACTTGAATCGCAATGACTCCCCCAACAATAATAACAATAACAACGACGGGAGAAAACCCGGCGGAAACCGCCCGAAAGGCAGCATCGGCACCGCGCTGCTGATCACGCTGGCGATCGTTCTGCTGGTCAACTGGATTTACGGCAGTATCTCCAAGAGCCAATATACACAGACTTCCTTTTCGGACTTTCTCGCGGCGAAGGACGCGGGGCAGCTGTCTGAGGTGGAAATTCAGTCCGACCGCATCATCTACATGACCAAGGAAGAGGCAGGCAAGCCCGCGGCAATGCAGAAGGCATGCTACACCGGCCTTCCCGGCGGCGGCGACCTGATCGCCCTGTCCGAGGAGCTGGACGCTATGGGTGTGAAGGTGGACAAAAAGATCGTGGAAGACAATTCCCTGATCATGATGATCCTGTCCTACGCCCTGATGATCGGTGGACTGTTTCTGGTAATGAATCTGCTCACTAAGCGCATGGGCGGCGACGGCATGATGGGCGGCTTCGGAAAATCCAAGGCCAAGGTCTACATGGAAAAGCAGACCGGCGTTACTTTCAAGGACGTGGCCGGTCAGGACGAGGCCAAAGAATCCTTGCAGGAGATCATTGATTTCCTCCACAATCCCCAGAAGTACACCGCCATCGGCGCGAAACTGCCAAAGGGTGCGCTGCTGGTGGGTTCTCCCGGCACCGGCAAGACGCTGCTGGCCAAGGCTGTGGCGGGCGAGGCTAACGTCCCATTCTTCTCCATTTCCGGTTCGGACTTTGTGGAGATGTTCGTGGGCATGGGCGCAAGCCGTGTCCGTGACCTGTTCCAGCAAGCGGCGAAGGTCGCGCCCTGCATCATCTTTATTGATGAGATCGACGCCGTGGGCCGCGCCCGGGACAACCGCTACGGGAACAATTCCGAGCAGGAGCAGACGCTGAACCAGCTGCTCAGCGAGATCGACGGCTTTGAGCCGTCCAAAGGCATCGTGTGTCTGGCGGCGACCAACCGCCCCGAGATTCTGGACAAGGCACTGCTCCGTCCCGGCCGGTTCGACCGCCGGATCATCGTGGACAAGCCCAACCTTCAGGGACGGCTGGATACGTTGAAGGTACACACCCGGAAGATCAGGCTGTCCGACGATGTGGACCTGCGGAAGATCGCTCAGGCCACGGCCGGCGCGGTGGGCGCTGACCTTGCCAATCTGGTCAATGAGGCTGCTCTCCGGGCTGTGCGCAAGGGCCGTCAGCTGGTGAATCAGGAAGACCTGCTGGTGTCCTTCGAGACGGTCATTGCCGGTACGGAGAAGAAGAACACCGTTCTGACAGACATGGAAAAGCGGCTGGTCGCCTATCACGAGGTGGGTCACGCACTGGTGGCGGCGCTGGAAAAGCATTCCCAGCCCGTGTCCAAGATCACCATTGTTCCCCACACCTCCGGCGCGCTGGGCTATACCATGCAGATGCCCGAGGAAGAAAAGTATCTGTCCACTGCTGAAGAACTGCGCACGGAACTGCGTACTCTGGTGGGCGGACGTGCTGCCGAGCAGGTGGTGTTCGGCGTCCAGACCACCGGCGCTGCCAACGATATCCAGCGGGCGACCGCGCTTGCGAGAAACATGGTGACCCAGTACGGCATGAGCGAAAAATTCGGGCTGATGTCCACGGCTTCGGTGGAAAACCAGTATCTGGACGGGCAGGCGTATATGGACTGCTCTCAGGAGACCGCCGCCGAGGTGGACAAGGAGGTCATGGAGATCTTGCAGAAGGCCTACGCCGACGCCAAGCGCATCCTGACGGAGAACCGGGGACTGCTGGACGAAATTTCTGAGTTCCTTCTGGTGAAGGAGACCATCACCGGCGACGAGCTGATGGCCTACGTCAACGCGGACAAGAACGCTCTTCCCGCAGCGGAGGAAGAAGCGGAAACGCCGGAAGAATAACGATCAGATTGTCGGGAAAGCCCAAAGGGCTTTCCCGACATTTTTTTTGGCGGAGGGAAGCCTGAAAAATGTGCTTCTTTTAGGGTCTATCTGAAAACCGTCAACATGCCCAAACAGCGGGTCTTTTCCGCCTGCTGTGCACCATTTTCCCTTGTAATACACAAAGTATTCCTGCGGAAAAATGGCTTCAGCAGGCGAAAAACCCCTCGCTGTTGGTCATATTCCTGGTTTTCAGATAGACCCTATGGGAAAATGTGGATAATATGGAGAACGGCTTGACAAATCCTAAAATATAACATATATTATATAATATCAGTTATACAAAGGAGACCACCCATGCCGCCGAAAGCGAAAATCACAAAGGAAATGATCGTGGAGGAAGCGTTCCAGATCGCGCGAACCCAGGGGGCGGACAAAATCACCGCCCGCAGCATCGCCCAGCGGCTGAAATGCTCCACGCAGCCGGTGCTGTATTACTTTGCGACCGTAGAGGAGATCAAAGAAGCTGTGTATCAGCGGGCGGACGCGTATCACACCCGTTTCCTGATGGGCGCGGAGGGTGGCGGCGATGGGATGCTGGGCATTGGATTGCGGTATGTCCGGTTCGCAGCGGAGGAACGGAATCTGTTCCACCTGCTGTTCCAACCCGGTGCGTTTTCGGGAGCCAGCCTGAACGATCTGGTTTCGTCGGAGGAGCTGAACCCCATTATTCAGGCACTGCGGCAGGAGACGGGAGTGACAGAGGATGCGGCCAGAGAGATTTTTTCTACGCTGTTCGTTTTCGTTCACGGCTATGCCAGCCTGCTGGCAAACAACGAAATGAAGCTGGAAGAAGATCAATTGACATTGTCCCTGAAAAAAGTGTTTTTTGGTGCCATATATGCGGAAAAGGAGATTGAAAATGAGGGAAATATATGAAAAGAGCGAACTGCGCTTTGCACTGATATGGATCGGCATTTACGTCGTTCTGATGAGCGTTGCTGACGGCGTTTCGGAGACGATCGGCACTGCCAAAATCGTCACCGCGCCGGTCTGCGCCGGACTGGTGCTGGCAATGTACCTGTGGATTTGCGGAAACGGCCTGAAAGAGAAATACGGCCTTTGCCCGTTTCAGGGAAGCGCGAAGCAGTATTTGTTTTTCATCCCTCTGGTGCTGCTGGCGTCCACCAATCTCTGGTGGGGCGTCCGGATGAATTACTCGCCGGCGGAAACCGCGCTGTACGTTGTCAGTATGCTGTGCGTCGGCTTTCTGGAGGAAGTGATCTTCCGGGGCTTCCTGTTCAAGGCCCTGTGCAGGACGAGCGTGAAGCAGGCGGTGGTGATTTCCAGCGTCACCTTCGGTATCGGCCATATCGTGAATCTGCTGAACGGGCGGGATATTCCCGAAACCATTTTGCAGATTTGCTACGCCGTCGCCATAGGTTTCCTGTTCACGATCCTCTTTTTCAGAGGAAAAAGCCTGTGGCCGTGCATCCTCACCCACAGCGCGATCAACAGCCTGAGCGCGTTCGCAAACGACGGCGGTGCGCCGGCGTGGCACGGCATTGCGGGCAGCGCGTTTTTGTGTCTGGTTTCCCTTGCCTATGTATGGTATATCCTCCGCGCAACGAAAAAAGGACAGGTTTCCCGTGAATAAAGTTGAGCCGCCGGTTATCCGGCGGCTCGTTTGCTTCAAAGAGGAAGAAGGCTTTTTATTCGCCCAGCGCGAGGAAATCCGCCGGGTTCATAGGTTCGTCCTGATGGGTGACGCTGAAATGGATGTGGCTGCCCAGCGTGGTCTCCACCAGAGCGGTGTCGCCCACGTAGCCGATGACCTGCCCGGCGCTTACCGTGTCCCCGGACTTCACCGGGATGTCCTGACTCAGGCTGGCGTACCGGGTGAGGTAGCCGCCATCGTGGCGGATGACCACGGTGTAGCCCATGGAATCGTCCTCGTAGACGGTGTAAACCTCGCCGTCCGCGGCGGCGCAGACCTCAGTCCCCGCGTCCGCGGCGATGTCCACGCCGTTGTGGACGCGCCAGTCCCGGGTGGTCTCATTGTAGCTCAGCGCTTCCATGGAGTAGGCGGAGATCTCCTCGCCGGAAACCGGAGACGTGGTCTTAAACGGCTTCTTTGCGGTGGGAGCAGGGGTTGTGCCCTGGGTGGCGGGGGTCGTGGACTGGGTCTGGGGCTGGGTAGCCAGCGCCGGGACGTCCTCGGCTTCCATGGTTCCTACGAGGATGTCCTCCCCCACGGATTCCTGAATGGAGACTTCCTCCACGCGGTTGGCGTTTCGATAGTATACATAGCTGGTGATCCCGATGGCGGCTGCGCACAGGATCAGGGCTATGTAGTAGCCCTTTCCGCCGCGGCCGGCATGTTTGTTGTCGCTCATTTGTTAAGCACCTCCGAGGCTGATTATTGCCGGGATTTCCGGAGGTTAAACATAAAGAACGAAATATTTCGGGATTATTCTCCCAGCCGCTCGACGATCTCCCGGATGGCGTCCGCCTGCTTTTGGGTCAGCGCCGCCTGTCCGGCGTCGCAGCGGACGAAGTATTCCGTCAGGTTCACTTCGTATTCGGTGCTGACCTCGGTCTCTACCGTGAACTCCGCGGAACAGCTGCAAATGTCGTCGCTGGTATAGTCCAGATTTTCCAGAATGGCCGTCAGCGTAACGGCGTCGCTGCCGGAGAGCGTGTAGGCGCTTCCGTCCAGCATTACGGTGGCGGAGGTGTTCCCACAGTAACCGTCCTCCGTGCCGTCGGTGGTTTCGGGTTCGCCCGCGGGGGCGTGGGTGTGACCGCCGTCCGCAGGAGCGGCTTCCTCAATGGCATCGAAATTGGGGGCGGCGTTCTTCTGGTCGGCCGCTTCGGCAATGGACATCGGGGCTTTATCTACGGCCGCGGCGGTCTTGGAGGAACCCTTGGGGCCAAAGAGACGGGAGAACATGGTGCCCGCCAGCAGCACTACCGCGAGACAAGCAGCCATTGCCGCCCAGCGCTGCCAATGCACCTGGGGCTTCTTGGCCTGAGTGCGCAGGGCGTCCGTTTCGGCGACCAGATCGGCGGGAAGCAGATTCAGCGCGTCATGAAGTTTTTCGGAAGTCATACGCTAAAGCCCTCCTTTTCCAAGTATTCCTTCAGCCCTACCCGGGTGCGGTAGAGCAGGCTCTTGCACTTGCTTTCCGACATGCCGCAGTAGGCTGCGACCTCTTTCAGTGAGTCGAGAAAATAGTACCGCCCGATGAAAGCGTTCCGGGCCTCTTCGCTTTGCAGCCGCAGGTAAATGCCGATGGTGTCGGCCAGCAGCCTGACGTTGATGATCTCCTCGGTGGTGTTGCCCCCGGACACGCAGTCGTCCAGCTCGGACAGGGACAGGGCATACTGGGAGCCCCGCCGCTTGTCCCGGGTGCGGTAGCGGAAGCGGTCGATGGAAATGCGCCGGGTGAGCTTGGCAAGATACGCGGAAAGCACCGACGGCCGCTGGGGCGGTATGGAATTCCATGCGGCGAGGTATGTATCGTTGACGCTCTCCCGGCTGTCCTCCATGTCCGCGAGGATGTTGCAGGCGATCTTGGTCAGGTAGCGGTCATATTTGGTCTGGGTCTCCTGAATGGCGGTTTCGTCCCGGTTCCAGTACAGTGTGACGATCTGTTCGTCTTCCATTTGCGTCACTCCTTCCTATCAATAGATATCTCGACAAATTTTGAAGTTGGTTGCAGAAATCAAAAAATACTTTGTAAGAATACGCGCCCCGCCGGGAAACCACGGCGGGGCGCAGCAATTTATTCCTCTTCCAATACCGCGATGTGAACGGTGTCCAGCTGGCTCTTGTCCACGGTGGTGGGCGCGCCCATCATCAGATCCTGGGCGTTCTTGTTCATGGGGAAGGTGATGACCTCCCGGATGGACTCTTCACCGGTGAGCAGCATAATGAGACGATCAACACCGGGAGCGGCGCCCGCGTGCGGGGGCGCGCCGTAGGTGAAGGCGTTGTACATGGCGGGGAACTTGGCCTTGACGTCGGCCTCGCCCAGACCCACCATCTCGAAAGCCTTGACCATGATCTCCGGGTCATGGTTCCGCACGGCGCCGGAGGCGGACTCGTAGCCGTTGACCACAAGGTCATACTGGTCTGCCTTGATGGCCAGCAGCTTGTCCATATCGCCCTCGGCATCCTCCAGCGCCTTCAGGCCGCCCTGAGGCATGGAGAAGGGGTTGTGGCAGAATTCCAGAGCGCCGGATTCCTCACCGATCTCGTACATGGGGAAGTCCACGATCCAGCACAGAGCGTATTGCTCCTCGTCAAAGTGACCGGGAATCCGCTTGCCCAGCATGGTACGAATGACACCGGCGGTCTTCTGGGCGACGGCTTTCTTGCCCGCCGCCATGCAGACGAAGCTGCCGGGCTTCAGGTTCAGCTTGGCGGTCAGCGCATCCTTGCAATCCGTCAGGAACTTGGAAACACCGCCGGTGAGATTTCCGTTTTCGTCCACCTTCACCCAGCAGGCTTTGCTGCCGGTCTGGACTTCCACGTCGGCCAGCAGCTTGTCGATCCACTTCCTCGCCTGGGTGAAGTTGTCCACGGCGACAGCCTTGACGGTCGCGCCCTCGAAGGGGGTGAAGCCGCAGCCCTGCACCTCAGCGGTGATGTCCTGAATTTCCAGATCGATACGCAGGTCGGGCTTGTCGGAACCGTAGCGCTCCATGGCCTCATTATAGGGAATGTGGCGGAAGGGGGCAGTGGAGACCCGCTTGTACTTGCCGAACTTGTGGAACACGGGCACCAGCACATCTTCCAGCACGCTCAGCACGTCCGCCTGACTGGCAAAGGCCATTTCCATATCCAGCTGATAGAATTCACCGGGGGTGCGGTCGGCGCGGGCGTCCTCGTCCCGGAAGCAGGGGGCAATCTGGAAGTAACGGTCAAAGCCGGAGGTCATCAGCAGCTGCTTGAACTGCTGGGGCGCCTGAGGCAGAGCGTAGAACTTGCCGGGGTGGTTCCGGGCGGGAACCAGGTAGTCCCGGGCGCCCTCGGGGGAGGAAGCGGTGAGGATGGGGGTGGTGATCTCCAAAAATCCCTTCTCGGTCATCAGCCGCCGCAGCTCGGCAACCACCTGGCAGCGCAGGACGATGTTGGACTTCACGGCAGGGTTGCGCAGGTCGAGGAAGCGGTATTTGAGCCGGGTGTTCTCGTCGGCGTCCTTGCTCTTGTTGATCTCGAAGGGCAGCTGGTTGTGAATGCACTTGCCCAGCACCTCGATCTTCTCAGGGACGACCTCGATCTCGCCGGTGGGGAGCTTGGGGTTCTTGCTCTCCCGCTCCCGGACGGTGCCGGTGACGGAGATGGTGGACTCCTTGTTGATGGGCTTGATGAGCTTCATCATTTCTTCGGTTTCAATGACCACCTGCGTGGTGCCGTAGAAGTCCCGCAGGACGCAGAACGCGAAATTCGCGCCAACCTCCCGGACATTCTCCAGCCAGCCAACGATGGTTACGGACTTGCCCGCGTCGGAAAGACGCAGCTCGCCGCAGTTATGGGTTCTGGATTGCATCATGGATGAAAACCTCTCTTATATCTGGTGTTTTCTGATTTAGCTGTCCTATTATCCCACAAACAACCGGAAAAGTCAATCTTTCCGGAAAGGAATTTGCACTCAGAGAAACGAAAAAGCGGTATCCCCTCATGCGCCGGGATACCGCTTCCATATTTATCATACTTCTTCCGCTGCGACGGCTTGCAGCCATTTTTCCATGTACACCTTCTGCACCACCGCCGCCGTGCAGCTGTAGAGCAGCCGCTTTTCGTCGGAGGAATCCTCGTCGGAGGATTCAATGGTCTCCCTGACCTCAAACTGGAACAGCAGGAGGTTTTCCAGCTCCCGGCAGAAGTAATTATAGGCTTTTTCCAGCGGATAGGTGCGCTCCTGAAGCCGCAGAAAGCAGGCCAGCGCGTCCAGGGACAGGACGTTCTTTGCCACGGCGATGAAGAAAAGATATGCCACCTGATCCCGGCTGTACTGCTTCTTCACCGGGCTGGACAGCAGTCCCCGTTTGACGTAGTTGCTGATCATGGACGCCGTAAGGGGCGTTTCCAGAATGGGGGACAGGTAGCGGCAGATATATTTTGTGGCCTGTTCCAGATACAGACCCACGTCGGGAATCTCCTGATAACGGGGCAGACGGAAGTCCTGAACGGACTGGCCGATCTGCTGTTTGATTTCCTGTTTCATCCATATCACCGGTGGTATTATACCGTAAAGCTAAGAAAAAGTCAATCTCAAAATCTTATCTTAAGATTATCTTGACATCTTCATCGGTTGCTGATACAATAACATCGGTTCTTAAAAAACCGATAACAAGGTTTGATCGAGGGATTATTATGAAATATAAAATCGTAGCGGATTCTTCCTGCAACATCGTCTCCGGGGAGGACAGCACGTTTGCCTCCGTTCCTATGAAGATCGTGGCGGAACGGGAATATGTGGACGACGCAAATCTGGACGTGGCGCAGATGGTGGAGGATCTGAAGCAATATAAGGGAAAGTCCGGCTCCTCCTGCCCCAACGTGGGGGAGTGGCTGGAAGCCTTCGGTGACGCTGAGGAAGTTTTCGGCATCACCATTTCCAAGCACCTGTCGGGCAGCTACAACGCGGCCAGACACGCTGCCGATACGTACATGGCCGAGCATCCGGAGAGGAAGGTGTTCATCTTTGATTCTCTGGCAACGGGACCGGAAATGATGATGCTGGCGCAGAAGATCCGTCAGTGCGAGGACGCGGGTGACGATTTCGAGACCACGAAGGAAAAGGTGCTGGATTATCACAACCATCTGCACACCCTGTTCTGTCTGGAATCCATGAACAACCTCGCCAGAAACGGGCGGGTGAATATCGCCGTGGCGAAGATCGCCGGAATGCTGGGCATCCGGGTGGCGGGAGAGGCCAAGGGCGGTCAGGTCGCCCCGGTGCATAAGCCCAGAGGACTGAGAAAAACCACCCAGATGCTGGTGGATATGGTCAGGGAGCGGGGCTTCCGGGACGGCGGATATATCCGCGTCGCCCACTGCTTCGCCGAGGAAGCGGCGGCGGATTTCCGGGAAGCGCTGCTGGCCGAGTTCCCCAATGCCCGCTTTATGCTGGAGCCGACGACGGCTCTGTGCAGCTACTATGCGGAGGTGGGCGGCCTGATCATCGGCTTTGAGGGCGCGTTCAATACCCACAACGACAACCGACTCTTTTGACCCCGATATCTTGACCGGCGCGGCAAAATTGCCGCGCCGGCATTTTGCGCTTTCCCGGTGGTGGAAAAATGCCTTGGGATGTGCTATAATAGGGCGCAGTCATGATTTTGGAGGTACCATATGCTGCCGGAAGCCTTTTTGGAGCGCATGAAGCGCCAGCTTGGAGATGAATATGAGAGCTACCTTGACAGCCTGAACCGCTCCCGGGCGGTTGCGCTGCGGTTCAATCCCCTGAAAGGGGAGATCCCACAGCTGCCCTTCGTGGGACAGCCGGTGCCATGGGAGCCGATGGGGTACTATTACGACCCCGACGCCCGACCCGGCCTGCACGTTTTTCATGAGGCGGGGGTCTACTATCTTCAGGAGGCCAGCGCCATGGCGCCGGTGGCCTTGCTCGATCCCCAACCCGGCGAGCGGGTCTGCGACCTGTGCGCCGCTCCCGGCGGCAAGACCACCCAGATCGCCGGACGGATGATGGGGCGGGGCTTTTTGCTCTGCAATGAGATCAACCCCAAGCGGGCGAAAATTCTATCCCGGAACATTGAGCGCATGGCCGTTTCTAACGCACTGGTGACCAACGAGCATCCGGCCACGCTGGCGCAGCGGTTTGCCGGTTTCTTTGACCGGGTGCTGGTGGACGCACCCTGTTCCGGAGAGGGAATGTTCCGGAAAGAGGAAGCCGCCGTTACGGACTGGAGTCAGGAGACCGTGGAGATGTGCGCCCGGCGGCAGGCGGAAATTCTGAGTTCCGCCGCGGCGCTGGTTCGTCCCGGCGGGCGGCTGGTGTATTCCACCTGCACCTTTTCCCCGGAGGAGGACGAGCGGGCGGTGGCGCGGTTTTTGGAAAATCACCCCGAATTTGTCCCGGAAACCGTGGACGCGCCGTGGTTCGAGGCCGGGGAAAACGGGAGCTTCCGCCTGTGGCCCCATAAGCTGCTGGGGGAGGGACATTTTGCCGCCGTGCTGCGTAAGATGGAAGGCAGCGAAGAAAGTACCGTGATTCCCGCCGGAGAAAAACTTCCGAAAACATGGCAGCCCTTTGCGGCCAGCCTTGGCATCCGCCTGCCCGATGGGAAGACGGTCACGTTCGGAGACACCCTGTACTGGGCGCCGCCCGATATGCCGGACATCCGAAAGCTGAAAGTCCTCCGCCCCGGACTGGAGCTGGGGACGGTGAAAAAAGACCGCTTTGAGCCTGCCCACGCCCTGGCGCTGTGGCTGAAAACCTGTGAAAACCAACAGGATTACCCGGCGGACTCCGGGGAGATAAGCGCTTATCTCCGGGGGGACGTGGTGCCGTCCATGCAGAAGGGCTGGTGCCTCGTCTCGGCGGGCGGCTATTCCATCGGCTGGGGAAAAGGCGACGGACGAGTGCTGAAAAATCACTATCCAAAGGGATTGCGGCGGTAAATAACGGGATTTTCAGCGGAAAAAATCCTGTGTTTTCCGGAAGTGTTCCCTCCGGCAATGGTACTTTACAAGATTCGCTATGTATGATATAATACCCTAGCCTATGTATGACGATTGACGAATCCAATCACAAGGAGAGGATATTCCTTGGCAAGATATGAAATTAACGGCGGTCATCCCCTGAACGGTACCGTCACGATCAGCGGCGCGAAGAACGCGGCCGTGGCGATCCTGCCCGCGGCTCTGCTGGTCAGCGGCAAGTGCCGGATCGAGAATGTTCCCAATATTTCCGATGTCCGAATTCTGATGAGTATTCTCGACGGGATGGGTGCGAAGATCGTTACCCCGGAACCCGGCGTGGTGGAGATCGACTGCGCGGACATTCATTGCAGCGAGCCGGATCAGCAGCTCGTCCGCAGAATGCGTGCCAGCTATTATCTGATGGGTGCGCTGCTGGGGCGGTTCGGCAGAGCTCATGTGGCGCTGCCCGGCGGCTGCAATTTTGCCTCCCGTCCCATTGACCAGCATATCAAAGGCTTCCTGGCGCTGGGCGCAGACGTTGACGAGACGGAAGAATATGTTGCTCTGACCCCCGGTCAGGAGGGACTGCATGGCGGCCGGATCAGTCTGGATATGGCGTCCGTGGGCGCGACCGTCAACATCATGCTGGCGGCGACCTTGCTGCCCGGTCAGACCATCATCGAAAACGCGGCGAAGGAGCCGCACATCGTGGATCTGGCCAACTTCCTGAACACCATGGGCGCGCGGATCACCGGCGCGGGCACGGATACCGTCAAGATCCGGGGCGTCAATGCCCTGCGGGGCGGCACCTACGCCATCATCCCCGACCAGATCGAGGCGGGAACCTACCTGGCAGCGGTCACGGCGGTGGGCGGCAACGTGCTGGTGCAGAACGTGATCCCCAAGCACATGGAGTGCATCACCAGCAAGCTTCAGGAAATGGGCGCGAAGGTCATCAATTATGATGATTCCATCCGCATCATGCGCACGGGAAAACTGCGGCAGACCACGGTCAAGACCCGTCCCTACCCCGGCTTCCCCACGGATATGCAGGCGCAGGTCTGCGTGTGTATGGCGCTGGCGGGAGGAACCAGCCGCCTGACGGAAAGCGTCTATGAGACCCGGTTCTTCGGCTACTGCACCGAGCTGGAAAGCATGGGCGCCAGCATTCGCATCAGCGGAAAGACGGCGACGGTCACCGGCGTGGACCACCTCACGGGCAGCACCGTTTTTGCCCACGATCTGCGGGCAGGCGCGGCGCTGGTCATTGCGGGTCTGGCGGCCAGAGGCACCACCTTTGTCGAGCACATTCATTTCATTGAACGGGGCTACGAGAATCTGGTGGAAAAGCTCCGGGCGCTGGGCGCGGACATCTGCCGGGTGGAGGATGAATCTTAAGCGTTCTTTAGGCGGCTCTGAGCCTGTTCAGAGCCGCTTTTTGACAATTTTCTCATGACGGATTTGGTATGATGAAGTCGAAGCTACAGAAAGGAAGTACATACATATGAAGAAGCGATTTGTTTTGCACATTCTGGCGGCCTGTATGCTGCTGACGCTCCTTGCCCCCCGGGGCTTTGCCACGGAAACGGACCCGCCTGCGGAGAGCTGCGGCGACGGACTTTCCTGGTCGCTGGACGGCAGCACCCTGACCGTTTCCGGCAGCGGCGCCATGAAGGACTTTGAAGGCGGCGCGCCATGGTCGGGCAGCGCGGATCAGATTCATACCGTCGTACTCACCGGCGGCGTGACCAGCGTGGGCGCGGGGGCGTTCACGGATTACAAAAACCTGACGGCGGTGGATTTCGGCAATTCCCTGAAGGAGATCGGCGCAAGCGCCTTTCAGGGCTGCGAGGGACTGACGAAGATATCCCTCCCGGCATCCTTCCGCCGGTTCGGCGCAAGCTCTTTTGAGGGCTGCACCAATCTGGCGGAGGTCTATTGCAGCGGCGGTATGCCCTCCTTCAACGCCAACTGCCTGTGGAACGGCAACAATATCACCATCTACTGCCCGGTGAACAACATCTGGCCCAGCGAGTACGTGGAGGAGCTGGAAACCAATTTCCACGGCCGCCTGCAGGTGCTGACCGCCAACGGCTCCGACCCCTATCATTTTGAGGGCGAAGTCCAGGTAACCTCCCGGCCGACGGAGCCGACGGTGCCGCCCACTACCCAGCCGGCGACCGAGCCGCCCACCGTCCCCACCACCCAGCCGCCCACGGTTCCCGAAACGACGCAGGCGACTCAGGCACCGGAGACCCTTCCCACGCAGCAAACGGTTCCCCCGACGCTGCCCGAGGAACAGAAGGACAGCTCTCCGGTAATCGGTATCCTCATCGGCGTTCTCATCGTCTCCGGAACGCTGAGCCTGCTGCTCATCGGCCTGCTCATCTACAGAAGAAAACGGGACGAGGACTACGACGACTGAGAACAGGGATAATTCGTTCAAACATATTTAACAACTTCCGGAAAAATCACTCATTTTTTGGTTTTTCCGGAAGTTTTTTTGGGCGTTACGGAAAAATTAAAAAAGTGGTTGTAAGTTCGGCAAAAATGATGTAAAATAATAAAATCCAATAGAATGCATACTTGTATGAATAGCTCTTTTTCTGGAGGGATTTATTATGGAAAAACCCATTGTTCTTGTTATCATGGACGGCGTCGGCAAGGGTGACGGCGGCAGCGGCGACGCGGTCGCGGTTGCCAAGACTCCCACGCTGGATCATCTGCTTGCCACCTGCCCCCATACTTACCTGAAAGCCCACGGCACTGCCGTCGGTCTGCCCACGGACGATGATATGGGCAACTCCGAGGTCGGCCACAACGCGCTGGGCTGCGGCCAGATCTACTCTCAGGGCGCGAAGCTTGTCGGCGAGTCCATCGAGAACGGCACGCTCTATGCATCCGAGACGTGGAAAGACCTGATCGCCAATGCCGTTTCCGGCAAGGCGCTGCATTTTCTGGGCCTGCTGTCCGACGGCAACGTCCATTCCAACATCCATCACCTCATTGCCATGCTGCGGGAAGCCCATGCCGAGGGCGTGAAGAAAGCCTACTGCCACATCCTTCTGGACGGCCGTGACGTGCCCGCCACCTCCGCGCTGGAGTATGTGGATATGCTGGAGAAGGTTCTCGCCGAGCTGAACACCGAGGGCTGCGATTACGCCATCGCCTCCGGCGGCGGCCGTATGCAGATCACCATGGACCGCTACGAGGCCAACTGGCCGATGGTGGAGCAGGGCTGGCGCACCCACGTCCAGGCAATCGGCAGAAGATTCCCCTCTGCCAAGGCGGCTATCGAGACCTACCGCGCCGAGACCGGCTGCATCGATCAGGATCTGCCCGCTTTCGTGATCGAGCGGAGCGGCGAGCCTGTGGCGAAGATCGCCAACGGCGACAGCGTCATCCTCTTCAACTTCCGGGGCGACCGGGCGCAGGAGATCTCTCTGGCCTTTGACCGCAAGGACTTTGACCACTTCGACCGGGGCGACTACACCGGCGTGAAGTTTGCCGGTATGCTCCAGTACGACGGCGACCTGAAGATCCCCCAGCATTATCTGGTGCAGCCCCCCGTCATCAAGCACACCCTGACCGAGGTGCTGTGCGCCGCCGGAGTCCACGAGTACGCCCTGTCCGAGACCCAGAAGTACGGCCATGTGACCTATTTCTGGAACGGCAACCGTTCCGGCAAGGTGGACGAGAATCTGGAAGTCTACGAGGAAGTCCCCTCCGACGTCATCCCCTTCGAGAAGGCGCCTGCCATGAAGTCCAAGGAGATCACCGAAAAGATGGTGGAGAACATGGCATCCAAGAAGTTCCAGTTCCTGCGCTGCAACTTCCCCAACGGCGACATGGTTGGCCACACCGGCGTGTTTGACGCGGTGGTTTACGCCATGGAGTGCGTGGACAAGAGCGTGGCCGCCATTGTGGAGGCTGCCGACAAGTACGGCTACACCGTCCTGATCACCGCCGACCACGGCAACGCCGACCAGATGACCGAGACCAAGAAGGGAAAGACCTCCGTCCGCACGGCGCATTCCCTGAACCCCGTTCCCTTCATCATCTACGACCCCGACCACACCTGGGTCATCAAGGACGGCCACTACGGCCTTGCCAATGTGGCGCCCACCATTGTCAAGATGATGGGTCTGACCGCCCCCGACTGCTGGGAAGACAGCATGGTTTAAGGCGCTTGTAGCTCCCCTTTGTCAAAATACGTACTGAAAATTGGAGGTTGCATCTATGATCCGTCACGAAAATGAAAACGGAAGCGTCAATGTCAGCACCAGCGTCTACACGGACATTGTCGGCACCGCTGTCATCAACTGCTTTGGCGTCAAGGGCATGGCTGCCCGGAGCCTGTCCGACGGCTTGTACCACCTGCTCCGCCGGGAATCCGTGGGCAAGGGCGTGCATGTCCAGTTCAACGAGGACGACACCATTTCCATTGATCTGCATATTATCGTGGACAACAACGTAAACCTGAACGCCGTGGGCGCTTCCATTATTTCCGAGGTTCGCTATGTGGTGACCAACTGCACCGGCACCGAGGTTCGGGCCGTAAATGTTTATATCGATTCCATGGTGATCGGTTAAAGTTCGGAGGGAAATAAATTGAGAGAAACCATCAACGGAGCCGATCTTCGCAGAATGATCATCAGCGCGGCTGCCGCCATCGAGATCAACAAGCAGGCTCTCAACGAGCTGAACGTGTTCCCCGTGCCGGATGGAGACACCGGCACCAATATGTCCATGACCATCAACTCCGCGGCCTCCGACCTGCGCAAGACCGAGGACCCCGATCTGGAAAAAGCGTCCAAGGTGGCGGCTTCCGCCATGCTGCGGGGCGCACGGGGCAATTCCGGCGTCATTCTGTCGCTGCTGTTCCGGGGCATTTCCAAGCGCCTGAAGGGCAGCGAGGAGTGCGACGGCGTCCTGTGGGCGCAGGCGCTGCAGGAGGGCGTTGACGCCGCTTACAAGGCCGTCATGAAGCCCGCCGAGGGCACCATTCTCACCGTCGCCCGCCTGTCCGCGGCCAAGGCCGCCGACGCCGCCCGGGAGAACAACTTTATCGAATTCGTCCACGAAGCAGCCATTGAGGAAGCCGTAAAGGCGCTGGCCGATACCGTCAACCAGAACCCCGTGCTGAAAAAGGCCGGTGTTGTGGATGCCGGCGGCAAGGGCTGGGTCGTGGCGCTGGAAGCCATGCTCAGCGCCCTGCAGGGCGAGGACGTGGTGCTGCCCGAGAACGGCGCGGTGACGGAGACCAAGCAGAGCGCGGACTTCTCCGACTTCAATACCGAGGACATCACCTTCTCCTACTGCACCGAGTTCATTATTTCCCGGGAAAATGACCATGACCCTGAGAATCTCCGGGCGTTCCTGTCCGAGCTGGGCGACAGCCTTGTGCTGGTGGACGACGACGAGATCATCAAGGTGCATGTCCATACCAACGATCCCGGCAAGGCGCTGACCGAGGCGCTGAACTACGGCTCCTTCGTCACGGTGAAGATCGAGAACATGCGCCTGCAGCACACGGAAAAGGTACTCTCCGAGCAGGAAGTCGCCCCGAAGATCGCAAAGCCGGAGAAGCCTCTGGGCGTTGTCTCCGTCTGCGCCGGTGCGGGCCTTGCGGACGTGTTCCAGAATCTGGGCGTCGATCAGATCATCTCCGGCGGCCAGACCATGAACCCCAGCACCCAGGACATTCTGGAGGCGGTGAACAAGGTGCCTGCCGAGACTGTCTTTGTCCTGCCCAACAACAAGAACATCATCATGGCTGCCCAGCAGGTAGACGCCCTGACCCCCAAGACCGTGGTGGTCATTCCCTCCAAGACCGTTCCTCAGGGCATCACCGCTATGCTGAGCTTTGCCCCCGAGGGAAGTGTTGAGGAAAACACCGCTGCCCTGACCGAGGCGCTGGACACCGTGGACACCATGCAGATCACCTACGCCGCCCGGAATTCCGACTTCGACGGCTATAACATCCATGAGGGCGACTATCTTGCGCTGTACGGCAGTCAATTGTTCGGCACCAGCCAGGACATCCGGGTGCTGCTCAAGTCCCTGGCGGAAAAGGTTCGGGACGATGGCAAGGAGTATATCACGATCTACTACGGCGAGGACGTGAAGGAAAAGCACGCCCAGAAGGCGGCAGACATCTTCGCGGACATCTGCCCCAACGCGGACGTGAATCTGCTCAACGGCGGACAGCCGGTATATTACTACCTGATCTCCGCAGAATAACACGGAAACGGAAGAATAACACGGAAACGGATTTGCCCGCAGCCCTTCGGGCTGCGGGCCGACTTGTCTAAAGTGGGGGAGACAATGAAGGAATTTCCCAAGGGCGGCCTGATCGGCAAAGTTATGGACGCCGCCAACACTGTCAAGCAAATGCATATTCCCCTCCACGCCGCCTATGCCGCGTACTTTATTATTCTGGCTTTTTTTCCGGCACTGGTGCTGATCCTCAGCGTGCTGCGCTATACGGGGATGGAGGTGCGTGGCCTGGTAGAGCTGCTGGGTGACATCCTGCCAAGTACCATGGTGGGGGACGCCGAGGAGCTGATCTACAGCACTTACCGCAATTCCTCCGGTGCGTTGGTGGGCGTTTCCGCCGTGACGGCGCTGTGGTCGGCCAGCCGGGGCATTTACGGTATGCTTACAGGATTGAACGCGGTTTACGGCGTGTCGGAAAACCGGGGATACATTTATACCCGCTCCATCAGTGTGGTGTATACCTTTGTGTTCATTCTGATCCTGCTGCTGACGCTGGTGCTCCATGTGTTCGGCAGCTCCATCATCAATCTCATGCGGCAGGTGGATAATCCGGTGGTGATCTTTTTCACCGACCTGATCGATCTGCGGTTTTTCCTGCTGCTGTTTTTGCAGAGTCTGGTCTTTACACTGATGTTCATGGCGCTGCCCAACAAGCGCAACCATTTTATGGAAAGCCTTCCCGGCGGCGTGCTGTCCAGTCTGGGCTGGCTGGTGTTTTCGGACATTTACTCCATTTACGTGGAGAATTTCTCCAAATATTCCACGATCTACGGCTCGGTGTACGCCATTGCCATCACCATGCTGTGGCTGTACTGCTGTATGAGCATCCTGTTCTACGGCGGGGCGCTGAACCGGTATCTGATGGATAAATAATTTGCAAATTTCCGGGTTGTTTAACCGCAGTTCACAGTCCCTTTGTAGGATGTGGCAAAAAGGAGAAGTGCGGTATGTTTGGATATGTGACTGCCAGCTGGAAAGAGCTGACCGCCGAGGAGCAGAAACGCTACGGCGCGGTGTACTGCGGCATCTGCCGGGAGATCCGGCAAAGAAGCACGGGCATCGGAAGAATTTGCCTGAGTTATGATATGGCCTTTCTGGCGCTGCTGCTGATGAGCCTGTACGAGCCGGAGGAGGAGAGCGGGAAAAAAGCCTGCCGCCTGCACTCTGTAAAGCCACGCCCATGGGTGGACAACGAATACATCCGCTACGCCGCGGACATGAACGTGGCGCTGGGCTATTACAACTGTCTGGACGACTGGCAGGATGATGGGAAACGCTCCGCCAAATTCATGGCGGACAAGCTGGAACCCTTTCTGCCGGAGTTGGAAGCCCGCTGGCCAAGGCAGCTCGGGGCGATCAAAAACTGCATTTCCAGATTATCCCAGCTGGAAAAGGAAAACTGCCCCAACCCCGACGAACCGGCCTCCTGCTTTGGCGAGCTGATGGCGCAGCTGCTGGTTTACCGGGAGGACATGTGGGCGAAAGATCTGGGGCAGATGGGCTTCAGTCTGGGCAGGTTTATTTATCTGCTGGATGCGGCGGCAGATTACGATAAGGACAAACGAAAAGGCAAATACAACCCGTATCTGGCCATGGGCATGGAAAAGAACGAGAAGCGCTGGGAGGAATATCTGGTGCTTGCCATGGGTAGATGCGCGGAACGCTATGAAAAGCTTCCTCTGGTGCAGGACAAGGCGTTGCTGGACAATATCCTGTACAGCGGCGTGTGGGTGAACTACCGGGGAAAGCGGAAAGAGGAGGCGGCCAACGATGGATGATCCGTATAAGGTTCTGGGGGTCAGCCCCGATGCCTCCGACGAGGAGGTCAAGCGGGCGTATCGGGCGCTGGCAAAGAAATACCATCCGGACCGCAATCCGGGGGACGCGGCCGCCGCGCAGAAAATGCGGGAGATCAACGCGGCCTACGAGCAGATCAAGGACCCGGACAAGGCGCAGCAGCCGGGCGCGGGCGGCGGATACGGCGGTTACGGTTACGGCGACCCCTTCGGCGGCTTTGGCGGTTACAGCCGTCAGTCCTACGGCGAAACAGCGGGGGATCAATACCAGCAGGCGGCGATGCGATACATCCAGTTCGGCCGGTATCAGGAAGCATTGAACGTCCTGAACAACTCTCAGGAGCGCAATGCCCGGTGGTATTATCTCAGCGCGCTGGCAAACGACGGCCTGGGCAATCAGGTGACGGCGCTGGAGCATATCCGCCGGGCGGTGAGCATGGAGCCCGACAATTCGGAGTATGTAAGGGCGCTGGACGTCATCGAACACGGCGGCGCGGCCTACCGTCAGCAGGCGGGGAATTTCCGGGGCTTTGCCATGGGCGGCAGCCCCTGCGCCAGTCTGTGCCTGTGCTATTTCGCCCAGCTGCTGTGTTGCCGCGGCAATGGTTTTTTCTGCATTTAAGTTCTATAGAAACGTATCGGCGTGACCTGTGCGGTCACGCCGGTTTTCGTTACGTTATTTGTCCAGTCCGTCCCACTCACTCAGAAATTCGTCTACAAATTCCTGCATGTACTGCGTCCGCTTTCTCGCGATCGCCTTGCCGGTCTCGGTGTTCATCATGTCCTCCAGCAAAAACAGCTTTTCGTAGAAGTGGTTTAAGGATGTAGAATTGCTGCTGTAATACTGCGCCTGGTTCATTGCCGTCCGGGGCGGCAATTCCGGATCGTGGATGGCGCGGTGATGACTTCCGCCGTAGGCAAATGTGCGGGCAATGCCGATGGCACCCAGAGCATCCAGCCGGTCAGCATCCTGCACGCATTTCCCCTCCGGCGTGGACGGCCGGACGGAATCCGTCCCCTTGAAGGATACCTCGTCAATGATCTGACATACCTGCCGGATTTCAGATTCCGACACGTTCTGACTGCACATAAACCGGGCGGCATTTTCTTTCTTCTCGGCGGTCATCGGGGAAAGCTTCCGGTCGTCTACATCATGCAACAGCGCCGCCAGCGCTACGACTTCCAGGTCGGCATGCTCCGCCTCCGCGATGTTTATTGCGGTTCGGTAAACACGCATGGAATGAAAAAAATCGTGTCCGCTGAAATCGTTTTGGAAAATCTCTTTGATGAATTTTGTCGCGTTCTGGACGAGTTGTTCCATAATTTTATCTCCTGTTTTTGTGATGTGTTATCGAGAGATACAGGGCATGACTGACGGCCCGCAATACTAGTCATTTAAGAGATTGCGCAGCAATGCCTGCCGGTTATTGACGAACATTTTTGTAATCTGATAGCTGCCCGTTTCCTCATAATCGCACAGGTGAAGCCTGTCTCTGTCAAAGCAGTAAATATCCGCATCTGGAATACCCAGCAGTATGGGGGAATGGGTAACGATGAAGAACTGCGCCCCCGCTTTCGCGCATTCGTAGATTTCTGCCAGCAATGTCAACTGCCTTTGTGGGGAAAGCGCGGCTTCCGGCTCATCAAAGAAATATAGGCCGTCCCCACGGAGATTGTTTTGCGCAAGCTGCAAAAAGCTTTCGCCATGAGATTTTTCGTGGTATAATGCCGAAGGGTGTGCTGCATCGGCATACTGTTCTTCCTGCGTGGCCACATTATAGAAGCTTTCCGCCCGAAGAAAATATCCCCAGCGCTCTCTTCTGTACCCTTTTGCAACCGTAATGGCATCACAAAGTTCGGAATGCGTGTCTCGTGTTGAGAAATTATAATTCCTTGTTCCGCCTTCCGGATTAAATCCGTGTGCCACCGCGATCGCTTCCAGCATGGTTGACTTGCCGCTGCCGTTTTCACCGGCGAAGAAAGTGACCGGCTTGTTGAACCTGATCTGGTCAAGCCCCTGAAAAGCCGCGATTTCCCGTAAATAGCTGTCCTTGCCGACTTTATCCCAATGAAGCGATATCCCTTGTATAAACAGGTCGTTCAACCCTGCACACCTTCTTCCGTAAATCCGATTATCATATTACCACATAGCGCCAAAGAATACAAGAACAGCCGCAGCAGATAACTGCTGCGGCTGCAACTGATAAGTTTACGGGCGGCTCTTTTGAGCCGCCCGATTTTCATGGAATTTACAGCCCAAGCTCTTCCCGCCAGATGCGGATGTAGGTTCTGGCCTGAGACTGGCTTTCACCCTCGGCTGCCATGCGGAGCAGCGGCTCTGTGCCGGAGAAGCGGCAGATGACCCAGCTCCCGTCGGTGAAGTAAACCTTGCAGCCGTCGGTGCGGTTGATCTTCTCCACGGCGTTGCCGAAGTCCGGCACTTCCAGCTTCACAAACAGCTTCTCCTGAAGCTCCGCCTTCCGCGCCTGGGTCATGGTGAAGGCAGCATCTTCGTAATACAGCATACCATATTTGTCGGTGATCTCCTGGTACAGCTGGGACACGGACTTGCCGGTGACGGCCAGCATTTCCACCAGCAGAGCGGCGGCGTAAATGCCGTCCTTGCCCGCGATGTGGCCCCGGACAGCCAGACCGCCGGAGGACTCGCCGCCGATGACGGCGTTGGTCTCCGCCATCTTGGCAGAGATGTACTTGAAGCCCACGGGGACTTCGTAGCACTGCTGACCCATATCCTTGGCGACCCGATCCAGCAGGTGGGTGGTAGAGTTGTTGCGCACGCAGGGGCCGGACCAGCCGCGGTATTTCACCAGGTAGTAATAAAGCAGAACCAGAAGGGTGTTGGGATGGAGGAACGCGCCCTTCTCGTCGATGACGCCCAGACGGTCGGCGTCGCCGTCGGTGGCAACGCCCAGATTGCAGCCGTTGTCCACCACGTAGTTGCTCAGCAGCTTCAGGGTGTCAGCGCTGGGGGCGGGCATTTTGCCGCCAAAGAGGGTGTCGTGCTGCTCATGAATGACATCCACGTCACACCGGCAGGTCAGCAGAATGGTGCGCAGGCTGCTCTGGCTGACGCCATACATGGGGTCGATGGCGATGCGCAGGTGGGCGCGCTTGATCTTCTTGGTGTCAACGACCTGCAGAATGCTGTCGATGTACTCGTTGAAGGGATAGCCTTCCCGGATCAGACCCATTTCCATGGCCTGATCGTAGTCGATGGACTTCACGTCCTCCGGCTTGAGAAGGGCAATCTGCTCCTCGATCTTTCCGGTGACGACCTGATCGGCGTCCCGGCCGCCGGCGGTGAAGACCTTGATGCCGTTGTAGATCGCGGGGTTGTGGCTGGCGGTGACGGCCAGACCGTAGGGGGTCTGCATCTGCTTGACGGTGAACATGATCAGCGGGGTGGGGGAGGAACGGGCGACCACAAAGACGTGGAAACCGTAGCCCGCCAGAACTTCCGCCGCCCAGTGGGCGGATTCCTTGGACAGGAAGCGCCGGTCGTAGCCGACACAGATCTCCTTGCCCGCGTGTCCTTCCAGCAGCATCAGCTTGCAAAGGCCGGCTACCACCAGACGGATATTTTCCTTGGTGAATTCGTCTGCGATAATCGCCCGCCATCCACCGGTACCAAATTTAATCATCTTGATTTTCTCCTCTCCCGGCTTTTCACCGGATAAATTTCGATTGACCAAGCTATGCGCCCCCACCGGGGTAATGGCCTCAGCCCATCACGACTTCCACGTCGCAGACAGTGCCCACGGGCAGCACAGGCAGCTTGCGAACCTGCCTGCCGTTCATCGTGATGCTCCTGACGCCCTTTTCCACGGCGTCGGGGTTGGTTACATGGATACGGTATTCTGCGCCGCGCCACTTCCGGCTGACGGAGAATTCCTTCCAGTCGGCGGGGATGCAGGGATCGACGGTGATGCCGTCGAAGTCCGGACGGATGCCCAGCATGTACTGGGTGGCCGCGAAATAAGCCCAGCCGGAGGAACCGGTCATGAAGGGATGACGCGCACGGCCGTAGGCGGTGTGGTCCTTGCCCACCACGAACTGGCAGTAGGAGTAAGGCTCGGACTGGCGAACCTCGATGATATCATTCTGCAGTGCCGGACACAGGGCGTTGTAGAACTTCATTGCCCGGCTGCCGCGGCCCAGAATGGCCTCGGCGCACCACGCCCAGGGGTTGGGATGGCTGAACACGGCGCCGTTTTCTTTCAAGCCCGGATACACCCGGGTGACGAAGCCGATGCTGTCGTCGGGGGTGGTGAAGCAGGGGGCGTTGAGCATCAGACCGTAGGGGGTGTACAGGTACTCGTCCACGCTGTCCATGGCGGAGATGCCATGCTCGTGATCGGCGACGCCGGAAAGTACGGCCCAGGTGTTGCTCTCCATGTGTACCCGGCCCTCGGTGTCCGCCTGCGTGCCGATCTTGCGGTTTCCGGCGGTGATGCCGCGGATGTACCACTTGCCGTCCCAGAGGACGGACTCGCTGACTTCCTTGACATGCTCGGCGATCTTTGTGTATTCGGCCGCGTCCTTCGTTTCCCCCAGCTGCTCGGCCAGGGCGATAAAGTTCCGGAGCGCCCAGTGGTGCAGGAAGCTGACCATGGCGCTTTCGCCGCCGCCAAGGTTCAGGCAGTCGTTCCAGTCGGCGCGCAGACCCTTGCAGATGCCGTTGATGCCCACCTGCCGGGCAGAGAAGTCCAGAATGCGCTTCATATGCTCGTAGACTGTGCCCTCGCCGCCGTCGGCGTAGGTTACCACCTGATGGGCAAAGGCCATGTCGCCGGTTTCCCGGATGTACTGCACGATGGCGGTCACCAGCCACAGGGCGTCGTCGGCGCAGGCGTCCTTCAGACCGTGGACGATCTGGCTCTTATCGGGGGTGGGAACCACTGTGGGGGACTTGAAGGACTGGGGCTTTTCCTCCGGCTCGAACCAGCGGGGCTCGAACAGGTGCAGGCCGTAGCCCTCCTTCGTCAACGCCCGCAGCAGCTCGATGATGCGGCCGCGGCACTTGTCGGGGTTGGAATGGGGGATCGTCATGGCGTCCTGCGCGGTGTCCCGGTAGCCAAGGCCGGTTCTGCCGCCCACCTCAATGAAGGAGGTGAACCGGGAGAACATGACGTTGATCTCGCTCTGATACAGGTTCCAGATGTTCAGCTCGGTGTTCATGCCCTCGTTGGGGGTGGACACCTGTAAGCAGCTGAGCTTGTTGTCCCAGAATTTCAGCAGACGGGCAAAGTCCTCGTCGGCTCTGGTCTGGGTGTACTTCTGACGCATTTTCTTACCGGCTTCGATGCCGCCCTCGCCCAGGAGGAACAGGAGGCGGGTTTCCTCGCCGGGCTGAAGGGTGAGCACCTTCTGCAGAACGCCGCAATGATTGCCGCCCTTTTCGAAAGAGCCGCCGCACACACCGGTCTCCACCACCAATGGATCGCGTTCGGTGCGGTAGCTGCCGATAAAGCTGTCGCGCAGGCTGTCAAAGCCGTTCGGGGTAAAATCGGAAGTAAAGAACTGGTAGCCGTCCTCTTCGTAGTAGAGGTCGTTTTCGATGACACCGTCTTCGTACCGGCTGCCGGTGGCGTACAGACTCATCTGGAAGTTCTTGTTGTCCATGTCCACCTGGTGGAAGCTGAATTCCAGATAGGAGAACACGGAAAGATGGCGCACTTTATCAGAATCGTTGCGCAGCTTCACGTCCCAGATCTCCACGGGGTCGTCCATGGCGACAAAGAGCTTCTGCTCGGCGTCGATGCCTGCGTAATCGGAGTGATACTTGATGTAGCTCAGGCCGTGACGGCAGGAGAAATGCTCCTTGGGCTTGCCCACAGGCTGCCAGGAGATGCTCCAGTAGTCGCCAGTGTCCTGATCCCGCAGGTACACGTAATGTCCGGGGCCGTCCATGGGAACGCCGTTGGGACGGAACCGGGTGATGCGATGGTATTCAGGAGATTTGTACAGCAGGTATCCGCCCGCCGTGTGGTTGAATACGCCATACATATCCTTGAGGCCGATATAGTTGGTCCAGGAAACGGGGACATCTACCCGATCGATGACATATTCCCGATGCTCATTGTCAAAGTACCCATAACGCATAAGGTTACCTCCGCCTGATTTGGGATTTTTCACAATGAGTATATCAGAAAAACGACGGCTTGAAAAGGTCTGGAAATGCACCTTCTTGCCTGTCGTTGCACTTTATTTTCCAAAGTGAACAATTCCAGACTTTGACATAAGCGCGGCGCGGCTTTATAATGGCAAGAGAACGAAATAAAGGAGCGTGCATACCATGAAATATGATGTCATCGCCTACTGCTGGAACGATGCCCTGGCGGGCTTCACCCGGGAGGACGCCCAGCGCCTGACCCACGTGAACCTGGCCTTCGGACTCATTGAGGACGGGCTGCTGGATCTGCATCTGCTGAAATATCTCCATCTGCTGCCAAAGCTGCGGGGGTGGAATCCGGAAATGAAGATCGTCCTGTCCGTGGGCGGATGGGGCGCGGACGGCTTCTCCGACATGGCTATGACGGAGGAAGGCCGCCGGAATTTTGCCCAGTCTTGCCTGGACGCGGTGGGAAAATACGGCCTGGACGGCATCGACATTGACTGGGAGCACCCCTGTAACGACGCCGCGGGCATCGGTGCAGACCCGAGAGACAAGGAGAATTTTACCGCTCTGCTGAAGACTTTGCGGGAGTATCTGGGAGAAAAGCGTATCGTGTCCGTGGCCGTGGGCGCGAGCCGGCGGTGCATTGCGGATACCCAGATGGATAAGGTTGCGGAAATCGTGGACTATGTGCAGCTCATGACCTACGACATGGTGGACGGAACCCGCGCCGGACATCACGCGGCGCTGGGGGCAACCAAGGGCGACAAATCCGGCCTGAACACCCGGGACACCGTGGAAGCCTACCACCGGGCGGGCGTTCCCTATGAAAAGCTCGTCATCGGCGCGGCATTCTACGGCCGGCACTTTGCGGTCACGTCCTTTGAGAACCATGGCCTTTTGCAGCCCTCCGGCGGCGGACTGCCCGGCCCCACCTATGGGGAGATTACCCCGGAATATCTCCGGGAGAACAATTTCCAGATTTATTGGGATGCTGATGCGGAGGCAAATTATCTGTGGAACGGCAGGACTCTCGTCAGCTATGAGTCCCCCAAGGCGGTGCGCCTGAAGTGCAAGTATGTCAAGGAGAAGGGGCTTCTCGGCATCATGTACTGGGAACACGGGAACGACCCAACTCGGGAACTGCTGGGCGCCATTGCGGACAAGATTCAATAAGACCCAAAAATGCGGGCGGCCCCGTCAGGAGCCGCCCGCTGCTGTGTTATTTTTCCAGAATCAGCGTGCCGGTCTCCGCGTCCAGCGATGCCTTGATGTGTTCGGCGGCCTCGGCGGGGGTGAGCTTTAGCTGCTCGCCGGTCTTCATGTTCTTGACGCTGCACTTGCCCTCCGCGATCTCGTCCTCGCCCAGCAGGACGGCAAAGGGAACCTTCAGCTTGTCGGCGTAGGCCATTTTCTGCTTGAACTTCTTCTGCTCACAGTACAGCTGTACCCGCAGTCCCGAAGAGCGCAGCGTCTCCGCCAACGCGATGGCCGGGGCAATGTCGCCCATGGGCAGCACCAGCGCGTCCGCAGGGGCGCTGGGCAGCTCGGGGTTCAGAAGCCCCTGCTCGTCCAGAACGTAGAACAGCCGGGTCAGGCCGATGGAAATGCCCACGCCGGGCAGCTGCTTTTCGATATAGTAGCCCGCCAGATTGTCGTACCGGCCGCCTGAGCAGACGGAACCCAGCTCCGGGTGATCCAGCAGAAGGGTCTCGTAGACGGTGCCGGTGTAGTAGTCCAGCCCCCGGGCGATGGTCAGGTCAACGACGAAGTTTTCCTCCGGCATTCCGAAGGCCGCCAGGTTGGAAGCGACCACCTTCAATTCGCCGAGACCGGTATCAAAGGTCTCGTTCCGTCCCGCGTAATTTTCCAGCGCGGCAAGAACCTCCGCGTTCGTCCCCTTGATGGAGATGAAGGCGAGAATGTCGTCCGCCTGCTGCTCCGTCAGGCCACAGTCCTCCAGCAGAATGATCTTTACCTTGTCAACGCCGATCTTGTCCAGCTTGTCCACGGTGCGCATGATGTCGCCGGACTTTTCCGTCAGACCCATCATGGCGTAGAAGCCGTTGAGAACTTTCCGGTTGTTGACATGAATCTGGAACCGGGTCAGGCCGAAGCCCTTGAATACCTTATAGATGATGGCGGGGATTTCCGCCTCGTTGAGAATGTCCAGCTTGCCGTCGCCGATGATATCGATGTCCGCCTGATAGAATTCCCGGAACCGGCCGCGCTGCGCCCGCTCGCCCCGGTAGACCTTGCTGATCTGGTAGCGGCGGAAGGGGAAAGCCAGCTCGTTATAGTGCAGGGCAACGTATTTTGCCAGCGGCACCGTCAGGTCGAAGCGCAGAGCAAGGTCGCTGTCGCCCTTGGTAAAGCGGTAGATCTGCTTTTCCGTCTCTCCGCCGCCCTTGGCAAGCAGAATCTGGGCGTCCTCGATCACCGGGGTGTCCAGGGGGGCAAAGCCGTAGGAGGCGTAGGTCTTGCGCAGAACCTCCGCCATGCGGTCAAATTTCAGCTGCTTTTCCGGCAGCAGCTCCATAAAGCCGGACAGTGTCCGGGGCTTGATGATCTCCATAGTTATCCTCTCCATATCGGGTCGCGGGACGCAGGACAGAGGGGTACTCGACAATCCAGAGTACCCCGTATCTCCCGCCCGTGTGTATTATCAGTAACGGGTCTTGTTGTGCAGCATTTCCCGCCAATCCAGATCGCCCCGCTGCAGGCCCATGATGAGCATTTCCGCCGAGGCAAGGTTGGTGGCGATGGGAACATTGTGCCGGTCGCAGTGCCGGATGGTTTCGATCATCTGAGCGTCGTCCCAAGGGTCGGTGGTGTTGGGGTCGGTGAACAGCAGCACCAGATCAATTTCGTTGTAGGCAATGCGGGCGTTGATCTGCTGATGACCGCCCTGCTTGTGGGAAAGCAGCAGGGTAATGGGCAGACCGGTATTGTCCGCGATCAGACGGCCGGTGGTGGCCGTGGCAAACAGATTGTGCTTCATGAGGACGCTCTTGTAGGCGGTGCAGAATTGAACCATCAGTTCTTTTTTCTTGTCATGCGCCAAAAATGCGATATTCACAACAGTCACTCCTTAATTGTATATGTATCCGTTATCAGCGGAGGGCGATCGGTTCGTGGAAGCCCTGAATGCGTCTGGCAATTCTGCGGCTGGCTTTTGCCGCCTTGCAGTTGGGGGAATAGCGAAGAAGACTCTGACCGAAGGATGCCGCAAGGGTCACATGGGGATCCTCCGGGACGATTCCCGCAAGGGGCAGTCCCGCGGCGTCCATCACGTCGTCGATGGTCAGGCACACCGTGCCCAGCATACTCTTGTCCACCCGGTTGACGATGAGGCGGATGTTCTTCTTGCCCATCAGCTCCAGCAGGTCGCCCACCCGGGAAGCGTCCCGCACGGCGGCGGGGCCTGCCCCCGTGACCAGCAGAAGGCGGTCGGCGAACTGCGCCGTCAGCCGGAAGCCGGCGTCCACCCCGGCGGGGGCGTCCAGGAACACGTAGTCGAACATCTGCCGCGCCCGGCTGAGCATTTCCCCGAATGCGGCGGCGTTGATCTTCTCCACCGGGCAGTTCATGGGGGCGGTCAGAAACGCGAGGGTAGGGTAGACCGGGTGCCGGAAGGCGTCCTCCAGAGAGTAGCCCCCCTCGGAGACGTCCCAAAAGGACAGCGCGCCGCATTCGGAAAGTCCCAGAGAAATGTCCAGATTCCGAAGCCCTACGTCGCAGTCGATGCACAGAACCCGTTTTCCTTCTTTTGCAAGAGCAGTGGCGAGGGCGGCGCAGAGGGAGGTTTTTCCCGTTCCGCCCTTCCCGGACACAACCGCGAAGAGTTCACCCACGCGCCATCGCCTCCAATGCCAGAATATAACCTCATTATAAAGGGATTTTTCACAAAAAGCAAGAGGAATTTCGCACTTTTGGAAATGGTTTTCATCACAATGAACAAAAATATTTTTCCGCCGCCGCCTTTTTGGCTGCGAGGAACGCAAAATATGTCGCACCGCCGCAAAAAAGGGTTGCGCATGAAGGAAAGCTGGTATATAATATTGGGTGAAATTACGGGCATACGCCCGGATATTGGAGGGAATGTTCCATGTTCAATGCAATGATCGAAACGCTGAAAGCGAACCCCAGAAAAATCGTTTTTACCGAGGGCCACGACGCCCGCATTCTGGAGGCCACCGACCGTCTGGTCAAGGGCGGCTTCCTGACCCCCATCCTCATCGGCAACGTTGACGTTGTCAAGGCCAACGCGGCCAAGGGCGGCTACAACATCGAGGGCGTCGAAATCATCGACCCCGAGACCTATCCCGAAATGGACGCCATGGTTGACAAGATGGTGGAGCTGCGCAAGGGCAAGATGACCGCCGACGAGTGCCGCAAGGCGCTGTCCAAGGGCAACTATTTCGGCACCATGCTGGTGAAGATGGGTTATGCCGACTCCCTGCTGGGCGGCGCGACCTATTCTACTGCCGACACCGTCCGTCCCGCTCTGCAGATCGTCAAGACCAAGAAGGGCGCGCATCTGGTGTCCTCCTGCTTCATTCTGGTTCGGGGCGACGAGAAGCTGGCCATGGGCGACTGCGCCATCAACATCAGCTATGAAGACTCTGTTGACAAGGAAGGCAATGTGACCCTGTCCGCCGCCCAGAAGCTGGCGGAGGTCGCCATCGAGACCGCCAAGACCGCCAAGGTCTTTGGCATTGACCCCAAGGTCGCCATGCTGAGCTTCTCCACCAACGGCTCCGGCAAGGGCGGCACCGTGAAGCTGAGCCACGACGCCACCGCCATCGCCAAGGAGATGGATCCCGAGCTGAAGATCGACGGCGAGATGCAGTTCGACGCCGCCGTCGCTCCCGAGGTCGGCCAGCTGAAGTTCCCCGGCTCTCCCGTTGCCGGTCACGCCAACACCTTCATCTTCCCCACCATCGAGGCGGGCAACATCGGCTACAAGATCGCCCAGCGTCTGGGCGGCTTCGAGGCCTACGGCCCCATCCTGCAGGGTCTGGCGGCGCCCATCAACGACCTGTCCCGCGGCTGCAACGCCGACGAGGTCTACAAGATGGCCATTATCACCGCCGCTCTGGTGTAATCGAAATCTACATAAAATGCCGGCTCATATGAGCCGGCATTTTCGCTATAAAAACGGCGAAGCAAAAAATTTTTTCCTGCAAAGTGTAACCTTTCCCGAAAAAATCCCTCTTATAGGGTGAGGACCCAAAAAGAAACGGAGGTGTTCCCTCAGTGGAAGACGAAAAGATCATCGACCTGTATTGGGAAAGGAAGGATGAGGCCATTATGGAGACCCAGGCGGCCTATGGGCGGCAGCTGCAAACCATCGCCCAGCGCATTGTCCAGAGCTACGAGGACGCGGAGGAAAGCGTGAACGACACCTATCTCGCCGCGTGGCGGACGATTCCACCCAAGCGTCCGAAATATTTCTTCGCCTACCTTGCGAAAATATGCCGGAATTTTGCCTTCGGAAAGCTGGACTGGCTTGATGCGGCCAGACGGAAGGCCGAGGTGGTGACCCTGAGCGAGGAAATGGAGCTGTGCATCCCCGACACCAGCCGGGATTCCGCCGCCGAGGGGCGGGAGATCACCCGGGCGCTGAACGCATTCCTTGGCACGCTGACCCAGGAGAACCGGCGGCTGTTCGTGCGGCGGTACTGGTACGTGGACACCGTGGCGGAGATCGCCCAGCGCTACAACATGAGTGAAAGCAAGGTCAAGACCCGGCTCCACCGCATCCGGGAGAAGCTGCGGGTCTATCTGATGCAGGAGGGAATAGCCGTATGACGGGAAAAGATTTACTTACCGCTATGAGCGGCATTGACGGCCGCTACATTGAAGAAGCCGCCCCGGCGGCCGCGCCTAAAACACGGAGCCTGCGCCGGCCGCTGCTCGTTGCCGCCGCCATTGCCGCGGCGCTGCTGCTGGTGGGCTGCGGGATCGTGTACGCCCTGCGTTTGCAGGACATGTCCATCGGCAAGGCGACCTACACCCAGCGTTTTGACGACAAGGGCAAGGCCATTGACCCGGTGGAAAAGAGCATGGACATCATAACGCCCTACGGCCGCAGCGGCGACGCCATCCAGCAGGCGTTAAAGGAATGGTACGAATTTCAGGAGAGCTACGACCCGGACGGTGCGCTGTTGACCGACGAACCCGATATTCCGGACATTCCCAACCAGTACGAGTACACCTACAGCTGCTATACCCAGGAAATGGTGGACAAGGTGGACGAAATCGCCGCAAAGTACAATTTGAAGCTGCTGAAGGAATGGATACCCTTCCAGCGATATCAGAGCGACATTTTCCTGGAGGAAACTGGCATCCGGTCTCTGCTACGCCAGGATTCCGGCGCGCAGATTACGGGTATGGCGGGAATGCTCTATCTCCCCTATAATTTCAGCATGGAGTTTGAGCTTGTGACCGAAAATGCCGGTAAATTGATGACGTCCTATGGCTACGCCCGGAAGGACTATTTCCCCAGCGCGTTCGCCGGCGGAATGGACATTGATGCCTATGAGCAGTGGGATCACACCACTCCGGGCGGCACGAAGCTGCTGCTGGCACTGAACAGCAAGGGAAAGGGCGAGATCATTGCCGAGCAGGAAAATGCCATGATCATGATAAGTATTGACGGAAACCGTTCCCTCAGCCACAGCAGATATCCGGATGCCAGCGAGGTCATGACGAAGGCGGAGCTGGAATCCATTGCCGATCAGTTCGACTATTCCATCCGGCCGAAGGAAGTGGACAGAGCCGTCGTGGAGGCAAAGCTGGCCGCAGCGGAAGAAGCCTATCAGGCGGAACACGCCTATGTTCCGGAAACCTATACGGACTTTTCCGATTATCTGAAGAAAAATGTCTATATTCCCAATGAATCCAGACAATACAGTTTCTATGACCTGACCGGAGACGGTGTGGACGAGCTGCTGCTTGGGCGTGACGGCGCGTTCCTTGATTGGCTGGAAATGGAGAACGGTGAAGTGATGTTTCACGGTTACGGAGAATCGTATCTGTGCGAGGGAAATGTTTTGGAACAATATCAGGCACCGGACAGGTATTGGGATGGTGAAAGGCATACGTACTTTGCATTTGCAGACGGCACTGCGGCATTCAAGGATGACGGGGGATTGGGGAACGTAATTGCAAATATTCAACGTCGGGGCAGTCAATGGTATCGGTATACAGACCCTTATGAATTGGAAAGTACGGAGATTTCTCAGAACGAGGCCGCGGCCATCATGGCGAAGTACCCCCGAATCCAGCTGGAATGGAAGCCGCTGATGGACTATCCCCTTGACGAAAGTGGGCAGACCCTGAGAGACTATCTGAACGCGAAGGATGTTCAGCCCTCTGACGACGAGCTGCTCCGGATCTACAGGGACTATGCCGACAAGCAGGATTCCTTCTATACCCACTACCGGCTCATGGACATTAACGGCGACGGGGTAAAGGATCTTCTGCTCAGCGGCGACGGTGAACGCTACTGGGATATTTGGACTTACCGTTACGGTAATCTGATACCCCTTGCCATCATGGATTTTTACCTCTGTGAGAACAATGTTATGGAGAAGATTGAGCTGTTCCACGAAGAGGCAGGCGTTGAGATAGAAGGGACATCTTTCTCCCGCTGCAACGGCTTTGACTTAGAAACGCTGGACTTTGTTGCCTACAACAAAGCGACCGCTTCCTGGCAGTCCGACTATTTCGGCACCCCCATGTCCGAAGCCGACGCCAAGGCGATTCTCGCCAAATATTCCCGCGTCGATCAGGGAATGCAGCCCATTTCCCAGCTGCTGAACGGATAATTGTTTACGCCGTACCCAAACCCGGGTACGGCGTGAATGTTACTGTTTCCCCGCTTTCAGCAACTTGCGGAAGAACGTAAAGAAAGTAACGGTCGTCACGGCGGCGGCGAGGATGTCGGACACCGGCTCCGCCAGAAAGACCGCGAACGCCTTGTCCGCGAAGAAGTTCGGCAGAATGAAGATCAGAGGAATCAGCAGAATCAGCTTCCGCAGACAGGCCATGATGAGACTGATCTTCGCCTGCCCCAGCGCCATAAACGCCAGTTGACAGCTGACCTGAAAGCCCACGGAAAACGTCCCCGCAAGGAAAATCCGAATCGCCCAGGCCGTGTAGTCCACAAGCGCCCCGTCGCTGGTAAAGATGCCCGCGAACGCTTTGGGGAAGGCCATCACCAGCAGCCAGAACACGGTGGTGTACCCCACGCACACAAGGAACTGGCAGAAAAAGGCTTCCTTCACCCGCTCTAACTTTTTCGCGCCGTAGTTGTAGCTGATCAGCGGCTGGCCGCCCTGGCAGATGCCCTGCAGGGGCATGGTGATCAGCTGGTTGACGGAGGTCAGCACCGTCATGGCGCCCACGGCCACGTCGCCGCCGTACCGGGACAGGGAGGAGGTGAAGCTGACGGAGAGAATACTCTCCGTGGAGACCATGACGAAGCTGGAAATCCCCAGCGCCAGACAGGGCAGGATGATCTTCCCCTGCAAGAGCATATTCCGGGCTTTCAGCCGCAGAATGGTCTTGCGCCCCGTGAGGAACCGCAGAATCCACACCGCGCTCACCGCCTGACTCAGAACGGTGGCAATGGCCGCCCCGGCCACGCCCATGTCAAAGACGAAAATGAAAATGGGGTCGAGGACAATGTTGATCACCGCGCCGATGACGGTGGTCAGCATACTGGTTCCGGCGAAGCCCTGGGTGGTGATGAAGGGGTTCATGCCCATCACGACCAGCACGAACACGCTGCCAAGGACATAGATTCTTCCGTATTGAACGGCGTAGGGCAGCGTCACGTCGCTGCCGCCGAACAGCCGGACAAGCGTTGGCAGTGTTACGTAAAACACCCCGGTCAGAACCACCGACAGAAGCAGCAGAACGGTAAAGCAGTTGGCAACGATCTTTTCGGCGGTGTCCCTGTCGCCCTTGCCCATGGCGATGGCCGCCCGGGGTGCGCCGCCCGCTCCCGCCAGCATGGCAAAGGCGGTAATGAGCATCAGAATGGGGGTGAACAGCCCCACACCGGTGAGCGCCGCGCCGCCGATCTCCGGAATGTGGCCGATGTAAATTCGGTCGACCACGTTATACAGCAGGTTAATGACCTGCCCGACCACCGCGGGAACCGCCATCTGCACCATCAGTTTTTTGACACTGCCGGTTCCCATGTCCTGATTTGTTTCTTTTGACATAAAAATCCCCTCGCTTTTATCTTAGGGTCTATCTGAGAACCGTAAACACGCCCAAACAGCGGGTCTTTTCCGCCTGCTGTGCACCATTTTCCCTTGCAATACACAAAGTATTCCCGCGGAAAAATGGCTTCATCAGGCGAAAAATCCCTCGCTGTTGGTCATATTTCCGGTTCTCAGATAGACCCTCGCTCCCGCTCCATGGCGCGAATGTTGTCGCCCATTTTCCGGGTGACGGACAGGATGACCGCGCTTTCCTCCGGAGTGATCCCCTCCCGGAGGCGGCGGATGAATTCCCGCTGGACTGCCCGGCCGTCCTCCGCGATTTCTCCCGCCCCGTCTGTCAGCGCCAGATGGACGGCTCTGCGGTCAGACCCGTCCGCCCGACAGGCAACTAGTCCACGATCTTCCAGACTCCGCAGGGAGAGGGAAACATGCCCTTTGGACATGCCCCGTCCCCGGACGATATCCGCCGCCCGGTTCTGCTCCGGGTTATTGGCCAGAAACAGCAGCACATCCAGCTCGTTGTGGGTCAGGTTCCATTTTTTGCAGACCGGCTCCATCAGGCGGCTGTAGCTTTTCTGCGCCCGAAGCGCCGTTTCAAAAAAAGCAAACTGCATATGCGCGCCTCCTTTGGTTCATTTTTGAACGAAGTTACTATAGCACGCGCTTAGGCGGATGTCAAGAAAAAGTTCAAAAATAAACTAAAATTCCCCTGCCGATGGGCAGGGGAATGAAGATATATGGTTATCCAACCGCCACCGGCTGGATGAAGTCCCTGTGGACGTAGCCCCAAGTACCCTCGTACTCCGCCAGCGCAAACGTTCCGCAGAGCGCCAGCACGGTAAATTCCTCGTCCTTTGGAATCCGGACGATGACCTCGGCGGCGGTGTCCGGGTGGGTGCGAAGGCTGATAAACTCGTTACACTGGGCATAGTACCGCTCGGCGGTCACCGGCTCGAAAACGTCCTCCACCGGGTAGGATATTTCGTCCTGAAAGTGCCACCATTCTCCGAAATACCCCTCAAATCCGTACTTTTCCATGGCGTTCTGCAACAGCAGGGCGTGCTCCGTGGGGACTTTCTCCACGTCGGAATAGTCCCGGTCAGCCTTGCCGGAAAAATCGTCAAAGCCCGTGGGCATTTCCAGCTCGTTCCCTAGACTGTCCACCAGCGTCACGTCCACGGTGTTTCCCCGGCTGTGGGCGCTGAAGCCCCGGTTGGGGTTTGCCACGTAGGTGTCGTCGGGGCAGACCTCCCAGAGCCTGAACTGGGCGCTCACCGGACGGAAGCCGTCCCAGACTTTCAGCGTCAGCCCCTGCCCGGCCAGCTCCGCGCATACGGCCTGAAGTTTTTTCACCGTGCCGTAGCGGAGGAAAACCTCGGTGAATTCATAGATTCGATGGCCGGTAAAATTTTCCGTACCGGCGTAGGGCAGCTCCTGCAGCACGTCGGGGAGGTAGTCCCGCACCCGGACAAAGTCGGCGTCCTCCGGTTCGGGACGCTCGATGCCCGCGGGCGCAGTTCCCGGCTGGGTTTCCGCCGCCGTCGGAACGGTGGTTTCCCGCGTCTGCGTCGGCGCGGTCGCGGCGGCGTCCACCGGGGCATGGCAGCCGGATAATGTCAGGGCAAGCGCCCCTATCAGTATCATGGAGATCATTCCTTTCACACAAATCCCTCCTGCACAGGGTTGCATCAATGCGGCCATTATACCACGGTGTGTCCGGAAAAGCAAAATATAATTACAGCGTTCGGGCGGCTCCAAAGAGCCGCCCGCCGTCGTTATTTCCAGAGATACACCCGGCACTCGTAGGGCTGCAAGCAGCCTTCCAGCGGCTTGGGGTAATTGCACAGAATCAGTTCCCCGTCCTCCGGGCGGAAGCCCTTGGGCGCATGGAAGGGGGTGTTCTTTTTCGCGAAGGAGCAGACCACCAGAATTTTCTGCTGTCCGTCGTCCATGGAATACAGGTAATGCCTGCCGGAGAGCTTGTTATATTCCCGGTACTCGCCGTACCGGACGCAGGAAAGGCTCTTGCGCAGAGCGACAGCCTTGCGGTAGAAGTTCAGCACGGAGTCCGGGTCGGCGTCCTGCTGGGCGACGTTGATGTCTTTATAATTTTGGTTGACATAAAACCACGGCTTTCCGGTGGTGAATCCGGCGTTTTCGCTGCTGTCCCACTGCACCGGCGTGCGGGCGGAGTCCCGGGAGGAGCGCCACAGCCGGTGCAGACGCACCTCCTCCGGCTTATTTAGAGCCGTGTGGGCATAGGTGTAGCGGGTCTGCACGTCCTCGTACATGTCGGCGCGTTCCGGCCGCCAGTTGGTCATGCCGATCTCCTGCCCCTGATAGATGAAGGGCGTCCCCTGCTGGAACAGGTACATGGCGGCAAGACATTTGGCGCTCTGCGCCCAGAATTCCTCGCTTCCGTAGCGGGAAACGATTCTGGGATGGTCGTGGTTTTCGATGTAAAGGGAGTTCCAGCCCCGGCCGCGAAGCTTTTCCTGCCATGAGGAAAAGGCTTTTTTCATCCGCCGCAGGCTGAATTTCGTGGGGAGGTAATCGGTGAACAGGCAGTCGGCGGCGACGCACTGGAACTGGATCATCATGTCCAGCTGGCCGTCCTTCTCGTCAATGTACGTCAGCGCCCGTTTCGGCGTCACCATGGGGGCTTCCGCCAGCGTGAAGCAGTCGTAGTGATCCAGCACGTCGTGCTTGAATTCGCTCAGGTATTCGTGGATGCGGGGGCCGTGATTGTAGTGTGGCATCCCCTTGCAGGTCGGCATCAGGTGATCGTCCGGCAGGCCTTCCTTCTTGGAGATGTAGGTGATCACGTCCTCCCGGAAGCCGTCCACCCCCATGTCCAGCCAGAAGCGCAGAATCCCCTTCACTTCCTCCCGCACCTTGGGGTTGTCCATATTCAGGTCGGGCTGCTTCACGGCGAACAGGTGCAGATAGTATTCCCCCCGAACCTCGTCAAACGTCCAGGCTTTCCCCTCAAAGAAGGAATCCCAGTTGTTGGGGAGCTTCCCGCCGGGCTTTCCGGGACGCCAGATGTAGTAGTCGGTGTAAGGGTCGATGCGCTGGCGGCTTTTCTGGAACCATTCATGCTCGTCGCTGGTGTGGTTCACCACGAGATCCATGACAACCTTCATGTCCCGGGCGTGAGCGCCCTCCAGCACCTTTTTAAACGCCTCCATGCCGCCGAATTCCGGCGCGATGTCCCGGTAATTGGAAATATCGTAGCCGCAGTCCGCCCCGGGGGATGGGTAGATGGGGGAAAACCAGATGCCGTCGCAGCCCAGACTTTTGATGTAGTCCAGCTTTTCATACACACCCCACAGGTCGCCCATGCCGTCACCGTCGCCGTCCTTGAAGGATCGCGGCCAGATCTGGTAAAACACTTTGTCCTTGTACCACCGTTTGCGCTCCATGCAGTTCACTCCTTTTTGGGATTTGCTTTCATTATAACATAGGGAATCCAGTTCGTCACCTAAAATCTCGTTGACAGGGGCAATTTTGGCGTATAAAATGGAAGAAAAACGAAAGGCGGGTCTGACCATGATTACCGAGGAAAACGGCGTATTCCACATCCGGACGGAAACCTATTCCTACCTGTTCAAAATCGATGCCTATGGCCTTGCGGAGCATCTGCATTTCGGCGCGCCGGTGAAGACCCGGGACGCGGGCGCTCTCAGCTGCCGCCCCGGTCTGGGCTGGGGTGCCAGCATTCTCCTTGATGCAAAGGATACCGCCAGCTGCCCGGATGTCCTGCCGCTGGAATGGAGCGGAAGCGGACGAGGAGACTATCGGGAATCGCCGCTGGAGCTGGCGGGGGAGCCAGCGGATTTCCGTTACACCGGCTATAAAATCCATGAGGGCGGCGTTTCCATGGCCTGCGGTCTTCCTCAGGCGCACGACGCACGGGAAACGCTGGAGATCACCCTGAGCCAGCCCGGCGCGGAGCTGACGTTGTTCTACACGGCCTTTCCAACGGCAATCGTTCGCCGGACGGTGCTGACGAACACCGGTGATAAGCCCCTTCGGCTGAATAAGCTCATGAGTTCCTGCGTGGATCTGCCCGGGAGCTACACCATGGCGACCTTCAACGGCGGCTGGATCGCGGAAATGCGCCGGTGCGACACCCCCGTGGGCGCGTCGAAGGTGGTCAACGAAAGCCTCACCGGTTCTTCCTCCAACCGCCACAATCCCGGCTTTCTTCTCTATGAGCCGGGCGCGACCGAAGACGCGGGAACCGTCTACGGCTTCAATCTGATCTATTCCGGCAACCATTACGCCGCCGCCCAGCAGTCCCTTCAGGGGCTGACCCGGGTGATGCAGGGCATCAATGACAGCAATTTTTCCCGGGAGTTGCCGCCGGGGGAATGCTTTGAGACCCCGGAAGCGGTGCTGTGCCACTCAGGTAAGGGCTTCGGCGGGCTGTCTGCCAATATGCACGCCTTCGTCACCGACCATATCATCCCGCCCCATTGGCGCGGCCGTCCCCGGCCGGTGCTGTACAACAGCTGGGAGGGCTGCACCTTTGATTTCAGCCAGCGCCGCCTGCTAAGTCTGGCCAACCGGGCGAAGGCGCTGGGCTGTGAACTGTTCGTACTGGACGACGGTTGGTTCGCGGGGCGGGACAATGACCATGCCGGGCTGGGAGACTACGCCGTGAACCGGAAGAAGCTCCCCGAGGGGCTGGAAGGACTGTCCCGGCACCTCAAGGACAAGGGGCTTTCCTTCGGACTCTGGTTCGAGCCGGAATCCGTAAATCCCGACTCCGACCTCTACCGTGCCCATCCGGACTGGGCGCTGACGGACGGCTTCCAGCCGGTGCTGGGGCGCAATCAGCTGCTGCTGGACTTGACCAAGCCGGAGGTGCGGGATTATATCGTGGAGAATGTCTCCCGGATTCTGGACAGCACCGGCATTTCCTACGTCAAGTGGGACATGAACCGTCATTCCGTGGCGTTGGGCGCGAAAGCCCACGATTTTGTCCTGGGCTTGTACGACGTGCTTCGCCGGATTTTCGCGCCCCGGCCGGACATTCTGCTGGAAAGCTGCTCCTCCGGCGGCAACCGGTTTGATCTGGGAATGCTCTGCTTTTCCCCCCAGATCTGGGCGTCTGATAATACAGACCCCATTGAGCGCCTGACCATTCAGAACGGCATTTCCTATCTCTATTCCCAGTCCACGATGGGCGCACACGTCTCTGCCGCGCCCCATGCCCAGACGCTGCGAAATACGCCCCTGAGCACCCGGGGGAATGTGGCATTTTTTGGATGCCTTGGCTACGAGTTGGATTTGAGGACGCTGCTTCCCGTGGAGATCAAAGAAATTCAGGGGCAGATCGCGTTCTATAAGCGCTACCGCGAAGTCTTTCAATTCGGCACATTCCGCCGCACGGAGCTGGGCTGGCAGGTGTCGGACGGAAAGGTGACGCTGGCGGGGGTGTTCCACCGCCTCGTATATGCCGCTCCGGGCTACGAGCGGCTTCGCGTGAAGGACCTGAAACCGGAGACGGACTACCGGGTCACGTCCCTTGCGCAGGCCATCCGGGTGGGGCAGTTCGGGAATCTGCTCAAGCATGTCGCCCCGGTCAACGTAAATCCCAACGGCGCGCTTCTGCGGATTGCCGACCGGCACATTACACTGCCGGGAAAACCGGAAACGCTGACAGCTTCCGGCGCGGCGCTGGCAGCGGGCATTATGCTTTCCCCATTGTTCCGCGGCACCGGCTACGCCCCTGAACAGCGCACACAGGGAGATTTCGGCTCCGACGTGTATTTAATCGAAGAAATCGGCGGCGAATAAAGTCCTTACAACCCGCCCGGGGAGACGTACAAGAATGTCTTCCCGGGCGGAGATGAAAACTTTTTCTTGCATTTTCCCTGAATCTGTACTATACTATAAAAGCACCTGCCGGTGTGTTGGAACTGGTAGACGAGGTGGACTCAAAATCCATTGGGCTAATCCCCCGTGCGGGTTCGATTCCCGCCACCGGCACCATATTTGCTCCGAAGTGTCATGCTTCGGAGCAATTTTTTTATTGCCAGATAGGCTCTGCCCGAAGAGTTTGAGGGTAGCAAGGCAGAATGGCATTTGCAGACGAGACCTTACTGGAAAAATCCAAATGTGTGTAATACTATTTCCTGATTAAAATCTTTGATTTTAATCAGGAAATAGTATAAGATTGCTGCGTAAAGCCTTCTAACTTTTCCTTGCATAAAACGAATGCTTGTGCTACAATAGCAGGAGTCTGTCCGCCGCTCCCGGAACGTGCGTAAGGGAAGCGGCAAGAGAAACCGGGGAAAATCGACCGGTTTCATTGGAGTTTTTATTAGGGCCTATCTGAAAACCGTTAACACGCCCAAACAGCGGGTCTTTTCCGGTTTTCAGATAGACCCTAAGAGAGAGGAGAAGGGATTTTCTTGATTTTCGGCAAGCATATCAATGTCTATTACCGCAAGTACGCGCTGGCTCTGCTAACGGGGCTGCTGGCGTTGTTTACCGTGGACTACTTGCAGCTGAAGGTGCCTGAAATTTATCAGTTGGTCATCAATGGACTGAATCAAGGATACATTGTGGAAAACGGCGTACAGGTGCCCTTTGATATGGCGTTCCTGCTGGACAGGATCTGCATGCCCATGGTCGGCATCATCCTTGCCATCGTCTTCGGCCGTTTCCTGTGGCGGGTAACGATCTTCGGCGCGGCTACTAAGGTGGAGACGGACCTGCGGGATAAGATGTTCCGCCACGCAGAAGACCTGAGCCGGGAGTATTATCAGGTGAACAAGGTGGGCAATCTGATGAGCCTGTTTACCAACGATCTGGACACTGTTCAGGAATGCTACGGCTGGGGCTTCATGCAGTTCTTTGACCCCATCATTCTGTGTTCTCTGGCCATTACCAGAATGTGGCGCATGGATCACCTGCTCACCGTCCTGTCCCTGATCCCCATGGGGCTGCTGTTCGCCAGCGCCGCAGTGGTGGGCAAGAACATGACCCGGAAGTGGGACTACCGGCAGAAGTGCTTCTCCGATCTGTCCGACTTCGCTCAGGAGAGCTTTTCCGGAATTGCCGTCATCAAGGCCTTTGTGAAGGAGGCCAAGGAGCTGATGGCCTTTGAAAAGCTGAACCGGGACAGCGAGGACTCCAACATCGCTTTTACAAAAACCTCCGTACTGATGCGGATTCTGGTGACCACCTTCGTGGAGAGCGTCATCTGCGTGATTCTGGGCTACGGCGGCTATCTGGTCTACAAGGGTCAGTTCAACGCCGGTCAGCTTATGGAGTTCATCGGCTATTTCAACGCCGTGGTCTGGCCCATTATGGCTGTGGCCGATCTGATCGACATGACCTCCCGGGGCAAGGCATCCCTGAAGCGGATCAGTGAGCTGCTGGACGCGCCCAAAAACGTTTTTGACCGCCCCGGCGTTCAGGAGCTGACGGACCCCAGGGGCGAGATTGAATTCCGCGACCTGAGCTTTACCTACCCCGACGGGGATATCCCCGCGTTGGAGCATGTGTCCTTTACCATCCGCCCCGGCGAGAGCATCGGTCTGGTGGGCAAGACCGGCTCCGGCAAGACCACTCTGGTAGACCTGATCCTGCGCACTTACAATGTAAACGACGGGCAGCTGTTCCTTGACGGCAGGGATGTGAACGACCTCTCCATCCGCTCCGTCCGTGACGCCTGCGCCTATGTGCCTCAGGACAACTTCCTGTTCTCGGACACCATTGAGAACAACATCGCCTTCGGCAAGTCCGAAACCGTCTCTGAGGAGATCCGCCGGGCAGCCAAGCTGGCGGATATTGACGGCAATATCTCCGAATTCCAGATGGGCTATCAGACGGTACTGGGCGAACGGGGCGTTACCGTCTCCGGCGGCCAGAAGCAGCGTATCTCCATTGCCCGGGCGCTGATGAAGGATGCGCCCATTCTGATTCTGGACGATTCCGTGTCCGCCGTGGATACCAAAACGGAAAAGGCTATTCTGGACAATCTGCGCGCCACCCGGGCGGGCAAGACCACCATTCTCATTGCCCACCGTATTTCCACCATCGAGCAGATGGACAAGATCCTGTTCATCGAGGACGGCCGTCTTGCGGGCTTTGATACCCATGACAAGCTGTACACGGAAAACCCCGCCTACCGCAAAATGGTAGACTTGCAGCGGCTGGAGGAAGAAGGAGGTGCGGTCAATGCGTGAGTATCTTCCCCTTCTGATCGTCTGCGCTGTCATCGGTGTGTTTACGATCCTGTTCCTTGCGGCCTATGCTGTGCTGAAGCGAAAAACCAAAGAGGAGACCAGCGAACGGCATATGTCCGACAGCGAGATCATCAAAAGATTGCTGGGCTATGCCAGACCCTATAAAAAGGATTTCGTTCTGGTGTTCCTCATTATGCTGGTGTCCATCGCCTATGATGTGGTGTCCCCCCTGCTGGTGGCAGACATTCAGGGCACCATCAAGCAGAGCTTTGAGCTTTCCCGGCTCTATTCGCTGGTTGCCGTGTACGCGGGCATTCTGGCGGTGTCCATGGTCTGCACCTATTTTCAGGCCATGATCCTGCAGAAGACCGGCCAGAAAATTCTGTCCCAGATCCGTCTGGACACCTTCACCCACATTGAGCAGCTGTCCCACGCCCAGCTGAACCAGATCCCCGTGGGCAAGCTGGTGACGAGAGTCACCAACGACCCCAACTCCATCAGCTACCTGTTCACCAACATTCTGGTGACGCTGGCAAAAAACTCTCTGGTAATCATCGGCGTGCTGGCAGCCATGCTGATTCTGAACTACGCCCTGACGCTGATGGTGCTGTGCTTTGTGCCGTTCCTGGTGATCTTTACCATCATCTTCCAGAAGTTCTCCCGCCATGTCCACCGCACGGTCAACAACGCCCGGACGGATGTGAACACCTACCTGTCCGAAAACCTATCCGGTATGAAGGTCACCCAGATATTCAACCAAGAGCAGCGGAAAATGGACGAATTTCTGGCTCGCAGCAAGCGCCTTGAGAAGACCAAGATGAACCGGATGTTCGTCTTCGGCATCTTCCGGCCCATGGTATACATGCTGTTTGTCACATCCAACCTGTTCCTCTTCTATATCGGCTGCAAGGGCTATATCAAGGACACGACCTTCCTTGGCCAGACCATTACCAGTGAGACGGTGGTCGCTTTCTATATGTATATCTCCCGGTTCTTCAACCCCATTCAGGCGCTGGCCGAGCAGTTTGATATGCTGGAGCAGTCCTTCGCCGCGGCGGAGAAGATATTCACCATTCTGGATATGGTTCCCGAGGTGGTGGACGAGCCGGACGCCATCGAGCTGAAGGAAATGAAGGGCGAGATCGAGTTCAGGGACGTGTGGTTTGCCTATAATCCCGGCGAGTGGGTGCTGAAGGGCGTTTCCTTCCATGTGTATCCCAAGCAGACCGTGGCCTTTGTTGGGGCTACCGGTTCCGGAAAGTCCACCATCCTGAGCCTGATCTGCCGGAACTATGATATCCAGAAGGGGCAAATTCTGATCGATGGCATTGATATCCGGCACATTAAGATCGCTTCTCTGCGCAGCCACTTCGGACAGATGCTTCAGGATGTATTCCTGTTTGCGGGGGACATCCGCAGCAACATCGTCCTGCGCTCCGACAACGTGACGGATGAAGACGTCTGGCAGGCCTGCCGGTATGTCAACGCCGACGGCTTCATCAGGAAGCTGGATGGCGGTCTGGACGAGACCGTCCGGGAGCAGGGCAACAACTTCTCCGCGGGTCAGCGGCAGCTGCTGAGCTTCGCCCGGACCATTCTGCACAAGCCCTCCGTCATGATCCTGGACGAAGCCACCGCCAACATCGACACGGAGACGGAGGTACTCATTCAGGACTCTCTGGAGAAGATGAAGAACATCGGCACCATGCTGATCGTAGCCCATCGCCTGAGCACCATCCAGCATGCGGACAACATTATCCTGCTGTCCCACGGCGAGATCATGGAGCAGGGCACCCATCAGGAGCTTCTCCACCTGAAGGGGCGCTACTACCAGCTCTATACCCTCCAGTTCCGCAAGCAGCAGCTTCAGGAGAGCTGACGGGCAAATCGGATAAAAAGACATAAGCCCGGGCACGAGCGATACGACCGCTCTGTGTCCGGGTTTACCTTTGCTCCGGCCAACGTACAACGGGGATGGCGGCCCGCCATCCCCGTTGTACGTTCTGCTTATATGATAATGTACAATAAATTGCGCAAATTGAAAACCGCATAAAAGAAGACATAGCTTGCAGGCTCTGGTAGAATGAAG
>ENA-ORKV01000090-ORKV01000090.1-human-gut-metagenome-genome-assembly--contig:-NODE-90-length-118703-cov-8.830037_pt1 | contig 118703 bp, 97 predicted proteins | sample MGYA00243058_ERZ508805 | MGnify/ENA primary metagenome ERZ508805 (study PRJEB26277, sample SAMN04329770) | human gut metagenome | biome: human-associated habitat | host: Homo sapiens | place: USA...
GTGGAGTTGTTCGCCGAATTTAAGCCTCTGGACTACTACATCAAACCTAAGTAGGTTGTTAGTAATAACTTCCAAACAGGAGTAGGATGAATGAGGAAGTTGGGTACAAATCTAATATTTTTTAAATATTATTAGATATTGATAAGTCCTACACAACGGAAATGATGAGTAGTGAATTAAATGTACTTGAAAAAGTAAAAAGAACTAAAGAAATATTTTTATCAATGTTTAAGGAAGATGGAATACCAGTAGAAGATTTAAAAAAAGCTATATGTGAATCTTATCAAGAACAAGGTTTTGATTGTAAAACTTTTGATGATATTCCTTTAAAAGAAATGGAAGAAGCTATTTGTGATTGCTGTGAAGCAGCAGGATTGAAATTTGATAATTTTGATGATATATTAAGACAACTATAAATTTATTAGTATATTGTTTAGTTTAAAAGATAGATAAATAAAATAATATATTAACTCTATATTTTTTATGATATAATAGCATTCATGAGGTGATTTTAATGAGTGGTATTGCAGGTGAAGGCTGCGAAAGAATTATTCCTACAGAGGAGAAAAAATCTCTTGAGGAAATAGAAAGAAGTATAGTAAAAAGGTATAGAAAGCCAATATGGTCTAAGTTTTGTAAGGCTATAAAAGAATATAATTTAATAGAAGAGGGAGATAAAATTGCAGTAGCTATTTCAGGTGGAAAAGATAGTCTTCTTATGGCAAAGCTTTTTCAAGAGCTTCAAAGACATGGTCAAACTAAATTTGAACTTGAATTTATAGCTATGGACCCAGGATATCATCCTCAAATAAAGAAGCTTCATAAGGAAAATCTTCAATACTTAAACATACCAGCACATATATATGATTCAGGGATATTTGAAGTTGTAGATAGAATGGCAAAGGATTATCCATGTTATTTATGTGCAAGAATGAGAAGAGGCTCTTTATATGCAAAGGCAAAGGAACTTGGATGTAATAAATTAGCTTTAGGACACCACTTTAATGATGTAATTGAAACAACTTTATTAAATGTTTTATATGCAGGTAATTTTAAAACAATGCTTCCAAAGCTTAAAGCAAAGAACTTTGAAGGGCTTGAACTTATAAGACCAATGTATCTTATAGAGGAAGAAGCTATAAGAAGATTTATAAACTATAGTGGAATATGGCCTTTAAATTGTGCATGTATGATAGCAGCAAAAAAGGTTGGAAATAAAAGATACGAAATAAAAGAGTTAATAAAGAATCTTAAAGCAAATTTTAGAGATGTGGATAAATCAATATTTAAAGCAGCTGAAAATGTAGCTATGGATTCTATTTTAGGATGGGAAAAGGGTAATGAAAAACATTCTTTCCTAGATTATTATGATGAGGAGTAACTTTTATGGATATAATGACAATGGATCCTAATATGCTTGTAAGTATAATAAATATGAAATTAAGAGATAATTATAGCAACTTAGATATGTTATGTGAGGATATGGATTTAAATAAAGATGCTCTTAAAGGAAGATTAAAAGAAGCTCAGTATACATATTGTAAAGAAACTAATCAATTTAAATAAAAAATAAACTAGAATATGCTAAGGGTAATTATTATAATATAATTATATTATTGCATTAGGAGGCGTTTATTATGAATTTAAAAAAGAAAGGCAAGTTGATAGTTTTATTAGGAGCAGCAGCAGCTTTAGCAGCAAGTTTAATAAACGATAAGAAAAATAATGAAAAAAATACAGAAAAATAGTAAAAATATTGACTAAAATTAAAAAATTGTATATAATAATACTAAGTTAAGTAAATCCTTTGAAAAGGGATAGTAGTCAGGTGCAGTGTTCCAGAGAGCTAAACAAATGGTGCGAGTTTAGTGCATGAGCTAATGGTGAATGGGCCTTGGAGGAGCAAGATGAAATCATAAGAGAGTAGTTTAAGCCGTATGTTGCACGTTATAGCAAATAAAGTATATTTGTACTTGATAAAGAGGCATTTTTATATGCAATTTAGGTGGTACCGCGGATATCTCCGTCCTATGTTTTATAATAGGATGGAGTTTTTTTATACATAAATAAATTTGGGGATGATTTTAAAATGAAATGAAAGGCAATAAAAATTAAAAAAATAGAATAATTACAAATTTAAAAGGGGAAATAAATAATGGAAAAAAGTTTTAACACAAAAAAAATGATAGTAAATGCAATATTAATAGCTATAGGAGCAGTGCTTCATACTATATCACCAACCTTTGGAGTAGCTCAACCAGACTTTGCTTTAGCAATGATGTTTATAATAATTTTAATAAATAAAGATTATAAAACAGCACTATTTTCAGGAATAATAGTTGGTATATTTACAGCATTAACTACTAAAACAGTAGGCGGTCAAGCTCCTAATATAATAGATAAAGTAATTACTGCAAATGTTGCTTATTTAATTCTTTTACCTTTAAGAGATAGAGTAAATAAAAATATACAAGCTGCAATATTACTTATAGCAGGAACTTTTGTAAGTGGAATAGTATTTTTAACTGCAATGATGTTTTTTGGAGGAATACCTTTAAAAGCAATTCCAGCAGGATTATTAACAGTAGTTTTACCAACTGCTTGTATAAATGTAATAATAGGAATAATAATATTTAATATAGTAAATCAAGCTATAAAGCAAGTTCACTTAAATATGGACTAAATTTAAAATCTTAGGTTAATTATTTTATTTAGCAATAATTTACCTAAGATTTTTTTTAGAAAAATATAAATTAGTTTATGTAGTGAAACATTTCTGACGTGTTTTCATTAATAGCTTTAAAAGTATAGCCATTATCTTTATAGTATTTTATTACTTCAGGTAAGGCAATTGTACTATTTTTATTAATATATCCACAGTGCATTAATAATATAACTTCTTGCTTATCCTTATTTTTAGTTGCATTTTTTACTATAGTACAAGGGTTTCCATAGGGGTTTGCTCCATCAGTACTATCTACATTCCAATCATAAATTTTAAGATTATTTTCATGAAGGAGATTTACTAAGGATTCCTTTAAATGATATGTATCATTATTACTTCCAAAGGGAAAACGAAGAATATTAATTTTTTCACCTGTAACCTCTTCAATAATCTTTTGAGAATCTAGCATTTCTTTTAAAAAATTATTATCTGATGAATATAAGTTTTCTTTTTTATGGTCCATACTATGAAGTCCAATAGAGTGACCTTCTTCAAGGATTCTCTTTACTAAGTCTTCTTGTCCTTTAATTTGTTCACCTATAAGAAAAAAAGTAGCTTTTACATTTTCTGATTTTAAAATATCTAAAGTATCTTTAGTAATTTTTCCACCAGGTCCATCATCAAAGGTTAAATAAATTATTTTTTCATCTTCACAATAGGCATTTTTAAAAGGAATAAAAGTAAAGATGTTTAATATAAGAATAAGTTTTAGTAAAAAAATAAATTTCTTTTTCATTAAAATCCTCTCCAATAATAAATTATCTTTTAAAAATATTTTCTCCAAAACTTACATTAATATTCATGTTAAAGCAAAGGAACATATTTTTTTCTTGTTCATATTTTATAAATAGAAGATAACTAAGGAGGGTGTGTTTTGCTTGGATAATGAAAATGAAAAAAGAGTATATTGTACTAATATGAATGAAAAAGACCCTATTATAGAAAAATTTATGAAAGAATATTTAAAGGAAAAAGAAGCATCTGGATTTAGAGGAGATAAATCTGAAGATATTATAGTAAATTTTGATATAACTTATGCTGATGGAGTAGCTAAAAGTTATAGCTGTGGAGCAGAAAGTCCTGTATTTGGACAAGAGGATGAAGGCTGTATAGAAAGTAAAATAAATGCAGAAGAGATGAAAAGCCATTTTAGTGAAGCTAAAATAGGTGAAGAAATAAATATGGAGCATAATGAAAAAAATGATACACATATAAATAAAGATATAGAAGAAGAGAAATTTGATAATGGCTGGATATGTGAACAGGAACTAGAAAAAATATATAACATGAGTAATATACCTAAAAGAGAAGAAACTAAAAAGTTAAAAGTAAAGGAACGAAAGGTAAATGGAACAATTATTGTATATTCTACATTTTTAAATAAGTTTGGAAAAAGGATAAAAGGAGTAAAGATAAATCTTTATAAATTAAATGGAATTTCTCCTCAATTAATAGAATCTATTGAAACAGATGAAAATGGTAGAGCAGTTTTTTCTAATGTTCCTAAGGGAAGTTATAGGGTTATTGAACTTATAGATAAAAGATATTTTAAAAAACCAGTATATATAAATTGGAATGAAGTAACAATAAATGATGATAACACAGAAGCAGTTATATATGTTGTAAATAGTATAAATAAGGTTTAATTAGCTAGAGCAGAGTAAGTATATTATTTTTTATAATTTAGACTTAGTAAGTTATAAGATAAAAATAATATATTAACTTTGCTTTGTTATACTATAGAAAATTATATATTTTGAAAACTATAGATAATATGTAAAGTTAATAATAAAGTTTAGTAAAAGAAACAAGTTTAATAACCCTAAAAAACTATGTTATAATAAACAAGTGATTTAAAAAATACAATGAAAGGAAGATACAAAATAGATGAAAATTAGAGTTAAATATTTTGAGGGTGCTACAAAGCTTAAGAAAATAGAAAAGGGAAATTGGATAGATGTATATGCAAATAAAGAGATATTTGTAGAAGTTAATGAAAGAGCAATGGTTCCATTAGGCTTTGCCCTAGAGTTACCTAAAGGATGGGAAGGGCATTTAGCCCCTAGAAGTTCAACTTTTAAAACTTGGGGAATAATTCAAACAAATTCAGTAGGAGTAGTAGATGATACATATATAGGAGATAATGACCAATGGCATATGCCAGTTTATTGCCTTCAAGGAAAAGATGAATATGAAGGAAAGAAGGGAACTTGGATAAGAAAGGGAGATAAAATTGGTCAATTTAGAATAATGGAAGTTATGCCTTCTATAGAATTTGAAGAAGTTGAATCCTTTGGAAATAAAGAGCGTGGTGGATTTGGTAGCACAGGAACAAAGTAAATTAATATAAAATAAAAGGCAGTATTTTACATTTTAAAATATTGCCTTTTATAAAATTAGTTTTTTTAAATAGTAAAGAGCTTTATTCGCTTAATGATTCCCAGGTAGCATAAAGTTCTTCAATATGTGCTTCAAGGTCTTTAATTTCTTTATTAACTCTAATGCTTTCTTCAGGATTAGAATAAACTTCTTCTAAACAAAGGGATTCTTGAAGTTTTTCTAAATTTTCTTCAGATTTTGCAATATCTTCTTCAGTTTTCTTTATTTTTTGAAGTTTTGCCTTTTCTTCTTTTTGAAGATTTTTTTGCTTTTTCTTTTCTTCTTTAATTTGAGTTTTAGTTTTACCATTAGCTAAATCTTCATAGGCTTCAAAGCGAGTTGGATTTTTTTTCTTTTCAACATAGTAGCTATAGTTTCCTAAATATTCAGAAGCTCCATTTTCCTCAAGCTCAATGATTTTATGTATAACTTTATTTAAAAAGTATCTATCATGGGATATAACTATTAAAGTACCATCATAACTTAATATTGCCTCTTCTAAAGCTTCTCTTGAAGGAATATCTAAGTGGTTTGTAGGTTCATCTAAAAGTAGAAGATTAGGCTTTGAAAGCATAAGTTTTAAAAGATTTATTCTACATTTTTCACCACCACTAAGTTTATCTATAGTTTTAAATACATCATCACCTGTAAATAGGAAAGAACCAAGTGCTGTTCTAAGTTTTGAAGTAGTTAAGTAAGGAAAATCATCCCATACTTCATCTAAAATAGTTTTATTTAAAGAAAGATTTGATTGCTCTTGGTCATAATAACCAACTTCAACATTTGCACCAAGAACTTTAACACCAGTATCAGGTTTAATTTTATCCATTATTATTTTAAATAATGTAGTTTTGCCTCTTCCGTTTTCCCCAATAAGTGCAATTTTTTCTCCTCTTTTTAAGTCTAAAGAAAGATTAGAAAATAGGTGTTTTTCTCCAAAGCTTTTACTTAAGTTTTCAATATGTAAAACATCAAATCCACTTTTAACATTAGCCTCAAAACTTATTTTAGAAGCATCCTTTTCTGCATCGGGAGCATCTATTTTGTCCATTTTATCTAGTGCTTTTTGTCTACTTTCTGCAGCCTTAATACTTTTTTCTCTATTAAAGGACCTAAATTTTTCTATTATAGCTTCTTGTCTTTTAATTTCAGCCTGTTGTAAATTAAAAGCTTTAAGTTGAGCATCATAATCTTTTTTTCTAAGCTCTAAATATTTTGTGTAAGGTGCATTATAGCAGTTTACATGACCATTTATAACCTGAAAAGTTCTATTAGTAACAGCATCTAAGAAAAATCTATCATGGGATACTATTAATACTGTACCTTTATAACTTTTTAAGTTTTCTTCAAGCCATTCTATTGCTTCTAAATCTAGGTGGTTTGTAGGTTCATCTAATAACAAAATTTCAGGAGAACGTAATAAAAGCTTACATAAAGCAACTCTTGTTTTTTGTCCACCACTTAGTTTTGAAATTTCTTTATTAAAGTCATTTTCTAAAAAACCTAAACCTTTTAAAACTCTACTTATTTCACCTTTATATGTATAACCACCTCTATGAGAATATAATTCCTGAAAAGTATTATAATCTTTAAAAATTTTATTATGATATTCTGCATTTTCTTCATTATAAGGTTCATTCATTTTTACTTCTAAATCAGAAAGCTTATTTTCTAAAGCTATTAAATCAGAAAAAACTGTAAGCATTTCATTATATATAGTATTATCAAATTCTAAATCAAGATGCTGGGAAAGATAACCTAAAGTTTTATTTTTATCAATAAAAACTTCACCATCATCATAGGAAATTTGCTTTGATAGTATTTTAAATAAAGTTGACTTACCTTCACCATTAGCACCAATAATACCAACTTTATCTCCTTCATTAACAGAAACTGTTACATCTTTTAATATTTCATCTATTCCATAGCTTTTGCTTATATTTTTACAACTTAGTACAATCATATTTTTTATCCTCCATAATAGTTTAAAAACCACTGTGCATAATAAATCATTATAATTATACTATTTAAAAATATTTATATCAATTAAAGGATTATTGCATAAAAATAAATTTTTAAAGCAATAATCCTTTAGGTTTAGTTTTTAATCTTTACCATCAACTGAAAAATAATATCCTAAAGGTGGCTGTAAATTATCTATTAATCCTATAATATATATTGTATGAAAGGAGCTTGGTTTTAAATTTAAATCATTAATAAACTTTTCAGGAAAGGAACTTTCACTTGCTGTAAGTAAAAAGTTATACAAACCAGGAGATAGAGTATAGTAACCTGTAGTTTCTAAATATTCTACAGAATTAAATAATTTTTCTTCATTAGGAAGAGAAAGAGTTAAAAGTGGAGCATTTGGAGAAAGGTTAATAAATCTTAAAAATGAAAGAGGTCCACTAGAGGCACTACTTGAAGCATCTTTTAGTGTAAATATTGATAATGTACTTTCTAGTAATACGAAATTTAATGTGGAAATTTCATTTGGAATAACTTCAATGGTTTGGGTATAAATAGGAGTGTCATAAGTACCAGAAGTAAAAGCTTGAATTTCATAGTTTCCAGCAGGAAAAGTCATATAATCTGTCATCATACTAAAGGAAAGATTTTCAGAAATAAGATTTCCATTACTATATACATCTATTGAAGGAGCATTAGCAGCTGCATGAAAAAGTCTAAAAGAACCGTTTAATTTAGGTAAAGATTCTCTAAATAACACTAACAATCACCTATCCTTTTTACAGTATTTAAGAGAGGTTTTTATTACTCTCATTATTATTAATTTTATAATAGGTTTTGGAATTTCATAGCCTTTAAAAATACACATTAAATTAGAATCTTTAAGAACATTTTTATATATTTCATTAACTTTTTCATCATAACATGCCCTAGCTAAATCTTTATCTTCATCAATATTAGAATCTAAATTTCTTAGAATATTATTTAAATTATTATTACTATTATTATCCTTTATGTTCATTGGATTTGAAGAAGATTTATTTCCTTTATTATAGGAATATAAATATGAACTTTCAGCTTCATCAGGATAATTAGTTTCATTATTTTCATATCCCATACTTATATTTTGTGAATTATATATTTCACTAGGAGACATTGGATTCTTATAAGAATTTTCTGTTTTAGAGTTATTATTATTAGTTGATGTAGAATTAGAAAAGTTAGGAAGAGTGTAATTAGGTGGTAAAATATTTGAAGGATTAATTACTAAGTTTCCCCATAGCATAACTGGTATAATGTTTTTTTGAAAATTAGGAATAAAATTATTAGGGTCAAAGGGTTTAAATTTAATTTCATCATTAGATTGTCTAAATGAATTTATCATATATTTTTCATCAGGTTTCATTATACACCTCCAAATAATAAACAATTAGATAGTACATAAAAGAATATGAATATTTTAGTTTTAATAGAACAAAGATATGAAAGTAACATTTATAAAGTATTCTATCTATTATATAGTGGAGGAGATATATATGTGCGATAAAAAAGTAGATTACAATGAAATTTTAATGGGAATTAATACAAAAGTAAAAACTTTTGATAATAAAATCATAAGAGCAATAAATTTTGATAACGCAGCAACAACTCCGCCATTTAAAAGTGTAATAGATAAAATAATTAAATTAAGTGAGTATTATGGTTCTATTGGCAGAGGTGCAGGGCATAAGTCAGAAATGACAACTTATATTTACCATGAAAGTAAGAAATATTTAATGAATTTTTTTAATATAAAGGATAAAAATAAGTATATAGTTATATATGTTAATAATACTACTGATGGAATAAATAAGCTTGCAAGAATTTTACCAAGAAAAAAAGATGATATAGTACTTTTAACAAGAATGGAACATCATTCTAATGACTTACCTTGGAGAAAAAATTTTAATGTAGATTATGTTGAAGTTGATGAAGAGGGAAGATTAAAAATAGATGAATTTGAAAAAAAATTTAAAGAGCATAAAGGTAAAATAAAATATGTATCTGTAACAGGAGCATCTAATGTAACAGGCTATTTAAATGATATTCATAAAATAGCTGAAGTTGCTCATAAATATAAAAGTAAAATAATAGTTGATGGAGCACAACTTGTTCCTCATAAAAAGGTTGATATGTGGGGAAAAGGAAAAGATTCTATAGACTTTTTAGTTTTTTCAGGTCATAAGCTTTATGCACCCTTTGGTGGAGGAGCAATAATAGGACTAAAGAAAGTCTTTGAAGAAGGAATAACTGATGATGAAGGTGGAGGAACTGTTAATATAGTTATGGATAATTGGATAGAATATCTTTCATCACCAGAAAAAAATGAAGCAGGTACTCCAAATTATTTTGGAGCAGTTTCAATAGTAGAAGCATTAAAGACTTTAGATAAAATAGGTTTTGACAATATTCATAAACATGAAATTATTCTTAGGGATAGATTGTTTGAAGGGTTAAAAGCTATTCCTAAAGTTTTTAATTATGGTGATATGAAAAAATATGATGATAGATTAGGAATAGGTGTTTTTAATATAGAATATTTATATCATCAAATGGTAGCAGAGGAGCTAGCAAAAATTTATGGAGTTTCAGTAAGACAAGGATGGTTTTGTGCTCATCCGTATTGTAGAAGACTTATGCATATTTCAGAAAAAACAGCTACTAATTTTATTTATGATAAAAGAGTAAAAATGCCAGGAATGATAAGGGTAAGTTTTGGAATATATAATAGCAAAGAAGAGGTGGATTACTTTTTAGAAGCTGTAGAGAAAATATCAAAGGATTTTAGTTGAAAAAAGGAGCTGTTTATTAATTTAACAGCTCCTAAATTTATAATATTTATTTTGTAAATACTTTATATTTTGGAAGATGCTTATGAGTATATATATTTGGAGCTCCTCCTAAAAGAGGTTCAAAATATCTTATAGCTTCTTCTTTTACATAATTTCCTTCTTCATTTATCCATTCAGCTGGGAAATATTTAATTTGGTTTGCTACATTACTAGCATCAACTAGGGTATATTCTATTTCATAAGGATAATCATTTACTCTATTTAAAGCTACCATATAACCATTATTTCCTTCAGAGGCAAATTTTAAAGCTTTATATCCTGCCATAAAAGCTTCATCAATATCAACTTGAGAAGAACAGTGCATAGCACATCTTTGAAGAATTCCAAGTTCTAAAGCTTTAACTCTATTTGTAATACCAGAAGATAGTATTAATTGTCTTAAATATTCTCCAACACCACCAAGTTGAACATGACCAAATTTGTCTTGAGAAACACAATCAAGTTCAGTTAAGAATTTACCTTCAGCATTTTTTAATCCTTCTGATACAACTATGTAAACCTGATTTTGTTCTTTAAATTTCTTTTCAACATCAGCTAAAAACTTCTTTTCATCAAAAGCAACTTCAGGAAGATATATAAAATCAGGTACTGATTTACCAAAATATCTTGAAGTACATGTTGAGGCAGCAAGCCATCCTGTATCTCTTCCCATAGTTTCAAGAATAAATATTCCATTGTTTATATAAACAGAAGAATCAAAATAAGTTTCTAAAACTGATGTGCATATAAACTTTGCAGCACTACCAAAACCAGGAGTGTGGTCAGTAAACATTAAATCATTATCAATAGTTTTTGGAATTCCTATAAAGTTTATATCTAATCCCTTTTCTTTTGAATATTTACCAAGCTTTGCAGTAGTATCCATTGAGTCATTTCCACCAACATAAAAAAAAGACTTAATATCTAATTCTTTTAATATAGAAATAAGCTTATCATATTCCTCAGTAGATTCTGAAAGAGGCTTCATTTTATATCTACAAGAACCAAGTCCTGATGATGGAGTATATTTAAATACTTCTTTATCTTCACTAGACATACAAGATAAATCAATTATATTCTTATTTAAAATACCCTCAATTCCGTTTAATCCTCCATATACCTTATCATAAAGTTTTAAATCATCATTTGCTTTAATTAATCCAACAACACTTGAATTTATTACTGAAGTAGGACCTCCAGATTGTGCAATTATACAATTAGGCATAAAAATTAACTTCCTTTCACATACATTAAGTTTCACATTTTAGTATATATTATTATTGTAAATTATACAATGAAAAATACTTTTTAAAATAATGAATAATATTTAAAAAATTAATTATATTAGTATAGTATAGGCAAAAAAATAGAATCATTGTTAAAAATAACTATATTTTAAGGAGAAATTTATGAATTTTTTAGATGTTGTTTTAATAGGCTTAGCTTTAGCTATGGATGCCTTTGGAGTAAGTCTTGGAATAGGAATAAATAAAGAAGTTATTAGGAAACAAAAATTATTATATAGTATATCTTTTGCTTTTTTCCAATTTATCTTTACTTTTTTAGGTGGATATTTAGGATATTTTTTTAATACTTACATAGTAAATATACCTGAAATATTAGGTGGAATAGTTATAGGTATAGTAGGGTTACTTATGATTATAGAAGGTACAAAAGAAAAAGAAGAATCTGTGTTAACAAAAAAAAGCATGATTTTCATTTTGGGAATATCAGTAAGTATAGATGCTTTAGTTATAGGTTTTACAGCCTTTAATTCTATAAAAAAAATAAGTTTAGTATTAAATTCATCAATTATTGGAATAATAACTTTTATAATATGTATAATGGCATTTTTTATATGTAGATATATAAAAGGAATATCATATATTTCTAAGTATGCAGACTTTTTTGGAGGGGGAGCCTTGATTTTCTTTGCATTAAAAATGTTATTCTTTTAATGATGTGCTATAATAAAATTAGATTTTATTGTAGGTGATTTTATGGATTATAATAATTTTTTAAAAAGCAAAGGTATAAAAGTTACAAAGGGAAGAGTAGCTATATTAGATTTTTTGTCAAAGGCAGAAAAAAGCCTTACAGTAGATACAATTTATGAAGAATGTAAAAGTGTAGGAGTAGATATTAATTTAAGTACTGTATATAGAGCTATGGAATTATTTGAAGCAAAGGGAATTGTGGATAGATTTCCTTTAAATGATGGAAGATTTTCCTATAGAATAAGAAAAGAAGAACATAAACATATTTTACAATGTAGTATATGCCATAAAGAAGTAGAAATTCCATGTCCAATGAAGCAGTTTGAAGAAATAGTTCAAAATGAAACAGGATTTACATTAGTTGAGCATAATCTTATAATGAAAGGCATTTGTGAAGAATGTAAGAAAAAATAGAAGGTAAAGTTTAAAATTACCTTCTATTTTTACTTAGTATTAAAGTTAAAATTAATACAAAAACTGATGTTAGTGCAATTGTACCACCAGGAGCACTATTTATATAATAAGAAGTTATTAAGCCAACCATAATATCAATAAAGCCAAAAACAACTGAAAAAATTAATGTATTTTTAAAGTTAAGTTTAAGTTGCATAGCTGTTGCCACTGGTACAACTATAATAGATGAAATTACTAAAATCCCCATAATTCTTATAGATAAGGAAATAGTAGCACCAACAATTAATGTAAATAAATAATTAATAAGTTTAACATTTATTCCAGTTGTATATGCACCCTCTTCATCAAAGGTTACATAAATTAGTTTATTGTATAGTAAAAGTAGTATAGCTAAACATATAAGTCCTGCAATTGCAATTAATATAATATCACCTTTAGACACAGTTAATATACTTCCAAATAAATAAGAATTTACTTTAGTTGAAGCTTTTCCAGTACTTATTAAAACAATAGCAATACCAAGACTAAAAGTTAAAACAATTGACATAACCATTTCTGCATATTTTTTAAAATATCCTCTTAAAGCTTCTATTATAATTGCACATAAAGATGTAAATAAAAATGCAGTAATAATAGGGTTAATACCTAAAACAAGTCCTAAGGAAACTCCTGCAAAGGAAGAATGAGATAAGGTATCTCCTATCATTGAGTTACGTCTTAAAACAATAAATAATCCTATAATTGGACATAAAATAGAAATAATTAATCCTGCTAAAAAAGCATTCCTCATAAAATCTAATTGAAACATTTTAAGCACCTGCCATCTTTTGAAGTTCTTCTTTAAATTGACTTACTGTTTTAAGTGAAACATTTCCTTCATCTATTTTTAAAATATGGGTTGAATATTTTAGGGCTGTATCTAAATTATGTTCAATAGATATTATTGTTGTTTTTTCTTCTTTATTTAATTTACTTAATAAATCATATATTTCTAATTGATTTTTATAATCTACTCCAGTTGAAGGTTCATCTAATATTATTAAATCAGGCTCTCCCATAAGAGCTCTTCCAATAAAAACTCTTTGCCTTTGTCCACCAGAAAGATTTCCTATAAGATTATTTTTAAATTCTGTCATATTAACTTTATTTAATACATAATCAATAGATTTTTTAACATTAAGCTTTAAAGCTTTTCCATGGACCTTTAATATTTCAGAAACTGAAATAGGAAATTGAGAGTTAAAGCTATCAACCCTTTGAGGAACATAACCAATATTTTTTGTATCAATAGTAATAGAACCAGAATTAGGAGATAATAATCCTAAAATAAGTTTTATTAAAGTGGTTTTACAGCTTCCGTTTTCTCCTATAACAGAAAGGTAAACTCCAGTTGGAATATCTAAATTTATATGGTCTAAAACAACAGGAGAAGTCTTTTCATATCTAAAGGACATATCATTTATTTTAATCATAAAGTTTCAACTCCTAAAATTATAACTAATATTCTTATTTATTATACACAGACATGCAAATGATTTGCAACATTAATTTTCTGATATATAAATATTTTCAAGTTTCCAGGAGTTATTTTTGTCTTTTTTAAAATGGCATTCAAGACTTAATTTTTTATGAGGTGGATTTTTACAAAGACCATAAGCTTTTACAACAGTTCGTTTTCCATCAGAAAAAGTAGGAGTGTAACTTTGAACCCTAAGAAGTTTATCATCATCATTGCTATTTGTAAGATAATAATTAACAGCATAATCTAAGTTTTTACATTTATTATACAGATAGGATTTATACATTAATAAAAAAGAAATGAGTGAAAAAATTACTACAAAAAAAAGCACTAAGAATCTTCTTTTAATAAATTTAATCTTCTTTAGTCTTTTTATTTTTGAATTTCTTTTGCATTTAGTAAAGTTTAATTTACTATTGCTCATAAGAAAGCTCCTTATAATTTTAAAAATATTTTACCATATTTTAACACAAAAGAAAACTATAAAATAAGGAATGAACATTTTTGTTATAAGGATTAAAGTTGTATTATAATAAGTAATTAAAAAAATAAAAAAGCGTTGTAAAATTTAACTATTTTACAACGCTTTTTTGTTTTTTATCTAAAATTTCCTAGTGTATAGTTTTGTCCATTATTGTTATCCCAAGCATTTGCTTCTTTATAATTGAAAACAAATTGTGCAGGACCATCTATATATCCAGAAAGAGTCCAAAGTTCCTTTCCATTACCTAAAGATTTTACATAAGTTGCCTTATCTGAATCTGTCCATGTTCCATTAGAAGTTTGATAGTGCATAACTATTGTTTTATCATAAGAAAGATTGCTTACAATTATGTTAGCAGTATAATGACAAACGCCATAAGTAGTATTCCAAACATTATTAGCAGAATGTATATAAGCAGTAACAAAATCAACTGTTACATCTTGAACTTTAATTGTTTGGTTGTAGTAAGAATTATTTTGTTCGTAAGTTGGTGCTCCTTGATAAGTTGCTGCAGAAGCAGGAACTGCTGTTAATAATGCAGCTGATACAAGTACTGCAGATAAAACTTTTGTTAATTTTTTGAATTTCATTATTAAAACTCCCCTTTGATTAAAAATTTCTTAAAATATCTTGTAATTAATTACAAGCAAATGATAAAACAAAAAAAATGAAAAGTAAATAAAAATATGCTGACAATATACATTTTTATAAAATTGTATAAAAATACCGGTTTTACAAAAAGGTTTTCATCGTAAAAAATTACAAATAAATATTATTTTTTACAAAAATAAAAAAATATTTATTTTATACTACAGAATTAAATAAATATATGAAATGTAGTGATGTAAAATAAAATATTAAAAAGTATCTTAAACCTAAATAAAAACATTTAATTTAGAGAAAATATATAAAGAAGATATTAGAAAAATGTGATACAATTATAAAAATAGATAACTAGAGTTAATTTATGAAAGGATGATAGATAAATGGATTTTTCAAGTTTAGTTTTAATGGAAAAGGATAAAGAAACAGGTTTTATAACAAAGGAGCTTGGAAGCTTTGAAGTTAATGAAGGTGCTTTATATGTAAGAAAACTTTTTGTAATAGATAATATAGTAAATTTATATTTTGATACAAATAAAGATGTTGAAGAATGGGAATATTCTGCTATATATGATTTGTTTAATAAGGATATATTTGTTGAAAATGGATTTGAAGTTGATGAGGATTTAGATGAATATAACCCAACCTTTATTCTTAAATTTAAATATAGTGATGAATATATAGATATGAAAGAAATGATTGATAAAGCAGTTAATCTTATATCAAAGGAAATGGATAATGTATTTAAGAATATAGAAGGAAAAGAAGAAGAATACAAGGAGGATTAAAAAAATGAGTGATGATAAAGTTTTAAAAAAGAGAGAAGAAATAAAAGAAGAGTTTAAGTGGAAGCTTAATAAAGTGTATGCCTCTTTAGAAGATTGGGAAAAGGATTTTGAAAAACTAAAAAAAGAATCTATAAAGCTTAAAGACTTTCAAGGAAAATTAAGTGATAAAGATAAAATTTTAGAGTATTTAAAGTTAAATGAAGAAATAAGCAGACTTGCTGAAAAGCTTTATGTTTATGCTCACATGAAATCTGATGAAGATACAACAAATCAAAAGAATCAAGGAATAATGAATAAAGTAGATGCCTTTATGGCAGAGCTTGGAAGCTATACAGCTTTCTTTGTTCCAGAAATTTTATCTCTTAAAGAAGGTTTTATAGAAGAACTTATTAGAGAAGATGAAAGATTTAAATTATATGAATTTTTATTAATGGATATTTTAAAAGAAAAGCCTCATGTATTAACTAAAGAAATGGAAGAGCTTTTAGCATTAACTTCTGATAGTCTTGAAGCACCTCATAGTATTTATAATATGCTTATAAATGCAGATATGACCTTTGGAGAAATTAAAGATGAAGATGGAGACAAGGTACAACTTACAGAAGGAAACTATTCATCCTTTATAAAAAGTAAAAATAGAGAGGTAAGAAAGGCTGCATTTAAAGAATTATTTGGTGGATATAAGAAATTTGAAAATACTATAGGTACAGCATTAACAGCTTCTGTAAAAAACTTTAATCTTAGTGCAAGAGTAAGAAAATATTCTTGTCCACTTGAAGCTGCTTTAGGACCAAATGATATACCTTTATCTGTATATGAAAATGCAATAAAAACAATAAATGATAATATTGATGTACTTCATAGATATGTAAGAGTAAAGAAAAAGCTTTTAGAATTAGATGAAATTCATATGTATGATTTATATGTACCTGTAATTGAAATAGAAAAAGAAAAAATTCCTTTTGAAGAATCAGTAAAAAGAGCAAATAAAGCTTTAGCACCTTTAGGAGAAGCATATTTAAAGATATTTAATGAAGGAATAGAAAGTGGATGGGTTGATATATATCAAAATAAGGGTAAAAGAGGAGGAGCTTATTCTTGGGGCTCCTATGATACAATGCCTTATGTATTATTAAATTATAATTATGAATTAAATGATACATCAACTCTTGTACATGAAATGGGCCATTCAATACATTCATATTATTCAAAGAAATCTCAACCTTATTATTATTCAGGATATACTATATTCTGTGCAGAAATAGCTTCAACAACTAATGAAGCACTTTTAATTCATTATTTAATAGATAATGAAAAGGATGAAAAGAAAAAATTATATCTAATAAATCAAGAATTAGAACAAATAAGAACAACTGTATTTAGACAATTAATGTTTGCAGAATTTGAGTTGTATGCTCATAATGAATTAAATAGTGGAAATTCTCTTACTGCTGAAGATTATAATAATAAATGGCATGAATTAAATAAAAAATACTTTGGAGAAGATATGGTAGTAGATGAAGAGATAGATGTAGAATGGGCAAGAATACCTCACTTTTATTCAGATTTTTATGTATATCAATATGCTACAGGATATTCAGCAGCATCAGCCTTTGCAAAATCTATACTTAATAAAGAAGAAAATGCAGTAGAAAAGTATATGGGATTTTTAAAGAGTGGTGGAAGTAAATATCCAATAGATATACTAAAAGATGCAGGAGTAGATATGACTACTTCTAAACCTTTAGAAGCTACTATAAAAAGATTTAGTGAATTATTAGATATGTTAGAAAAATAATTTCTAGTTTTATTATAAGGATGAAAATTTAAAAAAAGATTTTCATCCTTAATTTTCTAAATAATAAGGAGAATTAAATGAATTTAAAAGAAAATAAAATAGTTAACCAAAATAATATAGTTACAATGATTATAATAGCAATAAATGTGGTACTTTATATAATAACTGCCATAATGTCTAAGAATATTTTAGATATAAATGCATATGTATTATTATATATGGGAGGAAATTATGGAGCTTTAGTATCCCATGGTCAGGTGTGGAGATTATTAACTTGTGCATTTCTTCATGGAGGGCTTATTCATATTTTGTGTAATATGTATGCTTTATATGCAATAGGGCCACAGGTTGAAATTTTATTTGGAAGAGTAAAATATATAATTATATATTTTTTCTCTGCTATAGGTGGAAGTTTATTAAGCTTTACATGTTCACCAAACAATTTATCAATAGGTGCATCAGGTGCAATTTTTGGCCTTTTTGGAGCTATGGTTGTTTTTGTACTTAAATATAAAGATAGAATTCCTAAAAAAGTTTTAAATAATTTATTTGGAGTTATAATATTAAATCTTTTAATAGGATTTAATTTACAAGGAATTGATAATTTTGGACATATAGGTGGTCTTTTAGCTGGAGCTTTAGTAGCATTTTTAATTCTAACTAAAGAAGCTAGAGATAGAGGATAATAAAGATTATTAAAAATGAAAAGCAAATTTTAGCAAATAATAAAAAAATCTACATTAAAATGATAAAATAAAAAAAAAAACTTAAAAACATTAAAAAAAATAAGTTTTTTTATGGAATTTATTAATAAAATATTGTATTATATATACATAATTGATATTGATAAGTATCAACTACTAAAATACCAAAATACTTAAGGAGATGTAACAATGGAAGCAAAGAAGTATGTTGAAAGTGTATTAGAAACTGTTAAGAAGAGAAATCAAGGAGAAAAAGAATTCCAAGATGCAGTTACAGAAGTATTAAATTCATTAGTGCCAGTAATGGAAAAGCATCCAGAATTTATAGAAGCTAATCTTTTAGAAAGAATAGTTGAACCTGAAAGACAAATAATGTTTAGAGTACCATGGGTTGATGATGCTGGAAAGGTACATGTAAACAGAGGATTCAGAATTCAATTTAATAGTGCTATAGGACCATATAAGGGTGGTTTAAGACTACATCCTTCAGTTAATGCAAGTATAATCAAGTTCTTAGGATTTGAACAAATATTCAAAAACTCATTAACTGGTCTTCCAATAGGAGGAGGAAAAGGTGGTTCAGATTTCGACCCTAAGGGTAAATCTAATAACGAAATAATGAGATTCTGCCAAAGCTTTATGGCTGAATTATACAGACACATTGGATTAGACACAGACGTTCCAGCTGGAGATATTGGTGTTGGCGGAAGAGAAATCGGATACCTTTACGGATATTATAAGAAGTTAAGAGGAGCTAATGACCAAGGAGTTTTAACTGGTAAGGGATTAACTTTTGGAGGAAGCTTAGCTAGAACTGAAGCTACAGGATTTGGTTTAGTTTACTTCACAGAAGAAATGTTAAAGGATAATGGAACAAGCTTTGCTGGAAAGACAGTTGTAATTTCAGGTGCTGGTAATGTTGCTATATATGCAACTCAAAAAGCTACAGAATTAGGAGCAAAAGTAGTTGCTTTATGTGACTCTAACGGATACATCTACGATCCAAATGGAATTAACTTAGATGTAGTTAAGGACATTAAGGAAGTTAGAAGAGCAAGAATTAAAGAATATGCTGATTTAGTTCCAGGTTCTGAATATCATGAAGGATGCAAGGGAATATGGACAATTAAGTGTGATATAGCTCTTCCATGTGCAACTCAAAGAGAAATAGACAAAGAATCAGCTGAAATCTTAGTTAAGAATGGAGTTAAGTGTGTTTCTGAAGGAGCTAATATGCCTTCAACATTAGAAGCTATCGAAGTATTCCAATCTAATGGAGTATTATTTGGACCTGCTAAAGCAGCTAATGCTGGTGGAGTTGCTTGTTCAGCTCTTGAAATGTCACAAAATAGCATGAGATTATCATGGACATTTGAAGAAGTTGATGAAAAGCTTCAAGGAATAATGAAGAACATATACAAAAATGCAAGCACATCTGCTAAGGAATATGGTCATGAAGGAAATATCCTAATGGGAGCAAACATAGCTGGATTTATGAAAGTTGCTACTGCAATGATGGCTCAAGGTATTGTTTAATATAAAATAAATAATAAAAAAGCAGTCTTTTAAGGCTGCTTTTTTTATACATTTAATAAAATATGCACCAAGTTAGAAAAATATGTTATCATATAAAAAAGGAGGGATATGTTTGAAAATTTATATTTTAGTGGGGGTACTAGTATTAATAGTAATTTATGTTTTAGCTACATATAATTCATTAGTAAGATTGAATAACTCAGTAAAAGAAGCTTTTGCAACAATGGATGTTTACTTGAAAAAGAGATGGGACTTGATTCCTAATATTGTTGAAACAGTAAAAGGTTATGCAAAGCATGAAAAAGAAACACTTCAATCTGTAATTAATTTAAGAAATAGTGTATATGATGATATGTCACAAAATGAAAAAATTGAAGCTAATGAAAAAATTAATAGTGGAATATCAAAAATAATAGCTTTAGCAGAAAGCTATCCAGATTTAAAGGCAAATCAAAACTTTTTAAATTTAAGCAATGAATTATCAAAGATAGAAGAGGATATTGCAAATTCAAGAAAATATTATAATGCAATAGTAAAAAACATGAATAATAAAATATTAATGTTTCCTAGTAATATTGTTGCAAAAATATTTGGATATAAAGAATTAAAAATGTTTGAAGCACAAAAATCAGAAAGAGAAAATGTAAGGATAGAATTATAATGAAAAAGATATTAAGTTTATTAGTAATTTTTATAGTTTCTTTTATGCCTTTAAATGTAATGGCTGATGAATATGATGATAGTAGCTATTATGATTATACATTAGATTCTTATGATGTTAATATTAATGTAAATGAAAATAATACCTTTGATATTATAGAAACTATTGATGCTTTTTTTAATATTGAAAAGCATGGAATATTTAGAAAAATTCCAACAAAAAATAAGGTAGTTAGATTAGATGGAACAACTTCATATAATAGAGCAAAAATAAGTGATATAGAAGTAGATGATAACTTTACAACTTCAAATGAAAATGGAAATAAAGTAATAAAAATTGGAGATGCAGATACAACTTTAACTGGAGAAAAAGAATATAGAATAAGTTATTTATATAATTTAGGGAAAGATACTGGAAAAGACTATGATGAATTATATTATAATATAATTGGTGATGAATGGGATACTATAATTAGAAATGTAACCTTTACTATAACAATGCCAAAGGAATTTGATGAAAGTAAGTTAGGTTTTTCAAAAGGGGCTTATGGCACTGTAGATAGTAGTGAAATATATTATACTGTAGATGGAAATGTAATTACAGGAGTATTTTCTGGTACATTAAATCCAGGAGAAGCATTAACTGTTAGATTAGAGTTACCTGAAGGATATTTTGTAGGTGCAAGTAGTAATTTAAGTTTCTTTACAATTTTAGCAATTGCCTTACCAATAATATTTTTAATAACTTCAATAGTTTTGTTAATTAAATTAGGCAAGAGTTTCCATTTAGTAAAAACTGTAGAATTTTATCCACCAGAAGGATTTAATAGTGCTGAAGTAGGATTTTTATATAAGGGTTTTGCAGATAATAAAGATGTAGTTTCTCTATTAGTATATTTAGCTAATAAAGGTTATATTGAAATTGGAGAAAAAGAAGGAAAAAGTTTATTTAAAAGCAAAAACTTTATAATAAGAAAGCTTAAAGGATATGATGGGGATAATGAAACAGAAAGAATTTTTTTAGAAGGTCTTTTTAAAACAAAAAATGAGGTAACATATAAAGACTTATATAATAAATTTTATAGAACAGTTAATAAAATAACTAATATTTTAAATGATAAAGAAAATAAGTATGAAATATTTCAAAAGGACTTATTAAGAAAAAGATATATTATTTTTGTTATGATGATTTTAACATTTATTGTAATAACTTATAAGCCAGTTGTTGAATATTTAGGAGCAGGACCTTTAATATTTGCATTGTTATTTCCAGGGATAGGCTTCTCAGTTATGATATTTATGCTATTTGAAAATAATGATTTGTCAATAAAAATATTTATAATTTTATGGGGCTCACTTTTTGGAGGAATACCTTTTGCTTTTATGGTAGTGCCATCAATAATGCAAGATAGTATATATGTAATTACATATATAATAGGTGTTTTGTGTATAATTGCAATGGGAATAGTATTTAAAAGATTTAAAAAGAGAACAAGATATGGAAATGAACTTTTAGGTAAAATATTAGGATTTAAAGAATTTTTAGAAAAAGTAGAAAAGGAAAAATTAGAAGAATTAGTTTTTCAAGACCCAAATTATTTCTATAATATATTACCATTTACTTATGTACTTGAAGTATCAGATAAATGGATTAAAAAGTTTGAAGATATATTATTAAAAGCACCAGATTGGTATTCAGGAAGCAGTTTTACTACTGCAACCTTTGGAGCATTTATGACTTCAACTATGACTTCTGCATCTAAAGCCATGTCATCTAGACCATCCTCAAGTAGTGGTGGAGGTTCATCAAGAAGTGGTGGTGGAATGTCTGGTGGAGGCTCTGGTGGTGGAGGCGGCGGAAGCTGGTAAAATCCCATAAGAAATAAAAAACTTTAGTATAATAATAAATAAAAAATGAGATATTAAATATTAATATCTTATTTTTTTTGACATTTACTATAAAAATAAGTATATTTTATAAAGGAAGATAAATATCGAATGTAAGTTTGGAGGAAAAATATGACAACAGAAAATAAAGCATCTTATGATGTTACAGATTTAACCTCATTAGAAAAATTAGAACCAGTAAGAGTAAGACCTGGTATGTATATAGGGTCAACAGGAAGCAAAGGGCTTCACCATTGCATATGGGAAATATTAGATAATTCTATTGATGAAATAACTAATGGATATGGAGATAAAGCAACAATTATTATAAATAAAGATAAAAGTGTAACTATAATAGATAATGGAAGAGGAATACCAACAGGAATTCATCCAGTAAAGAAAAAAAGTGGAGTTGAAATGGTATTTACAGAACTTCACACTGGAGGAAAGTTTAATAACAAGAATTATAAAACCTCTGGAGGTCTTCATGGAGTTGGGGCTGCTGTTGTAAATGCACTTTCAAAGTGGCTTGAAGTTCAGGTATGTCAAAATGGCAATATTTATAGACAAAGATTTGAATATGCTTATGATAAAGAATTAAAAAAGAATATGCCAGGAACACCTGTAACAAAGCTTGAGATAATAGGAAAAACAAAGGAAACTGGAACAAAGGTTACTTTTATGCCAGATAAGGATGTTTTTTCAACAATAGATTTTAAATTTGATGTTATAGATGAAAGACTTCAAGAATTAGCCTTCCAAAATAAAGGTATAAGACTTGAACTTATAGATGAAAGAAAAGAAGAAACTGTTAAAAAGGAATATTATTCTGAAAGAGGACTTTTAGATTTTATAGATTATCTTAATGAAAGTAAAACAGTAATTCATCCAAATCCAATTTTATTTGAAGGAGAAAGAGAAGTTAATGGTCTTCAAATGTATGGAGAGGTATGTATGCAGTTTACTGATTCAACAACAGATTATATAGTAAGCTATGTTAATAACATTCCAACTACAGAAGCAGGAACTCATGAAACAGGATTTAAAACAGGAATGACAAGAGCCTTTAAAGAGTGGACTAGAAAGCTTGGACTTATAAAAGAAAAGGATAAGGAATTTGAAGGTGATGACTTAAGAGAAGGAATGACTGCAATAGTAAGAATAAAAATCACAAATCCTGTATTTGAAGGACAAACAAAAACTAAGCTTGGAAACAATGAAGCTTATACAATGATGAATGATTTAGCTTATACAAAACTTAGTGAATGGATAGAAGATAATAAAGAACTTGCAACTAATATAATAAATAATGCTTTACAAGCAGCTCAAAGAAGGGAAAAAATTAAAAAGATAAATGAAGCGGAGAAAAAGAAAGTTGGAAAAGGAACTGCCCCTTTAGCTGGAAAAGTAGCTGTATGTACAATGAAAGATAATAGTATTAATGAATTTATAGTAGTTGAAGGAGATTCTGCAGGAGGTTCTGCAAAGCAAGCAAGAGATAGAAGATTTCAAACTATTATGCCATCTAAGGGTAAAATAATGAATACTGAAAAACAAAAGCTTGAAAATGTACTTGCATCTGAAGAATTAAGACTATTTAATGCAGCAGTTGGTACAGGAACATTAGATAATTATAAAGAAGAAAATTTAAAATATAATAAAATTATTATTATGAGTGATGCTGATGTTGATGGATTCCACATTAGAACATTATGGATGACTTATATTTATAGATATATGAGACCTCTTATTACTAATGGACATTTATATTTAGCACAACCTCCTTTATATAAGGTTTATAAGAAAACAAAAAATGGAGATATTTATAAATATGCCTATTCTGATGAAGAATTAGAAAAGGTAAAAAAAGAAGTTGGAAAAGGTGCACTTATACAAAGATATAAAGGTCTTGGAGAAATGAATCCAGAACAGCTTTGGGATACTACATTAAATCCAGAAACAAGAACCCTTTTTAGAGTTACAATAGAAGATGCTGCAAAGGCAGAAAGAATGGTATCACTTCTTATGGGAGATGTAGTTGAACCAAGAAAAAATTATATGTATAAGTATGCAGAATTTTAAATAGGAGGAAGCCATGGCAAAGAAGATAAATGTAATACCAAAGGATAATAATATAATAGATGTAACTTTAGAAGAGGCAATGCCAGAAAATTATCTTCCTTATGCAGTTGAAGTTGCAAAAGAAAGAGCTCTTCCTGATGTAAGAGATGGTTTAAAGCCTGTTCATAGAAGAATTTTATATGGTGCATATCAATTAAAGGCCTTTCCTGATAGACCATATTATAAATCAGCAAGAATTGTTGGAGATATTTTAGGAAAGTACCATCCTCATGGAGATACTTCTGTTTACGATGCACTTACTATATTAGCACAAGATTTTTCAACAAATGAACCATTAATAGATGGACATGGAAATTTTGGTTCTATAGATGGAGATAGTGCAGCTGCTATGAGATATACAGAAGCAAGACTTACAAATATTGCAATGGAAATGCTTAAAGATATTGATAAAGACACTGTAGATATGGTACCAAATTATTCAGATAGTGAAATGGAACCAAAGGTTTTACCAAGTAGATATCCTAATCTTTTAGTAAATGGAACTTTTGGAATAGCTGTAGGACTTGCTACAAACATTCCACCTCATAATTTAGGAGAAGTAACTGATGGAGTTTTAGCTTACATAGATAATCCAGAAATTACAACAAAAGAATTACTTCAATATATAAAAGGACCAGACCTTCCAACAGGAGGAATTTTAATAGGACAAAATTCTTTATTAGCTGCTTATGAAACTGGAGAAGGAAAGGTTACATATAGAGCAAAGGCAGAAATAGAAACCTTAGAAAATGGAAGACTTGGAATAGTTATTACAGAGTTCCCTTTTAGAAGAAACAAAGCAAGACTTCTTCAAACAATATCTGAAATGACAGGAGATAAAAGACATGCAAAGGCTTTAGAGGCAATTACAGATATAAGGGATGAATCTGATAGAACAGGAATAAGAGCTGTAATAGAATTTAAAAAATCTGTAGATAAAGAAGGAGTAGATAAGGTTCTTAAATATTTATACAAAAAAACAGACCTTCAATGTAACATAAGCTTTAATATGGTGGCTTTAGCAAATGGAAAACCAGAAACTATGGGATTAAAAACTATAATAAAGCATTATGTAAATCATCAAAGGGATATAGTTACAAGAAGAACAATTAAAGAACTTGAACTTGCAGAAAAAAGATTTCACATAGTTGAAGGCTTTATAAAAGCTATAGATATTTTAGATGAAGTAATACAAACAATAAGAAATTCAAAATCTAAAAAAGATGCAGGAGTAAACTTAGTAAAAAACTTTGATTTTACAGAGGAACAAGCAAATGCTATTTTAGAGTTAATGTTATATAGACTTACTGGTCTTGAAATAAATGTATTTCAAAAAGAATATAAAGAATTAGAAAGAAAGATAAAAAAATATAAAAAGATACTTTCAGATGAAAAAGAACTTTTAAAAGTTGTAAAGTGTGAATTAAAAGAAATAACAGATAAATATAGAACAGAAAGAAAAACTGAAATAATAGAAGATGAAAGTGAAGGAAAAATTCACTTAGATGAGCTTATTGTTGTGGAAGATGTTATGGTAACTCTTTCAAAGGATGGATTTATAAAGAGAATACCTTATAAAAATTATAGTAGGTATAATTTTAATCCTGATGAAATTGAATATAGAGAAGGAGATGAACTTAAGTATTTAATTAAATCAAATACAAAAGAAAGTCTTCTTATATTTACAAATAAGGGTAATATGTATCAAGTAAAGGGTATTAATATTCCAGAATATAAATGGAAGGAAAAAGGAGAAAGAATTGATATAATAATAAAATCTCTTAATTTAGATGAAGAAAAAATAGTTGGAAGTTTATCTGTTGATGAATTTTCAAAGGATAAATATATTCAAATAATAACTAATAGAGGAACAATTAAAAAATCTTCTTTAGATAAGTTTATAACCAATTATTCAAAGCTTCAAGCAAGTAAATTAAGAGCAAATGAAGAGATTGTAAAGGTAGAAATACAAAATGATGAAAATAAATTCTTAAAAGTAAAAACAGAATTAGGTTTAGATTTTACAGTAGAAATTCCAAATTCTCTTGAAGATACTCCAAGAAATTTATTAGGTTATGAATTATTTAATCTTTCTTTAAAGGATAAGGTAGTAAGTATAGAATATACAGATGATTTTAATATAAATGAATTTGGAGTTGGAGTAACTTCAAAAGGAATGTTAAAATATTTTTCAAAAGTAAGTAAAAATGATAAATTAAAAATAAATACCAATTCTAAAGATGAGTTATTGATGTTTACAAATAAGGGGAATATAATAAAAATATCAGCCTTTATGATTGAAGAAGCTATAAAAAATGAACTTCCAATAACTAATTTAGTAGATAATTTTGCTAAAGGAGAAAAGATAATTAGTTTATATTCAATAAAAGAGTTTGATGAAAGATATGCAGTATATACCTTCACTAAAAAAGGAATAGTAAGAAAAGCTAACTTAAAAGAATTTGAAGGAAAATATATAATGCAACAAGGCTATAAGTTTAAAACTGAAGATGATGAAGTAATAAATGTTGATATTGCAGGAGAAAATATAGGACATATAATAATGATAACTAAAAAGGGAATGGCAATAAGATTCCCAGTATCAAGTGTAAGTTCTATGGGTAGAATATCTTCAGGGGTAACTGGAATAAGCCTTAAAGATGAAGATGAAGTTATATTTGGAAAATGTGTTCTTAGCATAGGTCATGAAGATGAAGTTCATAATAAAATTCAGCTTACTTCTAAAAATAAGGAAGTTAAAAATATATTATTAGATGATATAAAACTTCAAAATAGAGCAGGAAGAGGAAGCTGTGTAATGATTATAGTACTTGATGATGAAATAAAAAATGTAACACTTTAAAATAAAAGGAGGAATTTTTCATGAAAAAGGTAGCAGTTTTTTTAGCAGAGGGCTTTGAAGAAATTGAAGCATTAACAGTTGTGGATATAATGAGAAGAGGAAATGTTTATTGTGATATGGTAAGCATAAAGGAATCTTTAGAAGTTAAAGGTGCTCATAACATTTTAGTTAAGGCAGACAGAACCTTTAGTGAAGATTTAAAAGAATATGATTTAATAGTATTTCCAGGAGGATTACCTGGTGCCACAAATTTAAGAGATGATAAAAAAGTTACAGATTTAGCTAAGTATTTTTATGAAAATAATAAACTTGTAGCAGCAATTTGTGCAGCACCTATAGTTCTTGCAAAAGCAGATATAATAACAGGAAGAAATATAACTTCTTATCCAGGTTTTGAAGAAGAACTTAAAGGATGTAATTATACAGAAAATAAAGTTGAAGTGGATGGAAACATAATAACAAGTAGAGGACCAGCTACAGCAATGGAATTTGCATATAAGCTTTTAGAAGTTTTAGGTGAAGAAAGCTATAAAGAAATAAGAACTGGAATGTTATATCAATAAAATAAGTTAAAAAATCATAGGTGTAATGTTATTTCATTTTCATACAAGAATATAGCATTACACATTTTTGTTTTTTGAAAAGTTATGAAAAGGTGGAAGGTTTTTTGAGAGAAAAGTGGATAGCAATTAATAGAAAGCAAGAATTTGAAAGACTTAGTAAAGAAACTAAGTCATTACATCCTTTAATCATTAGATTGCTTGCCAATAGAGGAATAAAAACGGGAGAGGAAGCTTCTCTTTTCCTTGAGGGTACAATAGAAAACTTACATGATGGAAGTCTTATGAAAGATATGTTAAAGGGAGTTTCTATTATAAAAAACGCAATATTAAGGAAAAAGAAAATAGCTATATATGGGGATTATGATTGTGATGGTGTATGTAGCACCACTATATTATATAAAGTTTTTGAAAGTTTAGGAGCAAATTTTAAATATCATATTCCAAACCGTGAAGATGAAGGATATGGAATGAACAGTAATAGAATAAGAAAGCTAAAGGAAGAAGGAGTAGAGGTTATTTTAACTTGTGATAATGGAATAGCAGCTATAGAAGAAGTAGATTTAGCAAAAAGTCTTGGAATGACTGTTGTAATAACAGACCATCATGACATACCTTATATTGAGGAAAATGGAGAAAGGAAAAGCGTAATTCCAAAAGGAGATGCAGTTATAAATCCTAAGCAAGATGATAGTTATCCTTTTAAAGAATTATGTGGAGCTGGGATTGCATTAAAATTTTCTGAACAATTAGTAAAGAATATGGGAGGAAATTTTGAGGAATTTAAATATTTATATCAATTTGCAGCTATGGCAACAGTATGTGATGTTGTAGAACTTTTAGATGAAAATAGAATAATAGTAAAAGAAGGGTTAAAAATAATAAATAGTAATCCTAACAAAGGATTAAGTGAACTTATAAAGGTATCCAATCTTGAAGGTAAAACTATAGGAGAATATCATTTTGGTTTTGTATTAGGTCCTTGTATAAATGCAACAGGAAGGCTTGAAACAGCAGATTTATCTGTTGAATTATTAATAACAGAAGATGATGATAAAGCTAAAAACTTAGCAGAAAAGCTTCATAAATTAAATGCTAAAAGGCAAGAGATGACTGAAGAAAGTGTAGAAAGGGTTTTAGAAAAAATAAAAAGTGAAAAAAAAGAAGAGGAAAGGGTTATATTTGTTTATGATGGAGATATTCATGAAAGTATAGCAGGAATAGTTGCAGGAAGAATAAGAGAATATTATAATCTTCCAGCTATAGTTATGACTAAGGGAAAAGATATGCCTAAAGGTTCAGCAAGAAGCATTGAAGGATATAATATGTTTGAAGAGCTTAGTAAATGCAAAGAATATATAGATAAATTTGGAGGTCACCCAATGGCTGCTGGCTTATCTGTTAAAGAAGAAAATTTACCTCTTTTAAAAGAAGCACTTTTAAAAAATTGTTCATTAACAGAGGAAGATATTATTCCAATAGTAAAAATAGATTCACCAATTTCAATAGAAAAGATAAATGAATCTTTAGTTTCTGATATAGAATCTTTAAGACCTTTTGGAAAAGGAAATAACAGCCCTCTTTTAGGAGCAAAAAATCTTGAGGTAACAAGAGTTTTCTTTATGGGAAAAGAAGGCAAATTTATGAAATTTAGATTTAAAAATTCTATTACAAAGGGATATATAGATGGAATAAACTTTGATAAATATGAAATATTTAAAGAAGAGTTTATAGACAAATATGGAGAAGAAAGATTTTTAAAATTAAAAGATGATGGGTATGGAGCTTTTTATATGGATATAGTATACTATCCAAGCATAAATGAATTTAATGGAAACAGAACAATTCAATTAAACATAAAAGCCTTTAGATTATAAAATTAAGGAGTGAAAATTTTGAGTAAATATAAAATTATAATGACAGGTGGAGGAACAGCAGGACATGTAAATCCTAATCTTGCTTTAATTCCAAGTCTTGAAAAAAACAACTTTGAAGTTAAATATATAGGAAGTAAAGATGGAATAGAAAAAGAAATAGTAAAGGATGCAAACATTCCTTACTATGGAATATCTAGTGGAAAGTTAAGAAGATATTTTGATTTAAAAAACTTTTCAGACCCATTTAAAGTTGTAAAGGGCGTTTTTGAAGCAGGAAAGATAATGAAAAAAGAAAAACCAGATGTGGTATTTTCAAAAGGAGGATTTGTATCTGTACCAGTTGTAATAGCAGCATCTTTAAGAAAAATTCCAGTAGTTGCCCATGAATCAGATATAACTCCAGGTCTTGCAAATAAACTTTCATCTCCTTTTTGTGATAAGTTATGTGTAACTTTTAGAGAAAGTTTAAAATATGTAAAAGGTAATAAGGGAGTATTAACAGGAAGTCCTATAAGAGAAGAAATATTAAAGGGTTCTAAAGTTAGGGGATTAAAATTTTGTGGATTTTATGGAGATAAAGAAATTTTATTTATAATGGGTGGAAGTCTTGGTTCAAAGGTTGTAAATTCAGTTATAAGAGATAATTTAGATGAATTGTTAAAAAAGTTTGATATTATTCATATTTGTGGGAAAAATAATATAGATAACAGTTTAAAAGATAAAAAAGGATATAAGCAATATGAATATGTAAAAGAAGAATTACCGGATTTAATGATGGCAGCAGATTATATAATTTCAAGGGCTGGAGCTAATTCAATTTTTGAATTTTTAGTTCTTAATAAACCTACATTACTTATTCCACTATCTAAAAAAGCAAGTAGAGGAGACCAAATTTTAAATGCAAATTCCTTTGCAAAAGAAGGATATTCATTAGTTATAGAAGAGGAAGATATAACTAATGAAAGTTTTTTAAATAAAGTAAATGAGCTTGTTGAAAAAAAGCAAGAATTAATTAAAAACATGAAAAAAGGAAAGAGCAAAATGGGTAATGATGCTGTACTAAAAGTTATAATGTCTGAAATAAAAAATAAATAGGAAAAATAGTATATAGTTAAAAAATGAAAAGTTTATGTTAAAAGTGCAAAAAAATTAAAAAAAAGCGACAATAAACTTGAAAAAAAAATATACTGTTATATAATTATAAGTGAAATTGGTTTTAGTAGAAGAAAAGAATGTTAACAAATTAACAATATACCTAAAAATAGCAATTAATATTAAATATATTTTTGTTAACTAAATCTAAAAAAATCATTTTATGAAAAAGCTTATTCTTAAATTTTTTATATAAGAGAGGAGTCTTACAAGATGAGAAAAATGAAAACTATGGACGGTAATACTGCAGCAGCTCATATTTCATATGCCTTCACAGAAGTTGCAGCTATTTACCCAATAACTCCATCATCTCCTATGGCAGAGCATGTTGATGAATGGGTAGCACAAGGAAGAAAGAACTTATTTGGACAACCTGTTAAAGTAATGGAAATGCAATCAGAAGCAGGTGCAGCTGGTGCAGTTCATGGATCACTTCAAGCAGGTGCATTAACTACAACTTATACAGCTTCACAAGGGTTATTATTAATGATACCTAATATGTATAAGATTTCTGGTGAAATGCTTCCAGGAGTATTCCATGTATCAGCTAGAGCATTAGCTACTTCAGCTCTTAACATATTTGGAGACCACCAAGACGTTATGGCAGCTAGACAAACTGGTTTTGCAATGCTTGCAGAAGGATCAGTTCAAGAAGTTATGGATTTATCAGCAGTAGCTCACTTAGCAGCTATAAAGGGAAGAATTCCATTCTTAAACTTCTTTGATGGATTCAGAACATCTCACGAAATTCAAAAGATTGAAGTTCTTGAATATGATGAATTAGGAAAATTAGTTGACTGGGATGCAGTTAAAGCTTTCAAGAACAGAGCATTAAACCCAAATCATCCAGTAACAAGAGGTACTGCTCAAAATGCTGATATCTACTTCCAAGAAAGAGAAGTTGTTAATAAGTATTATGAAGCTATTCCAGATATTGTTGAAGGATACATGGCAGAAATAACAAAACTTACAGGAAGAGAATATCACTGCTTCGACTACTATGGAGCACCAGATGCTGATAGAGTTATCGTTGCTATGGGTTCTGCTACAGATGTTTGTGAAGAAACAGTAGATTACTTAAATGCTAATGGACAAAAAGTTGGTGTTGTTAAAGTAAGACTATACAGACCATTCTCAGTAGAAAAGTTAATTGCAGCAATTCCTTCAACAGTTAAATCAATTGCTGTATTAGATAGAACTAAGGAACCAGGTTCTGCTGGAGAACCATTATACTTAGATGTTAAGAATGCATTCTATGGTAAAGAAAATGCTCCAGTTATCGTTGGTGGTAGATACGGATTAGGTTCTAAAGACCCATACCCAGCTCATATTGCTGCAGTTTATGCAAACTTAGCAAAGGCTGAACCAATTGATGGATTCACAATAGGAATCAAAGATGATGTTACAAACAAGTCATTAGAAGTAACAGAAGATATAGATGCTACACCAGAAGGAACAACAGCTTGTAAGTTCTGGGGATTAGGATCAGATGGTACTGTTGGTGCTAACAAGAGTGCTATAAAGATTATAGGAGACCATACAGACATGTATGCTCAAGGATACTTCTTCTATGATTCTAAGAAATCAGGAGGAATTACAGTATCTCACTTAAGATTTGGTAAGAAGGCTATTAAGTCTCCATACTTAATAAACAAGGCAGACTTCGTATCTTGTTCTAACCAATCATATGTTCATAAGTACAATGTACTTGATGGATTAAAGCCAGGTTCTACTTTCTTATTAAATACAATCTGGAACATGGACGATTTAGAAAAGAACCTACCAGCTTCTTATAAGAGATTCATGGCAAACAACAACATTCAATTCTATACATTAAATGCTGTTGCTATAGCTCAAGAAATTGGTCTTGGTGGAAGAATAAACATGATAATGCAATCTGCATTCTTCAAGTTAGCTAACATAATTCCAGTTGAAGATGCAATAACTTACTTAAAGCAAGCAGTTGTAACTTCTTATGGTAAGAAAGGACAAAAAGTTGTTGACATGAACAACGCTGCTATAGATAAGGGTGTTGAATCTTTAGTTAAGATTGAAATTCCAGCATCTTGGAAGGACGCTGTTGATGAAGAAGTTGCTCCAATAAAGAACGCTTCAGATTTTGTTAAGGATATAGTTATTCCAATGAACAGACAAGAAGGAGATTCTCTTCCAGTATCTACATTCATAGGAATGGAAGATGGTACTTTCGAAGCTGGTACTGCAGCATTTGAAAAGAGAGGAATTGCTGTAAATGTTCCAGAATGGTTATCAGATAAATGTATCCAATGTAACCAATGTTCATTTGTATGTCCACATGCTGTAATAAGACCATTCTTATTAAATGAAGCAGAAAAGAATGCTGCTCCAGCATCTGTAAAAGTAGTTGATGCTAAGGCATTAAAGACAGAAGAACCAGTATTCTTCTCAATGGGAATCAGTGCTGTAGACTGTTCTGGATGTGGAAACTGTGCTCAAGTTTGTCCAGTTAACGCTTTAGAAATGAAGCCAGCAGCAACTCAAGAAGCTCAAGACGAAGCTTGGGATTACTTAAGAAATGATGTTGAAGATAAGAAGAACCCAATGAGCAAGACTACAGTAAAGGGAAGCCAATTCGAACAACCATTACTTGAATTCTCAGGTGCTTGTGCAGGTTGTGGAGAAACTCCTTATGCTAAGTTAATAACTCAATTATTTGGTGACAGAATGATGATAGCTAATGCTACAGGATGTTCATCAATTTGGGGTGGATCAGCTCCTTCAACTCCATACACTAAGAACAAGAAGGGTCAAGGACCAGCTTGGGCTAACTCATTATTTGAAGATAATGCAGAATTTGGTTTAGGTATGTTCTTAGGAGTTAAGGCTCAAAGAGAAACTTTAGCTGAAGACTTAAAGGCAGTATTAGGAAACTTAGAAGGAGAAGCTAAGGAAGCTGCTGAAGATTGGATAGCTAACCTTTATAATGGAGAAGGAACAAGAGCTAGAGCTGAAAGATTAGAAAATGCATTAAAGGCAGTTAACTGTGACTGTGTTGCATCAATATTAGAAAGAAAAGACTTATTTGTTAAGCCATCTCAATGGATCTTCGGAGGAGACGGATGGGCTTACGATATCGGATACGGTGGAGTTGACCACGTATTAGCATCTGGAGAAGATGTAAATATATTCGTATTTGATACAGAAGTTTACTCAAATACAGGAGGACAATCTTCAAAGGCTACTCCAGCTGCTGCAATAGCTAAGTTCGCTGCAAGCGGTAAGAGAACTAAGAAGAAAGACCTTGGAATGATGGCTATGAGCTATGGTTATGTATATGTTGCTCAAGTAAATATGGGTGCAGACAAAAATCAAGTTCTTAAGGCAATAGCAGAAGCTGAAAGCTATCAAGGACCATCATTAATTATAGGATACGCTCCATGTATAAATCATGGTATCAGAATTGGTATGGGTAACAGCCAATTAGAAGCTAAGAGAGCTTCAGAATGCGGATATTGGGCAATGTATAGATACAACCCAACATTAGTTGGAACTGAAAAGAATCCATTTGTATTAGATTCTAAGGAACCAACAGCAGACTTTAAGGAATTCTTAATGGGTGAAGTTAGATACGCTTCATTAGCTAAAGCATTCCCAGAAGCAGCTGAAGCATTATTTGAAAAGACTCACAAAGATGCTATGGATAGACTTGCTGGTTACAAGAAATTAGCTGGAAAGTAATATTTAAAATATAAAGCAGAGAGAAAGTTTTCTCTCTGCTTTTTTTATAGAAAATTATATATTTTGAAAACTTTAGATAACTTGTTAAGTTAATATATATTCATTATGCTTTTTTTAGAAAATAATTTGCAAATAAATAAAAAAAATCTTTTATTTTATTTAGATAAAGGGTAAAATTAAATAGAATTAATATTTTAAATTTAAGGAGGCGCAAAAATGAGCAATAAGAACGAAGAAAATTTTGGATATGATGTTGAAGATTTTGAAACTTTAGTTATAGATTTAGAAGGAGAAGATGGAAATACAATTTCTTGTCCTTTAATTGATCAATTTGAATATGAAGAAAAAGTATATGTTTTAGCCCAAAATCCTGAAGATGACTCTGTTTATATGTTTAGAGTTGAAGGTGAAGGGGAAGATGAAGAGTTAGTAGTTCCTGAGGAAGAAGAATTTGACAAAGTAGCTGCTTACTATAATGAAGTACTAGTAGATTCAGAATAATACTATATGAATAGAGTGGCTTTTGCCACTCTTTTCTGGGTTATAAATATAGTTTACATTAAAGATAATAAATGCTATATTTTATTTATATGGGAAGGAAGGTGGCAAAGTGTGAAGTATGCAGATTTACATATTCATTCTTCCTACTCTGATGGAATTTTAACCCCAGAACAAATAGTTAGCTTAGCCAAAAAGCAAGGCATAAAGTACATATCTATAACAGACCATGATACAATAAGTTCACAGTATATAACTAAAATTAAGGATGAGGATATACATATAATACCTGGAATTGAGTTTAGTACTGAATATAATGATATAGAATTACATATTTTAGGGTACTTTATGGATATTGATAATGAAAATCTTAAATTTACAATAGATAAGGTGATGAAGTCAAGGGTAGAAAGAGCAAGAAAAATAATAGATAAATTAAATTCCATAAATATTAACATAACTATGGATGATGTTTTAAAACATGGAAATCATTCTGTTGGAAGAGGCAACATAGCAAGGGCAATAGTAGATAAAGGATATGCTAAAAACTATAAGGAAGCTTTTGATGAATATTTAATGCAAGGAAGAGTTGCATATATTAAAGGGGAAAAATTAAGCTTTAAAGAAGTGCTAAATATAATCAATGATAGTGGAGGGTTAGCAGTACTTGCTCATCCTGGGAAAATATATCGAAGCATAGAAGTTGAAAGCATTATAAAAATGCTTAAATGCCATGGTATGAAGGGAATAGAAGTTTATCATCCAAGTCATAGTAAAGAACAAATAAATACATTTTATAATTTAAGCAAAAAATATAAGTTATTAATTAGTGGAGGCAGTGATTTCCATAATTCAAAAAAGAATGGAAAAACTATAGGGTCTCAAGGAATTAATGAGTTATTATTAGAAAAAATAATAAATTTTAAAGAAAAGTTATAATTTTGGAGGAGAAGATAATGGAATACTCAAGAAAGGCAAAAAACATTAATCCATCAATTACTTTAGCCATTACAGCAAAGGCAAAGGCATTAAAGGCAGAAGGAGTGGATGTTGTTAGTTTTGGTGCAGGGGAACCAGATTTTAATACACCAAAAAACATTATTGATGCAGCAATACGTGCAATGGAAGAAGGAAAAACAAAATATACTCCAACAGCAGGTATAATAGAACTAAGAGAAGCTATTTGTAATAAGTTAGAAAAGGATAATAATTTAAAATATAATCCAAATCAAATAATAGTTTCAACTGGTGCTAAGCAATGTTTAGCAGATGTTTTTATGGCTATATTAAATCCAGGAGATGAGGTAATAGTACCTACTCCATATTGGGTAAGTTATCCAGAATTAATAAAGTTAGCTGATGGAACTCCAGTATTTGTAGAAGCAAATGAAAAAGCTGGCTATAAATATACTATAGAAGATTTAGAAAAGGTAGTTACAGATAAAACTAAAGCTTTAGTTTTAAACAGTCCTAATAATCCAACAGGAACAATATATCAAAAAGAAGAACTAGAAGTTATAGCTGAATTTGCAAAAAAGCATGATATATTAATAATTTCAGATGAAATGTATGAAAAGTTAATATATGATGGAGAAAAGCATATAAGTATAGCATCATTATCTCAAGATGCTTATGAAAGAACAGTGGTTATAAATGGTGTTTCTAAAGCATATGCAATGACAGGTTGGAGAATAGGATATGCAGCTGCAAAAGAAGAAATTATAAAACTTATGGTAAGTGTTCAAAGCCATGTAACTTCAAATCCTAATTCAATAGCTCAATATGCTTCAGTAGAAGCTTTAAATGGCCCAACAGATGAATTAGTAAAGATGATAGCAGAATTTGATAATAGAAGAAAATTTATGGTTAAGAGAATAGGAGAAATGGAAGGCCTTGATATAATATATCCAAAGGGAGCATTCTACTTAATGATAAATGTAAGTTCTGTTTATGGAAAAGCCATAAATGGAAAAACTATTAATAGCTCATTAGACTTTTCAGCAGAACTTCTAGAAGAAGAAAAAGTAGCAGTAATACCAGGAGCAGCATTTGGTCTAGACAAGTTTATAAGACTTTCCTATGCAACAGCACAAAAAGACATTGAAGAAGGCTTAAACAGAATAGAAAACTTTATAAAGAAATTAAAATAATAAGTTTTTATTAAAACAATAATTATATAGTATGTTATAAAAAATTAATTTAACTTTTTATAACATACTTTTTTACATTACAAGTAAATTATAGTATTTGTTAATTTATAGACAATTTACTACTCTAACAATATGTTAACTCTACTTGTTATAGTAATTATCATATATTTTATAATATTAATTTTGCCAATTAAATATTAGGTTTCTTATTTTATGAGGGGGTGACTTGGAGCCTGCCGACGGAACAACCGAATAACATAAGAAACCTAATATTTTTTAATCTGACTTTTTTATTTTTTTGTATATGTGTATAATAAACTTATAATCTATTTATTTGGAGGAGCATAATGAAGAAATTAGCCATATTTGATATTGACTTTACTATAACTAAAAAGGAAACATTTATACAATTATTTATTTATTCAATTAAAAAGGATATAAAAAATATTAAGTATATTCCTAGAGCTATTTATAGTGGAGTAATGTATGGATTAGGATTTTTTGATGAAAAAGCTGTTAAGGAATGTTTTATAAAATTTTTAGTTAATAAGGATGAAAGTACACTTAAAAGATTTGTAAGGGGTTTTTATGAGGATGTTTTAAGTAAAATTCTTTATAAAGATTCAATAAATATGATAAAAAAGCTTAAAAAAGAAGGGTGTGATGTTTATCTTATATCAGCCTCAGGAGAGTTTTACCTTAAGGAACTTTATAAAATAAAAGAAATTGATATGATAATAGGAACAAGATTTGAGTTTAAAGATGGAATATTTACAGGAAAAATGATAGGAAAAAACTGCAAGGGAGAAGAAAAGGTTCATAGACTTAAAGAAGTTTTACATAAAAAGAAGATGGAAGTAGATTTTAAGAATTCTTATATGTTTTCTGATTCATTATCAGACAAGCCACTTTTAGATTTAGTAGGAAATCCTTATTTAATTAATTATAAGAAAAAAACTAATATGAAAGTATTAAAGTGGACATAAGCTGTAATTAATAGGTACAAAAGTGGTATAATAAGGGTAGGCAAAATGAAAGGAAGTAATATTAATGGATGCTGTTAAAAATTTTTATATATCAAATGGAGAGATAAAGAAGACTAAAGAATGGACTGATGAACCTAATGGAAAGGTTATATATGAGGTTATAAGAATAATAAATGGAAAACCTTTATTTTATGAAGAACATTATGAAAGAATGAAAAATTCCTTTAAATTAAGTAATGTAGAATTTAAAATAACTGAAGAAGAGTTAAAAGAAGATATTGATAAATTAGTTAAAGCTAATGATTTAGAAATAGGAAATATAAAACTTACTTATAACACTACATCTAAAGAGCTTAGAGGATTTTTTATAAAACACTCTTATCCAACAGAGGAAATGTATAAAGATGGAGTAAGTACAATTATTTATTTTGGAGAAAGAGAAAATCCTAATGCAAAGGTAATTAATCAAAGCTTTAGAGATGCTGTAAATAATGAAATAAAGAGAAAAAAAGCCTATGAAGCTATATTAATTGATAGAAATGGTTTTATAACAGAGGGAAGTCGTTCTAATATATTTATGATAAGAGATAGAAAGCTTTATACTTCAAAGGTTGAAGCAGTACTTCCAGGGGTTACAAGAACAGAAATAATAAAGATGGCTAAAAATAATGGAATTGAAGTTGTTGAAGGAAATGTAAATTATAAAAATATAAAAATGTTTGAAGGATTATTTATATCAGGAACATCACCTAAAATACTTCCAATAAATAAAGTTGATGATATTGAATTTGATGTAAACAATGAATTTTTAAGAGAACTTATGAAAAAATTTGATGAAGTAATTGAAAACTATTCAAAGTAAAAAAGTAAAGTAAATATATTATTTTGCCCTAACTAAAGGAAAGGAGCTGTGGCATTAGGAATTTTTCACACAATATATGTGAAAATTCTTTATGCAACAACTCCTTTTTATTGTTTAAAAATTACATTGCATTTATAGCAGTTGTTATTGGTGGAACAACTTGTTTCTTTCTTGAAAGAACTCCAGGTAAGAAAGCAGTTGAATCCTTAAGTTCAACATTAAATGTCTTTTCAACTATTTCAGGGTTAGGTCCTGCAACTAAAATTTGTGAACCTTCATTTAATATGTCTGTTAAAAGAAGAAGCATTACATTAAATCCACCGTTTTTAGCCTTATCAGCCATGTAGTTTAACATATCTTCTTTATAAACTGGCATAAATCCATCAATATCCATAGTATTAACTTGAGCTATACCAACTTTATAATCACCAATTGTAAATGGCTTAAAGTCTTGGTTAAAGATTTCATCTACAGTTTTTCCAACTAAAGATGTACCAGCTTTAAACATTTCCTTTGCAAAAGCTTCAATGCTTTCAATTCCAGCTATTTTAGCAAGCTTGTTGCAAATTTCTATATCACAAGGTGTACAAGTTGGGCTTCTAAATAATAATGTATCAGAAATAATTGCACCACATAAAAGTCCAGCAGCTTCTTTAGAAGGTTCTAATCCTCTTTCAAAGAAACACTTAGCAACTATTGTTGAAGAGCTTCCTAAAGGTTCATTTCTAAAGAATATTGGATTATTTGTTTGAATATCTGCAACTCTATGGTGGTCTATGATTTCTAGAATTTCTGCTTCATCTAAACCATCAACAGATTGAGCTCTTTCGTTATGGTCAACTTGAATAACCTTTTTCTTAAAGTTAGAAATAAGATGGAATCTTGAAATAGTTCCTATAACTTTTCCTTCTTCGTTTATAACAGGATAGCTTCCATATCTAGTTTCAGTCATAACTTTTTTAACATCTTCAACTAATTCATCTGTTGAGAAAGATACAAGATTTTCTTTTGCCATAAGGTAATCAACAGGGATACTTTGTACAATTAATCTTGAAGTTTCAAATGAATCATGAGGAGTGCTAATAACAGTAATTCCTGCTTTAACAGCTTTTTCATGAAGATAATCAGATAATCCATTAGAACCTGTGATTATCATAAGAGAAACATTTATATCAATTAAAGCTTCTTGTACATCAGGTCTGTCCCCAACTATAGCAATATCACCTTCAACAATTCTTTTTCTCATGTTATAAGGTTGCATTGCAGCAACTTTAATTTTACCAGGGAATTTTTCTACTTCTTTATTTATATAAATTTCCTTAGCATCTAAAGTATCAATTATGTTTTCAATAGAAGTATTACTCTTTTCAAGGATTGTACTATCCCAGTTGTCCATATAAGAAGAAGTAAGATTTGAAACAGATAAAATACCAACAAGTTGTTTGTTGTTATCTGCAACAGGAATAGATTTTACATTCTTCTCTCTCATAATGTTCCATGCAGTTTTTAAAGAAGTTTTAGGAGCAATTGGTTCAATTGCATCTATATCTAAGTCTTCTACTTTTAATTTTACTGTCTCTAAATATTCTAAAGGCTTTACATTAAAAGTATCTAAGATATATTGAGTTTCTCTGTTTATATTTCCAAGTCTTACAGGAACAGCAGGGATATCCCCAGTTTTATTTTTAAATTCTGCATATCCATAAGCTGCACCTATAGAATCAGAATCTGGATTTCTGTGTCCAGTAACATATATTATGTTTTTCAAAGGTTTTCCTCCTCTTAGTTATAAAATTTTACATTTTATATTTTAAAACTAATGCAGAAAAATGTAAAGTTTATTACTATAATTCTAATTTTAAAAATCTTCAATATATATAGTATAGAAATTTTTTTAGGAGGAAAAAGTGTGCTTCAGGAAAAAACAGTAATGCCAGGGTTAACAAAAAGAGAAGCAGAAAAAAGGCTTAAAAGCTATGGATTAAATGAATTAAAACATAAAAAGAAAGTATCACCAATAAAAACTTTTCTATTACAATTTAATGATTTTATGGTATGGGTTCTTTTAGGTGCAACATTAATATCAGCTTTTATGGGAGATGTGGCAGATGCAATAACAATTATAATAATAGTTATAGTAAATGCTATTTTAGGATTTATTCAAGAATTTAGAACAGAAAAATCTTTAGAAGCGTTAAAAAGTTTAGCAGCTCCAACTTGTAAAGTTTTTAGAGATGGTAGTTTAAATGTAATTAATTCTGCTTATTTAACTATAGGAGATGTAGTGATTTTAGAAGCAGGAGATAGAATACCAGCAGATGGAGAATTTATTGAGTTTTCTGGAATTATGGTAGATGAATCTCTTCTTACAGGAGAATCTGTTGGAGTAAGTAAAGATGAAAAAAATTTTTCTGGATTTATGGGGACAACAATATTAAAGGGAAAAGGATTATTTAAAGTTACTGGAATTGGAATGAAAACAGAAATGGGGAAAATCGCAAATTTACTTGATAACATTGAAGAGGAAAAGTCTCCATTAAAAGAAAGACTTGATGGTCTTGGAAAGATACTTGTGGTAGCATGTCTTATAATATGTGCAATAGTAACAATTCTTGGAATTATAAGAGGAAATGATATAGGAGAAATGTTTTTACTAGGAGTAAGCCTTGCAGTTGCAGCAATTCCAGAAGGGTTAGCTGCTATAGTTACTGTAGCTCTTGCTTTAGGAGTTTCTAGAATGTTAAAAAGAAATGCTTTAATAAGGAAGCTTCCAGCAGTAGAAACTTTAGGGTGCACATCTGTTATATGTTCAGATAAGACAGGAACTTTAACTCAAAATAAAATGACAGTAAAAGAAGTTTATATTAATGGAAAGATATTTGAAGTTCCAAAGGACAAATTAACAGATAGTACAAAACTTATGAAAGCTTTAGTTTATTGTAATGACTGTAATTATGATTTTAAAAAAACAAAAATTGATAAATGTGTTTCAGGAGACCCAACAGAAGTGGCTTTAATAAAATTATTTTTTGATAACACAAAATTTTTACAAGATTTTTTAGACAAAGCAGAAAGAGTTTATGATATTCCTTTTGATTCTAATAGAAAAATGATGTCTGTAATAATGAAAGAAGAAGGAAAGGAAATAGCTTATATAAAGGGAGCTCCAGAAAGAGTTATAGAAAGATGTTCATTTATATTAGAAAATAATAAAGTAAAACCTTTTACATTTCAAAAAAAGAGACAGGTAGCAAATTTTATAGAGGCAATGTCTTCAAGAGCTTTAAGGTGTCTTGCAGGAGCTTATAAGCTTGAAGGAATAACTAAAAGTAGTAAAATTGAAGAAAATCTTATTTTTATAGGTGTTGTAGGAAGTATAGACCCTCCAAGGGAAGAAGCAAGAGATGCTGTTTTAAAATGCAAATTAGCAGGAATAAGACCTATTATGATAACTGGTGATCATAAAAATACAGCTCTTGCAATAGCAAAGGATTTAAGTATATGTAGTAATAAAGAACAGGTTTTAACTGGGGAAGAACTTGAGAAAATAAGTGATGATGAATTAGATAAAAAAATAGAAAAACTCAAAGTGTTTGCAAGGGTATCACCAGACCATAAACTTAGAATAGTAAAGGCTTTTAAAAGAAAAAATAATGTTGTTGCAATGACAGGAGATGGAGTAAATGATGCACCAGCTATAAAGGAAGCAGATATAGGAATTTCTATGGGATTAACAGGAACAGATGTTACAAAAGAAGCCTCTTCAATGATACTTATGGATGATAATTTTGCTACAATAGTCTCTGCTGTAGAAGAGGGAAGAGTTATTTATGATAATATAAGAAAATTTATAAGATACCTTTTATCTTGTAATTTAGGAGAAGTTCTTACAATGTTTTTAGCATCAATATTTACTCTCCCAACACCATTAACACCAATTCAAATATTATTTGTAAATTTAGCTACAGATGGGCTTCCTGCTATAGCTTTAGGAGTAGACCCGCCAGATAGTGATATAATGAGGCAAACACCAAGAAATAAAAAAGAAAGTATCTTTTCAAGAGGATTAACAGAAAAAATTGTGGTAAGAGGATGTCTTATTGGAATATGTACCCTTTTATCTTTTATAATAGCAAGATTATATGGAATGGATTTAGCAACATGTAGAACTATATCTTTATCCACATTAGTTATGTCTCAACTTATCCATGTATTTGAATGTAGGTCTGAAAGACACTCTATATTTCAAATAAAGTTATTTACAAATATTTATTTAGTAGGAGCAGTTACTGTATCAATAATAATGTTATGTAGTGTAATATATATTCCATTTTTTCAAGGAGTTTTTCATACAGTATCACTAGAATTTAAACAATGGCTTATAATTTTATTTTTCTCAGGAATAATAGGATTTGTTAATAGTGTATATTTGTTTATAAAAAATAAATAACAAAAAAGCAAAGTAAAAATTTAAGATTTTCAAAAGATTTAAAATTTACTCCCATGATATAATTTATGTTAGATAGATTATAGTATGGGAGTTTTTATTATGAAAAAAAATATATTAGTAGTAGATGATGAAAAAGAAATAGCAGATTTAATTGAATTATATTTAAAAAATGAAGATTTTAATGTTTTTAAATTTTATACAGGCAATGAAGCACTTAAATGTATAGAAAAAGAAAATATAGACCTTGCAATACTAGATGTAATGCTTCCTGATGTTGACGGATTCTTTATTTGTAGAAAAATACGCGAAAAATATAATTATCCTATAATAATGCTTACAGCAAAGGGAGAAGAAATTGATAAAGTTACAGGACTTACTATAGGCGCAGATGCTTATTTAACTAAGCCATTTCGCCCTTTAGAAGTTATTGCAAATGTTAAAGCACAATTAAGAAGAGCAACTAAGTATAACAATTTAGAGGAAAAAGAAGAAGATAAATCAATTATTGTATTTTCAGGAATTGTATTAAATAAAGCAAATCGTACTTGTACATTAAATGAACAACCTTTAAATTTAACTCCAACAGAATTTTCAATTCTATGGATTCTTTGTGAAAAAAGAGGAGAAGTAATTAGTGCAGAAAGGCTTTTTGAACTTGTTTGGGGTGAAAAATATTATACAAATAGTACTAATACAATTATGGTTCATATACGTCATTTAAGAGAAAAAATGAAAGATTCTGCAGAAAATCCTAAGTACATAAAAACAGTATGGGGAGTTGGATATAAAATTGAGTAAAAATAAAGTAGGAAAGAAATATAAAAGAGTATTAAAAAAAACACATATTTTTTCAAGTATTATAGTATTATTAATTTTATTAATATTAGTTATTATAGATAGAATATCTAGTGGAATAATAATTGATTTTATTTGTACAATTTTTGGATATGAAATTACATATTTTATTAGGGAATTAAAGGATATAATAATAAATTATTATATTATATTTATAATAATAATTGAATTTATAGTTTGGATAATAGTAGAAAATAAAAATATAAAAAAGCTAACAAGTACAATTGAAGAAATGGAATTATTTTTTGAAGGAAATGAGGAAAATATTAAATTAGATAAAGACTTTCAAGAACTAGAATTTAATTTAAATAAACTTAGACAAGAGAGCATAAGAAATGCTGAAAAAGCTAAAATAGAAGTTCAAAGAAAAAATGATTTAATTACATATTTAGCTCATGACATTAGAACGCCATTAGCTTCTGTTATTGGCTATTTAAGTCTTTTAGACGAAGCCTTTGACCTTCCTGTTGAACAAAGAAAAAAATATACACATATAACTTTAGAAAAAGCAAATCGTCTTGAAATGCTTATTAATGAATTTTTTGACATAACACGTTTTAACTTATCTTCAATTCCTTTAGAAAAAGGGAAAATAAATCTTAATTTTATGTTAGCTCAATTAGCAGATGAATTTTATCCTCTTTTATCAAAGGGAGGACGCAGTATAGAGTTAGAATTACAAGAAAATATATCTATTTTTGCAGATGGAGATAAACTTGCAAGGGTTTTTGGAAATTTATTAAAAAATGCTATTTCCTATAGCTATGAAAATAGTGTTATAAAAATTAAAGCAAAGCAAGATAAAGAAAAGACAACTATAAAATTTATTAATATAGGGAAAGTAATACCTGAGCAAAAACTTAATAATATATTTGAAAAGTTCTTTAGATTAGATAGTTCTAGAGGAACAAACACAGGAGGAGCAGGTCTTGGTCTTGCTATTGCAAAAAATATAGTTATTCAACATGGAGGAAATATTTTAGCTGAAAGTAATGAAAAAGAAACAACCTTTACTGTAACAATTCCTAATTATAAAGTAGAAGAATGAATGTAGTTTTATAGAGAGTTAAGAATTTCTTAAGGGTTTATTAATAAAGAGTAAATAAAGGAGTTAGTAAAATTTATTATATTATAGCTAAGGAGAGGGTAATATGATAAATGAAAGAGTAAGTATTAATAACATTAGAGAAATAAGAAGAAAAACTATATTAAAAGAAAGAAAAAAGAAAATCTTAAAAAGGAGAATAATTGTAGCTATTACTATTTTTCTTGTTTGTTTTGGAATATTAAAATTTATTGATATTTATGGAGAAAGCACTACAAATAATTATGATAATATAGATGTGTCTAAAGATATAAGTTCATCAAAGATTCCTTTATTTTTACAAGGAGATAAGAGATGGGGAAATCTTAAATATGGAAATGATACAATAGAAAAAGAGGGATGTGGACCAACTTGTTTGGCAATGGTAATAGTAGGACTTACTAAAGATTCTAGTATAAATCCTAAGGTAGTAGCAGAGTATAGCAAAAAGGCAGGATATTATGATAAAGATTATGGTACAAAATGGGCACTTATGACTGAAGGAGCAGCTAACTATAATTTAAATTCTTATGAAGTTCCATTAGATAAATCTTCAATGATTAATGAACTTAAAAATGGTCACCCAATTATATGTAGTGTAGGCCCAGGTCACTTCACAAAAACTGGACATTTCATAGTATTAAAGGGATATACTAAAAATGGTGAATTTGAAATTAATGATCCAAATAGTAAAAAAAGAAGTGAAAGAACTTGGAGTTATGAAGAAATAAGTAATGAAATACGAGGAATTTGGAGCTTTTCATATGAAAAATAAAAATTATAAATAAAAGCAAAATTTAAAAGAGAAATATTATAAACACACTTTAAGTAATAAAAATTTATTATAAAGTGTGTTTTTTGTTGAAAATAAGAAGGTAAAAATGTATAATATGCAATGAACTTTTTAAAAAGTTTAAAATTTAAATAGGTTAAAGGAGAAATTATGACAGATATTAACAATAATGATTTAACAATTGATGTTACAGAAAAGGTACCTTTTAAAAAAGCTTTACCTCTTAGTTTTCAGCATTTATTTGCTATGTTTGGTTCTTCAATTTTAGTTCCAATAATGTTTAATATTGATCCAACAACAGTATTATTTTTTAATGGAATAGGAACACTTTTATATGCGTTTATTACAAAGGGAAAGATACCAGCATATTTAGGTTCAAGTTTTGCATATCTTTCACCAGTATTATTACTTATAGGTGAAGGATATGATTTTAAAACTATCCAAGGTGGTTTTGTTGCAACAGGACTTGTATTTACCCTTATTGCTATAATTGTTAAATTTACTGGTACAGGATGGATTAATAAATTATTTCCACCAGCTGCTATGGGCTCTATAGTTGCTATTATTGGATTAGAACTTGCAAGCTCTGCTGCTGATATGGCAGGTTTTCCAGTAGGAGGCAGTAATACAGCAGAGTTTAATGGAACATGGGTAATTGTATCTATGGTAACCCTTGCAGTAGTTGTATTTGGAAATGTATTGTTTAGAGGATTTTTTAAGATTATTCCTATTCTTATAGGTGTAATTGCAGGGTATATAGTAGCATATTTTGTTGGTATAGTAGATTTTTCACAAGTTAAAGAAGCAAGTTTTTTTACTCTTCCTAACATTCAACTTGCACATTTTAATACAAAAGCTATAGCTACAATTATTCCAGCAACTTTTGTAGTAATTGCTGAGCATATTGGTCATTTAAAGGTTACAAGTAGTATATTAGGAAGGGATTTAACAAAAGATCCAGGACTTCATAGATCACTTTTAGGTGATGGACTTTCAACAGTTGTTTCAGGATTATTTGGTTCAGTTCCAACAACTACATATGGTGAAAATATTGGAGTTATGGCATTAACTAAGGTTTATAGTGTATATGTTATTTGTGGAGCAGGTATTATATCAATAATATTAGGTTTTTCAGGTAAAATGTCAGCGCTTATTAGTACCATACCAACACCAGTTGTAGGAGGTATAAGTCTTTTATTATTTGGTACCATTGCAGTATCTGGTCTTAGAACATTTATAGAAGAAAAGGTTGATTTTTCTAAGTCTAGAAATTTAATTTTAGCTTCTATAACATTTATAGTAGGTCTTAGTGGAATTACTATTCCTTTAGGCTCAGTTGAACTTTCTGGAATGGGTCTTGCAACAATTGTTGCTATGATAATAAGTATTTTATTTATGATATTTGATAAACTTGGAATAATGAATGAAAAGTAACATATAAAAAGCGCTTAGGCGCTTTTTATATTATCAGGAAATTATATATTTTAAAAATTTAAGATAACTTGTTAAGTTAATAACAAAGATTAATAAAAGAAACAAGTTTAATAATTTCCTTTCATTTGGTTAGAAAGTATTGAACAAAATAAAAAAAAGTAGTATATTGGTATAGTGGTATGACCAGTTAAATTTGGAGGCGATTTTGTGAAAAGTTTAAAACAATTAATGATTATTTTGCTTGCTTATATTTTGGGGGCAGTAGTGCAAAATGTATTTAATTTACCAATTCCAGGAACAGTTCTTGGACTTATTTTTTTATTTATTGCATTATATACTAAGATAGTAAAAATTGAAATGATTGAAGATATATGCAATACTTTAATATCACATATGGCATTTTTATTTGTTCCTGCAGGAGTAGGGCTTATGACTAGCTTTAACTTGATAAAGGGAAAAATAGTTGCTTTTGTAGTTATTATTTTAGTTTCTACCACTGTTGTTTGGATTGTAACTGCATATGTTGTTAAATTTTTAAGAAAGGTGTGTGCAAAATAATGAAGGAAATAATTAGCTCCCCAGTATTTGGAGTTTTTATATCTATAGTAGCTTATAAAATAGGTGAAGTTGTTAAAGAAAAATTTAAATTCTCTATATTTAATCCATTACTTATTGCAATAATAGTATTAGTAGCATTTTTATCTATTTTTAATATTTCATATGATGATTATAGTAAAGGTGGTTCTATAATATCATTTTTCTTAACACCAGCAACAATTGCATTAGCCTTACCTCTTTATAAAAAGTTTGATTTATTTAAGAAAAATGCTATTCCTATATTAGTTGGAATTATATGTGGTGTAACTGCAGGACTTGTATGTATAATAGGACTTTCTAAAGCCTTTGGCTTAACTGATGAACTTACAAAGTCATTACTTCCAAAGTCAGTAACAACACCTATAGCTATGGCATTATCTGAACAAATGGGAGGTATGTCTTCTATTACAGTAGTTGCAGTTATTATAACAGGAATTTTAGGCTCTGTTATAGGACCAATTTTAAATAAGGCATTAAAGATAAATGATAAAGTTGCTATGGGAATAGCTATGGGTAATGCATCCCATGCCGTTGGAACATCAAAAGCAATGGAAATTGGAGAAACAGAAGGAGCAATGAGTAGCCTTACTATTGCTATAGCAGGTATAGTAACAGTACTTTTAGCACCCCTTGTTTGGAATATTTTTATAAAGATTTTTGGAGTTTAATACATAGTAATTTATAAAAATTATAAAAAATAAAAAGATAAAATATAGTAAGGTGGGAGTTTTATGAATAATAAAAAGCTATCACATATAGATAAAATTTTAGAGTCAATTGATAGTCTATTAATAGAAAATAAGGAACAAAAGTTAAAGACAAAATTAGCAGAAAAAATAAGAGAAAGCATATTTACAGATGATATAGTAAAAAAAATGAATGAATGTGATTTTTCTGATATTATAGAAGAAAATCAAAGTGTAGTAAATCTTTTTGATAGTATTTTTCCTATATTTGTTAAAAAAGATAATACAATATTTAGATTATATAAGCATAAGATTGAAGTGGATTTATCAGATGATATGAAAGATAGATATATTTATATGTTTAATGATGGTAGATTAACATCTGGATTATTTCAATGTTTTAATATTAGTGATGATGAATATGTATATGGAATAAAAAAGATTATTGATGCTATAGAACTTTTTAAAAAGGAAATATTACTTACACTTGAAAACTTTAAGGATAATATTGATAAACCTAAGGAAAAAATTAATTATTCAAGAGAAAAAGAAAAAATAGCAATAGATAATTATAATGAATTAATGAAGTATTTAACAAATTAAGCTAAAGTTCACCTTTTTATAGGTGAACTTTTTATGAAAATATATTAAGAAAGGAAAAAATTATGTTAACACCTATTAAAAATGTAAAGGTATATGAAATAATAATGAAGCAGATAAAAGATATTGTTAAAAGTGGTGAGCTTAAAAGAGGAGATAAACTTCCTTCTGAAAGAGATTTAGCTTTAAAGTTAAATGTAAGTAGAACATCTGTAAGGGAAGCAATAAAGGCTTTAGAAACCTTAGGACTTGTTCAATCTAAACATGGTGAAGGAAATTATATAAGAAATGATTTTGAAGATATTTTATTAGAACCCTTATCTATTGTATTTATGCTCCTTGGAAGTAATGATAATGAAATTTTAGAACTTAGAAATGTAATAGAGCCTGAAGTAGCAAAAATAGCTGCAGAAAATATTACAAATGAGGAAATTGAAAAAATAGAAGATGTTATAAAAAAACTTTCAGAAGCTACAGATAGTAAAGAGTGTGCAAGTCTTGATAAGGAATTTCATTATGCTATTGCAAAAGCTTCAAAAAACCATCTCCTTTCAACAATTGTCTTTTCAATATCTTCATTAATAGAAGAATATATAGATGAATCAAAAATTTATGATGACAAAAAAGAAGAAGTTATAAAAGAACATAAAAATATTTTAAAGGCATTAAGAGAACATAATAAAGAAGAAGCCTTTAAGGAAGCTAAAAGACACTTAATAGCAAAATAAAAGAGCCTATTTGGCTCTTTTATTATCTTCTTTGCATTTTTGTAGCTTGTTGTTTTGCTTTTTTTAGTTGTGAATGGTCAAAGGGTGCTAAATCTTTCTTTGTAGTTAGGTTAAGAAGGTTTTGAAGAACTATAACATCAGCGTCTTTTTTACCTTTAATACCTTTAAGTCCCATTACTATAACTTTATTTCCTATTTTTACTGGAATAAATTCTGGTTTTTTAAACCATCTGTTCTTTTTGTAAGTTGCTTTAACAACCCCCCTAGAAGTGTCTGATTTAATAACTAAATCAACTATTAATTTTTTTATGATTATATAATTTTTTTCTGTAAATTTAACAGAAACAACTGTTCCAGAAGCACTAGCTACTCTATCACCATACTTTTCCATGTATGAATCTTGAAGATATTTATTCATTTTATCTTTAAGTCCCATTTTAAGTCTCCTTTATAAACAAAAAATCCATAATTATTTAAGTGTATTATAGCATAGTTTTAGGCATTTTAAAATACTATTTAATATATGGGTAATATTCTAGGAGGGGTATGTATGGTAGATTTTATGAGTGAAGCTATGAATATAAAAAGTGAATTAATAAATATAAGAAGAGATATTCATGAAAATCCTGAACTTGGGTTTGAAGAATATAGAACTTCAAAAATAATACAAGAATATTTAAAAAAAGAAGGAATAGATTTTTATTCTGTTGCAGAAACTGGTGTTTGTGCAGAAATAAAGGGAGAGGGAAGAGGAAAAAAGGTTATAGCTTTAAGGGCTGATATGGATGCACTTTTAATAGACGAAAAAACTGATTGTGAATATAAATCTAAAATAAAAGGAAAAATGCATGCTTGTGGTCATGATGCTCATACAGCAATTTTACTTGGAGCTGCAAAAATATTAAATAAAAATAAAAAATATTTTTCTGGAACAGTAAAATTATTATTTGAACCAGCAGAAGAAACTACAGGAGGGGCTTTAATAATGATAAATGAAGGAGTTCTTAGAGAACCTTATGTTGAAAGAATTGTAGGACTTCATGTATCTGAAGATTTAGATTGTGGTAAAATAGGAGTAAAACTTGATATGGTTAATGCAGCTTCAAATCCTTTTACAATAAGAGTTAAAGGAAAAGGCGGCCATGGAGCACATCCTGATAAAACTGTAGACCCAATTGTTGTAACCTCAAATGTAGTTATGGCAATTCAAACTATTGCAAGTAGAGAGGTTGCACCTGTAAATCCTGTGGTTATAACTATAGGAAGTATTAATGGAGGAACTGCTCCAAATATAATTCCAGAAGAAGTTACTTTAAGTGGAATAATTAGGACAATTACAAGGGAAGATAGAGTATATGTGGTAAAAAGGTTAGAAGAAATTATAGATGGAGTTTGTAGTGCATTAAGAGCAGAAGGAAGAGTTGTGGTAGAGGAAGGGTATCCTTGTCTGTATAATGATAAGGAAATGGTAAGAAGAGTTAAAAAAATAGGAAAAAGAATTGTTGGAGAGAGAAATGTATTAGAACAGGAAAATCCTAGTATGGGAGTAGAAAGCTTTGCTTATTTTGCACAGGAAAGACCTTCAGTATTTTATTATTTAGGAACAAAAAATAAAAAGAAAGGAGCAGATAAACCAGCTCATAGCAATTTATTTAAAATAGACGAGGAAGCCTTACCAATAGGGGTGGCAATGCAATGTGCAATAGCATTTGACTATTTGACAAGTTTATAAAATAATATTAATCTAATTAAGATGGGAAAGTAGATTATAGGAGTTGATTACATTTTGAGAATTGAAATAGGAAGCAACGAAGCAGGACAGAGACTAGATAAGTTTCTAAGAAAGCTTTTAAAAGATGTTCCTTTAAGTGCTATTTTTAAAGCACTGAGAAAGGGAGATATACGAGTTAATGGTAAAAAGGAAAAAGAAAAATATTCACTTCAAGAAGGAGATTTAGTTGAAATAAAGTATATTCAAAGTAAAAGAGAAGTAAAAGAAAACTTTATACAAGTAAATTCTAGTGGATTAAAGATAATTTATGAAGATAATAATATGGTTATAGTAGAAAAGTGGCCAGGAATTTTAGTTCATTCTGATAAAAATTCAGGAGAACCTACTTTAACAGATTATGTTTTATCTTACTTAAAAGGAAAGGGAGATTATGTTCCAGAAAATGAATTAACATTTACTCCAGCACCTTGTAATAGACTTGATAGAAACACTTCAGGAATGGTTATTTTTGGAAAAAACTTTGAAGCATTAAGAATGCTAAATGAAATTATAAGAGAAGGAAATGTAGAAAAATATTACTATACCTTAGCAAAAGGTAAAATAAAAGATGGTTTATATACAGGATATATTTTAAAGAATGAAAATGAAAATATATCTAAAATATATGAAAAAAAGGTTCCAAATTCTAAAGAAATTGCCATGGAAGTAAAAACAGTACAAACAAATGGAGCATATTCATTTTTAGAAATAAACCTTATTACAGGAAGAAGCCATCAAATAAGAGCTCATTTATCTTATTTAGGAGCACCAGTAATTGGAGACAGTAAGTATGGAGATAAAAAATTAAATTCTTTCTTTGAAAATAAATTTGGATTAAATTATCAATATCTTTATGCATATAAACTTATATTTAGAAATACAACTGGTAAACTTGAATATTTAAATAATAAAACAATAGCACAAGCTTTACCTCCAATGTTTAAGAAGATAAAGCAAGATGTGTTTAAGTTTTCTTTATAAGATAGGAGTTTTTTGGTATGAAAGAAGGAAGTTCAGCAGCAAAAGGAGTGTTAATACTTTCAATAGCTGGTATTTTAACAAAGGTAATATCTTTATTGTATGTTCCATTTCTTAGGTCAATTTTAGGTTCAGAAGGTTATGGAATATACTCTCAAATTACAGAAGTATTTTTATTTGTTTATGCAATAACAAGTGTAGGTGCACAACCAGCTGTAGCAAAGGTGGTATCTGAGTTTATAGCATTAGAGGAATATGAAAAGGCTGAAAGAACATTAAAAATTTCTAGAAACTTTTATGTGTTAATAGGAGTAATAGTTGGAATTTTAATGTTACTTTTAGCAAAGCCTTTAACGAAGCTAGGTAATATTCCAGAAACTGCCTATGGAATAATGGCACTTGCACCTTGTGTAGTAATAACAGCAGCTTTGTCTTCCTATAGAGGATATATGCAAGGAAAAATGAACATGAAGGCAATAGGAGTATCACAAATTTTAGAACAAATCCTTAATGTGTTTGTAAGTTTGTTATTTGCCTTTATACTTGTGCAATTTAGCCTTGAATATGGTGCAGCAGGAGGACAAATTGGTACCTCTGTTGGAGCTTTATTTGCTTGTTTTTATATAATATATTGTAGAAACAAAAGTGAAGATGAATTTGAAGAATTTAAAGGAAATAGAAGGGAAAGAAGTAAATCTAATAAACAAATTTTAAGAAGAGTTATTTCTTATTCAATTCCAATAATGATAAGTTCAGGACTACAAAACTTTGGTGGTCTTGTTGATATGGTTAATATAACAAATAGACTTTTAGCAGCAGGATTAACAGCTAATAAAGCAAAAATATTATATGGAAATTATGGATTATATAAAACTTTATATGGAGTTCCACTTATATTAATAACAGCTATAGGAACTACAGTACTACCAACAATTTCAAGAGCTATGGCAATAAAGGATAGGAAAGAAATAAGAAGAAATATAAAATATGCCTTTAAGGTAGCTTTAGCAATAGCAATTCCAGCAGCAGTTGGACTATCAATGCTTAGTGAAGATGTTTATAGAACTTTATTTGGAAGTACAGATGGAGCTAAGATTATGACTATAGGTTCCTTTATAATAATTCTTATGACAATGACACAAATTCAAAGTGTAATTCTTCAAGGAATAAATAAATTTTATTTTGTAGTTGGAAGCTTTTCAATAGGTATAATATGCAAGATTATAGCAAACTACATTTTTGTTGGAATTCCAAAGATAAATATTTATGGAGCTATAATAGGTAGTACAATATGGCTTTTAATTCCATCAATAATGAATCATATAAAAATTAAAAAGACTATGAAAATGAAACTTCCACTTGTTAGATACATAGTAAAACCTGTTTTAGCATCAATTGCTATGGCTATTGCAATTTTATTAATTCATCAGCCAGTAAAATTTATATACAGATTTATAACCCCTTCAAGACTTACATCAATTCCAGTAGTTATAATATCAATAGGAGTAGGAATTTTTGTATATGCATATCTTATGATATTAATGAGGGGAATTTCAAAAGAGGACATACAAAAAATATCACCAAAGATAATAAGAATCATGCCAAGATTCATGAGAAGAAAATTAAGATAAGTAATACAAAGACGTATTAATCTTTAAAAAGAATTAGTACGTCTTTTTTTATATTTTTATATGGGAAAATATAATTTTACACAGGCTCCTTTGTTTGGTTTTCCTTCTATAAAGACTTTGCCTTTGTGGCGTTCCATTATTCTTTTTACTATAACAAGGCCCACTCCAGAACCATCAAATTCTTCTTTTGAGTGGAGTCTTTCAAAAATGTGAAAAAGTTTATTTTTATAGGACATATCAAAGCCTGCACCATTATCTTTAATGGATATTTCATAATAATTTTCTAAAGTGGTGCAGTTAACTTTTATTATTGTTAAGTGGTTATTTTTAGAAAATTTTAAAGCATTGCTTAATATATTTTGTATTAAAAATTTAATTAGAGTTTTATCACCTTTAATAATAGGAAGGGAAGGTGAAACAATAAAATCAATCTTACGGTTAGGTTCTAGTGAAGAAAGTTCTTCCATAACAGAGTGAAAAACTTCAGAAATATTTATTTCTTCAAAAAAACATTGTATTTGATTTATCCTTGAAAAATCTAATAAGCGTTCAATCATAAGAATAATATCATCAGATTTATTTTCTATTCTCTTTATTATTTCTTTAGAAGTAGTGGATAATGAATCATTAGCTTCTAAAGAGAGTAGGTTTGCTAATTGTTTTAAAACAAGTAGTGGAGATTTTAAATCATGGGATACAGTATGGCAAAATTGGTCAAGTTCCTTATAAGAAGCTTTAAGCTTTATTGATTGAGAAGCTAATTTTATATGAGTATTTACTCTAGCAAGAAGTTCAGAAGGATTATAAGGTTTTACAACATAATCTTGAGCACCTAAAGAGAATCCTTTTTTAATACTTTCTTCATCTTCAGCAGAGGTCATAAATATTATTGCAATATCAGAATAGAGAGGATTTTTTTTAAGTAAACTACATAACTGAAATCCATTCATATCAGGCATTGTTATATCTAAAAGTATAAGGGTTGGTTTTTTCTTTTCAATAAGCATTAAAGCTTTAGAAGCACTTGTAGCAACTCTTATTGGATAGTTTAAGGTTTTTAATAAATTTGTAGCAATATGTATATGTTCTGGAGTATCATCAACTATTAAAATATTTATATTATCTTCCATATAAAACTTAAATTCCTTTCTTAGAAAAATATATTTAATTAATAATATTACAATAAAAAAGTTAGGTCAATAAAGGTGGTGGTATTTTATGAAAAAATATTATATAAATCAAAGGTATATAAACATAGTTATAACTTTAATAGTAATAGTTATTATGTTTTTAATAGTATATAGTAGCATTAATATAAGAACATCTATAAATGATGAAAAAATAAAAGAACAAGAAAGAAGTAAGTCAGTAGAATTAAGTGAAGGGTTAATGGAAGGTTCAAATTTTTTAACTGATTCTGTAAGAAAGTTTGTAGCAACTAATGAAGAAAAATATTTATATGATTATTGGAATGAGGTAAATGTATTAAAGAAAAGGGATAAAGTTATAGAAGAATTACTTTCTATGAATATTCCACCTAATGAAGAGAAGCTTGTAAAACTTGCAAAGCAATATTCTGATTTATTAATTGACCCTGAAACAAAGGCAATGAAACTTGTTGTGGAAACAATGAATTTAGATAAAAATTCTATTCCTAAAGAGGTTAGAGATTATAAGTTAAATATTGTAGATGAAGATTTAGAAAATCAAGAAAAAATAAATAAAGCTATAGAACTTGTATTTGGAGATAATTATATGACAGATAAAAATATAGTTACAAATGCCATAAGCTCTTTTCAAAAGGATATAAATTTAAGGTTAAATGAAGAAGTTGAAAATAGAAAAAATGAAACTTTAAAATCAATAAATTTTCAAAATTTATTACTTGCATTAAGTTTAGCCTTGCTTTTTATAGTTTTATATATTTTTTATAAGTTTTTTACTTATCCAATAAAAGATTATACAGAAACTTTAAAAGAAGTAAATTTTAATAAAGATGATTCAAGACTTCAGCCTAAAGGTTCTTATGAATTAAAACTATTTGCAGAAAAGTTTAATATTCTTTATGAGGATTTAATTAAAGCAAGTAATGCAAAGGATGAATTTTTAGCAACAATGAGCCATGAAATAAGAACTCCTTTAAATACAGTTATAGGATATATGAAGTTATTAGAGGATACAAATCTTGATGAAAAGCAAAGAAAGTATTTAAAAAGAAGTAAACTTGCTTCAAAAAACTTGCTTCAAATTATTAATAATATATTAGATTTTTCAAAGCTTAAGAAGAATAAATTTGAAAGGGAGGATATTAATTTTAATTTATCAGAGTATCTTGAAGATATAAAACAAGTATTTACATATAATGCAAGAAGTAAGGGGTTATATTTTAAATTAGATATTCAAGAGGATTTTCCTAAAAGGTTAAGTGGTGATATTACAAAGCTTAGCCAAGTTTTAATAAATCTTATTTCTAATGCAATTAAATTTACCTCAAAAGGGGGAGTAACTTTAAAGGCTTCCTATAAAAAATTAGAAGATAATAAAATACATTTAATTTTTAAAGTAAAAGATACTGGAATAGGAATTTTAGAAAAGGATAAAGAAAGAATATTTAATGCTTTTGAACAATCAGACATTTCAACTACTAGAGAATATGGAGGTACAGGTCTTGGACTTGCTATATCTAAAATGATGATTAAGGTTTTAGACGGAAAAATAACTTTAGAAAGTGTTTATGGAGAAGGGTCTACTTTTACAGTTGAACTTGATATGGAAATTATAAGTGGGAAAACAATAGAATCTGAAGAAGAGGAAAAAAATAAGGATATATACTTTAAAGATATTAAGGTTTTAATAGTTGATGATAATGAAATAAATAGAGAAATGGAAAAGGAATTATTAGAACATTATGGACTTGTAGTAACAAGTGTATCAAGTGGATATGAAGCAGTAATGATAGCAGAAAAAGAAAAATTTAATGTTGTATTTATGGATATACGAATGAAAGGTATGGATGGCTATGAAACTGCAAGAATGTTAAGAAAGGGCTATAACAGATTTACATATATTATAGCTTTAACTGCGGATGTAGTAGAGGATGTAGCACATAAAGTTATGGATTCTGGAATGAATGAAGTTCTTACAAAACCTATAAATATGGAACAACTTATAAGTCTTCTTAAAAATAGATTTGTAAATAAATATGTTTATTATAAAAAAGAGGAAAAAGAAAAAAAGAGTAATATATCCTCTAGTTATGTAAATTTTAATGAAGGAATAGAAAGGCTTAATGGAAACAGTGAATTATATATAGAAATATTAAAAAAGTTTTCATCTCAACATAAAAATGATATTAAGACAATTAAAGAATTTAGTGATAAAAAAGCCTTTTCTATTGTATTAGATACCTGTCATACATTAAAAGGGTTATGTGGAACAATAGGGGCTAATAATATTAGAGTGGAATTAATATCCTTTGAATCCTTATTAAAAAATGAAAGATATGAAAATATAGAAAGGTATTATGAAATATTAAATAATATATTTAATGAAACTCTTAAAGAAATAAATGAGTATATTGCTTTAAATGATAAAAAAATAAAAGATAAAGAAGTAGAAAAAGTAGAAGTTTTTAATGAGGAACAAATAAAGGATATACTTTATAAACTAAATAAGGCTTTAGGACAAGGTGATATAGAAGCTATAAATATATTTAATGATAATGAAAAAACTTTAGAAACTTTTTTAGGTAAAGAAAAAACAAATGAAATAAAAGAAAAATTTGAGGAATATGATTTTGACACTATAATTGATATTTTAAAGAAAGTAGGGGATAAAAATGTATAAGGTTCTTTTTGTAGATGATGATGAAACAATAGGTTTTATTGTATCTAAAATGAAGGTTTGGGAAAATAGCAATTTTAAAATAACAAGGTATGCTCAAAATGGAAAGGAAGCTTTATTGGTTTTAGAAAAAGAAAATTTTGATTTAATAATAACAGATATAAGAATGCCTATAGTTGATGGATTAGAGCTTTTAGAAAATATAAGAAAAAGGGGAGATAAAACTTTTCTTGTACTTGCAAGTACCTATAGTGAATTTGAATATGCTAAAAGAGGTCTTCAAAATGGAGCTATTGATTATATTATAAAACCTATTACAGAAGAAAATTTAAAGGAATTATTTATAAGGGTTGAAAAATTATTAAAAGAGAAGGAGGATAAGCCTAAAGAAACTAATTTAAAGGTTTCAAAAGATAGAATAGATAAATGGTATAACTTATTTATAAATCTTGAAGAAACTCCTAAAAATTTAAAAGATAAATATTTAAAAGAATTAAATGATATTGTTAAAGAGGAAAAGGTTATATTTTCTGAACTTTTATTTGAAGGAATATGGGAAAAGATAGTTAAGGTATTTCCTTGGTTAGTAAAACTTGAAAATATAGAATTTTTATTTAAGGAAGAAAGTTTTGAAAAAGAGGTTGAAGAAAAAATATATAATATTCAAGAAATTGTTAAAAAGTATAAATTAAATAACTATGATTCACTAATAAATAATGTAAGTGAAGTTATTTTAAAAAATATAGGAAAGGACAAGCTTTTAGATATAATATCTGAAGAACTTCAATTAAGTAAAGATTATATAGGAAAATTATTTAAAAATAAAATTGGTATAACATTAAATGAGTATTCAACTATATTAAAGATGGAATATGGAAAAAAGCTTTTAAATGGTAGTAATAAAAAGGTATATGAAATAAGTGAAGAATTAGGCTATTCTACAGTAGATTATTTTTCAAAGCTTTTTAAAAATTATACAGGATTTACTCCAGTTCAATATAGAAAAAAGGCTTTAGTATAAAATTAACTGAATTTTAATGGAAAAGAACTGATTTTTTATGTTTTTTTAATGGAATTTAAATTATATAATATAACCAAGTTAAGAGAACAAGCAAAGGTGCTTTACCAAAGGAAAATATCCTTAGGTAAAGCACCTTTTGTTTTAGAAAAAAGGAGTGGAGATAATATGACAAAGAAAAGCTTATTGAAAAGAATTGGGGGAATATTTTTAATGGCAGCCATGACATTATCTATAGGAGGTTGTGCATTAGATGAAGAAGGAGGAACTTCTTCAAATGGCAATACTTCAAGTACAGCAGAAGGTAGTGGAGATACAATTAAAGTTGGTATATTACATTCATTAAGTGGAACAATGGCAATTAGTGAAACTTCAGTTAGAGATGCAGAGTTACTTGCAATAAAAGAAATTAATGAAAATGGTGGAGTTTTAGGAAAACAAATAGAGGCAGTAATAGAAGATGGAGCTTCAGATACAGCTGTTTTCTCTGAAAAAGCTACAAAGTTATTAACAAATGATAAGGTAGCAACTGTATTTGGATGTTGGACATCTGCAAGTAGAAAAGCAGTATTACCTATATTTGAAAATAATAATGGACTATTATGGTATCCAGTTCAATATGAAGGACAAGAATCATCACCAAACATAATGTATACTGGAGCAGCACCAAATCAACAAATAGTTCCAGCAATTGAATACTTAGTAGAAAACTATGGAAAGAAAATATTCTTAGTTGGTTCAGATTATGTATTCCCAAGAACAGCAAATGAAATAATTAAAAAGCAAGCAGCAGCATTAGGAGCAGAAATTGTTGGAGAAGAATATACTCCAATGGGTCATACAGATTATACAACAATAATAAATAAGATAAAGCAAGCAAAACCTGATTTTGTATTTAATACATTAAATGGAGATTCAAATGTTGCATTCTTTAAGCAATTTAGTAATGCAGGTTTAACTCCAGACCAAATTCAAACTTGTTCAGTATCAGTTGCAGAAGAAGAAGTTAAAGGTATAGGCGCTTCTTATATGAAAGGACACTTAGTATCATGGAACTATTATCAAACAACAGATACTCCAGAAAATGAAAAGTTTGTTAAGGCATATAAAGCAGAATATGGTGAAGATAGAGTTACAGATGACCCAATTGAAGCAGGTTATGATGCAGTTTACTTATGGGCAGCAGCTGTGGAAAAAGCTGGAACAACAGATGTAGATGCAGTTAAAAAAGCAGCAGCAGGAATTACATTCCAAGCACCAGAAGGTTTAGTTACAGTAGATGGAGATAATCAACATATATATAAAACAGTTCGTATAGGTAAAGTTAACGAAAGTGGATTAATAGATGAAGTATGGAGCACAGATGAACCAGTTAAGCCAGATCCATACTTAAAAGAATATGATTGGTTCAATAAATAATTAATTAAATGGAGGGTTTATTTTAAATCCTCCAGATAATTTTAAAAGTAAGGAGTGGGGAAAATGGAAATAGCAATAATGCAAATATTTAATGGTATAAGTGTTAGTTCTATATTGCTATTAGCAGCAATAGGTCTTGCAATTACTTTTGGATTAATGGGTGTAATTAATATGGCTCATGGAGAATTTATAATGATTGGAGCCTATACTACATACGTTATTCAAAATTTATTTATGAAATACTTACCATCAAAGTTTTTTGATGCTTATGCAATAGTAGCAATAATAATGTCTTTTTTAGTGGCAGCTTTATTTGGAATAATACTAGAAAAATTAATTATAAGACATCTTTATGGAAGAACTGTAGATAGCTTATTAGTAACTTGGGGAGTTAGTTTATTTCTTCAACAATTAGCAAGAAGTATATTTGGTTCTCCAAATGTTGGAGTAGTAGCCCCTTCATTTTTAGAAGGAAATTTAAGAATTACTGATACAATTATTTTTCCTTATAAAAGATTGTTTATATTATTAATAGCAATTGTTTCTATAGTAGCAGTTTATTTATTAATGTATAAAACTAGACAAGGAAGAAATATAAGAGCATCAATGCAAAATAGAAGTATGGCAGCAAGTTTAGGAGTTAATACAAAATTTGTTGATGCAGGAACTTTTGCAATAGGGTCAGGCCTTGCAGGGCTTGCAGGATGTACCCTTGCTTGGATTGGAGCTATAGGACCAACTCTTGGTGCTAATTATATAGTTGATACTTTTATGACAGTAGTTGTTGGTGGAGCTGGAAGTATTTTGGGAACAGTTTTAGGTTCAATATTTATAGGTGTTGGTGGAACAACTTTTGAATTTTTAACAGATGCATCTATTGGTAAAGTATTAATATTTGTATGTGTTGTTATAGTTCTTCAATTTAGACCTAAAGGACTATTTACTGTAAGCACTCGTGCACTTGATGATTAAGTTGGAGGTGGAAGATATGTTACAGTTAAAGAAAAAAATGGATTGGAAAACAATTTTAGCAATTTTAATTTTTATATTCTTAGCAACAGCCCCAGCTTATATGCCAATGTTTAGAGTAAGTCTTCTTGGAAAATTTATGTGTTATGCTATTGTAGCAATAGGATTAGACATGATTTGGGGATATACAGGAATATTAAGTTTAGGTCATGGAGTTTACTTTGGTTTAGGTGCTTATTGTATGGCAATGTACTTAAAACTTCAAGCAGCTGGTGGAGGACTTCCAGATTTTATGACTTGGAGTGGAGTAACTAAACTACCAGCCTTTTGGAAGCCATTTCAAAGTCCAGTATTTACAATAATTGCAGTAATTGTAGTACCAGTAATAGTAGCAATAGTAATTGGTTCATTAACATTTTTAAATCGTATTAAGGGTGTTTATTTCTCAATACTTTCTCAAGCCTTAGCTATGATAATGTCAGTTTTATTAATAGGTATGCAAAATTATACTGGAGGTTCTAATGGTCTTACTAATTTTAGTACAATATTTGGAAAGAACATAAATTCAAATTTAACTAAGTTTATATTATTTTATGTAACTTTAGTAGCCTTAATATTAATATTTATTTTATGTAAATTCTTAATAAACAGAAGAATTGGTAAAGTATTTATAGCAATACGTGATGGAGAAAATAGAGCAAGATTTACAGGATACAATCCAGCACAATATAAGGTTTTTGTTTATGCATTATCAGCAGCAATAGCAGGTATTGCAGGAGCTTTATATGTATCACAAGTTGGAATAATATCTCCAGCAGAAGTTGGAATAACTCCTTCAGTTGAAATGATAATTTGGGTAGCTATTGGTGGTAAAGGAACTCTTGTAGGTCCAATATTAGGAGCTTTATCAATAAATGGATTAAAGTCATTTGCAAGTGAAAACTTCCCAGAAGTATGGTCATATTTCTTAGGAATAGTATTTGTAGTAGTAATTCTTTGGTTACCAGGAGGAATAGTTTCTATAAAAGAATTACCAAAGAAAATTAAAGCAAAAATATCAAAGAAAAAAGATTTAGCAGAGGAGGAATTAGCAAGATGAGTGAAGCAGTAATAGAAAAAGTAAAACCAATATTAACAATTGAAGATGTAAGTATAAAATTTGGTGATTTTAAAGCTATAAAGCATGTAAGTACCTCTGTTAAAGAAAAAGAAATAAGATTTTTTATAGGGCCTAATGGAGCAGGAAAAACAACAATATTAGATGCTATATGTGGAAAAAATAAAATAAGTGAAGGTAAGATAATTTATGAAAACACTTATGAAGTATCTAAAATGAAGGAGCATAAAATTGTTGAACTTGGAATAGGACGTAAATTCCAAGCACCAAGTGTATTTAATGGAATAACAATTCAAGAAAATATGGAACTTGCAGCAGCTAAAAAGCACACAATATATTCAACAACTTTTAGAAAACTTCCTAAAGAAAAGCTTGAGTATATAACATATATATTAGAATTTACAGGACTTGTAGATAAAAGATTTATGTATCCAACAAGATTATCCCATGGAGAAAAACAATGGCTTGAAATAGCTATGCTTATGGCGTCTAAACCAAAACTTTTATTACTTGATGAACCAGTAGCAGGTATGGGAAGAAAAGAAACTGAAAAAACAGCAGAATTACTTCATAAAATTAAAAAAGAATGTTCAATTATAGTTGTTGAACATGATATGAAGTTTGCAAAGGATGTTTCAGATAGTGTTACAGTATTTCATGAAGGACAAGTATTAGATGAAGGAACAATGGACTCTGTTCAAAAAAATCAAAAGGTAATTGATGTTTACCTTGGACGTGGAGGTGAATAATTATGCTAAAGTTAAAAGACTTAGATGCAACTTATGGGGAAGGAATGGTTTTAAGAAAAGTTAATTTAGAAGCTTTAAAAGGTAGAGTTACTTGCTTAGTTGGACGTAATGGAGCAGGAAAAACTACAACTATGAGAGCAATAATGGGACTTATAAAAACACCTTCAGGAGATATAGAATTAGATGGAAAAAGCATAATTAAAGAACCTACTTATACAAGAGCAAAATCTGGTATAGGATATGTTCCTCAAGGTCGTGAAATATTTCCACAACTAACTGTTGAAGAAAATTTATTATTAGGTTTAGAAGCAGTTGATGGAAAAGGAAAAATTCCAGATTCAATTTTTGAAACCTTTCCTATATTAAAAGAGTTTTTAAAAAGAAAAGGAGGAGACCTTTCAGGAGGGCAACAACAACAACTTGCTATTGCAAGAGCAGTTATAGCAAATCCTAAAGTACTTATATTAGATGAACCAACAGAAGGAATTCAACCTTCAATAATACAAGAAATTGGTCGTGTTATAACAAAACTTAAATCAGATATGGCAGTTTTAATAGTTGAACAATATTTAGAATTTGTACTTGAAATAGCAGATTATTGTTATGTTATTGAAAATGGAAGAATAATAATGAATGGTGAGCCAGATAAGCTAGACCAAGAAAAATTACAAGCTACTATGTCTTTATAAAAATAAAGACACATTTATATAAAAATTAAAAACCCCACTTTTTAATTTTCAAAAAGGACTACTTAAATTATAGAGTAGTTCTTTTTTTGATAAAAATAAAAAGTTTATTTTTATGTAACAAAATGTTATAATAATGTTAAAATGTAGAACTAATATTATAAAAATTTAAAATAAAAAATAGGAGAATTTTATGAGCAAAAATATGATAAAACCTCCAGTTGAGATATTATATAAGGAAGAACTGGATGCATTAAAGAAAAATGATGATGGAGTAAAACCTAGCAATTGGAATTTATCCCCAAAGGCTGTAAGAACATTTATATTAGGTTCTTCAAAGCCATTAATGTATAGAAATAAAGAAGTAAATATATCTAAAAAGTTTTTTGGAAACGATTCCTTAGTAGAAAGATGCATAATAACTTTAGCAGGAAATAGAGGGCTTATGTTAGTTGGAGAGCCTGGAACTGCAAAAACTATGTTATCTGAACTTTTATCAGCAGCTATATGTGGTTGTAGTACAAATACTGTTCAAGGTACAGCAGGAACTACTGAAGATATGATTAAGTATTCTTGGAATTATGCATTACTTTTAGCAAAGGGTCCAAGTAAAGAAGCTTTAGTTAAAGCACCTTTATTTGTAGGAATGGAAAGTGGAATTATAACAAGATTTGAAGAAATAACAAGATGTCCTTCAGAAATTCAAGATAGCTTAATTAGTATTTTAAGTGATAAAGTATTAAACATTCCAGAGCTTGGTGATGAAGGATTACTATTTGCAAAGCCTGGATTTAATGTAATTGGAACAGCTAATACAAGAGATAAGGGTGTAAATGAAATGAGTAGTGCCTTAAAAAGAAGATTTAACTTTGAAACAATTTTCCCTATTAAAGATGTTTCTTTAGAGGCAAAAATTATAACAAATGAAGTAAATAAGCTTAAAAATGAAAATTCAATTGAAATGGAAGTTGATAATGATGTAGCTGAGCTTTTAGCTTCAACTTTTCATGAACTTAGAGAAGGAATTTCCTCTAATGGTATGAGAATTGACAAGCCTTCTGCTGTTATGAGCACTGCTGAAGCTGTTTCTGTTTATTATCAAACTATGATGAATGCTTACTATTATGGAGATTCTAAAATAAGTCTTGATTCTATGGTTCAAAATATTTTAGGAGCTGTGGCTAAGGAAAGTAGAGATGATTTAGAAAAACTTAGAAATTATTTTAATGTTGTTGTTAAGGCTAAGTCTTTAGAAGGTGGTGAACTATGGAAGAATTACTACGAAGCAAGGAAATGGATAAAATAGAAGAACTATTTAATAAAGCTTTTAATCTTAATTCTAATATTGTTTTTTTTCCAGTAAGACATCATAGCCCAGCTTGTTCTTATAATTTAAAAAAGACTATAGAAGAATATAATCCAGATGTTATTTTAATAGAAGGTTTAATTGATGGAAATAAAGTTAAAAAATTTCTTGAAGATGAAGAAAGTGAAGCACCATTTTCTATGTATTATTCCTATTCAGATACTAAAGGGTTTGTAAGTAAAGAAAAGGAAAAATATAAATGTTATTATCCTTTTTTAGATTATTCTCCAGAACTTGTTGCTTTAAGGGAAGGAAAAAAGAGAGGAATTGAAACTTTTTTTATTGATTTACCTTATAGTGAGATTTTAATTAATTGTAAGGAAGGAAAGGGGCTTTTAAAGAAGGAAAATAAATCAAATTATAATGATGATTATTTATTTGAAAGAGGAAAATTTTTTGAAAGCCTATGCGAAAAGGAAAGCTGTAGAAATTTTAATGAGCTTTGGGAAAAATTATTTGAAATAAAGGGATTTTATATATCAAAGGAAAGCTTTGTTAAAAATATACTTTCTTATTGTTATCTTACAAGATTAAATACTCCTAAAGAAGAATTAATTGAAGAAGGGTGTATAGCAAGAGAAATTTTCATGACCTCTAAAATACAAGAATTTTCAAAGGAGTATAAAAAGGTTTTAGTTGTAACAGGAGGTTTTCATACCTATGGAATACTAGAACTTTTAGATAAGGAAAATAAAATTAAATTACATAAATTTAATAAAGATGATAGTAATGTATATGTTATGCCATATTCAATGGAAGCTGTGGACCAATTAAATGGATATGCAAGTGGAATGCCTTTTCCAAACTTTTATGAAGAGGTTTGGAAGGGAATAGAAAAAAATCAGAATAAATTTTATGAAGATTCTGTTTTAAAATTCATTATAAAAACAGGAAAAGAAGTTAGAAAGAATGATGGATGTCTTTCTACATTTGATGAAATATGTGCCTTTAATATGTGTAAAGGCTTAGCTTCCCTTAGAGAAAAAAATCAATGTGGGGCTTATGAGCTTATAGATGGAATAACTTCTTCATTTATAAAAGGAGATTTAAACATATCAACAGAGGACCCTTTAAAAATTTTATATAAAAATCTTACAGGAAATAAAATAGGTAAACTTTGTGAAAAAGCAGATGTTCCACCATTAGTACAGGATTTTAAAACTTTAGCAGAAAAATATAAGCTTAAAATAGTAACAACAATGGAGCAAGAAATTGCGTTAGATATATTCTCTAGCAAAAGACATAGAGAAATAAGCTCAATGCTTCATAGAATGGAATATTTAAATACAAATTTTTGTAAAGTGAAAAAAGGTCCTAATATTTTACTTAAAAGGAATACTAACTTAGTAAGAGAAGTATGGAAATATAAGTGGAATACAAGTGTTGATTCTGCTTTAATTGATAATTCTGTTTATGGAGGAACTTTAAAGGAAGCTACTTTATCTTTAGTAAAAAAAGAAATTAAAGATAATGCAAAAAATTCCGGGGATATTTCAAAGATACTTGTACAAGCTTTTTATATGGGTCTTGAAGAAGTGTTTAATTCTACAATATTATCCTTAAAAGATGCTATAGCAGAGGATGGAAGTTTTTATTCTCTTATAGATTGTTTAAAATATTTAAATTCAATTTATTATATGAGAGAGCTTTATAATATGTCTACTATGGATAAAATAGGAGAAATTATATTTTCTTGTTATAGTAAACTTTCTATATTAATTCCTGATTTATATTTAACAAATGAAGAGGATTCAATTAAAACAGTAAATGCTTTAAAAGAAATATTCAATGTAGTGTTAAATAGAGATATTAATTTAGATAAAGATATTTTAAAAGAAGCTTTAAGGTCATTATTAAGAGCTAAAGAAAGTAATTCAAGTGTTGAAGGAGCAGCCCTTGGAATTTTATATGGTCTTAATGAGGCTGAAATAGATGAAATAAAGTTTGCTGCTGAAGGATATATTTTAGGAACAAAAGAAAAGGTAATAAAAGTTCCAGGATTTTTAAATGGATTATTTTCTACAGCAAGGGATGTTGTTTTTATAGATGATTCAATTTTAAAATCTGTTGATAAGCTTGTAAATGATGTATCAGAAGAGGAATTTATAAAAGTTATACCAGAATTAAGACTTGCCTTTAGCTATTTTACTCCAAGAGAAATAGATGAAATTGGAGGAAATGTTTCTAAGATGTATGGAATAAGCAAAAGAAAACTTCATAGCTTAAAGGGAATATCACCAAATGTAGTTTCATTAGGAGAAGAGTTAGACAAAAATATATCAGAATTTATGAAAGAGGAGGGCTTATTATAATGGATGCTTCTAATTTAAATAAATGGAGGCTTATCTTGGGAAAATATTCAGATAATCAAATAGGATTTAAAGAAGAGGCTTCCTCTTTAAATTATATGGATATGGATGAACTTTTAGATTATTTATATTCAAGAGAATATGGTGAAGAAGATGGAGTAAGAAGAGAAAGGAATGGAAGTCTTGACCCTTCAAATCTTACAGTACCATCATGGATAACAAAAATTAGAGAGGTTTTTCCAAAGGAAACAGTAGAAATATTAGAAAAGCATGCTTTAGATAAATATGAACTTACAGAATTATTAACAGATAAAGAAGTTTTAGAAAAGCTAGAGCCTAATAAAGAACTTTTAAAAAATATCCTTCAAATGAAACATTTAATGAAGGGAGAAATTTTAGAAACTGCTAAGGAGATAGTAAAAAAGGTAGCTGATGATATAAGAAAAAAACTTGAAAGTGATGTAAAAAAAGCTATTGTTGGAAGAGTAAATAAAAATAAGTCAAGTCTTATAAAATCTTCAAGAAATATTGATTATAAAAGAACAATAAAGGCAAATTTAAAAAATTTTGATACAGAAGAAAATAGGCTTGTTGTAGATAAGGTTTATTTTAATGATAGAGTAAAAAAATATAATCCTTGGAATGTAATAATAGCAGTAGATGAAAGTGGTTCTATGCTTGATTCTGTAATACATAGTGCAATTATGGCAGGAATTTTTTCAAAACTTCCAATGCTTAAAACAAATTTAGTTATATTTGATACAGAGGTTGTAGATTTAAGTGGATATATAGATGACCCAGTAACAACTCTTATGAGTGTTCAACTTGGTGGAGGGACAAATATTACTAAAGCACTTCAATATTGTGAAACCTTAATAGAAAATCCTCATAAAACTATGGTTATTTTAGTAACAGATTTATATGAAGGATATGGCTATGGAAATATGTATGCCACAGCAAAATCTATTATAGAATCAGGAGCAAAGTTAATAGTTTTAACAGCTTTAGATATGGAAGCAACACCTATTTATGATAAAGATGCAGCTCAAAAAATGGCTTCTCTTGGAGCTGAGGTTGGAGCAATGACACCAGGAGGATTATCAGAATGGATAGCAAAAATAATTTCTTAGAAAAACTTAAAAATTTAGTTTCCATAATGGATGATGATTATATTATTGGAATAAGCAATAAAGGTATATTAAATAGAAGTAAAAAGGATTTAGAAAAGGCTTCTTCTATAGAATATTCAATAAATGATGATAATATTGAATTTAAAATTGATGATATTGTATGTAACATAGGGGATGAAATTAAAAATTATAAATGCAGTTGTCCTTCTAGAAATATATGTAAACATGTTGTTATGAGCTATCTATACCTAATAAATCACAAAAATGAAATCTTTGGTGAAGATAGTAATAATAATGGTGAAGAAGAAGAAATAAAAAATGACTTTTCAAAGCTTAGAGAATATCCTTTAGAGGAAATAAAGAAGGAAATAGGAGATAAAAGTTTTGGAGATATAATAAAGAGAATATCCTTTGGAGTTAAGTATGAATTAACAGAAGGGTCAATAATAAAGGTTGATTTTGGAGAAGAAGAGTGTGTAGTAAAACTTTTAGATGATATAGAAAATTCAGTGTGTAGCTGTAAAAGTAAAGAATTATGTAGACATAAAGCAGAGGCTCTTATTCTTTATAAGCTTGAAAAAGGTGATATAACTTTAGAAGACTTAAAAGCTTATGAAAAGAAAATTAAGTTTGTAGATGAAGAAACAATAAAAAAACCATCCTTTGAAATAAGAAAATCTATTGAGGAAATAATGATTACAGGACTTGCAAGATGTTCTCAAGGTACCTTAGATAAAATTAATAATATGGCTGTTATTTGCCATAATTATGACCTACCTAATTTTGAAAAAAATTTAAGAGATATATCAAAGGAAATTTCTCTTTATTTTAACAAAAATGCATCCTTTACAAAGAAAAAGCTTTTAAGAAAATTAACAAATGTATATACAAATACTTTTATTTTAGAAAATACAACAGACCTATCTAAGCTTACAGAACTTATAGGTGAATTTAAAAGTTCTTATTATGAAATTCCAATTATAGAGCTTTATGGAGTTTCAAGTGAAAATTGGATTAGTAAATCTGGCTATGAAGGAACAACTTATTATTTTTATGAAAATAAGAGAAAAAAATGGTTTACTTATACAAGTGTAATGCCTATATTTTATGATAATACACCTTATAACAATTATTATAGAAGAACAAATGCTTATGCACCTTGGGGTCTTAATTGCAAAATTGAGGAACTAAGTAGAATTAACTTTAAGTTAGTTCATGGTAAAATAAATTCTCAAAATAGATTATCTTCAAGTAGTGAAACTAAGGGTATGGTAATAGGAAAAAGTAATTTATCAGACTTAGAAATACAAGATTATTTATTTGATAATTGGAAGACTCTTATAGATAAAAAACTAAACTCATACAATAATGAAAGTATAAATATAATATTTTTAAAGGTAAAAGAGTTTGGAGAATGTTCTTTTGATAAAATAAATCAAACACTTAATCTTCCTATATATGATGAAGAAAAAAATATTATAAATATAAAAGTTCAATTTTCAAGTAAAACAAAATCAATGATAAGGGTATTAGAAAGATTAAGTAAAAAAAATCCACCTTTATTTTTAGGAAGAGTATTTATAAGTGAAGGGGAAATTACATTTTATCCAATTGCATATTATAAAGATTCTGAAGTTTGTAATTTAACTTAAAAGGGGTGAAGATTTTGGAAGAGATATTAGCATTAATAGATGATATAGATAATATAATGGAAGATTTATTATCTAGTGGTTTTAATGCAGTTCATGAGTTTACTATAAAAGAACTTGAAAGATTAGGAGCTTTAAGTGAAGGCTATGGAATGAAAACCTGTTCAGAAATGTTAAATAATTTAAAAGAAACCTTAGATAAAAAAAGACATAACTTTGATTTTAATTATGAAAAAACAATAGAAGAATATTTTAAAATTAATAAATATTTAATCCTTTGTAGAAGAAAACTTGAAGTTAATAAAGCTATAAAAAATTTAAAAAAATAGGCTTGAACATATGTTCGCATAGTGGTATTATATAGAAAAGGGAAAAAATAGGAGAGAAATTTATGAATATAAAAGAACACTTATTAAACAGAATTACTGATGGTTTTGAAGAACTTAATATTTCTCAAGATATAATAGATGAACTTGATGAATATTTAAATAATGAAATTGATGAAAGGGAATTTTTAGATAAACTTCCTAGAATAGATTTTTCAAAAGTAAATAAAAGAGGAAAATTAATTCAAGCAATAAATTCAATAAGAAGACATAATGATAAAGAATATTTAAGAAAATATATAAATGCTTTATATGAAATAGGAAGAGAAAGTGCAAATATTATAGTTAGAAGCAATTATTATTTATTTAGTTTAAAAGAAGTTAATGAATATATAAATATTGGAATAGAAAAATTTAAAGTATATTCAATGTATTTAGAAGCAAATGCTTATGATTTAAATTATTTATACACTCATGTACTTTATGATATATATAAATTATGCAAAAATGAACCAGAGGAAGCAAAAAAGGTAATAAAGAATTTAAAATGCAATACTATTATATACGATAATGCAAATACTGTTATAAGTTCAATATATTGTGCTTTAGTAGATTTTAATAATTTAAAAGCTCTTAAAAATGATGTTAACACATATAATTTTTGTAGAAGCACTTTATCATATATAGAAGAAGAATCTATGTTAGATTCTATAGATAATATGTATAAAAATAAACTTCCAGAGGATTTTATAAAAAGAATAAATGACTTTATAAAAAGTGATAAAAGCTTTGAAGATGGAGAAGTAAAACTTATTTTAAAAGCAATTAAATCTTATGAACCTAGCAATTATCTTTTCAGATTTTTATTAGGATTAGCCTATTTAAATTTTAATAATTCAAAAATTCTTCATAGATTTGTTAAATTCTTTGCAAAAGTTGAACCTAAAATGGCTTTAGATTCAATATTTAATATTTTTAATAATATGCAAGAGGAATTAAAGAAAGATATAAATGGTAAAGGTGTACCTTATAACTTTCAAGTATACAATTTAGATAAAATTTTAGATGTTGAAGAGAAATATTATGTTTTATGGTGTGCTGAAAAATTTGAAAATCAAAATAAGGATAAAGGAAGAAAACTTCTTGAAAAGAAATTTGAAGAAAATAGCAAGGCCTTTGAAGAAGCCTCAAAAATATGTGACCCTTCTATGAGCAATTATTTAATGTCCTTTTTCCTTAATGGAGAAGATAGAAGTAAGTATTATGATAGCATAAAAGAAAATTGTATAAACTTTGTTTTAAAAAATAATAAATTACTTGATAGTAGAACTATTTCAAATAAAGAAGAATTAATAATAAGAGAATTTTTAGAAGGTAAAAAATCCTTTGAAGAATGCCAAAAAACATTTTATTCAATTCCTAAAACTTCAAGCTATTATTATTTTAATGTACAGTCTTTTAATAAAAATATAAAACTTTTAAAGAAATGTAATATGAAAGATTTATATGATAGAATTTTATTATTAGTTGCTTCTGTTGAAGAGAGTTATTATTTATGGGCAATGGCAGTTTATGATATTTATCATAGAGATGACAATTCAATTAATGAAGTAACAGAAATGATTAATTATATGTTTAACATATTTAATGAAAACAATTTACCTCTTGAAAAGCAAATGACTATTATAGATAATATGCTTTCAAACTATGGTCATGAAAATGTAAAAAAATTTGCTATTCAAGGTATAATAAATAAAATGATAGCTAATAATAAAAAAGAATTTGCAGAAAAAATAAAAACAGTATCTGTAGATGGAAGAGTAAGATTTTTAGAATCTATTTTTAAGGCTAAAAATGAAGAAAATGCTAAAATATTAATATCTTATTTTTGTGATTCTTCAAAAGTTGTAAAAGAAAAGTTAGTATCATTATTTGAAGATGAAATAGAATTTTATCCACTAATAAAGGAAAAACTTCTTTCTAAAAAGCAAGGGGAAAGGGAAGTTAGTATAAGAATTTTAGATAGTTTTAAAAATTCTAAAGAATGTGATGAAGAAACTAAAACTTTAATAACAGAAGAATTAAATACAGCTTTAGAAAAGGAAAAAAGCCAAAAAATAAGAGAATTGTTAATGAAATCATTAAATATTGAAAATAAAAATAATGAAACATTATCAGATGAATCCTTTATAAAAAGTATATTAAAAGGAAATAGAAAAAGTTCTTTGGCTTGGCTTGAAGTAGGAAAATTAAGTAGTGTTAAAATGAAAGATAGTGAAGAATATGCTACTGAAGATTATTTAAATGCTTTATTATTATGTTATTCTTCAATAGGAACTATAGCAATAAGTCAAGATGGAAATAAACTTGCAGAAAAATTAGATAAAAATGATTTAGCTTTATTTGCAAATGAAGTTTTTGATAAATGGTTTGAATTAGGTGCAGAAGCTAAAAAGAGATGGGTTCTTGCTTTTTCAGCTATTTATGGAGGAAACACTATTGTACCAAAATTAAATACAAATATAAGTGAATGGGCTAAAAACTCAAGAGGTGCAATAGCTAGTGAAGCAGTAAGGGCATTAGCTTTAAATGGAAGTGCAACAGCTTTATTAATAGTAGATGGAATTTCAAGAAAATTTAAATTTAAACAAGTAAAAACAGCAGCAGGAGAAGCATTAAACTTTGCAGCAGAACAAATGGGAATGGATAGAGAAGAACTTTCAGATAAAATAGTTCCATCTCTTGGTTTTGATAAAAATGGAGAAAGAATATTTGATTATGGAACAAGAAAGTTTAAGGTTATTCTTACTCCTAGCTTAGAAATTGAAGTTTATGATGAAAAGGATAAAAAGCTAAAAAATCTTCCAGCTCCAGGTAAGAGAGATGATGAAAAAATAGCAAAAGAAAGCCATGCAGAATTTAAAGCCTTTAAAAAGCAACTTAAAACAACAATTTCAGTACAAGCTACTCGTTTAGATTTAGCTTTATCTTCAGAAAGAAAATGGTCAAAGGAAGCTTGGACAGAACTTTTTGTTAATAATCCATTAATGCATGAATTTGCAATAGGTCTTATATGGGGAGCATATGAAGATGGAAAACTTCAAGAAACTTTTAGATATATGGAAGATGGAACTTTTAATACTAAAGATGAAGATGAATTTGAAATGCCAGAAAATTGCAAAGTAGCTTTAATCCATCCACTAGAATTAACTAAAGAAGATTTAGATGAATGGAAAGAACAACTAGAAAACTACGAAATTACTCAGCCTATTGAACAATTAAATAGAAAAGTATTTACTTTAACAGAAGAAGAAGAGCATATGAAATCTTGTGAAAGATTTGGAGGAAAAGTAATAAATGGTCTTTCACTTTCAGGAAAAATCATGGCACAGGGCTGGTATAGAGGTTCAATACAAGATGCTGGTGGATATTTTCAGTTCTATAAAGAAGACAATTCATTAAAAATAGGAGCAGAATTAAGCTTTGAAGGATTATCAGTAGGATATGAAAATGAAGACACTACAATTCATCTTTTAAAATTCTATAAAGCAGGAACAGTAGAACGTGGAAGCTATGTTTATGATGAAATAAAAGATAAGGATATAATACCATTAAAGAATGTACCTAAAAAATTCTTTAGTGAAATACTATATCAAGTGGACAAAGCCCTATCTTCAAGTACTGACTTTAAAGAAAACTGGAAAAGTGATTTATAAAAATAAAAGGCAGCAAAAGAAATTGTGCTGCCTTTTAATCTTCTAATTCTCCAAAAGTGCCTAAAAATATGAATATTCCAAAGGTTATAAATATAATTATTATATTCATAAAGGTACTTAAAGGGGAAAATATATTTTTAAATATGTTTAAAATAAAAAATATAAATATGCTTAAAAGTAAGTAAATTATAACATTCATAGTTGAAATAGAAAGGTCTACATGCTTTTTTATTTCATAAATATTTAAAGCAAGGCTTACTATAGAAGTTAAAAAAAGGGTTATGGTATAACCATAAATATTAATACTTCTTATGGAAGTAAAAACAAATAATCCTATAAGTTCTAAAATAGCAACTATCATTGAATTTCTAAGAATTATTGTTTGTTTATTTATTCCATTTAAAATTCCAAACATTGTTGTGGAAGCAAAAAATACAGGAGCTGAAAGGGAGGCATATTTTATATAGTTTCCTAAGTCATTTCTTTTATAAAAAATTTCTCCTAAAGCATCAGGAATAAGACAACATATTGTGGTAGTGGCTAGTCCTAAAATAAAGGCAATTTTTATAACCTTTCTAATTCTTACAGATATATCATAATAGTTCCCTTTACTTAAAGATTGAGATAAATCAGGAATAAGTAAAGTATTTATAGAACTTACAACAATCATAGGCATTCCAATAATCATCATAGCCATTCCTGTAAACTTACCTATCATAGAAAGGGCTTCACTATGGGTAAAACCAGAAAAAACAAGACATCTAGGAATAATAAGGGTTGATAATGTTGCAAAAATATTACTTAAAAAGCCATTTAAAGTTAAAGGAAGACAAATAACTAAAACATTAAAAAGAAGCTGAGAACGTCTTTCTGGTTTTTCATAGGTTTTAGGAAGCTTTCTTATACAATATTTATAATAAATGTAAAGAAGTATTAAGCTTTGAAGTTCTCCAAGACATAAAGCAACATAACATAAGGTAACAAGAAGAGTTAAATCCTTTGCAGAAAATAAATATATAAGAATTGCAACTGTTATTATTCTAAGAGCTTTTTCTAAAATGTCAATACCAGCAGGAATAGTAATTTTTGATGTTCCCCAAAAATATCCTTTTAATATATTAGATAATGCTATAAATATCATAGCAGGACATATTACCTTTAAAGAATCTATTGTTCTAACATCATCTACACCATATTTTCCTATTATAGGTGCAAGAAAGAAAACAAAAACACTTATAAAAATAGCCCATATAAGATTAAAAATAGCCACATTGTTAATAGTTTTTATAAGATTATTATTTTCATTTTTACTAATATATACAGCAGATATTTTAGAAATAGAAGCAGAAATACCAGCAGACATCATACATATAAAAAGGTTATAAATAGGCATTACTAAATTATACAATCCCATTCCTTCAGGACCTAGTATATGGGAAAGATATATTGAAAAGATAAAACCTAAAATACCAGTAGTAATATTTGAAGCAGTTAATAAAAAAGAATTCTTAAAAAAATTATCTTTTCCCAAAAAATTTCACTCCTTATAAATCACAATAAAGTGTATTCTTAAGAAAAATGATTTATTCATTGTTAATAATTTTGAAAATACTAATATTAAATAAAAATAGAATTAAAAAAATTGTTTTATGTTATAATAAAAATATAAAAACATAAAATGATTTTTTGAAAGGTTAGGTTATTTATGAAGTATGTTGAATCAGATACTTTAGAATTAAAACGTTGTGTTACAAAAGAATTAAAAAAAGAAATAATTGCTTTTGCAAATACAAAGGGTGGAAAGATATTAATAGGAGTGGAAGATGATGGAGAAATTGTAGGAGTAAATAATGCAAATGAAGTTTGTGAACAGATATCTTCCATGATTAATGATGGAATAAAGCCAGATATTACAACTATGATTGATTTAAAAATAGTTAATATAGAAGGTAAAGATATTATTGAATTAAATGTTCAAAGAGGATGTTCAAGACCATATTATCAATCAGATAAGGGATTAAAACCATCAGGAGTTTTTATAAGACTTGGAAATACTTCAATTCCAGCAAATGAAACCTCTATAAGAAATATGATAATTGAGACTGATGGAACTAAATATGAAAATATACGTTCATTAAATCAAGAACTTACTTTTAATTATGCTAAAGAGGAATTTAAAAAAAGAGGATTGTCTTTTGAAGAAGTGCAACAAAGAAGTTTGGGAATAATTGGAGATGATAATTTATATACAAATTTAGGATTATTATTGTCTGACCAATGTCAACATATTATAAAAGTTGCTGTATTTGAAGGAATAGATAAAGAAGTTTTTAAAACAAGAAAAGAATTTAGTGGCTCAGTATTAAAACAATTAACAGATGCCTATGAATTTATAAATTTAAATAATAATGTCAATAGTAGTTATGATGGATTATTAAGGATAGATTCTTATGATTATGATAAGCTTGTAATAAGAGAAGCTTTATTAAATGCAATAATTCATAGAGATTATTCTTTTAGTGGAAGCATATTAGTAAATATTTATACTGACAGAATAGAATTTATTTCTTTAGGTGGATTACCAAATGGTTTAACTTTAGATGACATAATGCTTGGAGTATCTCAATGTAGAAATGAAAAATTAGCAAATGTTTTTTATAGATTAGAGTTAGTTGAAGCATATGGAACAGGAATCCAAAAAATTAAAAAAGATTATAAAAATACAAGATTAATCCCTGAATTTAATGTAACACAAGGAGCATTTCAAGTAGTTCTTCCAAATAAAAATGTAAATAAAAAACTATAGGTTTTTGCCTATAGTTTTTTAATATCTATTTTAAATTTTCAGGGTTTAAGCATTTAAGTTCATCAAGAACAAATATGCCATCTTTTCTTATTAAAACATCATCAAAATAAATTTCTCCTCCACCATATTCAGGTCTTTGTATCCACACTAAATCCCAATGAAGAGCAGATTGATTTCCATTGTCTGCATCATCATAACAGCAACCAGGGGTGAAGTGAATAGAACCTGCTATTTTTTCATCAAATAATATGTCCTTCATAGGAGTAAGAATATAAGGGTTTACTCCAATAGCAAATTCTCCTACATATCTTGCACCTTCATCTATGTCAAATACTTTATTAATTCTTTCTGTATCATTTGAAGTAGCATTTATTATTTTACCATCTTTAAATGTAAGAACTACATTTTCATAAGTAAAGCCACCATGAAGAGATGGAGTGTTGTAGCTTATAGTTCCATTTACAGAATTTTTAACAGGAGCAGAATAAACTTCTCCATCTGGAATATTCATTTCTCCAGAGCATTTTATTGCAGGAATATCTTTTATTGAAAATGTTAAATCAGTTCCAGGACCTTTAAGTGTAACTTTATCAGTTTTGTTCATTAAATCTACTAAAGAGTCCATAGCTTTTGACATTTTAGAATAATCTAAGTTACAAACATCAAAGTAAAAATCTTCAAAAGCATCTGTACTCATATTTGCAGATTGTGCCATTGAAGCTGTTGGATATCTTAAAATTACCCACTTTGTTTTTGGAACTCTTATTTTACCATGAACAGGTTCTGCAAAGTTTATGTTATATAATTTCATTTTATCTGAAGGAACATCTGATAATATACAAGAATTATCACCTGCTCTTATTCCTATATATGCATCCATATCTTTCATTCTTAAAGCTTCATATTTAGCCATTAAGTCAAGTTGTTCTTTAGAAGTATTCATAAGAATTTCTCTATCTATTTCTTTATCCTTTAATGTAACTAAAGGAATAGCCTTTGCATTATAAGCTTCCTTTATAAGTTCTTTTATTAAATCCTTACAATCACCTATTCCTTCTATTAAAACTTTTTCCCCTGGTTTTAAAGCACAAGAATAGTTAATTAAATTTTTAGCTAATTTATTATATCTTGGGTCTTTCATTTTTTTTGTCTCCTTTATTATTTTATATTATATAAATAGTATATCATATTGGAAAATTTAAAGTTTTTAAATTAAGGTATAAATTAAGTTTGTGTAAATATAAATTAAAATATAATGAATGTTTTGGAGGAAAGATGAAAAAGTTTTTAAAATACATTTTTATATCTATTATAATAGTTACCTTTTCTTTATTTATATTTACTATAACAAATAAATATAGAATAAACATACTTAAAGAAGGAATAGATTGCAAAATATTAGCTAAGGGCCTTAAAGATGCAAAAGCAGTAACAATAGACGAAAGTGGAAATAAATATATTGCATATAAAACTTACATAAAGGTAATAAATGAAAAAGGACAAGAAAAGATTTTATATAAAGATGAAAATTTAAATATAGAGGATATAGAATACAAAGAAGGAAATTTATATTTAATTTCTAAGGATTTATTAGAAAAATTATCATTAAAAAATAAAAATATAGAAATACTTTTAAAGGATATTCCAAGTGGAAAAATAAAAATAGATAGAAAACTTCTTTTAAAAGATAATAAATTATATATAACAATACCTGCTAAAACAAATTCTGGAATGGAAGATGGAGTAATGGAGGACTTAGCTTATTATGATAGGATTTGTAATGGAACTATTTATGAATTTGATATTTTAAGTAATAAAGCTAGTTTATATGCAACAGGAATAAGAGGAGTAACAGGAATTGATTATAATAATGAAGGGAAAATAATAGGAATATTTACTGGAATGAAAAATGAGGGAGAAAGACCAATAGAAAATGATAGGGATTATTTATATATAGTAGAAAAGGGACAATGGTATGGCTTCCCAGATTTTAGTGGAGGAGATTATATTTCCTCTCCAAGATTTAATGTTGAAAAACTTATGGAAGAGATTCCACAAAATTTTGTTTTGGCCCCAATGTATCAATATAAAAATGTTGATTCATTAAAAGAACTTGCAATAGATAGAGAAGGAACAGTATTAAATACAAATAGCATTGTTTTTTGTGATAAAAATACAAATATAATAAAGGTATTAGATAAAGAAGGTTTTACCTATAATATTTTAAAGATTAGCAGAAATAATAATATAGAGGACATTCTATATTCAAAGAAAGAAATTTTACTTTTAGATAGTTCTATTGGATGCCTTTATAGTATTCATAAAAAAGAAGGAATTTTAGGCTTTACCCTTCCTTGGGGAATAAAAATATTAATATTAGGATTTTGTTTTTCTCTTCTTATGATGATTATTTATAAAATAACTACAAGTAAAAAGGATAAATGAGAATTACAGAATAATATTAGTAGATGATAATATTAGAATAAATACTAAAATAAAAAAAGTCAGAATTTGTTGACAATTACCCTTATGGAATATATTATCAAATTAACTATAGTTTTAAAATAAGTTAGGGGATGATATATATGCAAGGGGATTTTACAAAACAAGCAGAAGAGTTTTTTATAAATAATATAGATGAATTATATTCTACAGAAAATGCAATAGAATACTTAAATGATAAGAGAAATACTATGAATTTTAGCTTTGAATTAAGAAGATTTATTTGCAAAAAATTTGGAGAAAAAACTAAAGATAATAAGTATATTTGTTTATTAAAAAATGAAAAAGAAGAGAAAAAAATTATTTTAGATAGTTATGATTTAGATAAATTTTCTTTAAAGGAATATGAAGATTTAATTCTTTTTTATGGTAAGAAAAATAATGTTCATATTTCAAGGGCTGATGGAAGAAGATGGGTTAAAGATGAAGTTAGTTGTAAAAGACATAAACTTTTTCAAATTAGTTTTGCATTAGAAATGACAATAGAAGAAACAAATATGTTTTTAACTAAAATATTATGTGAGCAAGGATATAATTTTAGAAATGAAGAAGAAATTATATATTATTTTTGCAGAAAAAATAATATAAGCTATAATAGGGCAACTGAGTTAATAGAAATTGCAAGTAATATGGAAGATAATAAAAAATTAGAAAATAAGGATATATATACAAAACACTTTAAAAAAGAAGTAGAAACTATTAATAGGGAAGAGGAGCTTTTAGATTATATTAAGAAAAATAAACATAATTTTAAAGGTTTTAGTAAAACTGCAAAGGATAAATTTATAGAAGCTCTTAATACTGCTTTAGAACTTGCAAAACTAAAAGAAAATGATGAAAAAATGAATAAAGATAGACTTGAAAAAGTAATGCTTGATGGATTTCCAAGAGGAGATAAAAAGTATGGAAATGAATTTGAATCTATTAAAAAGTCAAAAATAAAAGATATATTAGACAATATAACAAAAAGAGACAAAATGGATGCAATAATAAAGGGAAAAAGGTCCGTTACAAGAAAGGATTTAATATTTTTAAACTTTTTTAATAGAGCTGTTCTTAGTAATGGAGAAGAAAGGGTTGTACATAATGGTAAATATGGAGAAGAGTCAAAATATTATTTTGATTTAGCTCAAAATAATCCAATTGAAAATATGAAATCTTTTAGAGAAGAAATGGATGATATTTTAATGGAAGTTTCTATGGGCAAATTATATATACCAAATAGATTTGATAATTTTATACTTTTAAGTTTATGTTATGATAAGCCTTTAGAGTATTTTCAAGATTTAATAGAAGAATCTTTTGAAGATAAAGAATAAATAATTAGGAGTTGATAACCTTGAATGTAGGAGAAAATTTAATTTTAAAGCAGGGAAAAAATGAAATAGTTTTTAAAATTGAAAAGATTCTAGGAGAAGGTGCAGGATGTAGTGTATATTATGTAAGATATAAAGAAAATGATAAGTATGTACATTCTGGTGTTTTAAAAGAATTTAATCCTAAAGACAAGGATATAGACTTAGAAAAATATAAGAAAAAATTCCTAAAGTCCTATGAATTACAATTAAAATTTAGAAGCCTTTATGATGAAAAAATGAATATTACTTCAAATGCAGAAGGAATATATGAAGGAAATAATACTTTTTACATATTAATGTCTTGTGATAATGGAGTTTCTTATAATGAAGTAAAAGATGAAAGCTTAAAAGATATTTTAAAAACTTCTTTAGCAATAACAAAAGCTTTAGGAGTATATCATAAAAATGGATATCTTCATTTAGATATAAAGCCAAGTAATGTTTTAGTTATTCCAGAAACTAAGGAATTAGTAAAACTTTTTGATTTTGATAGTGTTGTAAAAAAGGATGAATTAGAAAATACAAGACTTTCATACTCTCCAAATTGGTCAGCACCAGAACTTATAGATACAGGTAAACATTATTTAATAGGAGAGGCTACAGATATCTATTCAATAGGGGCTATTGTTTTTAATAAGATATTTAAAAAGTATCCAATGTCAAAGGATAGAAGGGCTTTTTCAAGATATGATTATAATAAAGAAGATAAGCTTTTTAAGAATATGTCCCCTAAAATATTTAAACTTCTTACAAATTTTTTTCATAAAACTCTTCAAGTAACAGTAAAAAATAGATATAAAAATACTTATGAAGTAGAAAAGGCACTAACTGAATTAATAGAAATAGCAAGTGGTAAAGTACCATTTTTAAATGATATTCTATGGAGCAAATCTCCAAAGGCATTAGGAAGAGAAGATGAACTTATAGAAATAGATAAAGCTTTAGATAGGGACAATTTTGTTTTTATTTATGGTATGGGGGGAATAGGAAAATCTGAAGTTTCTAAAATGTATGCTTCAAAGTATAGAGAAAAGTATCATACAATACAATTTATACAATATACAGAAGGAATAGAAGACTTAATTTTAGCTATGTCTTTTTCAAATATAAAGGAAAAAGACTATTATGAAGATGGAAAGCTAGATTTAGAAAGTTTATATATAAATAAAGTAAACCTTATAAATAATCTTGATGAAGGAAACCTTATAATAGTTGATAACTTTAATGTAAGCTATGATAAAAATATTCAAAACATTATTTCAGTTGGAAAAAATAAACACAAGGTTATTTTTACAACAAGAAATACAAATGAAGATTATGAAGATAAATATATTAATTTAAAGCCTATGAAAGAAAAGGAATGTATGAGGCTTTTTTATGATTTTTATTCATCAGGTATAGTAAAGGAAGAGGAAACTGTAAAGGAATTATTAAAATTAGTTGATTATAATACCTTATTAATAAAGCTTATAGCATTAAATTGTCAAAAGCAAAGAATGAAAGTAAGAGAATTCTTAAAAAAACTAGAAAATTGTGAGCTTTCAACAGTAAAAGGTAAAATACGTCATACTTCAGATTATTTAAAAGAAGAGGATAATAATAAAAGAATTTATGAACATTTATGTGCTATTTTTAATATTTCTTCTTTAACTTTAGAAGAAAGAGATATTTTAAGAACTCTTTCTTTAACAGGAAAAAGTAAAATATCTACAGTTGCCTTTGGTAATTGGCATGACTTAGAAGATTATGATTCTATAAATGATTTAATTGAAAAGGGCTGGATTGAATGGGATAGAAAAAATGATATGATTTCACTTCACCATATTATTTCAGACTTATCCTATGAAGAGCTTAACCCTACAGGAGAAAATTGTGAAAAATTTATAACTTCTATAACAAAATATATTACTAAAAAACATTGGAAAACCTATTATTCAAAAAGAAGGGCAATATCCTTTGGAGAAATTATAGGAAAGAGATTAAAGGGAGAAAATGAAGCTACAGCAAAGTTTTTTGCAACTTTAGGTTATAAAACAGATTTAGAAAAGTCAACAGAATACTTATTAAAGTCTATAGATATTTATAGAAAAATTTATGGAGAAGGAAGTATTAAAGAAGGAGAATTATATTTAAAACTAGGAAAGGCACAAAAAAATATAATATTTTATACAGAAGAAAGTGAAGCTAATAAAGCTTGGCTTAAAATTCAACAATATTATAAAAAATACATAGATATTATAAATAAGAATTTTAAATATGAACCAAAAAAATTAGCAGAAGGATATATTAAATTAGCACAAGGATATGAAGAAATAAATATTAATGCTATATTTTTTAATATTGAAGAAGAATTTGTATGGAATGAAGCAGAAAAATATTATTTAAAGGCTTTAAAAATAATTGAAGAAAACTTTAATGAAGAAAGTAAAGAAGCAAAAAGAATTTATAAACTACTACAAGAATTTTATTCAAATATGATGAATGAAAATGCAAATTATGAAAAAGCAGCCTTTTATGAATCAAAACTTGAAAGAGAAGAAGTATCAAAGGCAGAAAAGCTATATAATATGGCAGAAGAAGCAAAATATGCAGGGGAGTTAGATAAGGCAATAGGTTTTCTTAAAAAAGCATTAACAGAAAAACAGGATGAAGTGTATACTAAAAGCTTTATACTAGAAGAACTTAGTGAGCTTTTTGAGAAAGCAAAAGATTATGATAAGGCTTTAGAATGTGGATTAAAGGTTATAAAAGATAACAAGACTACAGATTTAGATAATTATGATTTTTTAAGTAATTATCTTCAAATAGGAAAACTATATAATATAAAGAAAAATTTTAATAAGGGTAAGATATATATTGAAAAAGTTATAAACTTTGGAGAAAAAATAATAGAAAATGATAAGGAAGAATTAGAAGAAACATTTTGTGCAGAGTGCATTATAAAAGCCTATATAGAGCTTGGAAAATGTGATGAAGAAAATAAATTATCCTATTTGTTAAAGGCTTTAGATATTTATAATAGGTATGAAGGAAAGCTTAATTCTATATATATAAAAGAGTTATTTGAAACACTAGCAAAGCTATATAAAAATGATTATGTTAAAGCAAAAAACTATTATATAAAAGCAGCAGAATATGTTAAAAATAGTTATGAGGATTTAGATGGAGATTTAACCTTAGAAATGTATTTTAAAGCATTAGATGTTATAAAAAATAATTTTCCTATATCAGAAGAAAAGGATAAAGAATTATTTAATATTTACTTAACAATAGGAGATATATTTAATGATGAAAAATTTAATGAAAAAGAATCTCTTAATTATTATTTAAAAGCTTTAGAATGTTTAAAAAAATATATAGGAAAATATTCTTATGAAAAAGCAATATTAGAGTATAAAATAGGAATGGCTTATAGTGCATTAGATAGTAGGGAAAAGGGAGATTTATATTTAAAAAAATGTAACTATAAACTTATTGCAGAAACAAAGGAAAAATTAACTGATAATATAGAAGAAAAGATAGAAGCTTATGTAGATGCAGGAGAAAATTATAGTTTAATTGATGATTATAAAAATGAAATTTATTGTTATGAAAAAGCAATAAAAATGATAAGAGAAAATTTAAATGAAGATGAATATAAAACCTCAAGAAAATACTATATGAGCAGATTAAATTTACTTGGGGAAGTATATAAATATATTAAAGATTATGAAAATGCAAAAAAATGCTACCTAGAACAGCTTAAAGTATATAAAGAAGGTGAAGAAGAGGATTTAGATGATTTAATTGGATTATATAAAGATTTAAGCTATATATACAAAAAAACTGGAGATGAAGAAGAAGCAGAAAAATATGAAGAAGAAATTAATAAAATAAATGAGGATGTTATAAAATTTTAATTATGCATATATAAAAATAACAAATATGAAAAGAGTCCAAAATAGGGCTCTTTTTATTTTGAGAAAATCCTGTTATCTGTTATGTTATTAAGCCAACAATAAAGTTTAAATTGCTTCTTATTCCTTTCATTTAGTTAGAAAGTTTTAATTATTGTTTTGCCTTGACTTGGAGCTTGTTGACGGAAAAAGCAAAATAATAATTAAAACTTTTTTATTCAAAATGAGAATTACAGAATGTGACATAAAACAACATATAATTAAAACATAAACTAAATAAATGTATATATTTTAATACAAAAGTGTATAAAGGAGGAATATTTATGGTTGTATTAATACTTGCAATCTTTTTTATACTTTGTGTATACCCATTAATTTCAATACACAAAAATAAAAAAGATGTAGAAGAAGGAATAGAAATAGGAAGAGAATTTGACAAAAATTCTTTATATGAAGAGCTTCAAAACAGAAGCTTTTCATATCCTCTGTTAAAAAGAATAAAAAAAGGCTATAATGGTTGGCCAGCTTTAGAAGGAAGAATTTCTACTTATATTATCTATTCAAAGGGAACAAAAATATTTGTAAAGGACTTTAAAGAATATGAAGGAATTCATAAAGAATATTTTTCTTTACTAGATAAAAAAATCATGAAGATTTATATTGAAAAATTCTTTAATAAAGATATAGATGCTGTTGTAAATAGCAAAGGGGATATTGCAAAGATATATATAGTTAAGATTGTTAAAGCTTTATGTATAGCAGTAGTTCTTATTGCTTGTACAAAAGAACTTTATGAAAAATATGAAGTATTTAAGGCTAGAACAAGCTATTTAGAAGTAGATGATAAAGAATATAAAAAATATACAATAGAAGATGTAGCAGATAATTTTTTTTATTCTACAGATTGGGTTTATTCTAAGGATAAAAATAATAAATATGTAACATTGAAAGGCAAAACTTCTTATAATGATGAAACTATAAATATTGATATATGTTTTTCAATGAAAGATGGAGAAGATTTCTTCCCAATAGAAAATGTTTATGTTAATGACAAAAAAGTTAGTGATTCAAAGGCAAATAGTATACTTAAAACAATTTTTAATGGATACGAATAGAGGTGATGTTTATGTATTGCACTAAATGTGGTAACAAAATAGATGATAATGCAAATTTTTGTCCAAGCTGTGGGGAAAAGATAACAAGGGAAAATAATAATACACCACAACAAGATATGCCATCAAAAGATAAAAATAATAACCAAGAAAAAATAGATTTAAATAAAAAAAGTACAATAAAAGAAAATAATGAAGAAAAAATAGACTTAAGTAAATGTAAAATTAACATTAATAATGATAAAGTAGAAGAAAATAAAGGACAAGATGAATTTAAAAGTGAAGCAAGTAGCTGTATTTATGGCAATAAAGAATTCAAAATATCTGCACAAAAACATACTGAAGGAACCGAATATGAAACTATAATAACCTTTAATGAAACAGATATAACAATAAAAAAAGAAACTAAAAAGAAATTTAAAAAATATAGTAAAGAGTACAAATTTAATATAGATGATGTTTTATATGTAACTAATACTAAACATCTTTCAACCTTTATGATGATTTTTACTGTATGTGCAACTTTAGCTTGTATTTATGCATTTGGAATAAAGGCATTATTTATTTTAATAATTGATATAATCCTTAGCATATATAGATGCATTGAAATTGGATTTAAAAATGGAGATAAAATAAACATAGTACTTGATGGAATTTTTGGAAAAAGAGATTGTACTGAAATAATAGAGCATATGAACAGAATTTCAGGAGAAAGAATTTCAAATGATAAAAAACATTCACAAAATGTAATAATAAAAAATATTCTTTCAATACTAGCAGCAACAGGTCTTGTATTAGGTTTTGGAATGTATACAGTTTTAACAGAGCCAGGAAGCAACATAAAAATTGATAATCCTTATAAAGATGAGAATATAGAAAATTTATATAAAGAGATAAACGAAACTTCAAGTGATATAAATGAAAATACATCAATTAATAAGGAAGAGGCTACACAAATGTATGAAGAACAAGATATAGGAGTATTAGAAGGTACATGGCAAGATGATGAAGGATATGAAATAAGAATAAATTCTAAATTTATTAATGGTTTAAACTATAGCATAGAGGAAGAATATAGTGATGGAATAGAAATTTTTCTATATGATGAAGACTTAGTACATGATGTATTAATTCAGTATATAGACTATAATTGTATATTAGTATATGAATATGATAATGAAATAGAAGATTTTGCTGAATTAGGATATTTTTATAGACAATAAAAATTTGGAAACAAGGAGAGAAGAGATATGGTTGTAATCTATATTGTTTTAGGTTATTTGGCTTATGGATATATGAATGAAGGGAAAATATATATTTATTCTGGATTTGGAGACTTATTTTTACATAAGTTAATTATGGGAATGTTTTTTGGTTGGGTATTTATACCTTTAGCACTTGTGAAATTAATATTTAGGTCAATTGTTAATAAATAATTAATTAAAAGGTATTAAGCAAAAAAATTAATGTTTAATACCTTTTAATTTTGAAAATGAAAATTACAAAGAAAAAATATGTAAAGATATACTATTTATATAAAAATATTTTGAAAGGAGGAATTAAAATGTTTTGTAGTAATTGTGGTTGTAAAAATGATGATAAGGCAGTATTTTGTAAGAATTGTGGAATGAAATTAGAGAGAGTTGATATTGAAAAAGATAATAACAAAAGTGAAATTATAATACCTAAGAAGAATTTATTAACAATATTAGTAAGTTTAATACTATTAATAATAATTTTAATAGTTGGAATATATTCTATTTGTAAAACTAAAGACAAAAATAATGCAGTAAAAACAAATAATATAACAATAGATAAAGAAAGTGAAAATATAGATAAAACATTATCAAAGGCAATAAAAGCAATTATAAATAAAGATTTTAGTACCTTGTATGATGAATTATATATAAGTGAAGATATATATTATCCTAAAGAAGATTTTGTAAAGGAATGGAATGAATATGTAAGTGGACAGGAAATGAAAGAAGATATAACAAATAGTTTTCATGAAACATCATTAGATACACTTACTAAATATTTAAAAGAGAAAACTCTTAAAAATATAATAGAAGTAAATATAGATAATATTAAAAAAGATGAAAATTCAAAAACTGCTCAGGTAAATTTAACAATAGAATTACTAAAGGTAAAAAAAATAGAAGATAAAATTGAAATGGTTAATAAAGATGGAAAGTGGAAAATAATATTAGATAGTTTATATGATTTAATTGAAAATGAAGAATCAAATTTTTAAATAAAACTACTCAGGCCTGTTACCAAAAGAAATCTCACAAAAATATATATTGTAATATGGGCTTATTAATACAGTTAATGTAACAGTCCTAAGTAAAAAGGAGAAATAATAAAATGTTAAAATCAAAAGTAATTTTAAATATAGAAATAAGTGATTTAGATTTAATATCTGAACTAAACACTATATCTACAGAGCTTAATATTTCACAGGAAGAATTAATAAAAGCTTCAATTGAAAAATTATTAAAAGATATTCAATATGTTAGAAACTTAAGAAATTAACTATTTAGTATCTAAATGATTAAAGATAACCTTTAAAACATCAATAGCCATTTGTTTTTCTTCAAAGGATTTATCAAAAATAAGTTGTTTAAATTGTTCAACTATAGTATCATTTTCATCTTTATAAGAATCTTTAAGTAAAAAATCAATAGACACTTTTAAACAACTACAAATTCTTAAAAGAGTTTCAAGAGTAACTTTTCTTTCACCTCTTTCAATTTGCCCCATATAAGAAAGGGATATATCAGAGTATTCTGCAAGTTGCTCTTGGGTAAGGTGTTTTTTTAATCTTTCTTCACGAATACGCTTTCCTAAATAAATATAATCCATAAAAATCAACTCCTATGTATAAATTTAAAGGAATATAAAAAATATATTAATAGACTAATAGCATATATAAATATTGACTAATAGAGTATATAAGTGTAATATTTACTTATAATATAAAGAATATTCAATAAATTTAGATTAAATTGTTAAATTTTATATTTAAGATAATAAATTTAGAAATAAAAATTTATTGAAAATAAAAATAGTGGTGGTAAAGGGGTGTTTTATATGAATAAGACCATATGTGGAATTTTAGTGATAATAGGAATAATTGCCTCCTTAGTTGTACCAATAGAAGCAACAACAGAAACAAAAGAATCCTTAATGGAGCCAAGCATCTTTGATGTTATTGGAGTAGAAAATGAAATAGATGCAATTCCAGTAGCAATTGAATATGGAGTTTTAAAATACAATGAAAACAACAATCTTCAATTTGCAGATGGACTAAAAAATGGGGTACTAATTGGAATGGGATACTATAGAGATGTTTTAATAAATTCTGTATGTGATTATATATCAGGATTTAAAGACAAAGGTACTATAGGAAAAATAATATGGGCAGTCTTTGGATTGCTAGTTTTTATAAAACAAATATTTCTCTGTTTTATAGGTATTTTTATGAAAGGTTTCTCACTATTAACCCAAAAAGCAAATACAGGATACTATGTAGGATATGTTCTAGGAATATTAATATTTTTAGGAATACATAGCCAAATAGCAGAATAGAAACAAAAAACACTACAAGTCTCATTTTCAAATGTATAAAAAATTAAAGTTCTATACAAATAAAGATAGTAAATAAATTTAAAAAAAGACAAAATACACTTAATAAAATAATGTATTTTAAAGAAAAATGAGAAAAATGTTGAAATTTTAGGATACTACAGTTATAATTAATTTATCGATGTAAAAAATATAAATAAAATAGAATTAAAAGAAATAAAGTAAAAAAATTCATAAAGAGGTGATATATGTGGTAACAATAAATATAAGAAATTCTTCAAGCAAAAAATGTGCTTTTTGCAAACACTGGTACGATGTAACAAACTCAGCTATAAAACCAAAATCACCACAAATAGGAGTTTGGCAATACGACACAAACGCAAAAGAGATGTGCTTAATTAAAGGAATTGAAACGAGAGCTAACAATTCATGTAGCAAATTTGAATGTAAGTTATAAAAATTAATATTTGTTTTAATGTTACTAGGGATGGGGATGAATTTATGAATTTTAGCGATTTTAAGGAATGCATAAAAAAAGCTTTAGAAGATAAAGAAATTAGAAAAATAATAAGAGAAATATCAATTGAAGAGGATAAAAAGAATAAATCTTTGTTTTCAATTGGAGATGAAAAAGCAAAGAAACTTAAAGAGGAAAATAAAAATCTTATTAATGAAAATAAAAAATTAAAAGAACAAATTGAAGAATTAAAAAGCTATTGTCAAAATATAAAACTTGACTATAAAAATTTAAAAGAAAGAAATGAAAGTCTTGAAGATAGTTTAAATAATTATGATAAAAAGGAAACTTATTTAAATAATTTATTAGAAGAAAAAAAGAAAAATATTAAGTCATTAGAAGATGATAATAAATTCTTTAAAGAAAAATTAGAAAACTGTCAAGTAGAAATGAAAGGTATGGGAAAAAAAGTTAAGTATTATGAAGATACTTACATTGAACTTGAAAAATATTTTACCATTTATAATAAACTATCTATTAGTATAAAAACTGACCTTGAAAGAGTTATAAAAGATGATAGTGCAGAAATATTTTTATCATCTGGAGTACAAAAAGATAACCTAGATGCATTATGGGATTATATTAGTTATTCTTTAAATATTTTATCAAAAGAAGAAATAGAAAAGCTTATAAAAGTATTTGAATATTTATTTAATACATACAATAAATTCTCAAATGCTTTAGAATTTGATGATGTTAATACAAATGATGAATTTGATGATGAATACTATACAAGAGGAAAAGGAAGTATGGTTTCTGGAAGAATATCTAAAATTCAGTTAAGGGGATATAGATATTTAAATAATAAAAAGATTATAAGAAAATCCATAGTCATTATATAGGAGGCATAAAATGAATACTAGAGTTACAAATAAGATACAAGTAGATGAAAGTTTTCTTAATGAAGTAGTAATATTAAACACTAAACAAAGAATAAAAGAAGCAATAAAAAAATTTGATGTGCTAAAAAAAGAAATAGAAAATCTTATAAAAAAATCAAATTGGATTAAAATAGGAAATAAAGATGTTTATTATGAATCAACTGAAAATATTATTTTCCCTAATTTAGAAACATTTATTTGTTCTTATACATGGGAAAATTTCAATTCAATTTTTGAAGGGTTTGAGGGTGAATTAATATCTGAAAAACAAGCTTTTCAATTATTTATAGACAAAAAAGATAAAAATATATTTTTAAAGCAAAGTGGGAAAAAGACATTTTATGAAAATTGTGACAATATAGAACATCAGTGGCTTCATTATAAGGTTGATAATAATATATATTGGATGTCTATTAGTGATGATACTTGGTGCGATAAAGGAACACGACGATGTGAAAATTATAATGATAGTAATGTTTTATATATTCCAGTTGTAAATTTAAATAAGAGTTTATCTTTGTTAGAACTTTTTTTACAAAATAAAATATATCCAGAAGCTTTTTCAAAAGATTTAATAGATGAGTTTAATCTTTTACTTTCTTTATATTTAAAAGGTTATATAAGATTTGAAGGAGAAAATATAGTAGAAACTGATAAGTTTATAAAAGATGTATTAAATGAAGAATTTTTAGAATTAAATAAGGTTTCTTTTAAGAAAGAGGATGTATTAGCTTTTGTAAAGTCTAATAAAATAAATTTAGATAATGATTTATATAAATTATTTTCAGAAAGTTTATTAAATTGTGAGAAAGAAAGAGCGGATATAGAGCCTTATGACATAAAGATATTAGAGGATGTTAATCGTGGACATTGGGATTTATGGAGTGAGGAAGCTTTAGAAGGAAAGGTAATAATTGATACAAATAAACAGTTTGTAGCAAGAAATCCTTTAGCTGATGTAAATGATTCTGGAATAATAGGAATAGATTTTGGAACTAAGAGTACAGTTGTTGTTTACCAAAAGGATAAAAATACTATTTTGCCAATGCGTATAGGAATGGGGCAATATACAAAGAAGATAAGTACATATCAGTATGAAAATCCTACAGTTATGGAATTTATAAACTTTATTGATTTTATTGAAAGATATAATAAAAGAAGTGGAAGACCAAACACTAAATGGAGTGATTTAACAATTTCTCATACAGCTTTTAGTGATATGAATTCACCTTCAAGTAGTGATGATTATTATGCATTTTTTAGTGATTTAAAGCAATGGACTGGAGATAAAAAAAGGCAAATAAGAATTAAGGACAAGCATGGAAATGAAAAAGTATTAAAACCATACTTAGAATTAGATGATAATGAAATAGACCCAATAGAAATTTATGCTTATTATATAGGATTATACATAAATAATATGTTTGATAGTAATGGAATTTATTTAAACTATATATTATCATTCCCTGTTACTTATGAAAAAGCTATAAGAGATAAGATAACAAAAAGCTTTGAAAAAGGATTAAAAAAATCCTTGCCTGTTGAAGTGTTAAATGATGAAGAATGTATGAGTAAATTTAGAGTAACTCAAGGAGCAAGTGAGCCAGCAGCTTATGCTATATGTGCACTTCAAGAATATAAAATATCACCAGAAGATGGAGAAAAAGTATTTTATGGAGTTTTTGATTTTGGTGGTGGGACAACAGATTTTGATTTTGGAACTTGGAGAAAAGCTAATGAAAAAGAAAAAAGAAGATACAACTATGTTATAGAACATTTTGGAGCTGGTGGAGACCAATATCTAGGTGGAGAAAATCTTTTAGAGCTTTTATCTTTTGAAGTATTTAAAAAGAATCAAGATAAATTAAGAGAAGAAGGCATACCATTTTCAATGCCAGCAGAGGGAGAAAGATTTCCAGGAAGTGAAGTTTTAATAAGTGATTCTCAAGAAGCAAGATTTAATACAAAACAACTTATGGAAGTAATAAGACCTCTTTGGGAAAAGAGAGAAGGATATGAAAAGAATTTTGAAAGTGGTGTTATAAAAGTATCATTATTTGATAAGTCAGGCAAAAGAAAAGAAATGTTTGAAATTGAAATAAATAGTGAAGAATTAGAGAAAATACTTAAAAATAGAATAGAAAAAGGTGTAAAAAACTTTTTTGAAGCATTAAAGCTTACATTTAACTTTGAAGAAACTGAAGGGCTAAAAAATATAATAATATTGCTTGCAGGAAATTCAAGTAAATCTCCTATTGTAAGAGAATTATTCAATAAGTATATAGAAATAGAAGCAGAACAAATAAGAGAATATAACAATAGTAATTCTGAAAAAATAGAAATAAAAGGAACATCTAAAAATGATATAGAAGAAAGTGAAGAAGTTGAACGTAATACACTATTAAAAGAATTTACTAATATACTAAAGGAAGTTACTTGTAATGTAACAGAAAATGAATATTTTAAAATATATCCACCATTAGGCAGTATAGAATCTTATAAAATACAAGGAACAGAAGAAGAAGATATAGATATTACAAAACCAACAGGAAAAACAGGAGTTGCTTTTGGTCTTATTGAGTGTAGAAAAGGTGGAAGAATAAAGGTTGTATCTAAAAATAATGATGCAAATAATGAAATTAAATTTAAGTATTATATAGGACATGATGAATTTGGAAAACTTTGTGTAGATATAAGTAGAGAAGTAAAATATAATGAATGGCAGTTATTTATAGATGCAAGTGAAGATGAATTTGAATTTTATTATACAAATCTTCCAGAAGCAACAACAAACAATCTTTCAATAGATGGATTAAAGAGAAAGAACATAATACTTCCTATTGAAGATGAAGAGGCAAATGTATATATGAGAGCAGTATCCCCTTCATGTATTGAATATGTAGTTTCAAAAGAAGAAGAGATAAAAGAAGAAAAATATATGAGTGATATTGTAAAGATTGAACTAAGTTAGGTGGTTTTATGTCATTAAAATATTTAAATAAAGATGCAATTTTTAAGTGTAATTGTGGAATTAATAGTAAGTTTAAAGTTAATGATGTGAAAAAAGTAAAAATAAATAAAAAATCAATATTAACAACAGCTAGCAAACTAATGATTATTGCTCCAACTCAATGTAAGAATAAACCTAATCCAGAAGTGCCAGGAACATTTTTACCTTGTACAATAAAAACAATTAAATGGTTTAATTTTTCTAATAAAAATAAATTTAATTCGGAAAATTTACTAACAGAAGATTCTTGTATTAATTGTGTTTTTGGTGGAATGTTAAGTGTTGATAAGATAAGCTTAAACAAAATAACAGTAAGTAAGGAAAATAAAATTTTAAATACTAATAATGTTTCTTTAAAAGAAATTAAGGAAGAAGATGCTATCAAACAAGACACTAAAAAAGATGTTAATAAAGAAATGAAGTTAGAAATGTATGATGAGTTTAAAGAATATGCTTTATGTTCTTTATCTTGTGAAAATCCAGAAGAGTGTGAATATATAAATGCTAGTAGTGAAGTTAATAATGATTCAGATAAATTGTTTAAAAATTTTTCAAATGATATTACAGAAAAGTATATAAAAAAGGAAAATTTCATTATAACTTTAGCAGCTCATCACATTATACCAGGTAATGAAGTTTTTAAGAAACATAAGGGATTAGTTAAACTAGCTAATATTTATGATTATGATATAAATAACAAACAAAATTGTATTTTGTTGCCATGTAAAGTGGAATCATTTGATGAATCAGTAAAAATAGGTTCTTTTGATGTTATGAGTATGTTAGGAAAACAATGGCACTGTGGACATCATAGATATAACATAAGTAAAGTTAAATTTATAGAAAACAATAGTCAAGGTGAAATATTAAATTATGAAGAGGCTGTTGATAGGGAATTAAATAAAATAGAAGATTATTTAAAAAATAATAATGTATGTTTTTCTAAGAATTATGAAAGTATAAAATTTAAGAAAAATAAGGGGACACCTAAAAAGTATACTTCTACAAATTTTAAAGAAAGAATGAATTATAGAAGTGAAAAAATAAAAAATAAATTAAATAAGTTTAAGGAAAATCCAAAAGAAAGTAATCCATTTTATGTATCAGCAATTGCCTATCAATATGCTTTTTCAATTCCAATTAGTAAAAAATTTATTGTAGTTTTTAAAGAAAATAATGAAGTTGTATTTAATAAGTATAGATTTATTATAAAAAATAAAAAAAATAATAATAGAGATATAAAATTTATTCAATTAAAAGATAGTAAAATATATAGAAGTTTTAACAAAGCTGATTTAGAAAAGATAATTTTATTTTGTGAAAATATAAATAATTTTATTTTAGATACTGACTTAGAAAGAAAAGAAATATTTGAAATAGAAAATATAAAAATAATAAATAATTTAAAAGAAAATTTACTGTATTCTTTAGAAAAAAATGAAACTATAAAGAAAATAGAAAATTTTTTAGATAAAGAAGAAGGTGAATATATTTATCCTAAAAAAATGCAAATGATAAGATTAAAACAATTAAATTTATACTTAGAAACTAAAAGAAATGGAGGCTAGGTATATGCTTTATATTTTAGGAGCAGTTAGGTATGAAGAGGATATAAATATAGATGAAGAAAAGTTAAAGACCTTAAAAAAGGGGTGCAGATTTTCAGAATTTCAATATTTAGATAGAAAAATAATAAATATTGAAATCTCAGATAATGGGGGTATAGAATTTCAAGATTTTTTGTCAATTGATAATATACCTATTATTTCAAATAAATTCAAAAATATTCTTGATAAAAATGGAGTAGACAATCTTTTTTTTAAGCAAATAAATTTAACAATGAATTCAGTAGGTATAAAAGAAATTTATTGGCTTGCATTACCACCAAGAATTAATTGTTTAGTATTTGATAAAAGTGAATTTGATGATTGTAACTATGCTGAAAAAATTGTTATAGATGATGAATGTATAGGAAATTATAAAATTTTTAAAATAAATAATGTAACTAATCAAGAAATAGTTATAACTGAAGATTTAAAAGAAATAATTGAAAAAGAAAATTTAACAGGTATAAATATTTACAAAATATAAAATAAAGGAGATAGATTTTAATATGCTAGATAGATTAAAACAAACTAATAGAACCATATTATTTGAAGAATTTGATTATGAAAATGGAAATAGTCTTGTTCAGATTTTAGATAATCCAACAGTAAATAGTAAAAATAGCTTTAATGAAAAAATAAAAGAATTAGAGGTAGAAAGTTTCGAAGAGTTTTTAGAAAAATTTACTCCTAAAATATATGAAACTTATGAAGTGGGATTAGATGGAAATCCTAAGGTGTTATATACTACAAAACATAAAGAAGGAGCACCAGAAATTAAGCTTACTAATCATGCATTTTATAAATTTGTTAACAATTTATATGAAAAGAAAAAAACAAGTGGAAAAGATAATTTTGAATTTGACTATGATGATGTTAAAGAAATCCTTACACCAGAAAGCGCTATAAAAAAGATAGAAAAAGTGAGACTTGATCTTAAAGTTAATTATGAAAAATATAAGGAACTTGAAAAAACAGGTTTACCTAGTGAAGACAAGAAATTATATGCTAAAAAGATAAAAGAATTAAGAAAAGAAGTAATTAATGAATATCAAAAAAGTCCAATAGGATTATTGCCTGTAGCATTAAAAGATATAAAGGAACAATTAAATTTAATACAAGATAATAAAGATTCTAAAAAGGAAAATTCAAGTGATAAAACCTTTAGAATAGGAAGTATAGCTTTTAATGAAAATGGAAAATTTGAATTTCTTAAATTAGAGGATAAGAGTTCAAATTATGATGAAGAAAATTTACAGGAAGAAAGTGAGAATACAAATTTATTGACTGGTTGTATAGAGAGTGATTTTGAAAAAAATGCACCTGATGAAATGAAAAATAGTTTTGTTAAAGGTTTAGTTGTTTCAAGCTATTGTACTGGGGATAAGCAAATAACAACAAAATCTGAAAGTGAATTAAATGAAAGAAAAACAATGTATGAAAATGTATATAAACAATCTCAAGAAGCATTTATAAATACACTTTCTAAGTTAGTTGAAAAAATACTAGGAGTAAAAACATTTTTTGAACATGCAACAATAAATGGAACATTAAAACCAAAATTAGTAGTATCAAATTGCTCCATTGAAAGACTATTAATGGATGATGAAACTAAAAATAAATTAGGAAGTTATTTAAAAGATTTATCAGAAGATAATAGTGCTAAGTTTTGGTTTGCAATAATTCCAGCTGTTGCAGATGAAAGTGTAGTAAAAGAAAATAATGAAGATGTTGAAGATATTGAAGAGGATGATCCTTTTGGAGACTTTGATATTAAAGATGATGATTACCCAAAAAATAATGTAAATAAAAAAGAATTTGTAAGTTTAAATGCAACAAAAAGGATGTTGGACTTATTGAAGAAAGCAAAAATAATGACTTTTTTTAATTTTAAAGCTGATGAAGATACAGGTTTTTTTAATCTAACAAAGGAAAAAATATCAAAATATAAAGAGGAATTAGGAAGTTTAAATAATGAATATGCAGTTTTTACATATCCTAATTTTACGCTACTACCAAGTAAAGAAAATGTGATAAAGATAGGAGAAAACAATAAAAAGGAACCAGTGTATATAAACTTAAGTGGAATTTATATAGAATCTTCTTATGTTGCAGCAGGAATTATGGTAGCTTGTGAACAACCAGAGTTTTTAAAATCTAAAGGTTATAATATGAAACATGACCTTTGTGCAAGATTTGATATAGAGGATAATGATAATAGTAAAAAGATTTTAACAAAAATGAATAGAGAAATGTCATTAAAATGGCCTTCAGATGCTGAAAAAGAAATTATAAAAGATTCTTTTGGTTTTGTTTTTTGTTCAAATGAAATTTATTATAAAAATAATTTAATTAATAATTGTTATGTATTTATTGCTAGAAGTTTAGGCAAAATTTATAAAAATAATAAAACTCAATATAAGAAAATATATAAAACTATTTTAAAGGATTGTGTATCTAATTATTTAAAAACTGAAGGAAAACTAACTAAGTCTAAAATTGAAAAATTTATGAAAGAGCAAGTAAGACAATGGACTAGGGATGCAGAAGAAAGTGATGAAAATACAATTACTATATTAAAAAAAGATGAAGATATAAAGTATGATGATGGAAAGATAAGAATAAAATTTATTGATGATGATGAAATTATTGATGAATTAAATATAGAAGAAGAATAGGAGAGGAAAATTTTATGTATAAGATAAAGATAACAAATAAAGAAAATGAAAATGAAATTATTGAATTAGTATCTAAAGATACAAAAGAAGAAAGTGTTACTTTTAAAATAGACACAATTGAACAAGATGTATATGATAGGTCAAGTAATATAGTAAATGTTGTTACAATAAAAGGAATAATTGAAGAATCTAATAAAGGAGAAACTAAGAAACTTTTAGAATGGTCTTTAGAGAAAAGTAAGGCAAGTATTTATAGAAAAGTTGTTATTGAAAATTATATAAATCAAGAACTAGTAAGAGAGTATCATTTAAATAATGCATTTTGTGTAGATTATACAGAAACATTTAAAGGTGATAATGGAGAATATGAACTTATACTTTCTCAAAGAAAAAGTAGTTTAGAAGAAATAAAATTTTATGATAAATAAAGGTGAGTAGAATGTTAGTGATAACAGGCTTTGAGGATATTATAGCTCTTACAGAGTTTAAGTTAAAAAAACAAATAAATAATCATAGTAAATGTTATTTTAAGGCTTTAATAAATGAAAAGTCTACATCAAAATACTTAAATACTATTGGACAAGCTGCTGATATATATTTTAATGAAAATAAAATATTAGCAGCTATGGTCTCAGGAGTTAATGTTATAAAAAAGTTTAGTGAAACTTATATAGAAGTAATTATGTATTCTTTTTCCATTCTTTTAGATAAGAAAAAGAATACAAGATTATTTCAAAATCCTAAAAAAACTTTAACCTCTATTCTTAAAGGAATAAATTCTTTTGAACCAGGTTTTGATATAAAAATCTTAGATGAAATTATAAGAAGAAAAATAATTAGAAGACCTATAATTCAAAATAATGAAACAGATTTTGAATTTATAAACAGAATGGCAAATGAAAATGGAGTGTATTTATGGTTAGATGATATAAGTAATAATCATAAAATTATAAAACTATATAAAAATTTTAATAATAATGTAAAAATTATAAGTTTAGAAAAAGTAATACAATACAAATTAAAAAAAGATTCATTAAGTGAAATGCTTGAAATAACATTACAAGAATATATTGACCTTGAAAAAATTATACAATTAGAAAATAGCAAATATATAATAACAAAACTAGAATTAAAAAAAGAAAAAGAAGAATTTTTAATAAATTACACTTTAAAAAGAATAAGTAATATAGTTTTTGAAAAAGATTATGAAAATAAAGAAGTTATTAAATTAAAGGGAAAAGTTGTTGATAACAATGATCCAGAAAGATTAGGAAGAATAAAGGTTGATTTTCTTGACATAATGGAAATAGATAATGAAGAAAAAATATGGATTGATTATAAAACCCTATATTCAAATGGTGATAAAGGAATTCTATTTATTCCAGAAATAGGCGATATTGTAAGTATAGAATTTGATGGGGAAAACTTTATTGCATCAGGTAGTGTAAGAGAAAAAGCTATAAATAAATCTTATGAAAATTTAAAAGATAAATACATAAGTAATTCCTTTAATAAAGAAATAATATTCAAAGAAAAATCTTTAGAAATTCAAGCTTTAGATAATAGTATAAAGATATCAGATGAAGATATAAGTATAAAAGTAGGAAATAGTAGTATTGTTTTAAATAAAGATAATGTTTTTATAAAGTGTAATGATTTAATTATAAAGCTCTCAGATGAAATAGAAATAATGGGTAAAAAAATAAATATAAAAGCAAATGAAGATATAACAATAAAATCTAGTTCAGATGTAAATATATCTGGACAAAAAGGAATAAATTTAAATTAAGAAAGGCAATTTTTATGGAAGAAAAAGAAATTAAATCTTTAATAGAAGAAAGTAATTTAGATATAAATATAAAAAATATTTTAGAACATACATTATGTGAACTGGCCAAAGAAAATAAAAAAGTTTTTAATAACATAAAAGATAGAGTATTTCAATCTAATATAAAGACAAAAGATACATATTGGCAAGTATGTACTATGTTAGTACCTATGGAAAAAGAAGAGGATTATAAAAATGATTTAAAGTTCTATCCTATGTGTAAGATTAATGAAAATGACTCATTAAATTTACAAGGAGAATCAACACTTTATTATTATAAAAATGCTTTTTTAAATTGTAGCTACAATAGGGTTCAAGAAATATTAGGCAAAACTTATATTGGCAAAGTTAAAGCAGAAAATGGAGATGTAAAAGAAATTAAGTATAATCTTATACTTGATAGAAGTTTTATAGAAAAAGAAAAAATTATATATGAAGTTTCAGAACAATATAATATTAATTTTCCTAAGATATTTTCACCATATTCAAGAAAATTTGTTGCTATATATTTAGATTTATCTAATTTAGAAAAGGAATATAGTTATAGTAATATAGATTTATGCTTAGACGAAAATAATTTAAAAAAATATATTATTTTTAATAAAACACTATTATGGAATATTTTCATAGAGGATGGTGAATATTTAACGCCAATAAGCGAAGAAATTAATAAGGGAATATTGCCATATGAAGATGAAGTAAATTATATTTATACATTTAATTATGATAAAAAAAATGAATATGTTTTAATAGAAGATGATTTTTATCAAATAGATAAAAAAGAAAAATTTATTAAAATTAAATCTAAAAATGATATACATAATAATTATAAGAAAATTGTAGTAAATAAGGTAGAAAAGGATATTATCAAAAACATATCAACAGAATATTTTTCTAATGAATATAAAGAAACCTTTTATGAAAAGAAGATATTAAGAACAAAAGCAGATGTAAATTATGTTGTAAATAGATTTGAAAATGTATTTAATTTTCATATTGAATGTGTTGATTTTAATGAAGAAAAATATAAAGTTCTTAAAAGATATAGTAAGGATTTTAGATATTATAAGCTTAAGAATGAACTGGTAAAGTTTAATAATAAAACTAAATGTTATTTGAAATTTTCAGGAGATATTAACTCTATATATTTTGAAGATTATGTAAACTATGTGTTATCTAATTTAGATGATTTATATCCAGAGTTTATATGGGTAGGTGTTTATGAATGAGTTATATATGGCAACAATATAATAAAAACAAAAAATTTAAAATACCAGAAAAAATTCTTTCACCATATATAGAAGTATGGGATAACGAAAGAGATATAGTAGAGGTAAATTCAAACTATCGTTTTTCAAATATATTTAAAGAATTAATAAATTATGATAACTTTCAAGATACAGAGTTAAATAATTATAAGGATGAAATTATAAATATTATATTTCATTTCTTAGTTTATTTAGACAGACAAAAAGGTTTTGATAAAGAGATAGTTATACTAAAAATTATTGAAGATGAGATAATAGAAGGATTATATGGAGAAGGTATAAAAGAATGCTTTCAAAAGTTAAATGAAGAAGATAAAAAAATAATTTTAAGAAATTTAAAGAAATATAATGAAGCAAAACAAAGAAAGGATATTTTTATGGATGTAATAAAAGAAATATTTGTTTATGCTTCAATTTATAATTTCCAAGAGATAAATAAAACTATATTATGTATATTTCAAGAAAAAAATGAAATTAATACAATTAAATATGAATTAATATGTGAACTATTTTTAGATATAAAGCAAAAGATTGAAGTGGTTTGGAATAAGAAAGTTGGAATAATTGGAAAGAAAAACAATATGAAAATTGGACAATTTATAATATATTGAGGTGTAAAAAATGGGAAAGGAAATAGGAATAGATTTAGGTACAACAAATACAGTAGTGTCTTATATAAACAGAAAAGGAAAGTTAAAAAGTTTTAAATTTGATGGAAAAAATATAATCCCTTCAGCAGTATTTTTTTTATCTGAAGATGAGTGGGAAATTGGTGAAGTAGCAAGAAACATGGGAAAAATAAATCCAAGTGCATATGTTTCAAATTTTAAGTCAAACATGGGAGATAAAAAATCTAAATACATAATAATAGCAGAAAATGGAGAAAGTTTCAAAGTAACTGCTAGAGATGTAGCTAAGTATTATCTATCTTCAATAATAAAAAAAATAGAAAATAAATTAATAAAAGAATTTGGAGATAAGGAAGGAGTAGTAGAAAAAGTTATAATAACTGTTCCAGCTAAATTTAGTTCAACCGAAAAAGAAGCAACAAAATGGGCAGCAATAGAAGCAGGATTTGAAAATGTTATGTTATTAGCAGAACCAACAGCTGCTGCTGTAGCACATCAAAGAGAGTGTGAAACTGAAGGAAAAACTGTTTTAGTGTATGACTTTGGTGGTGGAACATTTGATGTTTCTGTTTTAAAAGAAAATGGAGGTGTATTTAAAGAAATTGCTACAGGTGGAGATAAAAAATTAGGTGGTAATACTCTTACTAAGGAAATAATGGAGTTTATGCTAAAAATAATAAAAGATGATTATGATTTGTATATGCCAATAGATGAAGATGATTTTGATGAAGATGAAAGCAATATATCTGCAGAAGATTATAAGGCAAATATGAATGCAATTTTTGAGGAGGCTAATAGCATAAAGGAAGACTTATCTAATGAAAATGAAAGAGAAATAATATTAGATTTAAAATTACCTAATAATTCAAATAAATTAGCTGAGCTTGGAGTAATAAAAAGAAGTGACCTTGAAGGATTAATTAAAAAATATATTGATGAAACTATAAAAATAACTTCAGATGTAATAGAAGAAGTAAATAATGAAGGAATAGAAAAAATAGACGAAATAGTTTTAGCTGGGGGAAGCTCTCAAATACCAATGGTAAAAAATGAATTGGAAAAAGCTTTAAATCAAAAAATTATTTTTGCTGATGATGTTTCAACATTAATTTCTAGAGGAGCAGCAATACTAGCAAATATGAATTATAGTAATGGAATTACAACAACTGCAAAAACTAATGTGGAAATTGGTTTAGAGGTAAATGATGGAGTTAATTATAATATGTTTGAAATGCTTATACCAGTAAATCAAGAATTACCTTATAGATGTTCAAGAGAATATACTTTGACAAACAACAATCAAGAAACTGTAGAAATAAAAATATTTGAAAGAGATATAAAAAATTATCCTAAATCTAAAAAAGTATTTCAAGATGGAATAGAGGAAATAGATAAACTAATAATATCAAATTTACCTAAAAATTTAAAAAAGGATGATGTAAAAGTAATTATTGAGTTTATAGCAGAGAAGGATGGCTCTTTAGATGTTAATGTTGATATAAAAGATTCTATAAGTGGAAAATCTATTAAAAATGATAGCCTTACTGTGAATAAAGAAAGTAATTTGGAGTAGCATATGAATAATATAGAAAATCTTATAAAAAACTTAGAAAAATATTTTAATGAAAAAAATTTAGATGAAGAAAATCTTTATAAAGAAATAAATAAATATTTAAATAAAAAAAATTATAAAAAAGAAAATAATCAACTAAAAGTAAAAAGTAATTCATCTATAAGTAAGTCTAAAAAAAATAACTTAATAAGAAATAATAATATATTAGATAGATTTGATATTAAGAAGTCTAAAAAATCAATATTTAAATTTAATAGTATAGATGATGTAAGTAATTCTTTAAAACTAATAAAGAATGTAGATAGTATAGCTTCTTATTTAAAGAACAATGAAGATGAGTCTGCAAGAATATATTTAAAAATCCTTAATATGTATATAAAAAATATAGATAAAAAATTAAAACTAGAAGATGAATTTGATGATGATTATGGAGATGAATTTATTGAAAAATTTATTAATATATTATCAAATGATTTTTTAAATAAATTTATGGATAGTATATTAAAGAGATTAAAAAATAATAACAATTCATCTTTTATGAATGGATTATTGATAAAAATAAATAATTACTTAAAAAATTTAACTATATATACAAAAGTAATATATCAAGAAGAAATCTTATCTGAAGAAGATATAAATAAATTTAAGATGACAGTAATAAAAACAGATGATTCACAATTAAATAAAAAAATATGTGATGTAAATAGATTACCTTATTTTTTAGAAACTTTTGATGAATACCATGAAGAATATATTAGGGTTATTAAAGGTTCTATATCTTGCTATTCAAATAAATTATAGGAGGTAATAATAATGATTATATTTAAAAGAATAATTATTGAAGTAATTCCTACAAATTTAGGAAAGTATTCAATAGTTTCAAAACAAAAAATATCAATACAATTAGTAAAAACTAAAAAAGCATTAAAGAAAAAAGAACAAGAAAATATAGAAAAAGAAAAAAGTTTAAAGAAGCTTGAAGAGGATTTTGCAAAAGAAGTTGAAAAACAAGTCAAAATACAATTGCAAAAGATAGGAAATTGCAGAAATGACAATGAAAAATCATTACTTAAACAAATTGAGAAATTAAAGAAGGAAAATGAAAATCTTAAAAATGAAATTATAAAAAAAGAACAGATTTATAATAATGAATTAAACAGAAAAAAAGAAAAAATATATAAGTTAGAAAGGGAAAACTCAAAACTTAGTGAAGAATTAAGAAAAATAAATTTAAAGAATGAAGAAAAACAAAATAATTTATATTCAAAGGATACAGGTATTGTAGAAAATAAAAAACAAGATACTCAATTTACTGTAAATGAAGAATTGGCATTAGATAAAACAATATGTAGAGATAGTGAAAAAATATTATATGATAAAGAAGCAATAGACAATTTTTATATTGTTCCTAATGATAATCTTTTATTTAATGAAAATAAATTAAATAATATTGATGCTTTTAAAAAGATAAAAGATTTAGATGGAATAATAAACTTTTTAAAAGCTTCTAATAATGAAGATAAAAATATTTATATAAAAATTTTAAATAAATTTAGTGAAATGATAAATAAATTTATAAATGATATAAATTTTGATAATTATGATGAAGATGAGCTTTCAGAAGAATTGAGTGAAGGTTTCTTTAAGATATTAAAAAAACATTTTATTGATAAATTAATGGTAGGTATATATAGAGGATTAAAAACAAAAAATGATTTCTATTTAGAATTTTTAAGGCGTATTAATAGTTATTTAGAGGGTTGTAATGTTTATACAAGGTTGTTAAAAGTTAATACAAAAAAGACTAAAGAAGATGATAATGATATTGATATATTGCCAAAACCAACAGAAGATGAAAATAAAAATAATGTAATAGAAGAAATAGAAATGCTTCCATACTATTTAAACTATATTGATGAATATGGAGAAATAGAAGCTATGTTTATTCGTGGACGAGCAGTAGTGCTAAGTAGCAAATTAAATTAGGAGGCAAAAAATGGGATTGTTAGTAGGAATAGACTTTGGAACTTGTAATATAAAAACTTCTAAGTTAATAGAAACTAAAAGAGGGGAAGTAGTTAAAGCAATTGCATTAAATAAAAATCAAGGAGATATAGATAAAATAACTTCTAATGTAATTGAATACAGAAAAGATGAAAAGATAGTTGGAAATAATGATTATAATGAAAATACAATTAAGTACATAAAAAGAAAACTTGAATTTGAAAATTGGAATAAGTATATAAAAGCTATAAATAAAAATGTAACAGCTATAGATGTTGCAACAGATATTTTTTCTTGGATAAATAAAAGAATAAAAGAACAAAATGGAAATGAAGATATTGAATGTGCGATAATAACAACTCCAATATGTTATTCAGAGATACAAAAAGAAAGAATAAGAAAAGCAGCAATAAATGCTGGAATTAATGTAAAAGATGTTATAAGTGAACCTTTAGCAGCTATGTTTTCAATGGAAGAATTATCAGACGATGAAGAAAAAAATAGTGTTGTAATGATATTTGATTTTGGAGGAGGAACTTTAGATATTAGTATATTTGAAATCTTAAATGATGGAGAAGGAAAAATAAAAATTACAGTTCTTGGTTCAAAAGGATTAAGATATGGTGGAGTAGATATAACTAATTCAATATACAAAAACATTATTTTAAAAAAACATGAAAAAGAAATTGATGAAGAAATTAAAAATGAAAAAGATAATATTAAAATAAGTAATGAGGAAGAAAAAGAAAAATATGCAAAAGAAATGGTTGAAAGTGAGGTAATAAGAGCAGTTGAACAATTAAAACAAAGTTTATTTTCTGATGAGGATGAAGATGAAGTAGAAAATATATGGACAACTAAAAAAGGAAAAGCAATTCCATTATCTTTAACAACTGAAGAAGTATCAAAAATATTTGAAGAAATAAACATAAAAGAAAAAATAGAAGATTTATTAGACGATCTAATTGATGAAGCAAGGATAGACAAGGAGGATATAACCTTAGTAAAGCTTATTGGAGGAACTTCAAGAATAAGTTATTTTAGAAAAATGATATTTGAATATTTTGATGAAAATGAAGATATCTTAGATTTAGAAGATTTTGATGAAGAAGAAAATTATAGAGCTGTAGCAGATGGAGCAGCAAAATATGCGGGTTATTTAAATAAAACTAATAGTAATATAGAGTTAAAAAATAGAATTGCTTTTAGTATAGGTATAGATGATAATAATGTGTTTAAAAAAGTAATTTCAAGAAATTCAAAATATGGTTTTATATCACCTAAAAAGTATATAGATATGGAAACTTTAAAGAAAAATGACTATAAAATAAAAATATATCAAGTATTTGGTGATAAATTAAATGTAAAAATAAATGGAGACAATGGAGCTATATATATAGGATATTTAAAATTAAATTCTGAAAAATATAAAAATAAAGATGGAATATTAATGGAGCTTCAAATAGGAAAAAAAGGTGAAATTATTGGAAGATTTTATGAAAAGGATGAGTTAGATGAAGTAACTTTAATGGAAGAAAATATAGTTATAATGGAGGATTAAAATATGGAAAAAGATATTGAAAGTTTAGCAAGTTATGGGTTAAGAATAATAGAAGACGTAAAAAGTAGACAAGAAGGATTAGATTATTTAAGACAAATTATTGAAAATATAGATAACTCAAATAAAAATTTAAAAAAAAATTTAGATGATACTAATCAAAAAAATTTAAATTTAGAAAATGAATGTGAAATGTTAAAAAGAGTAAGTGCAGAATTAAAAAACAAATATAATGAATTAGAAAATGAATATGAAGAATTAACAAATGACAATTATGAATTAGACAGTAATTATAATAAATTAGAAAATGAATATAACAATCAAAAAAGCAATTATGATGAATTGAAAAAGAAATATGAAATATTAAAAAAAGAATTAAGTTTAAAATCAGAGCAAATAAGCAATTTAAATTGTGCATTAAAAGAAAAGAACAATATGATAAACAAATTGGATTGTAATTTAGTTGAAGAAAAAAAGAAGAATGAAGAAAAAGATGAAAAAATCAATTCTTTAAAAGCTCAAATTTCAGGATTACAATCTGACAAAGAACAAGGAAAGGTAATAAATGAATATTTAGAAAAAATAAGAAATATAGAAAATTCATTAAATGATTTATTTAAGAATATAAAAAATGAAGTAAAAGGATCAAATAAGGAAGAGGAGAATAATTATTATCAACATGAAATAAGTAATAATAGTAATGAAGGCATATCAGATAGAGGAAATGAGGAATAAATTAGGAGGAAAAATAATATGAGTAATGATGAAATTAGAGTTGGTATAGATTTAGGAACAACTAATACTTTAGTATGTGTAAATAAAAATTCAAAACTTAAATGTTTAAAATTTTCTCATTCAGAAATGCTTCCATCAATAGTATATGTTAATGAAGATGGAAGTTTTGATGTTGGTGCAGTAGCTCAATCAAAAGGACTTTTAGATCCTAAAAATAGAATAAAATCTTCAAAGACATGGATGGGGGATTTTAATAAAAGATGGAATTGTAATGGAAAAATATTATCTCCAACAGATGTAGCAAGAGAAATATTAATAGAAGTAAAGAAAAATGTTATAAAAAGATTAAAGTATGATGAAAATGCAAAAATAAATGCAGTAATAACTGTTCCAGTATATTTTAATTCTAATCAAATTGATGAAACAAGAAAAGCAGGTCAAGAAGCGGGATTAAATGTTATAAGAATTGTTACAGAACCAATGGCAGCAGCTATTGCTTATGGGTCAGAACTAGATTTAAATAAAAAAATATTTGTTGTTGATTTAGGTGGTGGAACATTTGATATAAGTATTCTTCAATGTGATTCTGACAATAATTCTTATGAAAATTTAGAACTTGCAGGGGATAAAAGGCTTGGTGGTGATGATTTTGATGAGGTTATATATAAATATTTTATATCAATATTAGAAGAAGATTTAGGTCTGGATTTATCAAGTGAAGAAACATCAAATTTAGGTTATCAAGAATACAATTCAATGGTATCTAGATTAAAAAATGAAGCAGAACAAGTAAAGATAGAATTAAGTGATGCTGAATCTAGGGAAGTTCTTATTCCTAATTTATTTACATATAGAGGAAGAGAGTATAACTTTGAAACTTGTATAACAAGGGATAAATTTAATGAACTAGCAGATGGATTATATAAAAAAATTAATAATATTACAAAAAATCTTATAGAAAAGGGAAATATAAAAGTTTCAGAAATAGATAGAGTAATATTAGTTGGTGGAAGTTGTTATATACCAAGAATAAGAGAAGATATAGAAAAAATTTTTGGAAAGAAAGTTTATTCAGACATGGATTTGTCTACACTAGTAGCAAAAGGAGCATGTATAGTTGCAAATAGCCAATCAGGAATAGAAACAGTTAATATAAGTGATATAATATCCCACTCATTAGGAATAGAAATTTTTTCAAATGGTAAAAACCAATTAGAAAAGATATTAGTTAAAAATAGAAAGTATCCTTGTAAAGCTAAAAAAGAATTTACAACAAATTCAGATTTTCAAGAAAAAGTTCAAATAAATGTTTATGAAGGTGAAGATAAAGAAAATTTAAATAATGATGAGTTGTATGGAAGCTTTGTTTTAGAAGGAATTGAAAAAGCTAAAAAAGGAGTTCCAAGGATAGAAGTAGAATTTGAATTCGATGAAAGTAGAATATTAAAGGTAACAGCAAAAGATTTAAAAACAAATGCAATTAAGAATGTAATAATGAAAAAAGGTAAAAAAGTAAAAATAAATGAAAATCAAAAACCAATAGATTTTATGCTTTTAATTGATTCATCAGGGAGCATGTCAGGAGCAGCAATAATAGAAGCTAAGGAAGCTGCTAATAAACTTATAGATGAAATGATAGATTTTAATTCTCATAGGCTTGGAATAATAAATTTTAATACTGATGCAACATTAATAAGTAATTTAAGTAATAATAAAAACAGTTTAAAAAATAGTGTAAATTCAATTAGTGCTACTGGATGCACAAATATGTATAGAGCAATAGAATTAGCTATGAAAAATCTAAATGATGAGTCAAGAGAAAAGGTTATAATACTCCTTACAGATGGAGCACCTTATGGAGAAGGATGGTTAAATAGTGATTCTAATATAATAAGGATATGCAGAGAAGCTCAAGAAAATAGCATAAGAGTAGTATGTATTGGAGTAGGACGAAATGTAAAGGAAGACTTATTAGAAAGAGTTTCAAGTGTATCAGATGGAAAAAGAGATTATTATGGAATAGATAATATGATTCAGTTAACAGAAACATTTAAGAGAATAATAATGTCAATTACTACAAAATAATGGGATGTGATAAAAATGGAAGATAAAATTAAAAATATTACTGAGGAAGAGTTTGAAGATATATTAAAAAAAGTATTAAATACACAAGACCTTAAAAAAGAAGAAATTTTTAAACCTATAAATAATGATACTATTGAAGAGATTTTGGAAAAATTAAAAGGTGCAGATATAAAAGATTTATTAAGAATTTTTGGTATTAATTTTGATATTAACAATAATAAAGAACAAAATACAAAAATTCTTTTAAATAATATACATTTTATTAGTAATCAAAAAGAAAGTGAAAATAAAGTTGAGAAAAAAATTGAAGAAATAAATACAACATTAAAAATAGAAAATGATAAAAAGTTTAATTTTAAAGAAATAGAAGAAGTAATTAAAGAAGTAGAAAAAAAGAAAATAATATGTGAACTTAATGAAATTGGTATAAGTAATTTAGAAGTATATGAAAATATGCCTATTAAATTTGAAGATGATTTTTCAATGGAAAAAATAGAAAATATATATTTAGATTGTGTAGTTATTACTAATGTTAAAAATGAAGTATTAGCATTTGGAAAAGCTATTGAAGAAAATGATGTTTTCCGTTTAATATTTAATGATATAAAATATGATTTATTTAGTAATAATAGAAATTGTAAGATATTATTATTTGAAGAAAAATCAAAAGAATTTTTTGATTCTGAAGTATTAACACCATCAAAAATATATGAATTTAATTATCAAGTATATTCTATTAACTTTAAGGTACAATTTAAAAAACTTGAAGAAGCAAAAAGACCTTTATGTATAGATTTTGGAACAAGTAATACTACTGTTGGAAGTTATGGAATAAAAAATGAAGAGAATGAAATAGAGTTAGTTGAATTCTTAGATGTTATAAATAATAATAAAGAATCAAAATTATATCCGACAATAGTATATATAAAAGATTGCAGTAATTCTAATAACGTAGAATATTTATTTGGATATGAAGCTAGAAAAAAAGTTATAGAAAATAACTATGATACTGAAGCTAGTGTATTTTTTGAAATAAAAAGATGGATAAATGATATAGAAAAATTTGAAGAGGTTAATGATGAATTTGGAAATGTTGCAAAAATAAAGAGAAAAGAAATAATTTATGCTTATATAAATCATATCATATTATTATCAGAACAGTATTTTAAGAGAAAATTTACAAATTTACATTTTACAGCACCAGTAAAATTAAAAAATAAGTTTTTAAGTGAATTAGAAAAAATGTTTTCAAAAAAATACACTATATTAAAAGATGAAGATAGTTTAGATGAGGGAGTAGCAATAGTATATAACTATATATATAATGTTATAAAAAGAAAAAAAGAAAAACAACAATATTCATATAATGTAGATAATAGCAAGAATACTAGTATACTAATTATAGATTGTGGAGGAGGAACAACTGATTTAGCTAGTTGTAATTATAAATTTGAAAAAATAGATACAGGGTATGAACTTTATATAACTACTCAATTTGAAAATGGAAATTCAAATTTTGGAGGAAATAATATTACATATAGAATACTACAATTATTGAAAATAAAGTTAGCTAATTATTATTGTGCAGATATTGAAACAAAACTTGATAATATTATTCCTTATACAGAAAATGATATACTTGAGAATATAGATAAAAATAATAAATGTATATATGATAAATTAGAAGAAATTTATTCAAAAGCAGAAGAAGTTATACCAACCAGATTTTCTGATAATAAAAAGTTTAAATTTAATAGAGACATAAGAAATATAAAAAGAAATTATTATTACTTATGGCAATTAGCTGAAAAAATAAAAATTGAGTTTTTCCAATATACAGATTTATTAGCTGTAAACTTTAAAGATAATAATGAAACAAATAGAAATATAATCTTAAAAGACTTTAATAAATTTTATATTTATATTATTAATAAAGAAAGTAAAAAATTAGAGAAAAAGGATAATATTCCAGATATAAGTATAAATACAAAAGAAATTTCTAAATTATTATATGGAGATATTTATGGGCTTTTAAATGATTTATTAAAGGATATTAAACCTGAAGAATATAAAAATTATAAGTTATCAGGACAATCTTGCAAGATAACTTTATTTAATGAATTATTAAAAGAATTTATACCAGGTAAAAAGATGAGAACTACTAACACTTTGAAAAATAAGTCTTCTGAAAATTTAAAACTAGATTGTATTAATGGAAGTATTGCTTATATAATGGATAAAGAATTGGGTAATATTAAACCTCATATTCATACTGAAAATCCTAAGCTTATATATGATATAAAAACTGAAAGAAATGATGAAGAAATATTATCTTTAAAACATAATTTAAAAGAATTTGAGATTTCATATTATTCAAGTAAAGCAGATTTGTCAATATTTAAAATATATGATTTGCAAAATAAATTAATTAAAACTGTAAAATATAATATAATACATGAATGCAAAGATGCACCTATTTTATTATCTGAATTTGAAAAAATGCTAAAAGAAACTACAATATTATCAAATGAATCTATAGAAAATTTAATTACAAAATTAGATGAAACAGATGTAAATAAAATTAATAAGGAAAATAAAGTAACATGTATTTTTACAGTACCAGCAAAGGATTCTTATGGCTTTAATATATATCAAATTTTAAAATTCAAAAAAGAGAATAAAGAGCTTTATTATTTATTTAATAAAACATACGAAAACTTTGAAGAAAATTTATCTTCTCAAACATTCTTTGATGGTAAAAAATAATGGTTTAGAAGGTGTAAGCAATGATTAATAAAAGTATAATAGATTTTAAGAATGGAAGTCTTCTAACAAAAGAAATGTTAGAGTGTATGTATGATTATCCAATAAATGTCTTAGATTGTTTATATTCAAATTACTCTAATGGGATTATAAGCGGATTTGATGTAATTGAAAAAGAAAAATTAATTTATATTACAAAAGGATTGCTAAAATTAGATAATTCTATTTATATTATGAAAGAAGATTTTAACATCAATAGTTTATTTAATAATTTAGAGGAAAGTGCTATTTATAGTATAGTGTTTGCTGAAGAAGATAATATTACTAATAAAAATGGAGTAAAAAATCTTAGTTTAAAAATAGTACTAGATTCAGAAATAGATGATAATAAAATTAAATTTAGATTTGGAAAATTTAAGTGGAATGGAAAGTCTATCTTAGAACTTCCAACTACAATAGATTCTTTGTTTAAAAATACAATATTAAATTTAAATGAAATAGAATATGCTCAAAATAATACTTCAACATATCATCCTTTAATATTTAGATGTATATTTAACTATTTAAAAAATAAAAAAGATAAAAATATGTTAGATTATATAATCATTAATGAAATAAGTAAGAACAATGTTTTAAATATAGAAATAATAAAAAGTTATATTGAAGAAAAGGGATTTTTTATAGAAAGTTTTAATAAGGAAGAACTTTTAAGAAAATTTGTTGAAACAATAAAACTGGAGAAAAAAGAAAGTATACAACATTTTAAAGAAAAAAAATCTATAATTACAGATGATGATGATAATGATGGAGGTATGATTTAAGATAGAAAATAAATTTTTAATATACTTATTTTTAAGTGTTTAGTAGATAATTTATTATTAATGAAACATATAAAGTCATGCTTGAAAGAGTATGGCTTTTTATGGTTGCTAAAAGTTGATTAGATAATATTATAAATATGCAAAATAAACAAAAACGAGAAAAATGTTGAAATTTACAAAAATAAGAATTATAATACAAGATATAAATGAAAAAAATAGAATATATGATATTAAAAGGAATAAAAATAAAACTAATTTTATGAAAAATTAATATTTAAATAAAGGATGTCAATAAAAAGGAAGTGTAAAAATGGAAGGAATTGGACTCGTACTTGCTGGAGGAGGAGGAAAGGGAGCATATTTTATAGGTGTGTGGAAAGCTTTAAGAGAATATGGTGTTGATAAAAAAATAAGTGCAATAAGTGGAACGTCTGTTGGTGCTTTAAATGGAGTTTTATTTGCACAAGGTAGTTATTGTATAGCAGAAGATTTATGGAAAAATATAAAATCAAGTCAGATATTAAAACTAGATTTAAAAAAGATAATGAAAAAATTATTATGTATGAATATTTTGACTACAATAGGAAACATTATTATGCCAGCTTTACCTATTTTAATAAAAACTTATTCTAAAACTATTTTTTCAAGAGATGGATTGGAGGATATTATAGATAATAATGTAAACTTGAGTTTAGTAAGTAATTCATCTAAATCTATTTATGCTACTGCTTTTAATACATCAAAACTAGATATTGAATATATGAAAATTAATAAAAGAACTAATGAAGATATTAAAAAAATATTATTGGCAAGTTCAGCTTTACCAATTATTTTTGAACAAGAAAGAATTGATGAAAGTTATTATTATGATGGTGGAATAAAGGATAATGTTCCAATTAAGCCACTTTATGATGAGGGAATAAGAAACTTTATTGTTGTACATTTAAGTAGAGATTCATTAATAAATAAATCTAATTTTGATGGAGCAAATATTATAGAAATTGTACCACAAGAAGATCAAGGTAATTTAATTAATGGAACATTAGATTTTTCAAAGGAAGGTTCTGAAAGAAGAATTAATCAAGGTTACAATGATACAATTAGGATTTTAGAACCAATTTACAAGATGAATGTAATTGGACAAAAAATTGAAAAACAATTAAAAAATATAAAGTTAAGTAATGATAAATTCAATGTAGAAATGAACAATTTAAGGAATGAAAGATTAAGTTATAAAAGTGAACTTGAAGAATTATTAAAAGAAGGGATGAATTGTGAATCTAGATTTAAAAATAAGGAATGAAGAATTCTTAGATAAAAATGATAAGAAAGAAATTGAAATAATTATAAATGAAATAATAGAAAATAGTAAAAAAGATATTAATAGGATAAATGAATTAGCTTTAGAAAGTATATCTGCTTTAACAATTTCTGAGGCAAGAAGCAAAGAATTAAATGAAAGTGGAATTTTCAAAACAATTTTAGGTAAATTTTCTGGAAAAAATAAAAAATTAAGAAATGAAGTTAATATGAATTTAATAATAGCACAGTATTCTTCACAAAAAATAATTGAAAAATTAGCAAATCAAAATTTACTTAATTTAGAATTGATTGTAATTATAAATAATAAGTTAAATTCATTCATATTAGAAGTCAATGAAGAAATAAATGATGTATATAAGTGTTTACAAAGATTTTTTAAACAGATAAAAAGTAATATGATAGATTATAACAATAGAATTAAAGAAGTGGAAAATAATGTAAGAGTATTAAACTTTATAAATACTATACAATATAAAGTAGTAGATGGAATAGATATAGAAGATATGGATATAAATAAAAAGATATTTTATTTAATTAAAGATTTTTTTGAAATTACTGAAGGTGAATGGAAATTACAAGAGTTATTATTATTGAATAAGGCAGTAGAAAATTTAAATTTAAGTATAAAAGATAAAATTAATTTAAGAGATTTTATAAGTTTTGTAACTAACGATGAAGAGGTTTACAACTGGTTCGCTAATGAGTATAGAAATATATTGAATGAAATCAACTTAAATAGTGAAAGAAATTTAATAAAGTCAATTATCAAGGTTAAAGTATTAGGTGATGAAGAAGAGTTAAATTTTTATGAAGAGATTCCTATAGTAGATTTTATTATTGAAGTTTTATATGATGCAAAAGTATTGAATCAGGAAGGTATAGCTATAGCATTAAGTCATGGATTTAAAAATATAAAAGCATATGATATATTAAAAGCTGCTAAAGATGGAAATGTTGAAGCTCAATATGAGTTAGCTAATATGTACTATAATGGAGAAAATGTAGAGATTGATTATAAAAAGGCTATAGAATGGTACAAGTTATCTGCTGAGAAAGGTTTGTTAGATTCTCAATTAAAATTAGGAGATATGTATTATTCTGGAATAAATATGAATAAAAATCTTGAGGAAGCTGTGAAGTGGTATAGTTTAGCTGCTAAAAATGGTGATTTAGATTCTCAAATGATGTTAGGTGATATGTATTACAATGGAAAAAAAGTTGGTATAAATTATAAAAAAGCAGAAGAATTTTATAAATTAGCTGCAAAAAATTTAAGTGATAAAGCACAATGTATATTAGGAGATATGTATTTTACAGGAAAAGAAATAAGATGGTATATGATAAAAGAAAAAGAATTTGAAGATAGATATAAATTAAATAAAGAAGATGTTCAAAAAAATATGGGAAGATTATATATAGAATCTAATGCAGTTAAAAAAAGTTATTGTAAAGCTATAAAATATTATAAATTATCAGCAGAACAAGGAAATTCAGAAGCACAATATAAGTTAGCTGATATATATAAAGAGGGAGTAGGAGTAGAAAAGGATTTTGAAGAAGCAGAAAGACTGTATACAGAATCAGCTAAGACTAATTCTATAGCTCAAATAAAACTAGCTGATTTTTTAAAAGAAAATGTTTCTGAAATTACTGTTGGAATGTTTTTAATTAAAAATAATAAAAGTATTGAAGAATACACATTAGAAATTTACAAAAAAATATTAAAATATTATGAATTGGCTGCAAAGCAAGAAATTTCAGAAGCTGAGTATAAGTTAGGAGATTTATATTGTGAAGGAAAAATTATAAAGCAAGATTATAAAGAGGCATTTAAGTGGTATAATTTATCAGCAAATCATGGAAATGCATTAGGACAATTTAAGTTAGCAAATATGTATTATGATGGATTAGGAGTAGATAAAGACTTTGAAAAAGCAAAAAGTTTATATGAAGAGTCAAGAAAAAATGGATGTGAAGAAGCTAGATATAAGCTAATGAGCAATATGTCTGATTTTATGAAAGGTAGATTTTTTCATTAATGATAAGCTTAAACCAGAATATTAATAAATACTTTACAGATTTTAAATAAAATGTTATTCTAAATATATAGAATTTTATATTATATAATAATATAAAGGAGGAAAAATGGGTATAACTTTAGATAGCATAGTTGTTTATTTATTAGCTCCAATAATATTACTAATAGTGGAGATAAGTAGGTTCATAAAAGCAAAAAGGAGTAAAAGAAAGTTTTTTTGTTTAAAAGAATTTTTTGTAATAATGTTTCAAGTGTATTTAGCATTGTTAATTTCTGTGACTTTATTTCCATTAATGATAGATGATAGAAAAGTAAATTTAATTGTGAATTTTATTCCAATAGTTAATTCAGTAAAGGATTTAATGGTTGGTGTAAATACAATGGGATTTTTTATGGTTAAGTTTTGGATAATAAATATATTAGGAAACATAATTCTTTTATCTCCTTTAGCTTTTATTGTGCCAGTTATATCTAAAAGGTTTAGAAGTTTAAAATCTGTAGTATTATTGTGTTTTTGTACTTCTTGTTTTATAGAGTTTTTGCAATTTTTATCTCTTTTTATTGGAAATTTAAGGTCAGTGGATATTGATGATATTATTTTAAATACTTTAGGTGCATTTATTGGTTTTGGAGCATTTAAAGTTTTAAGTAGATTTTCTTTCTTTAAAAATAATATTGATTTATAATATTAAAAATAATAATTTTAATGGCAAAAAAACTTAGATAATTAAAAAAGAATATTAAAAGTTTCAAATACATTGAAAGTTGTTATTTTAAGTTGTATTATATAAACATAAATAGAAGTAAATAATTTAACAAAGAGGCATGTTTTTAGACAATGGTGTCAAAGTCATTTTCTAAAGGTGTGTCTTTTTTTTATATTTTTAAGGAGATGAATAATAGTTATTAAAAATATACTCAAACATAATCAAATGTAATATAACGTAATTAAGATAATTATGTTTTTGTAAAAATTATAAACCTAAAGAATTTGCAGAACTTTTAAATATATTTGTATTAACATTGCAAAGATAATGCTAGAAAAACTTTTGAATAATATTAAAATTATATGTAAATAATAATTTTAAGTAAAAATGTAATTAA